>Ga0137333_1000396_pt1 | contig 11627 bp, 16 predicted proteins | sample EasRivERMLT231_2_FD_102286 | JGI IMG/M metagenome (GOLD analysis project Ga0137333, IMG submission 102286) | Soil microbial communities from meander-bound floodplain in the East River, Colorado, USA - East River MetaG ERMLT231_2 | ecosystem: Environmental > Terrestrial > Soil > Floodplain ... | reverse complement strand
CAGGCTGTGGGTACAACCAATTATGCGATTACGTTCAGCATTACGTTCGCCATCTCCATCATTATCCCTGTGGCATTGCTCGGCATTACTTCATGGATTGCAGGTAAATTCAATAAGACCAGCCTCGTGGAAAACTTCGCCCGCTTTGGTTACGCCATCATTGCATTGGATGTGGCTGGTCATATAGCCCATAACCTGTTCCATCTGTTGGCGGAAGGCAAGTCTATTTTCTATACAGCGCTTGTACTGTTCGGTCAGGAAGTTCACGGAGCATCTCCTGCACTGGTAAGCATGGAAACCATCCAACTCCTGCAATACGGATTAATCGCGCTTGGCTTTGTCGGTTCACTTTACACCGCCTTTCGCATCGCCAGGAACAACCACACCGACGGCAAAGCCTGGGCAACCTTTGCACCGTATGCAGTCTTGATCGTGATTCTCACTGTGATGAATGTGTACCTGTTTATGCTCCCGATGGCGATGCGCATGTAAGCTTATCAGGGTACCGCATGTTTTGCCCGCCATTCTCAAGATGGCGGGCATGTGATTTTGATAATGAGCGAAAATGCCTACTCAAAGACAGGGGTTTTGGCGCTGTGCGTATGGTGACCCATTATCTATACTGATAAGGAATATCTCTTGGCGTAAGTTGCCAGTGTGAAAATAGTAAAAATGGTAAGGATGAGGATAATTGTCATTTTGGATTCGTGATGTTTCCCAGTTTTATAATTTAGTGAAAATCAGTACAATTTGTATGAACATAATGAACATAGGATTCTTAACCAGTGGATTGCTAGAGAGGAGCTTATGATGAACAGCAAACAAATCAATCAAACAGGAAATATCGAATCTGCCCAAATCAGTCGCAACCTAACTCGCCGCGACTTCCTGCGCTTGGGACTGGTAGCGGCTGGTGCAATTGTGGTTAGTAAGGTGGCACCCGTGCTGGCTGGCGGGAAGCCTCCTCCCACCACCACACGCTACCCGCTTCGGATTCCACCGGGTGCTTCGCCGCTCAACTATTCCCTCACAGCGGCGCCGGGTTCAGTGGATGTGGGCGGTGGCAAAAACTCATCCGTGCTGGCGTACAACGGCCACTTCCCCGGACCGACCTTCCGCGCGAACAAGGGTGACTCTGCGAGCATCCAGTTCACGAACGGACTGTCGGAGGCAACGACGGTACACTGGCATGGGATGATCGTTCCTACTGCCGCCGATGGTCAACCCCAGGACCTGGTTGCTCCCGGGGCGAACTATCCATACGAGTTCCAAATCAATCAACGCGCCGCTCTGAATTGGTACCATCCCCATCCACATATGGCGACCGGCAAGCATGTCGTCCTGGGTCTGGCTGGCGCGTTCATCATCAACGATGCCGAAGAGGCAGCGCTTGGTCTCCCCTCTGGCGCTTATGAAATTCCGCTCATCGTGCGCGATGCGAATTTTGACAGCGCTGGCAACCTCGTCTACAACCCGACTTCATCGGGATATCTCGCAAAGAATCCGATGGTGAACGGCACCCGCGACCCCTACTTGAACGTTGACTCAGCGGTGTATCGCTTCCGCGTACTCAATGGCGCCAGTGCACGTCTCTTCAAGCTCGCTCTCAACAATGGTGCCCTCTTCACCTTGATCGGCAACGATGGCGGTCTTCTTGAAACCGCAACCCAGGTGAGCCAGATCGAGTTCAGCCCCGGTGAACGGCTCGATCTTCTCATAGACTTTCGTGGATTAGCGAGCGGCGCGACGATCATGCTTCAGGATCTCAATACTGGGTGGAACTTGCTCGAATTCCGCGGGACAGGCGTAGCCGGTGGTGGCTCTATCCCGACAGGCACGCTCTCCACGATCGCAAGACTTTCCGGCCCAGCCACCCCTACGCGCTCGTTCAGTTTTGACGGCATGACGCGGATTAACGGGCAGGAGTACGACATGGACCGCATTGACTTCCAAGTACCCTTCGGTCAAACCGAACGCTGGCGATTTACGACCAAGGGCAACGCCCCTCATCCGATTCACATTCACGGCGCATCGTTCCAGGTGCAGTCGCGCACGGGCGGGCGGGGCAAGGTCTTTGAGTGGGAGCGGGGCTGGAAGGACACCGTTCTCCTCAATGACCGTGAAACGGTCGAAATCCTCATCCGCTTCGATGCATACCGGGGCACCACCCAGGGCCGCTACCTAATCCACTGCCACAAGCTTGAGCATGAAGACCAGGGGATGATGGCAAACTTTGTAGTCGTCTGAACCCGCCGCGTTCCGGAGTGCAAAACGCCGCTTATATATTGTTGGAGAGATCAAACAGCCACAAGTGAGATACTCAAATCTATCCCGATTGCGTTGTGCAATCGGGATAGATTTTTTATACAAGCAAAAATGCCTATAAGATACCGAGTAATTTTGCTCTCATTGAGACCGTCTGTTAATGTGATAATAACATCACACGAAAGGATAAGAACTTATGACAACAACCGTACATGACCCCGTCTGTCACATGGATATTGATCCCGCTACGGCGGCCGGCACATCCGAGTATAAAGGGCAGATCTATTACTTCTGTTCGCTTGGTTGCAAGAAGTCCTTTGACAAAGAGCCTGAAAAATATCTCAGCAATACGAACGAACACGTACACCATCACTAAACTGACAAGGAGATCCAATGTATAAGAAACTTATTTTCGCTTTACTGTTAGTTGTGCTTCTCTCACAATTCGCTGTCGCGACCGTGTTTGCGGCGGGCGAGCCTACCGGAAGTTGCGCACCGAGCTTTACTCTGATGCTGGCGATGGAACATGATGAGCATCATCATCAGCATGTCGGCGTCGACACCGACCTGAATGGTGATGGCTACATCTGCATGAAACCAGTGACCCCAAATGGCAGCATCCACATCCACGTGGACAATAATGTGTAGTAAGGATTGATGTCCGCGGGTTTTTTCACGGAATGACCAGGCTTGGGGGGTCATTCCGTTTTTTATTTTGTGCGAGAAGGCTTGAAATTTTTCACAGACTCTTTATCGTACCTTTACATTATCTTTATTTGTTCCTGATATTCTTGGATCATCAAGAATGGAGAAAATCATGTTTCTTATGTGGATTGTCCCCCTGGTACTCATCGGCTTGATCGTCTATGCCATCTTTGGCAATAACCTGGTCAATGCGTTCAAGCCTGCCTCGAGCCGCGCCTGCCCGCACTGCGGACAAGCCGCTCAGACTGACTGGAAAAACTGCCCACACTGCGGACAGACTTTATGAAAGGAATTCAAGATGAAAAAAGTTAATTGGTGGATCGTTGGAATTATCACCGTTCTTGCCGCCGTGTTCCTCTTCGGAGGCGGTATGGCGACAGGAGGTTGGGGATATCAGGGCTATGGGATGATGGGTGGACCCGGCATGATGGGCAGTTGGGGCTACTCGCCCCTCGGATGGTTTGGCATGGGTATTGGCATGCTCTTCATGTGGCTCTTCCCCTTTGGCATTCTCGCCCTCATCGTGTTCGGTGTTGCGTCGTTGGTGCGAAACAATGGCAACCCCACACCTTCCACTTCCCAGACGCCCTGCCCTCATTGCGGGAAAGGCACACAAGCCGAATGGCAGAATTGTCCCTACTGTGGAACTGCATTGAAATAAAAATCCAATCAAACCTGTGTGAACAGCCTGTCCAAAAGATAGGCTGTTTTGCTTATATCGAATCAGGCAGAAAACCGCTCACTCGTCTTATCAAAAAGACCTATACTGATTTTGCATTGAGCGATTCAAATCCTAATTTTGTATGAGGTATGCAATGACACAAAATGATTCCCGCTATGTCCCTGCCTTCGGGTTGCATGGGTTAACGCCGTTTTATGACTCTTTTGCCAAACTCGTCAATCCACTCAGGCGTCGTTTGATACTACAGGCAAATATTCAACCTGGTCAACGCGTGCTTGATCTCGGTTGCGGCACAGGTCTATTGACGATCATGATCAAACAGTCCTTTCCCAATGTGCAGGTAACAGGTTTGGACGGTGACGAAGAGGTGCTGAATATTGCACGAAACAAATCCCGTGGTATCGATATTCAATGGGATCACGCGCTCGCTTTTGATATGCCCTATCCAGATAATTCATTTGATGTGGTCTTAAGCAGTTTCGTCACCCATCATTTGACCGGCGACGAGAAGGCAGGGGCATTTCGGGAAGTCCAACGCGTCCTCCGCCTGAACGGCAGCTTCCACATCGTGGACTTTGGTCCACCCTTCAACCTTTTCACACGTATACAGGCAGTTGTGATGAAAAACTTCGAGCGCACTGCGGATAATTTCGAGGGGTGGATCGTGCCCATGCTAACAGAGGCAGGTTTCGGGTTGGCAAAAGAGGCGAGGCACGTCATCACGTTCTTTGGTCCCATCGCCTTTTATCAAGCAGAAAAGTCGAGCTCAATGTAGGAGAAGAAACAATGATTGATACTCGCCAAGTTACCCACGTCAAAAAAGCGGAACTCCTGTCATCTTTTGGCGCTGGAATATTGGGCGCGGGGATTGGGCTGTTGCTGGCAAATTCGCTTGTTGGGTTTGCATTCCCCATTCTCCTGCTTGGACTCATTTTGCATAGTCTGGGTATGTTCCAAAAACATCAACTGGAACAGGGGAGATATGCCCGCATTGCTTGGGTGGAGTCTTTGTATTGGCTGTGCTGGCTGGCGCTGGCGGCTTTGTTGATTTATATCGTCATTCGCCAGTTTTGATGTTGCCTACTGGAGAAAAAATGAAAGACAATAAAATCCACTGGTACCCTCTGACCTACGTGATGGCATTTCTAGTCGGCGTCATTCTGTTCTGGTCGTTTGGAAAGGACTGGCTCGACCTTGAGTCGGCGTTCGTCTTTCTCGCGGGTTTGATTGGCGTCGCGGTGGCTGTGCTTTTGTTTAGCGCATGGAATATCTATTACAATTCACATCATAAGGAAAACTAAATTTGACTGAATCTACCCCCGCCCAATCACCCGAATACAAAACTGCCTGCGGAGGCAAATTGAAAGACCCAACGAAGTATCCCAGCGCGGACTATCGCGGTGAGCAGATTTATTTTTGCACCCGCGCCTGCCTGCGCGTCTTTGAACAAAACCCCGATGCGTTTATGGCGGGTGAGGTGGAACATCCGCTGGAAGATGATTGATTTCAAACTTCGGAAGTCTCAAAGACTTCCGAAGTTTTTGTATGACATTCATCATAAGCCATTTGGCGCATCAATCGTTGCGCTATCCTGCGCTGGAGTCAATTGAATTATCAAACTACCATTGGGTCATCCGAATACGGAGGACCCAATATGTTATCAAGGACAAACGAACTTTTACTGCTCTCCCTCGTTGCAATCTTATTAACTACTTCAATTTCCGCCTGTTCGGCACAAAGTCAATCAACCGAACTACATATGATGCCATTGGGCGAGATGCCTGCGGAAGTCCAATCCGCACCCATGACGGTGCAGGCGGCATATCAATTCAACGCCGCGAACCCAGGCATCATGCAAGACATTCCCTGTTATTGCGGTTGTGGCGATATTGGTCACACCTCCAATTACGATTGCTATGTTTCGAGCGTGGATGAGCAGGGAAGTATAACTTTCGACAATCACGCCCTTGGCTGTTCCATCTGCGTAGACATTACCCAGGATGTCATGCGCATGTTACGAGACGGGAAAACTCCGCAGGATGCCAGAGCCTATATAGACGCGACATATTCCAAATACGGGACATCGAATATCCCATAAACTGATGAACCCGCGCTTCTCTCTTCTCCTCTTTGTGATGACTGGACTGGTAGTGGCATTCGCGCCATTGCCAGTTCCATCCCTTACGCCTCAAGCGCGGACCTTTCGGATTGACGCGCGACAATATGCCTATTCTCCATCTGAGCTTAACGTCAACCCTGGCGATACCGTGACCATCCAACTCGTCAGCGCCGACGTCGTGCATGGACTCTATGTAGACGGTTACGATGTCTCTGTCGAAGCCGACCCAGGGCAAACGGCGACTTTGACGTTTGTTGCCGATAAGCCAGGCTCCTTCCGCTTTCGATGCAACGTCACCTGTGGAGCTATGCATCCTTTCATGATCGGGAGAATCACAGTCGGTACAAACAATTGGCTATTTCGTTCCATTGGACTGGCTGCCCTTGCTGTTGTGAGTGTCGTGATTTCGATAAAGCCAAAGGCATAATTTCAGCATGGCAAAGATTGAACTTACCCGCAGCCTCTTTGTAAAGAACACACTCAAAAGTCGTTACCCGCAACTGGCAGTCTTTATCGTGATGCTGATCGTATACATCTTCGCCATTCTTGCGGGACTCATAGGCACGCCAGTTGGCAGTCACAACTTCAGCATCGTCTTTGTGTGGATCGCATGGTGGGCAATCCTCATTCTTATCGCTGTCCCATTCTTTGGGCGCGGATGGTGTGCGGTCTGCCCGATCCCACTTCCAGGCGAATGGTTGCAACGTGGTGCCGTATTAAGTCCACCCGACAAAAGACCGAAATGGCTCAACCTTCGTGTCCCAAAAATGTTCCGCAACATTTGGTTGCAAAACATCTCTTTTCTATTACTTGCTCTTTTTAGCAGTGTGCTACTTACAACTCCAAATATCACGGGCATCGTCCTTGCCGCCATGCTTTTCGCTGCCATAGGACTGAGTACAGTCTTCGAGCGTCGTGCCTTTTGCCGGTATCTCTGCCCCGTTGGCGGATTTATTGGTTTATATTCACAAACTGCTCCAATTGAATTACGCATCAAAGACAAACAAGTCTGTGTGAAGTGCGAAGGCAAACCTTGTTACAACGGTTCGCAAGCAGGCTATGGTTGTCCGTGGGATGTCTTCCCTGGGGGCTTGACGAAGAACACCTATTGTGGCTTATGCATGGAATGCATCCGCACCTGCCCGCACGATAATATTGCCGTCAACCTGCGTCCCTTCTCTGCCGATCTTGCCAAGCCATCTACTCGCATGGATGAAGCCTTCAAAGCCTTCATCATGCTCGGGTCTGCCATGATCTATGCGAGCGTCTTGCTCGGTCCGTGGGGCACACTCAAGGACGCAGCTTACAACGTTGGATCAAGCGCGTGGTTCGTTTATACATTTGTGTTTCTCACAATCATCTTCGGTATCCTTCCGGGATTTTTTACACTGGGTCTTTTGCAAACGAAAGATAGCACGCCACTCAAACAACGCTTTGCATCTCTTTCCACTGCCCTCATTCCATTGGGGTTGATGTTCTGGGTGGCTTTTAGTCTGTCTTTCGTCCTCACCAATGCCTCCTACATTCTCGCTGCGCTTTCTGATCCTTTAGGTCTCGGTTGGAATTTATTCGGCACAGCCAACGCCGCATGGCAACCGATGCTCACGTCCATTCTTGCGCCGGCACAGACTCTTGCATTGGTTGGTGGCTTGATCTGGTCAGCACGCACGGCACAAAAAGCTGCCAACGAAGTAAAAGTTTCATCCATCCCCGTGATTGTTTATTGCTTTATTGTCACATCCATCATGCTCTGGTTATTGTTATGAAACGCCCAGAACTCCTCACACGCATTTTGATCACAGTAGCAATCGTCGGGGCGGTTGGAGCGCCGCTCTATATCTGGTCACGCACACCACTCATTCACGCGCAGATGTCGGAAAATGGTGGCTGGAGTCCAGATGTCCTTCGAGCGGAAGTTGGAAAGCCGCTGCATTTAAAACTCACATCCGATGATGTTATGCACGGCTTCGCGGTTGGTCAGATGGATATGGAGAGGGTGGATGTCGAACCGGGCAAGGTCACAAACATTACTTTGACTTTTGACAAGCCCGGGATTTACACATTCTTCTGCACGCGCTGGTGTGGACTCAACCACTGGCGGATGCGCGGGACAATTGAAGTCAACGACTCCTCTTCGGACCCTGAGCCTGCATCTATTCCCTTGTACGTTTCCCTTCACCTTGATATTGACGCGCCACACGATGCGGCTTCCATTCCAATTGATCAACCATCTGCCGTTCGCGGACAGGAGTTAGCAACCGATCTGCCAGTTGATTTATCAGCCGAGTACTATCGCTCTCATTCACCATACCAAGCATTCAATGATTTGGCGAATACAGCGCTCACCGACTCTCAACGCTGGGATGTGGTCACCTACCTTTGGCAATTGAACACATCCAAAGAATCGCTTGTCAATGGGAAGCAGCTCTATGTCCAGAACTGTGCGGCATGTCACGGCGAGAATGGTGCGGGGAATGGCGTCTTTGCCGACGATCTGAAAGCCGCCGGAGACGCCTCTGCCCAAACAATGGCAGGTGCCCAAAGCATGACTATGCAGACACCCGCGAACTTTACTGATCCGACTCGCATGTTAGGGGCGAGCCCTGCGCTGTTGCAGGGAAAAATCCTGCGCGGAGGCATGGGCACTGGCATGCCGATGTGGGGCTCGATCTTTACCGATGACCAAATCTGGGACCTGATTGCATACATCTATTCGTTCCAGTTTGAATATCACAAGTAGGAGGTACGATGAGTAAAAAGTACAAAAGACAGAAAAAGCAAAATTTTCCCTGGTTGATATTGGCGTTTGGCGGAATCCTTGTGGTGATTGCGGCGTTTTTCTTCGCCAGACAGAATGGAAGTGGCAGTGGGACACCATCCATTGCGGTGGATCAACAGCAGATCGATTATGGCGATGTGAAATTCGGCGTCAATAAAACCTTTGCCATCAAAGTGACGAACACAGGCGATGGGACACTACGTTTCAAGGAAGACCCGTACATTGAAGTACTGGAGGGGTGCTGACCTCCCCAACTGACCATCGGTTCGATGGTACTCAAGCCCGGTGAAAGCACAACTGTCCAATCCAGTGTCTTCATGATGCATGAGGGGATGGATGGTCCGCACAACTTCGGGGTGCATTTAAAAACAAATGATCCCAACAACCCGGATCTGATCGTGAATGTATTGTCCAACTGGATACCATAAAATCAGGCTCAAATAAATAAGGGTCAACATATGTTGACCCTTATTTATTTGAATACGTTAGTTGAAATCTATGATTGCTGCAACTAGCCTTTTCTCTTTGCGAGTTGAGCCACCTCTATTCGGCTGCGCGCATTAAGCTTTTGAATCGCTGTCGAAATATGATTGCGGACCGTTGAGAGGTTTCGTGAAATGTGTAAACTAGAAGGCACTTAACGTATCAGGCGAACGAGAATCGTCTAATTTGGGGAAATACATTCATGGACCTAGTTATAACTTCCTCAGACTGTATGCATGATTACATCCACTCCAGGCTTGACTAATTGTCGAAAGTAATCGTTCATCTGTTCGGCTGAATAGGGTAAGTTATTGTCGATCCACCAGGTGAGCATCGATATGAATGAGCTGGCGATGTAGTGGGTGAGCACTTCGGGGGGGATACTTTTTTTCCGCTTCGGTAATTGTTCCTTCAAATGTTCCAGCATGTAGGCAAGAAGATATTTTTGAATGTGAGCCAGCGCCAGGTTGCCGCCTTGTTTGCCTGCCATAGCTTTGTATAGATCGCGGTGATTTTCCGCATGTTGAAACATGGACAGGCTAAACGTCCAGGGGCTTTCATCGTTCATGTCCTGCCCCAGAAAGAATCCTTCGAACTCCGTTCGCAGATGTTCGAAGCCGCTGAGCAATAGATCCTCCTTGTCCTGGAAATGTGCATAGAACGTGGAGCGCCCCACATTGACGCGGTCGATCACGTCCTGCACGGTGACCGCGTCGAATCCTTTTTCCAGAATGAGCGCCAGTAACGCATCTTGCAATAATTGACGTGTGCGCTGTATGCGGCGATCCACGATTTTTTTAGGCATTATTTTCTCCTGATCTATTACTGCCAAGTGAGCGAACCTTATAGTGCACGCCAATGCATATGAGAACCTAAAGACTTAAAGGTTTTCTTAGCGCACTTGGCGGGCTTTGCGGTTCAAACTTTCTGTACAAAACCTATGTCAATGTTCAATAACGAACGTTTCAGCATGCTTTGGTTGTTGACTTTCACTCTATGCACTTGTATAACATAATAGAACACAATGTTCAGAAACATATATAGTGTACATCAATTTCTTTTAGATGAAAAGGAGAAAATAAAAGTGGAACCACAATTGTTAAATCAGAATCAAATAATGGTGAAACCTGTTCTGGAGAAACGTCTGATCGAATTGCGTCGCGTGAACAAAGCCTATCAGGTCGCGGGCGGAAGTTTCCTGGCACTCAAGGATGTGGACATGCAGGCAGACGCAGGCGAGTTTGTCGCGGTGGTTGGAAAATCAGGAAGTGGAAAGTCCACGTTGATCAATATGATCACGGGGATCGATACGCCTACATCGGGTGAAGTTTTGGTTGCATCTGCGGCTGTCCATGAAATGGACCAGGAACAGTTAGCGGTATGGCGTGGGAAGAATGTTGGCGTTGTCTTTCAATTCTTCCAATTGCTTCCCACACTGACCGTTGCGGAGAATGTTATTTTGCCGATGGATTTTTGCAATACATATCCCGCGAACGAACGCCGTGCGCGTGCAATGTCCCTGCTTGAAAAAGTCGGTATCGCCGAGCAGGCAGATAAGCTTCCGTCGGATCTTTCGGGTGGACAGCAACAACGTGCCGCCATTGCCCGTGCTCTTGCTAACGATCCGCCTGTTCTTGTGGCGGACGAACCGACTGGCAATCTTGATTCACAAACTTCAGATGCGGTCATGCAGTTGTTTGCGAATCTTGCGGCGGAAGGTAAGACCGTGGTGATGGTCACACATGAACGTGACCTCACACAATACTTTACGCGTTCCATTACGTTGTCAGATGGAAGGCTTGTCACAAATGGGGAGGTGAAATGAACAGTCCGCGCTGGAAAAAACTTTTTCGTGACTTGCAAGCCGCACGCGGACGCATGGCGATGATGGTGATCGCCATTGCGGTGAGTATCTTTGGCGTTGGGACGATCCTCAGCGCATACACCATTATTTCCCGCGAGATGGGTCGCAATTACCTAGGGACGAATCCCGCTTCGGCGTTTATAGAGTTGGATCGAGTGGACTATGCCCTAGTAGAAGCCGTCAGCCAGCGCCCCGATATTTCGGAAGCCGAAGCAGCTTCATGGGTCGTGGCAAGAGCCGAAGTGAATCCAAATGAATGGATGCCATTGTTGCTGTTTGTCGTCCCAGATTTTGAAATGTCGCATGTCAGCACCGTGAATCCTGAAGCCGGTGCGTATCCGCCAACAGAACGAACTATTTTGGTGGAGCGCGAAGTGCTGCCGATGCTGAAACTCAAGGTCGGCGATGTGCTTACGGTGCAAACGCCAAATGGTGCGAAACAAAATATTGTGATCTCGGGCACTGTGCACGATCCTGCCCTAGCGCCTGCCTGGCAGGAGCAAACGGTGTATGGATATATCACGCCCGCCACGTTGGAGGCGCTTGGCGAAAGTGAAACGCTGCATATTCTTAAGGTCGTTGTGAAAGATCAGCCGCGGAACATCGTCGCCATCGAAGCAACGGTTGGGAATCTAGCTGAATGGTTGCAAGGGCAGGGTTATGTGGTGGATGAAATTCGTGTGCCTCCGCCGGGCAAGCATCCGCATCAAAGCCAGATGAATTCTGTGCT
>Ga0137333_1000394_pt1 | contig 11644 bp, 12 predicted proteins | sample EasRivERMLT231_2_FD_102286 | JGI IMG/M metagenome (GOLD analysis project Ga0137333, IMG submission 102286) | Soil microbial communities from meander-bound floodplain in the East River, Colorado, USA - East River MetaG ERMLT231_2 | ecosystem: Environmental > Terrestrial > Soil > Floodplain ... | reverse complement strand
GAGTCGGCACCACGCAATGCGAAAGTCCTTGGACTTTCAGAATGTTCTGATCTCGCCGTGATTGATATTGAAGGAGATGGCTTTCCATACCTTGACTGGTATTCCGGTGATGTCAAGACCGGTTTGGAAGTATATGCCGCCGGATATCCACTGGGTGAGCCGGAGTTCAACTTAACCAAGGGCATCATTTCAAAGGAAAATGCGGATGGTGAAACCAGCTGGGCATCAGTGGATCATGTTCTTGGTCACGATGCGACCATTAACCCCGGTAACTCGGGTGGTCCGCTTGTGGATACAAACGGCGCAGTGGTTGGGGTGAATTACAGCAGTCGTGAATCAGCCAATCAATATTTTGCCATTGGCGGCGATATTGCCCAACCGATCATTGAGGAATTAAGATCTGGAAAAGATGTGGATTCGATAGGCGTGAATGGATCTGCGGTTATTTCAGAAGACGGTTCACTAAGCGGTATTTGGGTCTCTTCTGTGAAATCGGGTACGCCCGCTGATAAATCCGGCTTGCAGCCGGGCGACATCATTTACCAGTTGGAAGGGCTTGTCCTGGCAACCGATGGCACCATGAAGGATTACTGTGATGTGATTCGCAGTCATAGCTCTTCAGATACGTTATCGATGTCTGTGATTCGCTATGGTACCAGTGAGATTCTCGAAGGTCAATTGAATGGACGCGAATTGGAAGTAACTGGCAATTTCGACACAGGCACTGGTTCCGATACCGGCACCACCACTGAAGCGCCAGCCTTTTACACCGAAGAATTTGACGGTGACCTCAGCAACTGGACGTACTGGGTGATTTATGGCGATGAAAATGGGGTTGGCTTGAATGCTGATAATTCCAAGCTGAATGTGCTCCTCAGCGCCAAAGATACCAGCGTTTATGTTTTTTACGATCCGTACATCTATGAGGATGTTATTCTGGAGGTGCAGGCAGATAATGCCGGCAAGAATAATAATAATGTGAGTCTCGTCTGTCGATACGATGAAACCGCGGAGACCTGGTATGAGTTCAGCATTGCAAACAATGGACTCTACTGGATCTATGCCTATGACGGTGGATATAATGAAGTATATAGCGGTGGTTCAAACTTAATTAAGACGGGTAAAAACAGTAACATTTACACAGTCGGCTGCATTGGAAATGTATTATCCCTGTTCATCAATGGACAGGAAGTGCATACTTTCCAGGAAACAACCTATGGGCTTAAGGAAGGCCAGGTGGGGGTCAACGTGACTTCCTTTGATATATTGCCCATCGAAATTGATTTTGAGTATCTGACGATTTCCGAACCGTAATTCGCGAATATTGCGTTATAAAAAAGACCCCCGAGTTTTTGAAAAACTCGGGGGTCTGCGTTTAATACAGTGGCATTCTTGCACCGGTAATTTTCCCCGCGTCATCAGAAAATAAATATAACATCGCGGCGACAATTTCAGCAGGCGTTGTGCCGGTACCTTTGCGCGTAGCGTCCACATCGATCGCCCGGACCTGAATGATGTTCGCGGTGACGTTGTGTTCTTTGAGTTCCGCCGCAAGAGTCAAAACCAGATTCTCCTGTGCGGCTTTGGTGGCATTGTAGACACCTCTTTTTGCGGGCGGGTTCAATACAGTGGACGGAGAAATGATGATCACGCGTCCCCAATTGTTCGAGGCGAGTTTCGGGGAGAAGGCCTGGAACAGGTGGAACGTCGTCCACACATGTTGACCGAGCATGGAGTTCAAGTCCTCTTCGCTGGCTTCGGGGAGCGTCTTGCCGCCGACCCAGCCGCCGACGAGATGGATCAAAGCGTGGATCGCTTGCGCGCCAAATTTTTTAGAAACAGCCTCGGCTGTGGAATGAACCGCCTGTCCATTACGAAGATCAACAATGGATGTAAAGAGTCTTTCATCGGGCAGGTTCAGGTCGCGGGTTAAGACATCCAATTTATTTTGATCGTTATCGAGCAACGCCAGCGAATGACCCTGCGCCGCAAATGTTTTTGCGGTTAAATTTCCAAGCACGCCGGTTGCGCCGGTAATGACAACAACCTTGCCCTGCGAGGTCCTCGTAGAGGGAGCAGAGCTGAGCGCAGACGAAGGGTTATTCACTCAACGCCTCGATCTGCACTTCGGCCATGCCTTCAATAAATGGAAGGTCAGACTGTTCGGGCAGATGTTCCCTGCCGTGAAAATCGATCATGTGGCCGGACTTGGCGGCTTTGGTCTCAAGATAAAAACGATTGTACTCATTCGTAGGCATGATGTGCGGAATGCGTCCGCTCACGTTGATGCCGTATTGCGTGAGTTGAGCGATCTTCTTCGGATTGTTGGTCATCAATTGAATCGAATCGATCTTGAGCGATAATAGCATGTGCGCGGCAACAGCATAATCGCGTTCATCATCGCGGAAGCCCAGCGCGAGATTCGCCTCCACGGTATCCAGCCCCTGGTCCTGCAAACTATAGGCGCGGATCTTGTTGATCAAGCCAATGCCGCGCCCTTCCTGCCGCAGATACAACACCATGCCTTTTTCCATTTTTCCAATTTCAGTAAGCGCGGTTTCGAGTTGATCACGGCAATCACAACGCAGGGAGCCGATCGCATCGCCGGTGAGACATTCAGAGTGCAGGCGCACCGGCACATCCTTTGCGCCGATCACATCGCCTTTTGTAATGGCAACATGTTCCTTGCCATCCCGATTATTTTCAAAAGCCACAATATGAAAATCGCCAAAGCGCGTGGGCAGTTCTGCCATCGCCACCACGCGCACACAAACCTTGTCCTTGCCAAATCCATCACAGTGATGGTCGCCATCCTGTTCCAGGATCACATCAAATTTTTCATGCATCGTTGTTGTCATATTTACCTCTCCAGTTGATATCTCAATAAGACTCCGCCATCATCCCATTTTTCGACATGGATTAATTTTAGCGGAATCGCTGCGCTTCTTTCCAGGCCGGAGCCTGCCGCCATCGTCGGAGCAGACGAGCCCCCGAAGATCATCGGCGCCATATATGCGGACACTTCGTCCACCAGCCCAAGCCGCAACAGTTCAAAATTAAGTGTTGCGCCACCCTCCACCATCAGGCGCTGGATGCCAAGTTCCTTCAAGGTTGTAAGGGCGTTTTTCAAATCAACTTTGTCGTGATGATCTGTATACACATCCGCACCCTGTGAATGGAGAAAAGCCAGTTCCTCTTTAGATGTCTGATGTGTTGTGAATATTACGACCCTGGTGTTTCCCTCGCATAAGAATTTTGAATGAGGATAAAGCTTCGCCTTCGTGACAATTCCCACTTTGATGGGATTCGGTGTCAGCCCGCGCGCGACTCTGGCTGCGCGCAACGCCTCTGATTTGACGGTTAACTTCGGGTCTTCATCGAGAAGCGTTTTTCCTCCCACCATCACTGCATCGGACTCAGCGCGCAGTTGATCGACACGTTCCTTATCTCGTTGCGACGAGATCGCCGCGCCATTTCGAGCGAACGTATCGATCTTGCCATCGGCTGTCATGGCGACATTGATAAAAACAAAAGGACGGTCCATACTGTTTCTTAATTGTACGTCTCATTGCCCCAAAATGGATTGAATCCTTTAATATCAGAATTAGCTTTTGAAAAACTGTTTTCAGACCTATACTATTCGCTTAATATTCTGTTGTTGACCCATTGGAGATTATTTGCACCAAACACCCTCTTTCGCCGTATAGGGAAGTTGCTCCGCCCTGCGATTATCAACGAACCACGATCTGGCTCGCCTTATCGAAGATAAAATCGATCAAATAATGATTCACTTCCTCGGCCTCATCGAGATGCACCCAGTGCGTCGCTTCGGGGAAGAGGATCAGGTTCCCTTCATCAACGTAATCCATGCTCGGGCGCGCCATGCGGTGACTGAGCGCAAAATCCTGCATGCCCCACATCATCAGAGTTGGGACTTTGATGCGCGGGTCCTTCGGCGCGGGTCGCTGATAACGAAGCGCGGCGCGATACCAGTTGATCGTGGCGGTCATCGCCCCGGGTTGTGACCAAGCTTCCTTGTATTTCAGGATATTTTCATCCGTGAATGAATTAATCTTGCTGGTGTTGCGAAAAGAGCGTTCTGCTCGGCGCCAATTGTCCTGTTGCATACCTGTTTCAGGAATCCATGGCAATTGAAAGAGAAACACATACCATGAGCGACGCAATTGTTCGAGATCGCGTTGCAGGAATCGTTTCATCACCGCGGGATGAGGGGCATTCATAATGCCCAGGCGATGTAATCGTTCTGGATATTTGTTTGCCAATCTCCACGCTACCAGCGCCCCCCAATCATGCCCAACGAGATTAACTTTTTCGTAGCCCAGTGCGTCAATCAAGCCGATGATGTCATCCACCAATGTGTAGATGTCATACTCCTTCACATTCTTTGGCTTGTCGCTCAAGTTAGAACCGCGCTGGTCAGGGACAATGACTCTGCATCCCGCCTCCACGAGTGCAGGAATCTGTTTACGCCACCCATACCAAAATTCAGGAAAGCCATGTAGGAGCACGACTGGCACTCCACTTTTCGGTCCTGCCTGCACAACGTGCAAGCGGATACCGTTTGTTTCGATGTAACTGTGTTCAAGTTCCATAGAAGTAGTAACCTCCAAAAACGAGGCGGGATTTTACCAGAGAATGTAGATGAATAAAAATTTCTCAGGTTTTACTTATACATTTGGCGGGAATAGATATAGGGTTTTGTTCCGCAAAGAATCTGGTAAAGATTGCCAAGCAAATAAGCGGGCACAAAATAAAACAGCGACCTTTTTGAGTGGTCGCTGTTTTATTGATCTTACTCTTTCACTTCACCATCGATCACATCGCCATCATTTGACGGAGGCGTGGATGGTCCGCCCGGCGCCTCTGGTTGAGGCTGTCCCTGGGCATAGAGTTGCTGGCTCAAAGCGTGGAATGTTTGTTCCACAGCTTCAGTAGCTTTCTGAATTCTACCAAGGTCATCGCCTTGCGCCGCAGATTTGAGATCATTGATCTTGGTTTCAATTTCTCCGCGTTCGGCAGAAGGCACCTTATCGCCCAGATCGCGCAATGCTTTTTCAGTTTGATAGACAAGGCTATCGGCTGTGTTCTTCACATCGATCAACTCACGGCGTTTCTTGTCTTCCGCTTCATGCGCACGTGATTCATTCACCATGCGGTCAATATCGTTCTTGCTCAGGTTGGTTGAGGCAGTGATCGTAACCTTCTGCTCTTTACCAGAGGCTTTGTCTTTGGCGGTCACATGCAGGATGCCGTTCGCATCAATATCAAATGTGACTTCCACTTGCGGGATGCCGCGCGCTGCGGGTGGAATGCCATCGAGGCGGAAACGCCCAAGCGACATGTTGTCGCCAGCCATCGGGCGCTCGCCTTGCAGAACATGAATGTCCACAGCGGTTTGGTTGTCTGCGGCGGTTGAATAGGTTTCGGTCTTGCGAACCGGGATGGTCGTGTTGCGTTCGATCATCTTGGTCATGACGCTGCCCATCGTTTCAACACCCAATGAAAGCGGCGTAACATCGAGCAGCAAAATATCCTTGACTTCACCGCCAAGCACGCCGCCTTGAATTGCCGCGCCGATCGCAACGACTTCATCCGGGTTGACGCCTTTGTTCGGTTCCTTGCCATTCGTTAACTTACGGACCAGATCCTGAACCATCGGCATACGTGACGAACCACCGACGAGGACAACTTCATTGAGCTTGCTCGCGTCCATGCCAGCATCTTTGAGTGCGGCTTCGAACGGTTGGCGGCAACGCAGAAGCAGGTCTTCAGTCAATTGCTCGAATTTGGCGCGGCTCAATTTCAATTGCAGGTGTTTGGGTCCGCTCGCATCGGCAGTGATGTAAGGCAGGTTGATCTCTGTTTCCATTACCGTCGATAGTTCGATCTTGGCTTTTTCAGCAGCTTCACGCAAACGCTGTAAAGCGGGACGGTCACTGCGCAGATCTATGCCCTGATCTTTTTTGAATTCGTCCGCCGCCCAGTTGACGATCTTCTGATCCCAGTCATCACCACCGAGGTGTGTGTCACCATTTGTGGCTTTCACTTCGATCACGCCTTCGCCAACTTCCAGCACGGATACATCGAACGTACCGCCACCGAGGTCGAAAACCAAAATCGTTTCATCTTTCTTTTTATCAAGTCCATACGCGAGCGCGGAAGCAGTCGGCTCATTGATGATACGCATCACTTCGAGACCGGCGATCTTGCCGGCGTCCTTTGTCGCATGGCGATGACTATCATTGAAATACGCGGGGACAGTGATGCCCGCCTGTGTGACAGCCTGACCCAAATACGCTTCAGCATCAGACTTCAACTTGCCCAGCACCATCGCGCTGATCTCCTCTGGAGAATATTCGCGATTCGTGATCGGCACTTTGACGCGCACATCGTCTGACGAACCCTTGACGACATCAAATGAAACCATCTTGCGTTCGGATTCAGTCTCTTCAAAGTGACGCCCGATAAAACGCTTGATGGAATAAATTGTATTCTCTGAATTGACGACCGCCTGCCGCTTCGCAGTTTGACCGACGAGTCGTTCGCCGTTTTTATTGAACGCCACCACCGAAGGGCAGAGTCTGCCCCCCTCCGCGGTCGAGATCACGGTTGGCGTACCGCCTTCCATGACAGCCACAACCGAGTTGGTCGTACCGAGGTCAATACCGATGATTTTTCCCATAGTAACACTCCTTGCATTTGTCATCGCGAGAGCTGGATTGCTGCAACCATTACGATACTCACAATGACGGGTTTAAGTATTTTGAATGTTCACATCTTAACCGCTGAATGCAAGAAAACCGTTAACGTAATGTAGAAATTTAATTTGATATCCACCCTGCCCCTACATCTCCCAACAGGAGAGGAGAATCATGGCTCACTGATGGTAACTGAATCGATGCCAATCACAATGGGCGTGTTTTCGTACGATGATGCGGCGACTCCAACCTTGCCTGCGGTAAGCTCATAGCGGCCCACATCCACTTTGCGAATGAGCTTATCGTTGATATACAGCCAGAGTGTTGAGTCAGAACAGGCAAGCCCGATCTTTTGTGTTGTGCCGCTGGGTTGAATTTCATTGGATGTGCCATCTTTGATGGGCAGATATTCAGCAATGCCAACACTTAACCATCTGCCATAGAGGACATTGTAGGTCCCATCGGTGGAGACGTTGTATTCAAACCAGCCATCTTTATCAGAGTAGCGGCACAGCAAGCCCGCTGAGGAAGGCGTCAATGCGCGGTTTTCGAATTGCGTGTCAATGCGGATATTGGTGTAATCCTGTGCGCCGTAGAGGGCGTAGAGCCAGGTATAGGGAAAATCCATTTGGAGGAGCAGGTGACTGTTCCCGTTTTTTATATTTGGGACAGCATCGTTACCTGCTTGAAGGATCACCCAGCCCGTAAGAGATGCGTCGAATTCCTCGGTGAAGAGGCGCGGGAAGGGAGTAGGGGAAACCTGAAGGGTGGGAGAAGGTACAGGGGAAGCCGTGGCAGGTATCGGTGAAGGAGGCGGCGTTGAGGTTGGGAAGAACGAAGGCGTCAGTGTAGGCGTCGCTGATTGGCAGGCTGAGGTGAGGAGGAGAAATCCAAATAAAAGAAGTTTTTTCATGGCGCTTCTTATAACACAATTGCCCGGCATTTTGTTCCAGGCAATCAGGTTTAAGTGCAGCCATTAATCGCAGCGTATTCCTTGCAGACAGTAAATCGATTCCAGTATCAAACCGCCCCAGGTCAATGTGATCAGCAATAAAATGGAGGCTCCGAGTATCAGGTTGAGCGAATAGAGTCTTCTTTTCCCTTCAGCTCCATCCCTCATCAACATCGGCTGAAGGTTGAGCAGGAACGCGACCGGCAAAAGTAACAATCCTCCAAATAGTACGAGGCGGCCGAAGTTGGTTATCTGTTGACCATCCATGGTAAGAAGATTATTGAGGGGCCCTATCAAGGGTTCCATATCAAACATGAATATTACATAGGTCACCGCAAGCGGCAGGCAGAGAATGAAGCTGATAGCTGCCGCCGATCTGTTATTTGTAAGAATACTTTTCATTGTGCCTCCTTGCATGATTAGCAGAATATATTCCTTGACGATCCCGATGGCTGTTTCGATGAACATCCACAGTACGAAGCTAAACAATCCACGACTCGTCTGGTGCTTCCGTACATTGTAAATATCGTTGAATGTTTGCTGCATGGACTCTCCAAGCCGCTCCTTGAAGTCTCGTGGATACAGGGTAAGAAGTTTCTTGTAGAGAATACGAACTGTGTTCTGGTCATTCTTCATAGTTGGTCAGCGGCGAGCATTAGCTGCGGCTGGCGAGCGCGGAACCTTCATTGCCGAAAATCTCCATCCTCGCCGAACTCGCCAAAATTGTGTCCGAATCCAGCGGTCCGCTATATGACATGTTGGGCTGCCTCCTGAGTTCGTGGATTGACTGTCGAAAGCGCCAGGCTCAGACCTGATCAGGCCGGCTTGCGTTTAGTTCAGGCGCTTGCGTTCCTGCCGACCCGAATCTCCACAGCAGAAATCCCTGCCAGATACTGATCACCACACCAAGAATCGCTGCGCTCCCCTCCAGGGCTGGCAACAGATACACAAACAGTGAGACTATCCCTCCCACCAAATACAGCACACTCAATACGCGGGGAAGTTGGCTGGAGGTCCAACCTGCCGACCCAATCAGCAGCAGTGCCCACCCCAGAAAGTGCCATCCTGCCCCGGTCACGCCCGCCACGAGAGTGGTCCACACGATGAGAACTGTCGAAGACGTTTCCAGATGCAACTCAGGATGAATCAGATGGTAATGGCGGTTGGCGGACGGGATGCAGGCAACGGTAATCATGGCTCCGGCTGCGAGGGCTGCAGCCAGCAGCGCCAGTGACATGCGGCGCGGCGCGCGCTCGCCAATGCGCTCACGGAGTGCGGAGACCAGCGTGACCAGGCTGGCAGCCCACGCCGGTCCGTACAGGAAATCAGCCATGGCATAGGCAAACGGTCCCATGGCATCTCGCAAATTCCCAACCAAGTAGATCAACGGCGCTACGATAAAAGCCACTGCCAACAGGATGGAGCTGATCAGCGCGGCGGACCTGGGGATTGCAAGCATGTTTTTCATGGCATTTCCTTCTATAAAAAATGATCGACCCTAATCGCAATTTGGAATCTGCAATACATTGCATCTGTATATTTCCGATATCAAAGCACCCGAAATGAGAACGAATAAAAAGACCATGATCACGGCAAGGAGAACATTCATAAGATGGAATTTCCGTTTTCCATCGGCTCCTTTTTGAAACATGGGTCGAATGGAAATGACTGCGCCGATGGGAAATAGAAGCAGAGCCACAATAAGTGAAATATGCCCTACTGGATGGTCCCAAAAACCGCCACCAGTATTGACCTTGAAGATCGTAAAAAATGGTTCTATTTGATTGCCAGCAATCGTATTCAGAACCATGAACGGCAGGGTGAAAAGAAAGGCGATAAGCGCTGCCGATTTTGGATTCGAGATAACGATATTTTTCATTGTGCCTCCTTGAGTGAGCAAGAGGAGGTGCTCTCTGGTACTTTCAATAATTGTTTCAGTGAATGTCCGTAGGACGAAGCCCATTAATCCTATTTTCGATTTTCGCTTCTCATTGCAAAGGTCATTGAAGGTTTGCAGCATAGACTCTTCCAGCTGTTCCCTGAATCTTCGCGGGTACAGAGTAAGGAGTTTCTTGTAGAGGGCATGAATTATCCTTCCTTTGAACATACGCCATGTACAATTTTCTCTAATCGCAGTTGGGGACACCCACAAAACAGGGCCATTGATCCACGATCAGGCTGACGACGCCTGCTGCGAAGAGGAACGAAATTAAGACGACGATGATCAGATTGATGGGATGCGCAAACAGGCTGCCTCCAGCCCGCAGGGTGCTGACGATCGGCCCACCAGCAATGATTCCTGCCACCACTGGGATCGAAAGGAGAACGATGGCGATGAACTGACTGGCGACCCGAACCCCGAACACAGAAAGCTGTTCAGGGTTCGGGCCGTTGAGCAGACGTTCCAGAGGCTCCCAACCAAGGGAATCCAGCAAAGAGAGTATTATGACGGACAGGATAAGGACAACGCTGATCATCAAGGCCGACCTGGGGTTTGTGAGGAGAGTGTTTCCCTGTGTGGGAACGGGATTCGCCATGTCATGATTGCCTGTCCACCTGCCTCGCACAATCGGAAGCAGGATCAGGCTGATAGCGAACAAGTTGAGCCACAAGACGAAAAACAGCATGAAAGGGAAATCTTCATTGAAATTTCGCCTGTTGACGACTTCCATGATCATGAACGGAAAGATGAGGAGCAAACTAACGAGCACTGGTGATCCGAGGGTCTTAAGTATGGTTTGCATAATAACTCCAGAAGAAATAAGCAATAGATGCTCTCTAAAAATTCCTAAGGCAGTTTCGATGAACGTCCAGAGTACAAAGCCAAGCAATGCCTGTTTTGTTTGCTGCTTCTCATTGCAAAGGTCATTGAACGTCTGCTCCATGGACTCTCCAAGCTGTTCCCTAAATCCTTGTGGATATAAAGCTATGAGTCTCTTGTAGAGAGTACGGACTGTGCTTTCATACACCATAGGTTTTTGGAAAGAGTTTCTTTTCTTGCGCCAAACTCACAATGCGCTTATAGCGGTCAAGCTCTGCGGCGAGTGCTTTTGCACCAACACCTGTGATCTGGTAGTAGATGCGCCGCTCGTCATCCATTTCAGGGTCAACACGCTTATCGCTTTCTTTTACCAATCCTGCATCGAGCATACGCTTTAACGAACCATACAGCGTGCCAGCACCCATGCTTACCTTTCCCTGCGAGTCTGCTTCGACCTGTTTCATGATGCCGTAGCCGTGACGTTCTCCATTTGAGAGCGCTAATAGGATATGGAAAACAGCTGGTGTGAGAGGTGGAGTAGAGGGTGCGGTGGTCATACCCACACTATATCCGTAGCGGATATAGTTGTCAAGAGTTAAATTAAAACGCAAATGCCCAACAATAATTGCTGGGCATTTGCGTTAGTGGAGATGCCGGGAATTGAACCCGGGTCCGAAAGACTCGACCCACGGAAATCTACGAGCGTAGCCTGCCGAAGTTAGTCATCACAGAGATCTCGGCGGGCAGGTAACCCTGTGACCATCTGCTAATCTTTCGCACATTTAGCAGAATCATGTGCGGCACTCTCACCATTGTTTCGCCCGATCCGTCACCGGGTGGAGGACGGGGCCGGCGGACGTGACGCCCTAGGGCGCCAACTGTTATGATCTCAGCGCATTAAGCGGCGAGGGGCATAGCAGCGTAGGAAGTGCGATTGGCACTTGATTTTTTGCGCTGAGTTTACGAGTTCGGCGCCGCTCGGCTCGCATTCCGGAACCAGCCTCTCCCGTCGAAGCCTGTCATCCCCGAATGTAAAATTATTATAGCATAGTTGCAGGGACGCGTTTTCATTAATATGATCCCCTGAAGTACGCCGCGATCAAATCGGAAATATCCGCTGTTGTATTCTGTCGTGCCACTGCGAAGAAATCATAAGCTGTACCGCGGCCGCGGCCGTAACGCGAGGTGTAATCTTTTAGGAAGGCATAAAAG
>Ga0137333_1000393_pt1 | contig 11672 bp, 9 predicted proteins | sample EasRivERMLT231_2_FD_102286 | JGI IMG/M metagenome (GOLD analysis project Ga0137333, IMG submission 102286) | Soil microbial communities from meander-bound floodplain in the East River, Colorado, USA - East River MetaG ERMLT231_2 | ecosystem: Environmental > Terrestrial > Soil > Floodplain ... | reverse complement strand
TTAGCCGCGTCGCAGATATCCACCCTGGTACAGGCGATTCGAACCCTGCATATTTGGCTGTGTACAACAACATCCTATACTTTAGCGCCGTCAGCAACGATGGAGCCGGTACCGAACTATGGAAGTACGATGGCACAAACGCCACGCGCGTGTTGGATATCAACAGCGGTGTTGGCAATTCCAATTCAGCCTATCTCACGGTCTTCAACAACCTGCTGTACTTTAGCGCCAATGGCAACGATGGTACAGGCACCGAACTATGGCGCTACGATGGCACCACTGCCAGCCGTGTGGCGGATATCAACCCGGGTGCGGTTGATTCCGGTCCCACCTTCCTGACTGTATTCAATAACGCACTATACTTTAGCGCCAACGGTGACAGTGCCGGAACCGAACTATGGAAATATGATGGCACCACTGCAAAACGTATCAGCGATCTCAACACAGCTGGCAATTCGAATCCCGCCTTTCTGGCTGTATTTGACAATGCACTATTCTTCCAGGCAAATGGTGGTGATGGCGCTGGAATTGAATTATGGAAATTCAAAGGACCGTGATCACAAAGGTACGCTAAAGATCACTGCAAAAAATTAACCGCCACTGGGTTCGCAGAGAGCACGGAGTTTTGAGAGTTTTCTCAAGTCCTCCGTGCTCTTTGTCATACTAATCATTTGCAGGCTTAACCACATAATTTCTTCATACAAAATTCACCTTCTGTTTAGCTCGAATCAATATACTCACGAAATACTTTAATCATAGGAGAAAAGAATGAACAGAAAATCAACCTTTATAATACTGATGGTGATCGGCGCGCTCGTACTTGCGGCTTGCGCCCCGGCAGCATCCACAACCAGCACAAACAACACTTCCACAACAGCTGAATTTACCGGCTTAAAAATAAATCTCAACACAGCCACCAGCGAAGAACTGCTCGCAACCATTCCGGGATTTGGCAACCGCATGGTGCGTGAATTCAAGGAATATCGTCCCTACATCAGCATTCAACAATTCCGTCAGGAAATTGGAAAATACGTGGATGATGTACAGGTCGCGGATTACGAAAAGTATGTCTACGTTCCGATTGCGATCAACGATTCGGATTCGGAGACGCTCCAACAGATCCCGGGTCTGGACTCAACCGAAGCTGATTCGGTTATGTCGAGTCGTCCCTACGCTTCAACTGATGCCTTCATCACAAAACTGAGCGAGTTCGTCTCAGCCGACGAATTAGTGACCGCCAAATCTTATCTTGGAGAATAATCAATGACCTCAGATCAGGTGCTCGCGAGACTGCGCCAATTCCTTTTGATCATATCAGCTGGCATCTTCGTCATGACCGTGACCGAGTTATTCTTTCTAAGCCACTGGGATGTAGCGATTCAATTTCTGCCCTTTGCCTTGAGCGGACTCGGACTGATCACTTTAGCGATCGCATATTTTCGCCCAAGCCACAGAACGCTGATGGGCATGCGCTGGTCCATGCTCGTGATCGGTGCCTGTAGTTTCATCGGCTTCTACGAGCACATGGTTAATAACTACGGCTTTTGGCTGGAGATCAAACCCAACGCAACGACATGGGACCTGATCAAAGCAACATTCGAAGGCGCCAACCCTGTTCTCGCTCCAGGGATTCTTTTGCTCGGCGCCGTAATTGGTTTGGCCGCAATTTATAAACATCCCCTTTTGGAAACAAAATAAGCTTTTGAGAAAATCTTTTTGCCACAGAGATTTATGAGAAAACTAAGTTGCTCTCTGATCTCTGCGGCTAATTTTTTTTATTTCAATAGGCTATACTATCTCCCTCCAATCCTGTTCTTCGAATCAAAAGGAGCCGAAATGGAATTAAAAGATGCTGTTCTCAAGCGCCGCATGGTTCGCAATTTTGCCGATAAACCTGTCGACCGTCAGATCATTGACCGCATTGTTAATCTGACCCGTCACGCGCCCAGCGCCGGCTTCACGCAGGGACAGGCATTTATCGTCGTCACCAGGCCTGAATTGAAGAAAGCGATCGCAGATACCTGTCAGGAAGAAGAATATGTCGTACGTGGATTTGCTCCTTTCATATCAAAAGCACCAGTATTATTAATCCCCTGTACAAGTGAAGCCGCCTACCATCGCCGTTATCAGGAAGCCGATAAAGTGAACGAAGATGGTACTGAGATCGTCTGGCCTGTCCCCTACTGGTTCATGGATATCGGATGCGCGGTGATGATTGCCTTGCTCGCCTCCATTGACGAAGGTCTCGTTACGGCATTTGTCGGCTCCAAAGATCTGGATATGCTTCGCTCACTCTTGAACATGCCTGCTGAGGTCACCCCGGTTGGAGTCATCGCTGTAGGCTATCGCGCCGCGGATGTACCATCGCCATCCCTAAAGCGTGGGCGCAAACCAGATCAGGATTATGTCCATTACGAGTCGTGGTAATATTTTGGCATGTCACCCTCTCGAAAATACATCGAAACACTCTGAGCAGTAGCGAAGGGTCTCTGAAATCATCCTGAGATTCTTCTCTTCGCCTGGAGACAAAAAATCAAGAGCATCCCATAGTAAGAGTGAGCATATGAAAAAAATAAAATTTATTGGTATCCTATGGATGATAAGCCTGACCTTCTCTGCCTGCATGGGGACAAACTCCGCTTCACAGCTGTCATCACCAACTGTCGCACCAACCCAAGCTTTTACTTCGGCCCCTGCCTTCATACATACGCAGACATCCACTCCCACAACAATTCCACCCGCTACACCGACGTCGATCCCACATCCACTTGAGATCAGCGCCATGCGTGCGCGGGATTACCCGGGCAGTGACATCGTCATCGAAACCGTCCTCGACCCGGGCGCAAATTACAGCCGCTATTACGTTTCCTATCTCTCTGAGGGCTTAAAGATCTACGCACTCCTGACCGTGCCCGACGGTGAAACTCCGTCGACTGGATGGCCCGTTGTCATCTTCAATCATGGCTATATTCCGCCCGATGTATATGTCACTACCCAACGCTATATTGCGTATGTTGACTTGATCGCGCGCAGTGGCTATATCGTCCTCCGTTCGGATTACCGCGGGCACGATCGCTCCGAAGGTGAAGCGCGCGGCGCATACAGCAACCCTGATTACACAGTGGATATACTCAATGCCGTCGCCTCCATGAAAAAATACTCGGATGCTGACCCGAACCGCATCGGCATGTGGGGACATTCCATGGGCGGTTACATCACGCTCCGCTCCATGGTGATTTCAAAAGATATAAAGGCAGGCGTGATCTGGGCAGGAGTTGTTGGTTCATACACTGATCTTTTATACAATTGGCGGCGCGGCCCCACCGCCTCTCCCGATTCAACACCCCGCCCAGGCTCATGGCGATCCACGTTTGTGGCTACGTATGGCCCACCAGAGGAGAATCCCGAATTCTGGAATTCCATATCTGCAAATTCGTATTTGAGCGAAATATCGGGTCCCATCCAATTACATCACGGCACATCTGATACGGATGTCCCACTCGCATTTTCCGAATCGCTCTTCTATCAAATGCTCGATGCAGGTCAATATGTTGAGTTGTACAAGTACGAAGGCGATAACCACAATATTTCAAATTTTTTCAGCACCGCCATGCAACGCACAATAGAATTTTTTGACAGATATGTAAAATAATCCACACATGAGGCATAGCAACCATGACAACACGTCTCTATCTCGTCCGTCACGGAGCGACCCCACTTACCGCCGAAGACCGCTTCTCTGGAGCAGAGAATGTCCATCTTTCAGAAGAGGGCCGTGCCCAGGCGTCTCGTCTCGCACAACGCATGGCAGATGATGAGATCAATGCCTTCTATTGCAGTCCGCTGGATCGCACGCTGGAGACAGCCAAAATTATTGCCAAGCCGCACCAACTTACGCCGATTCTAAAGGACGGGTTGCGAGAGATCAGTCATGGCCACTGGGAGGGGTTATCACGCAAGGAAGTGGAAGAACAATACTCCGAAGAATATTTAGCCTGGGAATCTGATCCATTCACTTTTGCACCTGAAGGTGGTGAATCAGGGATCAGCGTTCTGGCGCGCGCCCTGCCTGTGATTCGCGAAGTGGTCGTAAATCACAAGGACAAAAACGTGATGGTCGTATCCCACAAAGCCACACTGCGAATTATTATCAGCAGTCTGCTGGGTTTCGATGTGCGCGGCTACCGCGACCGGCTCGATCAGGCTCCAGCCTCTCTGAATATTTTGGATTTCAAGGATACAGTCCGGGCGCGGTTGATGTTATTCAACGATATTTCACATTATGCCGACCATCCGCACCGGCCACACAAACAACTCTCGCGCTGGTGGGATGTCGGGATTGCTCAAGGGGAAGGCAAAGGCTGAGAACAAACAATTGGTTAACCGAAACAGGTTCATCTTAAGCGAGAGACGAAGGGCGGTCACGTGCGAAACAGAGCGTTAATCCACTTTGCAAAAATAAGATTTTAAGGGAATTGAATTTGGAGTAAAATCTGTCCCGTACTTAAGTCCCATATGGATTGTTAATTCAGTAATCACGATAGCCAGGAGGTCGGCGATGTTCAAGACACAAAATCTTTATCAAAATGATGAGAAGTGGAAAAACGCAAAACTTGGAAATTCAACTGAAACCCTCGGTGGCTGGGGCTGTTTGCTGACCTCTGTCACGATGATGCTGAATGGCATTGGATACAGTGAAACTCCCGAAACCGTCAACGAGAAAATGAAAGCGGCAGGCGGGTTTCAAGGTGCATTTTTTATCCCCAGCGTTCTCCCTTATGTATGGCCCAATTGCGCGTACCGCGACATGCAACCGTGTGAAAGTTTTCCTGCCCCCATCGCGCAGATCGATGCGGCTGTTGCGGCTGGCAAACCGGTCATCCTTCAGGTGGATTGGAACAAACAGGCTGGTATTCAAACCCACTTTGTATTGGTAAAAGAAAAAAAGGGGAACGATTATGTTTTGTATGATCCCTATAAATACGGCGGTGATGGTCCTGACAAGGAAGTGTTATTGACCACCCGTTACAAATATAATGGCGCGACCCTCGATAAGGAAATTAGCGCGGTCTTATGGTTCGACTCAAATAGCTCTGCGCCTCCCGAGCCGCCCAAAGTGACAAAGGTTCCAGTGCCCGCCGACAAGTTCGTCATTTACGCCGTAGAAGATGACCTGGCGTTACGCGCTGATCCTTCTGTTGGCGGCTATCTTTGGAAGCGCATGCCATTGGGCACCGAGCTCACCTGTCTCGAACCGAAAGCCACGACCAAAGCAAAACTTGGCGTGAATGGTCAGTGGATCAACGTACAGGATCCAAATGGCAACCAGGGATATGTAGCGGCGTGGTTTGTTTCTGAGACAAAAGGCAAGCCTGCGGCTCCTGCCACGTCCGCGCCTGTTTCTTCCCCAACAACTTCATCTACAACCAAGCCTGCCGCGCCCGCACTCAAGTTACCTCCTGGCGCGATGGCATTCGTCCCGACCGAAGAACTCACCTTCCGCACTCAGCCTGTTATTTCACCTGAAACCGTCATTCGACGCATACCTCCAACAGAAACGTTGGTGAGCGTGGAATCAGCCAAGGATGCCATTGCCAAAGTCGGTGTGACAGGTCAGTGGCTCAAAGTGCGAGATGCTTCCAATAAAGAAGGGTATGTCGCGGCATGGTATGTCAAATACGCGAGCGGTTCGCAACCGCCTGCTACATCAACAACCGCGGCCGTGCCGGCGCCAGCCCCCGGCGGTGTATTGAAAGTAAAAGCCACCGCGGAAGGGATCGCGCTCCGCAAGCAACCCATCGTGAATGATTCAACCCTCATCAGGCGTCTACCGCTGGGCACAGAATTTACTGTCACAGAACCGAATGCCGAAGGCAAAGTCGGCAAGAACGATCAGTGGCTTAAGGTAAAAGATCCATCTGGCACTGAGGGTGTGGTTGCTGCATGGTTTGTTGCACGTTAAAGGAAAATAATGGCTGATAAGAAAGAGAAACCATCCAATGGAAGCGTCTTTATCTCTTACTCGCGTAAGGATAAGGTTTTCATCCAAAAATTAAACGACGCACTGGATAATGCCGGTGTTAACGCCTGGGTGGATTGGGAAGGCATCGAACTGGCCTCAGATTGGATGCAACGCATCACAGCCGCCATTCAGGGTTCGGACGCTTTCCTTTTCGTCATGAGTCCTGACTCGTTAAAATCCAAAGTCTGCGCCGAAGAACTTGAACTTGGCATCAAATCCAACAAGAAGATCATTCCCATTTTGTTTCGTGATCCCGCTAAAGATTCAAAGATACATCCAGTCCTGGGTTCCACGAACTGGGTATATTTGCGAAAAAAGGACAACTTCGACGAGACCATTCCCAGGCTGATCGAAGCCATCAACACAGACCTTGAATGGGTCAGTCAACATACCCGCCTGCTGGAACGCGGGTTGGAATGGGAGGCAAAAAACAATAATCATAGTTATCTTCTTCAAGGCACAGATCTCGAGGATGCCGAACGCTGGCAAACGGAAGCCTCCGGCAAGCCCAACCGTAACGTGGTTCCCATCCAGGCTCAATACATCATGGCAAGCCGTCAGGCGGCGGGTCGCCGTCAAAGGCTGATTGTTACCAGCATAACTTTTGCACTAATATTGAGCATTGCTCTTAGTATATGGGCGATCTTCGCAAGCATTTCAGCGAAAAATGCAGAAGCGGATGCAGTCCAACAAAAGGAAAATGCAGAAATAAGCGAAGCCATCGCGATTGAAAATCAACACGCCGCGGCAACCGCACAGGCAAACGCCGAGGCGAACGAAAAGGAGGCCAAAGCTCAAACCAACCTTGCAAATGCACAGCGCAGTGCCGCATTGGCACAGATCAATCAATCACTGCCAGGTGAATTGGAAATGAGCACGCTGCTTGCGATCGATTCCTGGCAACGGAATGCATCATTCCAGGCAGAGGATTTGATCCGAACGAATAATAGTTTGTTGCCAATTCCCATTGCACAAATGTCGCAGGACGGGCAGATCTTTAATATTGAATGGAGTCCGGATTACGAATATTTTGTCACCGGCAACAAAAGTGATGATGCCGATAAAGGCGCAAAAAATTATGCGTGTGTCTGGCAGGCGGATAATGGAGAAAAGGTAAAGTGCGTTGAACATGACGATGACGTTACGGACGCGCTCTTTAGCCCCGACGGAAAATATCTTATCACTGCCAGCACAGACAAAACCGTACGCTTCTGGGATGCAAACACCTGGGAGGAAAACGCCGAAAAAAGATTAACTTTTGGAGGCGCAGTCCTTGATCTCGATGCAAGCCAGGCAGTTTTGGCAATCGGCAGAGACGATAACTTCCTGACCCTTTATTATTTCAACAAACCCGATATAAAACCGATCCACAGGGAAATTATCTACAGAGTCGCAGGCGTTAAACAACAGGCGGGAGTTAATTCCGTAAAGTTTTCACCCGATGGAAAATTCCTGGCGTTTGGCACGACCAGAGGTGAGGTGACTTTTTGGCAGGCGACCAACAATTTTTTCTATAACGGCCCGAAGCATCAAGGCAGTAACTATGTTGTCCTGGCGTTTAGCCCCGATAGCAATTGGCTGGTAACTGGTGGTGGTGACAGTCTTTCGCGCTTCACAAAACGGGATGGGACTGAACAATACAGCAGACTGCACGCAGATTGGGTCGAGGATGTTGCCTTCGGTCCAGATCCCTCGTGGTACGTCACTGTTTCAGATGATAATAAAGTTCGTGTATGGGAAGCAGCTTCGGGCGTTGAAAAGATCCGCATGTCGCATTCAGACTTTGTGCAAAAGGTAAAGGTGAGTCCTGACGGTCAATGGATCGCATCAACAGGTTACGATAAAATTGTGCGAATCTGGGATTCCGTTTCAGGAAGCTTGATGCTGGAATTCCCACTCGGGGCTAATGGGTCCGCCATATCCTTCAATAAGGATGGGACCCGCATTGTTGCAGCTGATGAGAATGGCTTGATTGGCATGTGGGATATTTCATCGCTTTCAGCAAGACTCAATTACATCGAATTTCCTGAATTTGTGCATGAAGCGCGCTTTACACCCTCAGGCGAATCATTGATTGTCAACTCGGATGATTACAAAGTATGGAAGATTCCGGCGAACAGTGAGTTGACGCTTCAAGATGGAACAAAGGGGCAAACAATTCTAAGGGCGAACAGCCTGACATACAATACAGTCATTAGTCCAGATTCATTGTGGGCGGCAGTGGTGGAAAATGATAATGTAAACCCGCAAAATAACAGAGGCACACTTGTCAGTATTGATGGAAGAACTGTGTTCCCGCTTGAGCATGGTGGTGAGGTCACTGGCGTTGGTTTTACCAATGACAACACGCTTGCCATTACAGCGGGAGCGAACGGTTTTATTTCCTTCTGGGAAATTGAAACCGGCATAAAAAAACCAGATGATATCAACAATAACGAAAAAGTGTTTTCCCTGTCAACCAGCCCGGTCGAAAATCTGGTTGTAACGGGTTTGCATAACAAGGCGATTGTTTGGAATTATCAGACCCGCAACAGTGTGGCAGAACTTCCTCAAATTGGCAACATTGTGACAATCATATTCAGCAGTGACGGCAAGTGGCTTGCAACAGGAAGCTCTGAAGGCATCGTTCTTTTGTGGAAAGTGGAGAACGGATCATTCACACAGACAGGCAATAAAATCCAACTGCGTGGTCTGCCTCAAATGCTGGCATTCAGCCCCGATGGTAAATTGCTGGCAGGCGCGAGCACATCAGGTTTTGCGTACCTGTGGGATGTAGCGACCACCCAGGAATTGACGCGTATTCGACATAGCGAATCGGTGACAAGCGTTTCATTTTCCCTGGATGGTTCTCAATTAATTACAGTTTCAAGAAAAATTGTCCAAATTTGGGATGTATTCGCTTTATCATTCGCGAACCTGGAAGAACTGATCCCCTTTACTTGCAGGCGCATCATTAGCAACCTCAACCAGGATACATGGCAGACCCTGTTTGCTGGTGATGAGTATAAACTTATTTGCCCAGACCGTCCCGAAGGAAATTAAACAACTCACCATTGAGATCGCTCATGGAGGAACCTAACATGGAAACTGAAACACCAAGAACCGCACCGATCCTTGAAATCGCATGGACGCGTTACGCGCAACTTAATGCATCGTCACTTAGGAGAACAAACGCGTATAAACGGTTACGTATATGGATAGCCGCTTTAGGCGTACTGGCAACATTATTCTCGATTCTTGTTGTCTCCTTCTTTTCAGGGGAAGTGTCCCTTTTGGGTGTTATTGTCAAAAATCTTTTTGTCATAACTCCAATTGCAGCGTCTTTGATGGCAGCATTTGGCACCAGAACATTTGCCAATGGCGACTGGCTGATTACCCGCGCTGCCGCGGAAGAATATTTAAAAGAAATCTATTTCTTTCGAACAGTATTAAGAGGGAACAAAGATCGACGTGAATATTTGGAGAAGCGCATAAATGAGATTCAAAGACAACTCTATCGCGGCTTGGGCGGCGAACTTGCATTCAGACCATACAAGGGTCCCGTTCCTCCTTACTACAAACCGGAATATGGTAATGACCCCGGTCTCAATGATCTGAATGGAGATGAATACTTTAAGTTTAGACTCGAGGATCAACTTGGCTGGCATATCAAGGAGGCAAATGAATACAAAAGGGAAAGGGGCATCCTGACCTTTTTGGTTTTGGCTTCAGGTGGCTTGGGAAGCTATTTTGCAGCGCAAGGTAGCAACCTAGCACTGTGGGTTGCAATGACCGCATCGATCACTGCCGCACTCATTGGCTGGCAACAACTGCGAAACGTAGATGTTGTGCTCAAAAACTACAGCAAGGTCATTCTGGAATTAACCTCGGTCTATGACCATTGGAATAACCTTGAACCTGGGGAACGTACGGACGCAGAATTCTTTAATATGGTGCGCGGTTGCGAAGAAGTCCTCTGGGCTCAAAATACAGAATACATTAAGTCAATGCAAGAGGCACTCAAAGACGCAGATCTCGAGAAAGAAGCCAACCTGGTTAATCGCGTTATCAAGGAATCGGTTGAATCGGCCGAACGCACCAAGCAAGCCATGGCAGACAGCATTGTAGAGCATACCCAAAAGACTCTGCAAGAGACCGAGCAGAAAGTTGAAGAAACTTTCAAAGCTGTATTAGGCTCGCTTGCCGAAGAAGCCTCCTCTGAACTTGTTCAGCAGGAACTAGAAGCGATGAGCAAAGCCGCAGCCGAAATGGTTGAGAATGTGATTGAGAAGGCCTCATCCTTCTCCTCATCCCTTACGGATATCGCCAAAGAGTTTGCTCATATTGATATCGGCAGGGATACATCCAAGGAACAGCTCAACGCCATACTGGCGCGCTACCCGAAATCAAGCGATGTAAAAGGTTAATCGTGCTGAAGATAGTTTAAAAGCCTTTTTGGAAGGAAACACCCGGCGGCAAGCGGACGGAGTATCTGTCCGCTAAACCAGATAGCTCTTAACACATTTTTATTACGCCCAGAGCGGCGGGGTATTAGACCCACGACGGAATAAAGCCCGCTGTCATTGCTTCGGCTAGCAGCCTCCTCATATATAGCATCAACGTTCATATAAAACATGATGCCCGCTGATCAATCAGCGGGCATCATTACATGTTCGATCTTATCCTTTGGGTAGGCCCAAATCTCGCCTTTTACACCCTTCGCCAGAAAAAAGTCCCCCGCCCGCACATCCTCAGATCCCTCCAGGGTAACAATCGTTACCGTTACATCAGGGTCATTATGAGTCAACTCTGTAAGCGGTGCCAACAAAGTCACAGCCTTCTTAATACAATACCCGGGTCGGATAAGCATATAACTTTCTTCAAAGATCGCGGCATCAATAGGCCAAAAATCGTTCGGTTTATCAACTTCACTGATAAGAAAATCGCCGCTTGTGGCGGTTAAAACCGCGCCCCAAGGAGTTTTGATATCCATCGCCTGGATTTCATTCGGCGCAGGCATAAACGGAATCACACGCCTCTCCACTTTGCTTCGATAAGGCTTGAAGTTCAAAGTATGCAAAACAGGATCGTCAGATGTGATTACGATTGGTTTGCTCATAACAATAAGTAGGTAAAAATATTCTACCATAAGCATCCACCGCTAAAACATTACAAATCGAACTCAAGTCAAAATTGACATCTTGAAATCCACCTCACTCCGTGCTATAAAAACTTGAACGTCAAGGAGCGGTTCATGAACAAACTCATCAGCATTGTCGGCCCAAGCGGAGTAGGCAAAACCGCGCTGGCCCACGCGCTCGCCAAAGCGCATCCATTTGCAACCGCATTCGAACAACACGCAGAGCGTCCGTTTCAAGCCCTCTTCAAACAGGATAAAAAATATGCGCTCGCCAATCAAATGGATTACCTGCTCATGCGCGCAGAACAGGAAAAAGACCTGCGGCGCACATCTTCACACATTGGATTAATGGACGGCGGACTCGATCTCGATTTCCATGGCTTCACCCGCCTCTTTCTACACCGCGGCCTGCTCAGTGAACCTGAATTTGATCTCTGCCGACGACTCTACACACTCATCCGCGACACCTTACTGCGACCCGAACTTATCGTCCGCCTGGTAGCGGATTCTGAAACAGTAGCCAGCCGCCTC
>Ga0137333_1000392_pt1 | contig 11673 bp, 10 predicted proteins | sample EasRivERMLT231_2_FD_102286 | JGI IMG/M metagenome (GOLD analysis project Ga0137333, IMG submission 102286) | Soil microbial communities from meander-bound floodplain in the East River, Colorado, USA - East River MetaG ERMLT231_2 | ecosystem: Environmental > Terrestrial > Soil > Floodplain ... | reverse complement strand
GTCGTGGACATTGCCCACGTAGACGTAGCGCAGCCCCTGGTCGATGGCGATGCGGCGCGCGCGGCTAAGCGTCTCCGGCGGCGTCGGGGGAACGTCTAGCATCCGAAAGTCCGGGTGGAACGCCGAGAAATGGAGCGGCACGTCGGGGCCCAACTCCTTATGGATCCACTTGCACTCGTTCTCGATCTCTTCGCTGGAGTCGTTGTGGCCGGGAATCAATAGCGTCGTGATCTCGAACCACACCTTCGTCTCGTGCTTGAGATACACGAGCGTGTCGAGCACCGTCTGAAGATCCCCCTTGCAGATCTTCCAGTAGAAATCCTGCGTGAACCCCTTCAGGTCCACATTGGCGGCGTCCATGTACTGATAGAACACGCGCCGCGGGTCGGGACAGATCTCGCCGGCGGTCACCGCGACGGTCCGGATGCCACGCTCGTGGCATGCCTTTGCGACGTCGATCGCGTACTCCATGAAGATGACCGGGTCGTTGTAGGTGAACGCGACGCTCCGACAGCCCCTCTCGACCGCCGCGCGCGCGATCGCCTCCGGGGTGGCGTCGGCCGATAGCGTCTCGACTTCGCGCGACTTGGAGATATCCCAGTTCTGGCAGAAGCTGCACGCGAGGTTGCACCCGGCGGTTCCGAACGAGAGCGTCGGCGTCCCGGGGAGGAAATGATTGAGCGGCTTCTTCTCGACGGGATCGATGCAGAACCCGCTGGAGCGCCCGTAGGTGGTGAGGACGATCGCGTCGCCCTGGCGCGCGCGGACGAAGCACATGCCCTGCTGTCCCTCGCGCAGCTTGCAGAAGCGGGGACACAAATCGCACTGAACTCGTCCGTCGTCCAGGACGTGCCAGTACTGGGTGGGAACCGTGTATTTCGTCGCCATGGGAAGCGCGGTGGTTGACCCGCGCGGGTCAGCGGCCCATACTCTGCTCTTCTTCAATATAGCACCGCCGGAGGCAACCCACCGTGACGATCTTCGACGCCCACACCCACTTTTTCAGCCGCGAGTTCTACGAGTTCCAGACCACGCTGGTCCCCGGGGCCGATCGAGCCACGCTGCTCGATCGCATCCACGCGGGAGGAATCAACGTCCCCGGACTCGGCGCGTCAGCCCACACGGCGCGCTGGATCGCCGAGCTGGACCGAAGCGGCGTCGCGCGCGCAGTCACGTTCGCCTCCGTGCCCGCGGAGATGAAGGTCGTGGGAGAGGCGGCGGCCGCTTCGGGCGGGCGGCTGGTTCCCTTCGCGATGGTGAACCCACGCGCCCCGGAGACGCTCACCACGCTGGAAGCTCTACAACCGACGCTTCACTTTCGAGGAATGGCCCTTTTCCCGGCCATGCACGACTACTCGATCGACTCCACCGAAGCATCGCTCGCGATCGACCTCGCCGCAAAGCATCGGATGGTCGTCTTCGTTCACTGTGGGAAGCTCCGCGTGAACGTGCGCAAGCTCATCGGCCTCGAGGCCGACTTTCCGGCGGAAAAGAGCCGGCCGGTGCAATTGATTCCGGTCGCGCGCGCGCGGCCGAACGTCACGTTCGTGGTGCCACACTTTGGCTCCGGTCGGTTCGAAGAGCTGCTGGAGCTGGGCTCCGCGTGCAAGAACGTCTACACCGACACGGCGGGATCGAACGCCTGGATTCTCGAACACCACCCGCCGCTCGCGCTCTCCGAGGTCTTCGCGCAGACGCGCGAAACCATGGGAGCCGAGCGGATCCTCTTCGGCTCGGACTCGGGAGTGTTCCCGCGCGGATATCGGGCCGACGTATTGCGCATGCAGGAAGCCGCCATGCGGGCCGCGGGCTTCAGCGATAGCGAGCGCGAGGGTGTCCTGGGCGGCAACCTCACCCGCATCCTCGCTGCATGACGAATCGGTTCGACGTCATCGTCGCGGGTCTCGGCGCGGCGGGTAGTGCGGCGCTCTATCACCTCGCGCGGCGCGGGGCGAACGTGGCCGGCTTCGACGCCTTCTCACCCCCGCACACCTTCGGCTCATCCCACGGCGAGACGCGCATGATCCGCGAGGCGTACTACGAGGACCCGCGCTACGTTCCGCTGCTCCGGCGTGCGTACGAGTTGTGGCACGAGCTGGGTGCCCTGGCTGGAGAAACACTGATCGTCGAGACCGGCGGCGTATTCGCGGGACCGCCGGAGGGCGAGTTCATCGATGGCATTCGTCGTTCCGCACGCGAGCACGGAATCGCGATCGAGACACTCTCTGCGGCCGCGCGGTCGTCACGCTTTCCGTGGCTGTCGCCCGCGGACGGCATGGACGTGCTCACGGAGCCACGCGCCGGCTTGGTTTATCCCGAGCGCTGCATTTCGGCGCATCTACAGGCGGCCCAGTCCCACAGAGCCGTCGTGCACCCGGACACCGCGGTATTGAAATGGGAAGCCGGAGGCTCGCGCATCGCGATCGAAACCGCGCGCGGGCGCTACGAGGCGGATCGCCTCATCCTCTGCACCGGCGCGTGGATGACCGACGCGCTCGAATCGGCGGGCGTTCAAGCCACTGTCACGCGTCAGCCCCTGTTCTGGTTTCACCCGGGACTACTGGCGACGAGACCGACCTCCGTGTGGGCGATCGAATACACGCCTGGCCAGTTGCTATACGGCTTCCCCGACGTCGGCTCGGGGCTCAAGGTCGCGATTCACTACGGAGGCCCTGCGACCGCCGTGGATACGATCGATCGAGATGTAAATGACGACGAGTCGCGTGAAGTGGAAGCGCTGCTGGCGCGCTATCTACCGGGAGTCACGGGCGCGAAGACGCGCGCGGCCGCGTGCATGTACACCAACACCCCCGACCAGCATTTCGTCATTGACGCGCACCCGTCGCACGCGAATGTTTTCCTCGTGAGCGCGTGCTCGGGCCACGGCTTCAAGTTCTCGAGTGCGGTCGGAGAAGCCGCCGCGCAGTGGGCCCTCGATGGCGCGCCGAAGCTGGATCTGTCGTTGTTCTCGATCGCGCGGTTTCGGAGCTAGCTGGACTTCATGAGCGATGCGCCAATCCTATCGATAGAGAGCCTTTATGCTTCCCCATGTTGCTTTTTCAGTTTCGGTGACGCACCACAGGGAACCGCAACTTACCTCGTAGTTGACCACAAGTCGGGTGCTGGGAGCAGGCTCCATCGTCCCATCACATCTGTACGTCTCAACGACACCTCCGGCGGAGTAAGGCAAAACCTCCAAGTGACTACAACTTGCTGAGGTTCCAAAAACGGAGAACGAAACCGTGGCGACGAGAAGGCTGCGATCATTCAAGCACCCGCCGTAGGACACCAAGACACCTTGGTCGATTTCGCCAAGGACCAAGAAGTCGGGCCTGAAGTCGACGGACGAAAGCATCCCACTGAAGCCACCGCCTGACCCAAGGCGAAACGCTGAGCCCGTGACACCAACGTCGAACAGTGGGCTTCGATAGTAAATATAAATGCTTATCAAGCCCGGCTGTGTATCTGCGACATAGCAGGAACCATTCTGATCGCTGTATACACTGAAGACCCCCGCTTTCGCCGGCAGCGTGCCCATCGTCCACACAAGCGCAAGTGCGAACGCCGCTGTGGCTGCACGGAGTGATAGCACCGTAATGGTAACTCCGCACGGACCGTATCTACTGGGCTGCATGGTACACCTCACTTTCGAACCAACCACACAGTTCCCTCCGGGCTAACGTTTCGCATGTCGGCAAAGAAAAGAACCAACCCATTTCGCAGAGTGGTAAATGTGTGTTCGCTCGGGTCATCCCCTTCCACTAACGAAAGGTGGTCCCACGTGACGTGCGATGGTCCTGAGGTGAAGCGTACCCACCATACCCTCCCGTTGCCGGCGCACTGCCGGCGGTATGGCCGGGGACTAGAGCGGATTGGTACTGCAGGGACCGTAGTCCGTCGACCAGCACGTAGGATATCCCAGTAGTGCGCTGCTGTCTACGAGTTTCTTCACGCTTGATGAGACTTCATCGTAACTTCAAGTCGAAGTCCTACTCAAAACTCCCCGTCCACAACCGCATCTCGCCCTGCTGCAACGAGTGCAGCGTCGTGGCGATGTCGTGGTGGAGATAGCGATAAACCGCCAGACGCACCAGCGTGAGTGGAGCGTCCCCGCTCGTCAGCATATAATAGAGACCGCGCTGCTTCGGGTAGTGCACGAACGCCACCTCTTCGTCGGCCGGAATGCCCGCCTCCTCTTTCGCCACCGCGATCGCACGCTCATAGCCGCCGACGTCGTCGATCAACCCCCGCTCCTTCGCCTGACGCCCCGTCCACACCCGTCCTTCGGTGAGCGGGCGCAGCTCGTCGACCGGAATCTTCCGCGCCTCCGCGATGTCAGTGAGCCAGCGGTCGAACGAGGCGTTGTGATGCGCCTCGATCCGCTTCCACTGCTCCTCGTCGAAGTCGGTGATGCCCGACCACAGGAGCGCGTTCGGTCCCCGCGTCACCCAGTCGAAGGTCATGCCGATCTTGTTCCACATCCCGGCGACGTTCATCTTGCCGTAGATGGAACCGATCGAGCCCGTGATGGTGAGCGAATCGGCGACGATCTTGGTCGCGCGGTAGGAAATTGCGTAACCGCCCGACGCCGCCACGTCGCCCATCGACACGATGATCGGCTTCTTGGCCGCGATCTTCCCCACTTCGCGCGCGATCAATTCGCTCGCGAGGCTCTCGCCGCCCGGGCTGTCGACGCGGAAGATCACAGCGTCCACGCGGGTGTTCTCGGCCGCGGCGCGCAGGTCCTCGACCACGGTCTCGTGACCCATCACCACGCCGAACGTGGGGTCGACGTGGCTGGTGCGCCCGCCGATGGTGCCGAACGCGTGCACGACGGCGATCCGGCGCTTGCCCTTGAGCCCCACCTCCGCACGCGTCACCTCGTCGTAGTCGTCCGGTGAGATGGTCGTGAGCTCGCCGTCGTCGCCGTATCGCGCCTCGATTTCATCCCAGTAGCGCACGCCGTCGATCAGCCCGGCGGCCTTCGCCTCGTCGGCGGTGAACAGCGCCTGGCCCATGCACGCGACCAGCGAGTCGACCGAGATCCCGCGGTCGCGCGCGATCGCACCGAGCTCGACGCTCCACATCTCGTTGATCATCCACTCGGCCATTTCCTTCGCCTCGGGCGACATGGAATCGCGCGTGAACGACTCCTCGAAGGTCTTGTAGTCCTTGATCTTGTGCAGGTTCGGGCGAATGGCGAGCTTGTCGAGTGTTCCCTTGTAGAACGCGTCCACCGCGCCGTAGCCGGTGAGGGCCACATCCGCGACCGCGGGCATGAAGATGGAATCGCACGCGCCGGCCAGGTAGAGCGCGTCGCGATCGAGCGCGTCCGAATAGGCAATCACCGGCTTGCCGCTCTCCTGCACGCGATGGATCGCGTCGCGCACTTCGCCGAGCGAGGCGTGCCCGAGCGAGTTGCTGCTCGAGATCTTCATGACGACGCCGGCGACGCGGGAGTCCGCAGCCGCCTTCTCCAGATTGGAGAGAATCCGGTGCACCGTCTCGCCGTCCTCGCCGAATATCGACCCCACGATCGACTCGGGCAGGTCGTACGGCTCGATCTCGCCGTAGACGTCGACGACGAGCCAGGAGCCTTCGGCGACGTCCACCGGCTGTTTCGCCGAAAGGAGCGCGGTGAAGAATCCGAAGCCGAGCAGCAGGGTCACGCCGATCAGGACCTGGGCGACCAGCACGGCGAGGACAGTCTTGATGAAGTTCATGGGAATCGTTCCTTTCAAACGCGAGATGGTCAGTCGCCCCGTCCCGCGGACGGTGTACCGACGGACGCGCCCTGAATGTCCCAGAGCGTGATGAACAAGGCGGCGATGATGGGGCCGAGGATGAACCCGACCACTCCGAACATCGCGATGCCACCGAGGGTCGACAACAGGACGAGCAGCTGGTGCATCTGGGTTCCCTTGCCGACGAGCCGCGGACGCAGCAGGTTATCGACCGACCCGACGACGAGGGCGCAGTAGAGTACCAGCACGATGGCCGTCCCCGTCTTCCCGATGGCGAATAGATAAATGCAGCCCGGCAGCCAGACCAGGGTGGCGCCGATGCCGGGGATCATCGAGAGAACCGTCATCATGGTCCCCCAGAAAACCGCCCCCGGGATGCCCGCCACCGCGAACCCGAGCCCGCCCAGCGTCCCCTGAATCACGCCGATCACCAGCGTACTCATGAGCGTCGCCCGGGACACCGAGACGAACCTCCCCACCACCCGATCGGTGTCCGCGCCGGAGAGCGGAAGGTGGCGGGTGATCGACGCGAGCATGCGCGGTCCATCACACAGAAAAAAGAACATCGCGTAGAGCATCAGCACCACATTGAACAGGAAGCTCAACGTACCCCGGGTGACGTCCGAAAGCCGGCTCACCACGAACGCCCCGACGGCCTGGACCGCCTCGGCGGTGCGCGAGAGCACCTCGTTACGGTACGGCAGCAGCCGATCGCCGAATGGAAGCTTCTGGATGAGTTCGACGAGCTGGTCCTCGCTCGAGAGGTTGCTTTGCACCCACGGCGTCACGGAGTTGGTCACGTTGACGGCCTGGCCGACCAGCACCCCGATGAATCCGGCGAACGGGAGCACCACCAGCAGCAGCACGAGCAGGAGCGTCACCGCGGACGCGAGACTCTTTCGCCCCCGAAAACCGAGCAGCAGCCGCCGGTACAGGGGGTAGAGCAAGGCACTGAAAATACCGGCGAGCAGGAGCGTGACCAGGAATTTGCGCATCATCGCCAGAAAGGCGATGGTCACGATCAGCACGAGCAGCGCAAGCACGCTGCGACGATACGCTTCAGCGAATTTCACACCATCCTCCGGGAGAGAACTCATTCTTTCATGCGCTGCGCCCGCGCGAAAGCAAAATCTGCTTGCCGCCGCCGGGCTTGAGCCGCGATGCTTACCGTCAGGCGACGCCAACACGCGCCGCTGCCACCCCTCTTGGAGGTAACCATGAAGCGCATCATTCCAGCACTGCTCGCCGTCGCCCTGGTCGGCACCACCGTCCAGAACGCTCACGCGCTCGGTGCGTACGCCACCTGGTGGAACATTGACGAAACCAACGACGGCGGCTTCGGGATCGGCATCCGCCAGCCCATCAAGATCGTCCCGGTATTTTCGATCGACACCCGCGCCGCCTACGTCAACTTCTCGGACGCCGACCTCAATGTGTTTCCGCTCGAAGCGGTAGGCATCGTGTCGCTCGGCCTGTTGTACGGGGGATTGGGCGTGGGCTACTACATCTTCGACACCGGCGGGGACGTGAGCTTCGAGAACAGCTTCGGCTGGCACATACTGGCGGGAGTGAGCGTCGGAGTGAAGCCGGTCACCTTGTTCGCGGAGGTGAAATGGACCCAGCTCGAAGCGGACATCAAGGACGTCGACATCGATCCCGGCAATGTGCCGACCAGTCTCGACGCCGCCGGGTTCGGTTTCAATGTGGGCGTTCTGTTCGGACTCTAGCGAATGAGCGTTTCGCCCGCGGCGCGCCTCCTGGCCCACGGCGGCGTTTACACCCTGTCCCGGCTGTCGAACCTGGTCGTCGGCGTCATCCTGCTGCCGCTCTACGCACGCCAGCTGGGACCCGACGGGTTCGGCGTCATCAGCCTGATGACGACCGTCGGGGCCTTCCTGGGCCTCCTGATGGTGCAGGGACTCCCCGCGTCGTGGTTTCGACTGCGTTTCGACGAGCCGGATGCGGCAGGCGTGCGCGCGCTCGAATCGACCATCGTCTGGTATCTCGCCGCGAGCGGGCTGGTGATCCTCGCTGTGCTGACACTCTTCGGCGAGCCGCTCGCCCGATGGGTGACACCCGGTATTCCCTACCTGCCGCTGGGCCTCCTGACCGCCGTCGCCGCGTTCGCCAACGCGTTCCCCTCGCTCTACGAACGCAAGCTCCAGGTCGACGAGCGCCCGATCGCGTTCGGCGTGTTCAATCTGTCGCGAACCATTCTGTCGGCGGGGCTCGTGGTCCTCTTCGTCGTCGCGCTGCGGCGTGGGGCGCGCGGGGCGATCGAGGCGACCGCGCTGGCGGCGGGCCTCGCGGCGGTGGCGTCGCTCGGATTGATCCGCCCGGGTTCCTTTCGGCGCGGCTCGAGAAAGCGTCTTTCCCGGAGCCTCACCTACGGCCTGCCGCTGGTTCCGCATTCGCTCGCGGGGATGAGCAACGACGTCATCGATCGACTGTTGCTGAACGCGATGCTCGGGCTTTCGGCGGTCGGGGTCTACTCGATGGGGTACCGTCTCGCCGCCATGGGTCAGGTCGTCGCCGTGTCGCTCAACCAGGCCTACAGCCCCGCGTTCATCCGAACGCTGAACGCCGCGGAGACGTCGCGACGCAACGGCGACGCCGCCGAAGCCGACGCGGCACTCCGGCGCATCGGCCGTCTCGGGCTCCTGACCGTGTCCGGCGTGTCGTGCGTCGTGCTGGCCATCGCCGCTATCGCGCGCGAAGCCATCATGGTGCTGGCCACGCCGGCGTTCGCCGATTCGTGGAAGGTGGTGGCCCCCGTCGGCGCCGGCGTGGTGGCGTGGGCGTGCTACTTTCCATTCTCGCAGTCGATATTTTACAATCCGGCCCGGGTGCGTTGGATGATCGTCGTCACGGGTGCTGCCGCGCTCACTAATATTGGAGCCAATCTGATGCTGATCCCGAAATGGGGAATCATGGGCGCCGCGTCGGCCACGCTGGTGTCCGACGTGGTGCTGGCGCTGGTGGCCTACCGGCTCGGCCAGTCCAGCACGCCCATTCCCTATCAGCGCGGCCGCTGGCTGGTGGCACTCGCGTGCGTCGCCGCCGGGCTGCTCGGCGTGTGGGCGATCGACGCCCGCTTCGACGCGCTGTGGCCGCGCGTGCCCCTCAAGATTCTCTGGGCCGCGGTCGCCGCCGGGCTCACGCTGCGCGCGGCGCAGGTGAATCTCAAGGCGCTTCGACAATTCTGGACTCGCAAGGACGGGCAATGATGCGACTGCTCGATTCGATCCTGCGCGCCAAGCGGCGAATCCTCGGCTGGTACTACACGCTTCGCGTGCGGCGCCGGGCGGCAGCCTGCGGCGCCGGTCTCAAGGTCAACGGCCCGTCGCTGGTCACGTCGCGCACACGCCTCGGTCGCAACGTGAACTTCAACGGGCTGGAGATCACCGGAGGCGGCAAAGTCACCATCGGCGACAATTTCCATTCCGGCCCTGGCTGTCTCCTGATCCCGCAGAATCATGACTATGACCGGGGCAACGCAATCCCGTACGACTCCACCTACGTCCCGCTGGACATCACGATCGAGGACAACGTGTGGCTCGGGAGTCGCGTAATCGTGCTGGGCGGCGTCACCATCGGCGAAGGCGCCATCATCCAGGCGGGCTCGTGTGTGGTAAAGGATATTCCCCGGTGCGCCATCGCCGGCGGCCACCCCGCCGTGGTGTTCAAGCACCGCGACGTGGCCCACTACGAAAAACTCAAACGCGAGGGGCGCTTCCACTAGCCGCGCAGTTCTGCAGTAGCGCAACGGCGTTCTCAACCGCCCCGCGTCGAAACAGCCGCTCGGACTCCTGCTGACGGGTCGCAGAGTCGGTCTTCTGAATCTGCCGCGCGGCCCGCACGGCGTCCATCAGCTCGCGGGCGGTGGACGCCCGGAACACCGACGAAAAACCGGCCAACCCTTCGACGCGATCCGGACCCGGAAAGATCAGCACGACCGTCGGCGTGCCCAGCGCGATCGACTCGTAGTGGCACGTGGACCAGCCGCTGATGTGGACGTCCGCGCCGGCAATCAGCGCCAGCGTGTCGGCTTCGTAGGGCGACACGACGGAGACGCGTGATGAAATGCGACCAAGCGCCTCGTACTCGCCCGTGAGCGCGCGCTCGGCCCGGTGCACCTTGATGGTCAGCGTGTAATCCAGCTTCTCTTTTTCGGCGAGGCTCACGAACTCCGCGAGCAATGGGATGGTGCTGCGGCGCGTCGCGAACTGACTCGTGAAGACGATCCGCAGTGTCGACCCGACGCCGCGCGACGTCTGTCGGAGCCGGTCGATGCGCGCCGAGCCGACCGCCGGCACCTCCGCCGGCTTCCAGAATCCTTCGCGCGTGAGCACGTCGGACCAGTAAGAACCGTAGGTGGCGATGCGGTCCGGGATGGGCAGGCGGTCGCGGACGGCGTGCTCCGGCGCGAACCAGATGTACCCGGGATGATCCGTGTGGATGCTCCCGTGCTGAAACTCGACGACGGGAATCCGACACGTGCGCGCCGCGGCGACCAGGCCGTGCTGGTTGTACGCGTCGACGAGTGCTACGACCTTCGGCTGGAACTCGTGCAGTAGCTCCTCGTACCAGAGCGACTCGTGGTGGAAGCGGCCCGCCATGGCGGCGCTGCGCGCGCGGAACGTCTGCTGGGCCGCGGGCGTAATCGCCGAGCCGAGGTCACGCAGACGATCGAAAAGCAAATCGCAGGTTTGGCCGGCCGCGTCGCGTGCCTCCGGCGGGCGCGCGGGCCGGCGGCGGCGAAGCTGGTCGAGCAACTGCAGGTCGGCGAAGAGATGGCGCGGAGCGACGGTGCGAACGCGGCTCACCGCGAAGTCCCGGCGCTCGATCCGCAGCACGCGCCCGGCAAGCGCCGGATGCGCCGCAATGTCATCGAGGTAGGGATCCCACCAACCCTCGGACGGACGAGACAAGCGGTGTGCTTCCAGCGTCAGAAACAGCGCGTCGAAGCGCCGCGCGTGCAGACGCCGGCGCCGCGCGAGCGACCACGCGCCGTAGGTGAACAGGCCGTGCCGGCGCCCTAGCGCGCGAAGCAACTGCCGGCCTCGCCCCGAGGTGTCGCCGACCGACACGCCCGAAATCAGCTGCCACGCCGGAAACCGGAGCACGGGCCAGAGCGAGAAGCCGCGAATCGCCGGCTCGAAGAGGGAGAGGTCAGCCTCGGCGCGACGCAGCAGGTCCGTTCCGAGCAGAGGTATCCGCTCCGTGGTCCCGCCGGGCGCGATTCCGCCGCGCGAGGGGTCGGGAGTCATGGCTTGCGCTTGCGAACGGTCCGCGCGCGCGACTTCCGGCCGCGCTCGCTTCGAAACAGGTGGACGTTTTCGATTTCCGCTGCTTCCTTCGAGCGGCGAAGGTACTCGGAGAGCGAGGACTTCAGGCGTCCCTGGTGACGCAGCACGACCTCGGCCGCCTCGCGCAACGCCCCCGCACCGCCGCGCGTCTTGAGCACCACGTCGGCTCCCTTGCGAATCTCCGGGCCTGCGTCCGCCACGGCGAAGAACACGCCCACCACCCCGAGCAGCTCGAGGTCGTTGATCTCGTCCCCGATGTAGGCGACTTCCTGCAGCGCGAATTCGTTCTTCGCCGCAAAGCGTTCCAGCGCACCGAGCTTGTGACGGGCTCCGCTCACGAGAAAGTCCATGCCCATCTTCTCCGCCCGGCGGTCCACCAGATCGCGCGATTCCCCCGTCATTGCACCGACGAAGAGCCCCGCGCATTTCAAGAGCGCCACGCCGACGCCGTCGCGGATGTTGAACTTCTTCATCTCCTCGCCCGACTCGCCGTAGTACATCCCGCCGTCGGTGAGGACGCCGTCCACGTCGGTCACGATGACTCGCAGCCGGCGGCAGCGTGCGCGCAGGGTCGCGGCCCTCATTCGAAGTCCCCCGTTTCGATCAGCACGTTGGCGGGC
>Ga0137333_1000389_pt1 | contig 11699 bp, 11 predicted proteins | sample EasRivERMLT231_2_FD_102286 | JGI IMG/M metagenome (GOLD analysis project Ga0137333, IMG submission 102286) | Soil microbial communities from meander-bound floodplain in the East River, Colorado, USA - East River MetaG ERMLT231_2 | ecosystem: Environmental > Terrestrial > Soil > Floodplain ... | reverse complement strand
TGGCACAACTATTGGTTCAAGCCGCTCGAAACCCTCAATGCCGCCCAGACCACGCCGGTCATTTACGCGCGCGGCAATCATGACGGCGAACACGCCCTCGCCTATGCCTACAGCACGTTGCCGGGCAACGAGGCCTGGTTCGCCTTCGACTACGGCAACAGCCGTTTCATCTTCCTGGACAGCGAAGTACCCACCAGCACTTCCAGTGATCAATACAACTGGTTGCAAGCCGAACTCAGCCGCCCCGAAACCCAGCAAGCCGCCTTCCGTATCGTATGTTTTCATCGGCCGCCCTACGTGAATCTGTGGAACGGCGGGGGACACACCGGCGAGACCTGGGTGCGCAACGATTGGGTGCCGCTCTTTACTTCCAACCATGTGGACATCGTCATCTCCGGTCACGCCCACAACTACAACCGCGGCCTGACCAACGGGGTTACTTACATCATCAGCGGCGGCGGCGGCGGCACCCTCGATACCGAAGTCGTCGCCAACTGGCCGCTCTACACCGTTCAATACTCGCAATACCACTTCGACATCATGGAAGTAAACGGCCCCATCCTCTCCTGGGAAACTTACAGCGACAGCAACCAACTCCTGGATATGTTCACTCTCCAAAGCCGCGTGCCCGTCGTCAGTTGGCAGAGCGTCGTCCCGGTCGCCGGCCAGATGTCTTTGAGCGTGTCTGGGAAACCCGGCACGAGTTACGTGCTTGAACACTCCACCAATTTAATGAACTGGAGCGCCTTGCTCACCAATACCATTCCGCTCAACGGCCCGCCGACGTTCACAAATTCCGTGGCCGCGGCTTCCCCAAACCGTTTCTACCGGTCGCGGACGGCTTTCTGAACGGCGTGAATCAGTGTCAATAGTGAATAGTGGGGACTGTCCCGCGGAAGGGATGAAAGTCAAACCCGTTTCTGTGTCAATTGTAACGAACGACCCCTTTCCGGCCCATAAACTACACCTTGCGTCGGTCGCGCACACGAAGCCAAGCCTCGCGTACTCTGTCCGCAATGCACACCAGCGCGATGATGTCCCCGAGCCATGTTAGCGTCCCACCACGAGTATAGGCGAAGAAGAGGAACACCGCGACCCACGCCGCAATCTGCAAACCTAATAAAACCTGTTTGCCTGATGGCTGATTCAATACGTGGCCCATAATTCAATCGAGTTTATCGTTCAAAACCGTTTAGGACATTCCAGTCTTCGCACATCCTACTTTGAGTGAGGCAGGCCCACGTGGCACTTCGCACCCGGGTATTCGATGCGCAGTTGGCGGGGCATGGCCACCGTTTACCGCCCCACCAGATTTGTGTCAATAGTAAGGAGCGACCCCTTTCCGTCATAGATGTAGCGCACCGTCTCTGTGAGATACCAATAAAAAGTCGGCGTCCCGCTAGTGATCAGAATCAGAACACGTAATCACGGCTCGGATCGAAGAATCGCGTCTGGCCGCGTGCTGTCCGGAAGCTTTGCACCGGTCCAAGGATCGTATAACAATGGACAGTAAAAAGTGTAGCGTACAGCGTTTGTGACGCCTCCCGCAACTTCGTTGGTTTCGTAACCGTACACCAGTTGGTACTCGTTCACTTCGGCCTTAAATTTAACAGGCGAGAATGGGTTGGCGACCTCTTTGGCGAGGCTGGTTACCAGAGGGGGTTCGTTCCCAGTTTGCCACTTGGATTCTGCTATTGCGCCAGGCCCATCAGCCTTGCGAGCGTGTATGGAAATAATTGTTCCACAAACCCCGATTAAAACTCCTACCACCAACCAGAGAAAAGCTTTCATTATGTCGCAGGTTACCAAATTATTTGGTGCGCTCGCCTGCCAAATCTCGAGCCATCCACAGCATTGACCTCACCACAAAAAAGATTCTTTTAAAGGGGTCGCTCCTTACTTTTGACACAAGTTCAGGTCGGGTTGGTGGTCTGGTTGAGCGGGGTGATGTGACAGCCGATTGGCCACGTGCGTCCAGGTGCCCATGTGCAAGTGCTCGGCTATCCATTTCAACGTCACGCTGGTTTCGGCCCGCAGCCGACGCGCCAGACAGTAGGCGTGAATTTGCCAATCCGTCTTGCGACAGGCTTCACCCAGGGTTTGGAGAAAGCGGGTGCGGTCGGCATCGTCCTGGTAGATCGGCTCACGCCGGTCGCCGCGGTTCATAACGCAATACATCGCACCCGGGTATTCGATGCGCAGTTGGCGGGGCATGGCCACCGTTTACCGCCCCACCAGATTTGTGTCAATAGTAAGGAGCGACCTCTTTCCGCAATTTAACGGAGCATAACCGCCACAAGTAAATACCAAGCTGCCTTAATTCTCAGACTCAAATACTCGTTACTCCTGGTTCGCATCGTCCTTCCTGCGGCAGCAACTTCATTTGACGAACTCAAAAAGTGACTTGCCGCAGCAAGGGCTTCGGAACGCACCCCATGATCTTCATCCGCCAATAGGTTGCAAAGCTCAGAAGACCATAAACCGACGTCAATGTTCAGTGCTGTGAGCTTGCGGATCGCGGCGATACGAACAAATTCCGTTTGGCCGCTCAAAGCTCTCAGCAAACTATTTACGGTCTCCTGGGAAGCCTCGCGATCGTTCATCAGGGCATCCCAGCACTCATCCCAGTAAAGCTCCTGCTCGGGATCGTTCAAGGTGCCCAGCAATTTTTCGATATCGTTCATTACTCAGCACGTTGATCCGCACACTTGTTTGCACAATAAATCGTCAAGCCAGCCTCACCAACGGCTATTCTCACGATACCCGTACGGGCGGCAGGCCTGCACTCGCTTTCTCACTGCGCTGGCAGCAATTCTCATTTTGAACCGGAGCGCTGTGTTGTCCTCGACCAGCCGCAGCACGTTGAGAAATCCCAGCAGTTCTGGCCTATCCGTGCGCTGCGGCTGGTCTCCGACACAGCCGCGCTCCTCAAAATGAGAATTGCTGCTGCACTGGTTTTTTCGATTGCTTCAAGCGCGGTCAACCTTGAAGCTACGCACCGCGTTTCACCAGAAAGCTTCGTTTCGAAGGAGCGACTGGAAATCGCTGGCGCGATGATTTCATGAAGATAAACAGATCCGTCCTTTCCATCCTGGCCGCCTGTCTTGCATCAGCCCTGGCGGGCTCAGGCTGCCAGTCTCATTCCTCCACGCGCCCGGACACCGTGGCGAAGCCAGCGCGCACACGGAGGTCCGCCGATCCCGACATTCAGCGGGCGGTGGACGCCGTTTACCCGACCTTGGTGCGCATCCATGTCGTCTTCGAACAAGGCAATGACGGCCGGATGCAAAAGCGGCGGGCCAGCGGCAGCGGCGCGATCATCACCGAGGACGGTTATATCATCACCAACCATCACGTCGCCGGACGCGCCACGCGCCTGGTCTGCCGCCTTTCCAACCGCGAGGAGGTGGACGCCGTGCTCGTAGGCACCGATGCGCTCAGTGATATTGCCGTGATCAAGCTGGACCTTTCCAGCCGGCGCGATCCCAAAGCGAAACTGGCCGTAGCCAGTTTTGGGAACTCGGACGAAATCCAGGTGGGCGATGTCGTACTGGCCATGGGCAGCCCCGCCGGTTTGTCGCAATCCGTCACCAAGGGCATCGTGGCCAACACGGCCATGATTACGCCCGGCGGCGTCGGCATGAGATTGGACGGCGAGAACGTCGGCGAACTGGTCCGCTGGATCGGACATGACGCGGTGATTTATCCCGGCAACAGCGGCGGGCCATTGGTGAATCTCAAGGGCGAAATCATCGGCGTCAACGAAGTGGGCATCGGCAGCCTGGGCGGCGCCATTCCCTCGAACCTCGCCAAAATTGTGGCGCGCGAATTGATGGAAACGGGCCGCGTGTCGCGCAGTTGGATCGGCCTTCAAGCGCAGACGCTGTTGAAGTCGGCGCCCGAGGCGCGCGGCGTCATGGTTGCCTCCATTCTGCCCGACAGCCCGGCCAAGGCAGCCGGCGTTCAATCCGGGGACCTCATCACCGAGTTCAATGGTGAAAAGGTCACCGACGCCCGCGCGGAAGAAGACCTGCCGGTTTTTAACCGGCTCGTGCTTTCGACCCCGGTTGGAACGAAGGTAACGCTCAAGGGACTGCGCGATGGCCAACCCATGACCTGGACGGTCACCACGACGGATCGCGAACCCAGTCTGGCAAATGAACTCGAGTTGCTCAATTGGGGGCTCACGGTCAGGAATTTCACGCGCGTGTCCGCGTTGGAGAACGACCGCGAAACAAAGGTCGGCGCCTGGGTGGACAGCGTGCGCGCCGGCGGGCCCTCGGCGGACTCCAAACCGGAACTGCGTACGGGGGACATTATTGTCCGCTTCGGGGAGCGTCCGGTGGAGAACGTGCAACAACTCGCCGAATACACGACAGAGTTCACCAAGGGTCTCACTGAACCCAAGCCCGTACTGGTCACGTTCGCCCGGAGTCGCGAGGAACTTGCCACGGTGGTGAAAATCGGACCTGAGCCTGACGATTCCAAGCCCGCCCGCCCGGCCAAAGCCTGGTTGGGTCTGCAATCCCAGGTGCTCACGCGCGAACTGTCCACGGCCCTCGAGCTCGAAGGAAAACGCGGCGTGCGGGTCACGCAGATTCTGCCCGACTCGCCCGCGGAACAGGCCGGGTTGAAAACCGGCGACCTGCTTTTCAAGCTCGACGGCCAGGTGATTGCCGCCAGCACCCTGGCCGACCAGGACCTTTTCGCCAACATGATCCGCGATTACAAGGTGGGTTCGGAGGCAGTGCTCGAAGGCCTGCGCGCCGGCCAGCCGCTCAAGGTCACCGCCAAACTCGGCACGCAGCCCAAGCCCAACAGCGATCTCGAAACCTACAAGGACGAGCGCTTCGAATTCACTGCCCGCGAACTCTCCCTGAACGAAGCCGTGACCGCCCGGCTCAAATCCCCCGAGGACGGCGTGCGCATCGCCACCGTCCAATCGGCCGGTTGGGCCGCACTTGCCGGCGTGGCGGGTGGCGACATCCTGCTGGCCGTTGACGGGAAGCCGGTCAAGAGCATCGCACAGCTCAAGCAAACCATGAAAGCCATGGCCGAACAGAAACCGCGCCGGGTGGTCTTCTTCGTCAAGCGCGGCATTTACACCGAATACTTTGAACTCGAACCCAAATGGTAATCACTCACGCCTTGTCGCCATGAAAATAAAATTCCCCATCCATGCCGTCGCGCTGATCGGCCTCCTGGCCTTCGGACTTCCACCCGCGTTCGCCGAAGACGCGTCCCAGGCCGCCGCGCGGAAACTCCTCGCCGAGAAAGGCGATTCCGTGGTGTGGCTTTCGGCCGTCATGAAAATCAGCATGACCGCAGCCGGCGGCTCGGACTCGCCCATGAACATTCCCGACCGCGAAAGGAAAGTTGAGTCTCTCGCCACGATCATTGACTCCGCGGGCCTGCTGGTCACCGCGATGAGCCAGGTGGACCCTTCGCGCGAAATGGAAGGCCGCGAGTTCAACACGGCAAAAGGCCCGGTGAGATTCGACGTTAGCGTGACGCTCAAGGAAGTGAAAGTCGTCCTGCAGGACGGAACGGAAATTCCGGCTGAACAAGTCATGAAAGATGCCGATCTGGATCTGGCTTTCTTCCGCGTCAAGGCCGACAGCAAGGAAGCCAAGGGCGTCACCTTCAAAACGCTCGATCTCAAGGACGACGCCAAGGTCAAGCTCAGCGACGACGCCATCACTTTGAGCCGGACCGAGGAAATCCTCAACCGCGTCCCCGCCGTTACGCGCGGTCAGGTGACGAGCATCACGGAGAAACCGCGAACCTTTGTGCGCGCCACCAGCGCGCAGTTGGGATGTCCGACATTCGATCTCCAGGGCAAGCTGGTCGGAGTGGGCGTGAGCCGATACATGAAGGACAAGTCCAGCGTGCTCGTCGTCCTGCCGGCGGCAGACGTGCAGGAGATCGCCCTGCAAGCCGCCAAGGCCAAGCCGCTCGCCGCCGCGTCCGAGAGCAAACCGGAGAAAGCCCCGGAGGAAAAAACCTCGCCAGCAAACTAAAACGATTCCGTGCTTCCAGCCGGGCGGGTAAGCTTTCACTCGCAGTCCGACGCTCTGCCGTCCCGAAGCTTCGCAGCATTTATTGGTTCTCTGACGTTCTCGGTGGGTGAGTGACCGGGATGATTTCCGGCGAAACGAAGGAATTGATCTGACGCTCGCCCTCACCCCGGCCCTCTCCCCCGGGAGAGGGAGCAGCAATCGCGCGTCCCTGAGGTTCGTTAGTCGTCTGCACTGTCCCCGCTGCTTCTGACCTCGCTTGAAGGCGGACAATAAACGGAGCGTGTATGAATTCAGACGTTACGGGGAATCTGTTCTCCCGCTCCTGGGGGAGAGGGCCGGGGTGAGGGCGGACGTTTCACAAACGACCCCGGGAAGTTTCCGTGCTCAACCGCTCTCCCACCGAAACTTCAGAGAACCTATTTATTGAACCGGAAATTTGTCAGGTCGTAATCCTGCATCACGTACTGCTTCAGTTCGAGCCGCAGCTTGCCCGCGCGTTTGGCCTCTGTTTCACCTCCGGCTTCAATGAAATCGGCCCACCCGATGATTTCGGCGCGGATGAACCCCTTTTGAATGTCCGAGTGAATCGTGCCTCCCGCTTCCCAGGCCGTCGTGCCCTTGCGAATCGGCCACGCGCGGTTTTCCTTGCCTCCGACCGTGAGGAAGGAAATGTAACCGCCTTCCGCAAACGCGCGCACCATCAGCGCTTCGGGGTTTTCCAGATCGCCAGCCTCCGCAACCGTGACGGGCTTGTTCGTGTGAAAGTTGTGTGCTGTGACTCCCTGCAAATCCTCCGGGCTCAAACCCGCTTGATACACTGTTCGCTCGCTTTCGAGTGCGGCGCGGATTTTTTCGAGCGCGGCTTTCTCGGCGGCGGAAGGCTCGCGCCCCAGCCGCGTCTCGACAAATTCGAGATCGTTCAGGATCAAATCCGGCAGGCGATCGCGCGACACCACGATGGCTTCGGCTTCGAGCGTCCCGTCTTCGCCGAGCACGTCCACTTGCGCGTAAGTTTTTTTCTTGGCCTCGACGAGCTTGTCCGCCTGGTCGAGCCGCGGGTCTTTCAGGTTATGCTTGCCCAACGCGATCCCCGGAATACCAACAACAGCAATCTTCATCGCGTGGGAGTATGGAGGTTTGCTTGCGCTGGGCAAGTTTATCGGCGGCACGCATGGTAGTCTTTCCCACTTTCTCACCTGCCAGAGTGCCGGGTTGGTTACTCGGCCTGCGGAATTCTCTGAAAGCGTCGCGACTCGAACACTTCGGTCTTCTCGCTTTCCTTGCGCAGGATCAACGCCGCCATCCCACCTTGCGATTCAACCAACGCCAAACCTTGCTTTACGCCGATGATGCTTACGGCTGTCGCGAAGCTGTCAGTCTCGGTCGCGCTCCTGGCGATGATGGTGACTTGCAGACGGTCGGTAATGCCAAGTCCCGTGCGCGGATCAAGAATATGGGAGTAGCGCTTGCCTTCGATTTCCACAAACTGCTCTGTGTCCCCGGAGGTTGAGACGGCGGCGTTGCGAAGCAGGAGATTTTTCGCCAGCCCGCTCTGCTCAGTGTCTAACGCGCCGACGCCGACGCGCCACCCTCGTTTGCCCGGCGGCGGATTGCCAATGGCGATGTCACCGCTTGCGGCGACGAGCGCGCGCGGCACGCCCCGGCTCTTCAAGACCTCCAGCGCCTTGTCCGCCGCGTAGCCCTTGGCGATGCCGCCGAGGTCCAGTTGCATGTTCGGCGCGGTGAGCGTGACGGATTTATTCCAGGCGTCGAGTTTCAGCTTCCGGTAACCCACAGCCTCACGTGCGCGGGCCAATTGATCCGGATCGGGCAGCGTCTCGATCCGCCGTGCTCGCCGCCACAGCCGCACAACCGGACCGATAGTCACATCAAATCCCCCGTCTGTGAGTTCGGCCAATCGCTGGCTTTTTTGCAGAACCTCGAAGAGTTCGTCGCTCACGCGCACAGTCTGGCCGACCGGTTTGTGGCAAAGCTGCATCAATTCACTCTCCGGATCGTAATCGGTCATGATCCGTTCGAGCGCGGCGATTTTGGCAAAGGCGGCATCGGACGCTTCGCGGCCCCTGGTTTCATCCGGCGCATAAAGCGTGATCGTAAACAGCGTACCCATGTGCGGCTGTTTGAATTCGAAGCGCTGCAACCCACCGTTCGCCTCAGTTCCTGAACGGCAACCCGTCAGCAAAGCAATCCCCAGCAGCGCGAGAGCCGCTGAAATTGGCCAACCATTTTTTCTGTGGTGGGAGGCAAACATTATTTCCGCCAGTCATTCTGTTCATGCACTCACTGTCAGGCGAGCGCGAATGTTGAAAGTTCTTTCGCGCCATGATGAGTACCGAAAAGCTCGCCACCACGGGGCAAAGTTGCTTTACTCGGTTCAAACTCAATCCTGATTTATGCCCAACTACATGATTGCCGATCTCAATGCGATTCCGCCGGTGCGCTGCCCGTGCGGTTTCGCCAAACGCGCCTTCGCCGTCCCGGACAACCAGACCGCCACGTTGCACGTCGTGGACATCCGGGAAGATTCACGCACGCATTACCACAAGAAGATGACCGAGATCTATCTGGTGCTCGAAGGTGAAGGCCAGATGGAGTTGGACGGAAAGATTTTCCCGCTCAAACCGATGACCTCGGTCTTCATCAAACCCGGTTGCCGCCATCGCGCCGTTGGCAGATTAAAGATCGTGAACATTCCCATTCCGGCGTTCGACGAGGCGGATGAGTGGTTTGACTGAGGGGACGGTGGTGGCATGAAGACTAAAGCCCGAACCATTCTGCTCGCGCTGGCGGCTGCGCTCGTGCTCACCATCCTCACCTTGATGGCATTCATTTATGGGCGCACGGCTCCGTTTCCACCTTTGCCAAACCCGAACGGCTACGACGATTTCATTCAAGCCGGCACTCTGATCCAAGCGGGGCCGCTCGCCTCGGGCAAGATTGATGACTACCGAAACCTCAGCCAGGAGGAATTGAGGGCAGTGGTTGCGGCGAACGCCAAGGCGTTGTCGTTGGTCCGGTCAGGACTCGAGAAGTCATGCGCCATGCCTTTGCAAACGTATCTATTGAACAGCGCTGCCATGTCCGGCGATCTTCCTTTGCTAAAGCGGATTGCTCAATTGCTGGCTGCGGAAGGCCGGCTCGCGGAACTGGATGGACGTCTGGATGACGCGGCAAGGAGCTATCTGGACGCGGTGCGTTTTGGCAACGAAGTCAGCCGGAATGGTTTTGTCATCAACCGCCTTGTGGGGATCGCGTGCTCGGCGATAGGCAGCATGCCACTTGCAAAACTCGCTCCGCAGCTTGGCTGCGAACAATTGAAGCCGATCATTGCCGAGTTGGACAAACTCGATCAGGCAGGCGTGACCTGGAATGAAGTCCGCCGTGCCGAAAACATTTTTATGCGCCACGAGCTTCGCAAAACTCCCAACCCAATCACTTGGATTCCGCAGTGGTGGCAGGCGCGCAAGTCAGTCCAAACGGCAGTAGCCGTTCATCACCGGGCAGTGTCACGCGTGCGTCTCCTGGAAACAGAGTTGGCCTTGCGCTGTTACCGGGCTGAGCAAGGGGCTCCTCCCGCGCAATTGACGCAACTTGTCCCACAATATCTCCAGCGCGTGCTTGAGGACCCGTTCAGTGGACAGCCGCTGGTTTACCGTTCTCAAGGCACGAACTGGCTGCTCTACAGCCTCGGCCCGGACGGCGTGGATGATGGCGGGTCGCCTGCGGGCCGCCGCGTCTCCGGCAAAGGGGACCTTTTGTTTGATTCGTCGTGGTGACGACCGCGCAGCTTTGGCGCCACACTTCTCCATGTTACCACCGGGCCAGTCTTTTTTGTTGCGCGGCCAAACCGCCGAAGGAATAGTCTGATCGAACACGCAAGTAGTCATGCCTTCGCTGAACACCAAGCCAGCCCCTCATCAGAAAATACAAGCCCGAGCCTTCACTCTGATTGAGTTGCTGGTCGTCATCGCCATCATCGCGATTCTTGCGGCGATGCTGCTGCCCTCACTGGCCGGGGCCAAAGAAAAAGCTCAACGCGTTGCGTGCAAGAACAACATGCGCCAGTGCATCTTCGCCATCCACATGTATGGCGGGGATTTCCAGGATAAGGTTCCTTCCGGCCGGGAAAACGCGGGGCAATGGCACTCGATTCGCATCTCAAACATCGGCTGGACGAATCTGGTTCAATACTCCGGCAACCAGCGCATCCTTGATTGCCCTAATTTCCGGTGGAATCCCACGGCCTCTCCGGGGCGCTACAATCCGAGCTGGGGATTCCTGATCGGATACCAGTACCTCGGTGACGCCATGCCGGCGGGGAATCCGCAATACCGCTGGATTTCGCCAACAAAGGTCAGCCAGTCGGGCACCAACACCATCCTCGCGGACGCAAACCACTGGGGAAACGATGGGCTTATCGCCGTGCCGCACACCCGCGGTGGGGGGATTTTTCAGAATCAACATTCGTATTTCTACGGCCCGGCCGGCAAGAACGCCATCGCATGGGGTGCGCAGGGAGGAAACGTCGGCTCATTGGATGGCTCGGTGGTTTGGAAATCCATTCGCCAGATGGCAACCAATCAGGCTTCGTCGTATGTCTTCTATTGGGGACTGTGGTGAACTTTACCCGCACCGATATACCGCCCGCGCTGTGCAGGTTTCCGCCACGACGACTTCAGTGAGCAACGGCAACTTGGGCTTCAGTTTTCTCCAGATCCACACGGCGATTTCTTCGCTCGTAGGATTCTTCAGCCCGGGAATCTCGTTCAGATAACGGTGATCGAGCTTTTCCCAGATCGGGCGAAAGCGGCGGGTAATCTCGGCATAATCCATCAGCCAGCCGAGTTTCGGGTCGCATTCGCCGGCCACGACGATCTCCACTTTGAAACTGTGCCCATGCAGCCGCCGGCATTTGTGCGACTTGGGCAAACGCGGCAATAGGTGTGCGGCCTCGAACTGAAATGTCTTTCGCAGTTCCATTTTCATGTTTTCAAAAAGTATTTAGTTATCACTAAGCAGTGTTCAGCATTCAGTAAGCAGAGCGATCGGCCGGGGACATTTCACTGATCACTGAAAACTGATTACTGATAGCTGTTGTCAATTCTCAAAGTCCGTCCAGGTCACCAAATCGCCAAGCGCCGGCCGCCCATCATGCCGCCAGGTCAGCGGCGGGTTCTGCATCTGGCCCAGCGGACACACTCGCGTCACACCCCAGCGCGCCAGTTGCGTCACCAGCTCACCCACTTTGTCTTCCGGCGCAGCGAGACCCACGGTCGAGACCTGGCCCCGGACTGCATCCGCGCCACGCAGCGCTTCAGCCAGATCCTTCGCCGGCTTGACATAGACAAAACGGTGGAGGCACGAAGCCTGAAAGCGCGGGTCCGCTTCAAACACCACCGTCCAAGCCGTTGAATGTTGGCTGCGCCACAGGCGCGTGTCCGGCGAATGTGCGGCGCGCACTTCGTAAATCCCGCGGCGCGACGCGATGTTCGCGCCCAGCGCCGCGGGCAATTCACCACGCGGTTCAATTTCTTCACGTTGCTCCAATTCGCCAGCGAGCAATTCGGCAAAGCTTTCCGGTGACACCGCTCCTCCCGTTTGCACGTAGAACACATGCGGCGAGAGGCAGCCCAGTTGATTCCAAGCGACCACGTCTTC
>Ga0137333_1000387_pt1 | contig 11706 bp, 4 predicted proteins | sample EasRivERMLT231_2_FD_102286 | JGI IMG/M metagenome (GOLD analysis project Ga0137333, IMG submission 102286) | Soil microbial communities from meander-bound floodplain in the East River, Colorado, USA - East River MetaG ERMLT231_2 | ecosystem: Environmental > Terrestrial > Soil > Floodplain ... | reverse complement strand
GACCATCCTGCGGGAGGCTGGGTTGAGTCGATATGCGCATCACTCCACCCCAATTCGCGATGCGCTCGCACGCTGGATTAGCAATCTTGCTCCACGTGATTGAAGATGATGGTTCCGCCTGGGTTGTCCCCAGACGGAACCATATGATTTTGGATCGTTTTCCCTTGTGAAAATCTTCGTTTTCCTGAGTTACGCTGAATTCGATTTATTTCTTGAGTTACGTTGGACGCGACAATTATACAAAGCCCAAGCCGCGTTCCTTCAATGACACCCACTTGCCCTGTCCGATCACCAGATGATCAAGTACATCCACATCCAATAGTTTGCCAGCCTGCACGATGGCACGCGTCACAGCGACATCATCTGGGCTGGGAGTCGGGTCACCGGAGGGGTGATTGTGAATGACAACAATGGCAGATGCGTTTTTGCGAACCGCTTCTTTGAACAATTCCCCGACACGCACTTGCGATGAATTGACCGAACCCTTATAGACTTCCACAGTTTCCATTACGCGGTTTCTACGGTCTAATAGAATCACGCGCAAATGTTCCTGCTCCAATGCCGACATTTCATACGAAACCAATGCCGCCGCATCCGCAGGGGAGTTGATGCTAGGTCGTTCTTCTGGGGATTCCAGCGTGAGCCTGCGTCCCAATTCGATAGCGGCTTTGATCTGTGCGGCTTTGGCGTCGCCGAGTCCGTGTTGTTTTTTGAGGTCGGCAAGAGGCGCGCGGTGTAAGCCAGTCAACCCGCCGAATTTGTTGAGTAATCTTTGTCCTACGTGAACCGCGCTTTCGCCTTTCACGCCAACCCGCACCAGGATGGCGATCAATTCAGCGTTGGTTAAAGCCTGGGGGCCCAAGGCAGCCAGCCTCTCGCGCGGACGATCCGATTCGTGTAAGTCCATGATGCGGTAAATAGGTTTGGAATTTGTGTCAGCCATCGCTTCGTCCCTCGATATAATGAGATACGCCTATTTTACAGCGGAATTCATCAAATCCTTTGCTTGACATCCCCCAACCCCTCAAGTAGAATGTCCTTCGCCTTGCAACTTGGGCCTGTAGCGCAGTTGGGAGCGCGCCTCAATCGCACTGAGGAGGCCAGGGGTTCGAATCCCCTCAGGTCCACTAGGCAGTGAACAGTGGACAATTTGAAAGCCGGTTCACTGTCACCAAAACAACAAGGGCCCATAGCGCAGTTGGGAGCGCGTCTCAATGGCATTGAGAAGGTCGAGGGTTCGAATCCCTCTGGGTCCACAAATGGATAAACGAGAGCGATTAGCAAACCTAATCGCTCTTGTGCTATAATAAATAGATATAGTTTAAAAGTCATGGCAGGAGTAGTAGGTCATCCCGTCAGCGAGTTGGGAGAGTGAGGTGGAAGCCCAGCAAAGGTATATAACGGGAATACCAAACCACAAGACCGAACTCGCCTGTTACTCGCAAGAGAGACTTCATCGGTGAACTTAAGTAGTCGATGACGGAGAAGCCCGTTATAGCGATCAAGAGCGTTTGAATGTTGGAAGGTTCGAAAGTTGAAAGGTTAACCCTGCAACTTGTGACCTTCAGACCTTCAACCGAATTCGGGTGGTACCGCGGAGAGAACTCTTCGTCCCTGAGTGGATGAAGGGTTTTTGTTTTTTTTAACTCTGGAGTCCCTCAGCTTGCTGACGAATTCCGTGGAGCAAGCTCCACGACTCCAGAATTTTGAAAAAAGGAGGCACAAATGAGCGTTCGAATTAATTACATCTTCTGGAAGCAGGGACCTCTTCTTCCACGCCTCCTCGTTTGCAAATAAACCAACACGTGAAACGTGGAATCTACGAGAACCTGAAACTTATACAAATGAGGAAAGAATGGCTACAACAAAAAAGAAAATAACCCCGAAGGCGAAAAAGACTGTAGCAAAGAAAGTCGTCGCCAAGAAGGTCAAGAAGACGACCAAACCTGCAGCGTCGAAAGTAAAGGCGACGAAGGTTGTTGCAAAAAGGACAGTAGTGAAGAAAGTAGCACCGAAATCAAAAGCTACGAAACCTGGCGTTACTAAGGCGATCGTCCCTGCCGTACCGAAAGTAAAAGCAGTTGTGGTTGCAACAAAAAAGCCCAAAGCCGTGGTGCCTTTTGAAGAGAAACCCAAGGCAATTCAAGCCGTAAAGGAATCGAAACCTGTGAAAAACGAATCACCTAAAGATATCTCATTCAACCCGCAAGCCTTTGAGCCGAAGTGGCAAAAGAAATGGGAAGCAGACAAATTATACCGCGCAGTGATCGATGAAAGCAGACCCAAATTTTATGCGCTGACGATGTTGCCCTATCCCAGCGGTGACCTGCATATCGGACACTGGTTCTCGATGACGCCGCCTGATGCGCGTGCGCGCTTCAAGCGGATGCAAGGCTACAACGTATTATTCCCGATGGGGTTTGATGCGTTTGGTCTGCCTGCGGAAGGTGCTGCCATTAAACACAACATCCACCCCAAGAAATGGACGTATGCCAACATCGAGCGGATGCGCACGCAAATGCGTTCGATGGGCGCGATGTTTGATTGGGAACGTGAAGCTGTATCCGCCGACCCGGAATATTACAAGTGGACTGAATGGTTTTTCATTCAGTTATACAAACACGGGTTGGCATATCGTAAAAAGGCAACCGTCGATTGGTGCCCGAAGGACAACACCACACTGGCGCGTGAACAGGTCAAAGGCGATGACCGCGTTTGCGATCGTTGTGGTACGCCAGTCATCAAAAAAGAATTGGAGCAGTGGTTCTTCAAGGCGACGAAATATGCCGATGAGTTACTGCACTTCGAAGGCATTGATTGGCCCGACTTCATCAAAGTCTCACAAACCAATTGGATCGGTCGCTCTGAAGGCGCCTCGGTCATTTTCAAGACTGAAGCTGGTGACCCCATCGAAATATTTACGACTCGTCCGGATACTTTGTGGGGTGCAACCTTCATGGTCTTCTCGCCGGAACATCCATTGGTGGATAAGATCACCGCGCCGGAAAATAAAGCGGCTGTCGATGAGTACAAGGCTCAGGCGGCGAAGCAGACCGATATCCAGCGTGAATCGAAGGACAAGGAAAAGACCGGTGTATTCACCGGTGGGTATGCGATCAATCCGGTCAATCAGGAACGCATCCCGATCTGGGTGGCAGATTATGTGTTGATGTCGTATGGCACGGGCGCGATCATGGCTGTGCCAGCGCATGATGAACGTGACTTTGCCTTCGCCCGCAAATTTGGATTGAAAGTGATTCCTGTCATTCAACCCGAAGGTGTGGAGTTGAACGGTGACACGATGGAGGTTGCCTATCCAGGTGAAGGCGTGATGATCAACAGCGGACCGTTCAACGGCACGCCTGCGACCAACGATAAAGGTGTGAAGAATCCTGCCATTAAAGTAGTGATCGAATATCTGGAGCAAAAAGGTATCGGCAAGATGGATGTCAACTATCGTTATCGCGATTGGTTGATCTCACGTCAGCGTTATTGGGGTGCGCCGATTCCGATGATTCGTTGCGATGTGCATGGCTGGAATCCAGTGCCAGATGATCAATTGCCGGTGACGCTGCCTGATGATGTCGAATGGCGACCGACCGGTGAAAGCCCGTTGAAATTCCATCCGACCTGGAAAAATACAACCTGTCCGATCTGCGGTGGACCTGCCGAACGTGAAACCGATACGATGGATACGTTCATGTGTTCATCGTGGTATCACTTGCGTTACTTGAGCCCAAACTATGACAAGGCTCCGTTCGATGATGCCGAGTACAACTACTGGATGCCCGTGGATACCTACACTGGCGGCAGTGAACATGCCACCATGCATTTGCTGTACACGCGTTTCTTCCACAAGGCGTTGCGCGATATGGGTATCGTTGAAGGCGGCGAGCCGATGATGCAATTGCGTAATCAAGGCATGGTGTTGGCGGAAGATAATAGCAAGATGTCGAAGAGCCGCGGCAATGTGGTCGCGCCCGATGTGTTGGTAAATAAATATGGCGCGGATACCGTGCGTGCTTATTTGATGTTCTTCGCACGCTGGCAACAAGGCGCACCGTGGGACTCAAATGGTATTGAAGGGACTGCGCGCTGGATCCGCCGCACGTGGACTTTATTCACCGATCAGACTCAGCCGGGAACTGCCTCTGATGAAATGAAAAAGAATCTACGCCGACGCGTTCACCAGACTTTGAAAAAGGTGACGCATGACTTCGAGAATTTTGAATTCAACACCGTCATCTCATCATTGATGGAATTAATGAACGAAATGTACAAGGCGCGCGAAGCCGGAGCTGCTGGTTCGCCCGAATGGAGCGAAGCTTTGGAAATCTATTTGAAGATGCTGGCGCCTGTCGCACCGCATATCTCTGAAGAACTGTGGACGAATCATTTGGGTGAACCATACTCGATCCATCAGCAGAAATGGCCCCAGGTGGACGAAGCTGCCACGAAAGAAGATACGATCGAGTTGCCTGTGCAGATCAACGGTAAAGTGCGTGACCGTGTTGTTGTTCCCGCTGATGCGAGTGAAGATAACATCAAGTCTGCGGCGATGGCTTCTGAAACTGTCCAAAAATATTTGGAAGGCAAGGAGCCAAAGAAGGTGATCGTGGCGAACAGGAGATTGGTAAGTATCGTCGTGTAGTATAAGTCTGCCGAATAATAGTCAAAAAACCTCTCAGAGTCCAAATTCTCTCAGAGGTTTTTTGTATTATGTCATTTGCCAGTAGTAAATTGTCACCAATTGTGTCAAAATATAAATCAAGAACTTTCAACATTTCGCCCTTTGGAGGTTGTCATGCGACAGGACAATGAGATAAAGGGGTCCAGCAAACAACCGTCCCGCAAACAAACAAAGCGGAAAGAGCTTGCCCATCTCTGGCACTTCGAAAGCATGGACCGGATCAACCGGGCTTTGCAGGGAACAAGTGATCTGGAACAGGTCATGAAAGATATTCTCGACACGTTGCTTTCTGTGTTCGAGTGCGATAGGGCTTGGTTGGTCTATCCATGTGACCCGGATTCCCCCACCTGGCAGGTTCCCATGGAACGCACCCGCCCGGAATATCCCGGTGTACTTCCCATTGGAGTGGAGCTTCCGCTTGATCCGATGGGCGCTACTGTCTATCGAATATTGAGAAACTCGGATGGACCCGTGAGATTTGGCGCCGGGGCAGAGCATCTGGTGCCGATGGAAATGGCGGCGGCGTTCAATGTGCAGTCCTTCATCGCCATGGCTTTTTATCCGCAGATCGGAAAACCCTGGTCATTTGGATTACACCAGTGTTCTTATGAACGAGTCTGGACACCCGAGGAGGAAAGACTATTCCAGGATGTTGGCAGGCGGCTCGCCGATGCTTTAAGCAGGCTGCTTACATTTCGCAATTTGCTGGAAAGCGAAAAACAAATCAAACAACTGATCGATGCTTCACCGGTCGCAATGCTCGTGTCATCGGGGGCAGATGAACATGTTGAATGGGTCAACGATAAGTTTATCGAGTTATTTGGTTATACTACTGAAGATATGCCCGATGTAGAACACTGGTGGCCTCTTGCTTATCCTGATGAAGCCTATCAGGCAAAGATCAAAGCACAATGGGAGGCAGATACCGAACAAGCCATCCGGGAAAAGAGCCAGATCAAGCCCATGGAGGCAACAGTCAAATGCAAGGACGGTTCGTATCGCTATGTTGAGTTCCGTCTTTCCTCAGTCGGCGAAAAACACATTGTCACATTTATCGATCTCACCGAACGCAAACGGATGGAAGAAGCGTTAAGTGCCTCCGAGGCAGAACTGCGCACATTAATAAACGCCATGACGGACATCATATTTGTAGGTAACTCGGAAGGCCGTTACCTGAAAATTGTTGACACGAGTCCGTCACTCTTATATAAACCATCAAAAGAATTATTGGGAAAAACACTACACGATGTTTTCCCAAAAGATCTGGCCGACTTTTTTCTCAACCATCTCAGGCAAGCCCTTAACACTCAGAAATCGGTCAATTTTGAATACTGTTTACCAATCGGTGACAAGAAGCTGTGGTTTTATGCTACTGTTTCCCCAATGACCGATGATAAGATACTGATGGTTGCCAGAGATATTACCGACCGAAAGCAGGCGGAGGATGCACTTCGCGAAAGCGAAGAGCGTTACCGCCAACTTATCAATCTTTCTCCAGATGGGATCTCGATCCATAGTCAGGGATATATTCTGTTTGTGAATCCCGCCATGACACGGATGTCCGGGGCGACCAGTGCCGACCAGATGCTTGGCAAATCCGTTCTGGATTTCGTACACCCTGACTTTCGGGAGCTCGTCCGAAAACGTATCGCCGAGATGCAAATTACTGGGCTGCCCATCTCATTTATTGAGGAAAAATTACTCCGTCTCGACGGCACATCCTTCGATGTAGAGCTTGCTGCTGTTCCATACAGTTTTAAAGACACACAATATATACAGGTTGTGGCGCGAGATATCACTGAACGCAAACGGGCGGAGGATGAGTTGCAACAAAATCGTGAGGCTACATTGCAATTCTCCAAGCAGTTGGCGGCGTTGCAGGAAATCACCAACGAACTCTCCAAGGCCGAATCTTCAGATAACTTATGCCGGCAGGCAGTCCAATTGGGACGCACACACATGGGGTTTGACCGCGTTGGCATTTGGTTTATCGAAGAACACCTGGGCATTATGCGTGGTTCGTTTGGTACGGATGAACATGGCGGGTTGCGGGATGAGCGGAATGCACAAGTCCAGTTCAGACACGAAGGATTGGCATGGCGCCTTTTCTCCCATAAGGACCAGATAGCTTTGGTCGAGCATCGTCCTTTGTACGATCACTTAGGACGGGAAGTCGGCATGGGCGACAACGCCATGGCTGCGCTTTGGGATGGCGACAAGGTGATCGGCGTTATCTCTGTGGATAATCTTTTCACAGACCGACCCATCAGCGAACATCAACTTGAGGTTCTGCGATTGTATGCCACAACGTTGGGACATCTCATCACGCGCAAGCGGGCGGAAGAAGCCTTGCGTGCCAGTGAAAACCGTTTCCGTGTCCTGAGCGATAATGCATTTGTCGGCATTTACATCATTCAGGATGGGCGCCTGAGCTATGTCAATTCAACCCTGGCAAAGATATTCGGATACACGCCCGAGGAACTGACTGGCGCAGACCCCGCGCTTGTCATCCATCCAGACGACCAGGCAATGGTGTCAGAGAATATTCGGCGTCGCATTGTCGGCGAAGTAGAAACTGTTCATTATGAGTTTCGTGGCCGATGCAAAGATGGTGAAACAAAAAATATCGAGGTTTTGGGAGGGCGGATCGATTTTGGTGGAAAAACGGCAGTCATCGGAAATCTCATGGACATCACCGACCGCAAACGCGCAGAGGATATATTGCGGGAGAGCGAAGAGAAATATCGAACCTTGATTCAGAAAATCCAAGCGGCAGTTGTTGTTCATGGAGCTGATACTCAAATATTAACATCCAACTCCATGGCACAGGAACTGCTTGGGTTAACGGAAGACCAAATGCTGGGAAAAACTTCGATTGATCCCGCGTGGAACTTCTTGTTTGAAGATGGAACTGCAATGCCGCCTGAGAAATATCCGGTAAATCTGGTGCTTGGATCGCACAAGCCGCTAAGAAACTTTATTGCAGGGGTGCATCGTCCTGATAACGAAAATGATGTCTGGGTTTTAGTCAATGCTGATCCAATTTTCAGTAAAGAAGGCGGGATTACACAAGTCATCGTAACTTTTATCGACATCACTGAGCGCAGGCAGGCGGAAGAGGCACTACGCAAATCGGAACAGCGTTATCATGGCTTATTTGAAGATTCTTCCATATCCATTTGGGAGGAGGACTTTTCGCTTCTCAAGCAGCGTCTGGATTTTCTGCGACAGGAGGGAGTTAAAGATTTCGCGGCATATTTCAATGATCATCCCGAACTACTGACTGAGTATGCATCGCAGATCAAAGTCGTCGATATAAATAACGCCACTTTGAAAATGTTCGAGGCCCCAACAAAAAGTGAATTGTTGGAAAACGTGGTGCAAGTGATAAAGAACGATGATTTTGGGATTTTTCGAGAAGAGCTGGTAAAGATCGCCAATGGAGAACTGGATTTTCAGTGGGAAGAGCCCAACCAGACTCTGGCTGGCAACCAGATTTATATTCACTTTCGCTGGACCGTTGTCCCGGGCTTTGAAGATACGCTTTCGCGAGTTATCATCTCGATCATCGATATTACGCAGCGCAAACAGGCAGAGGAGGCGCTCCGCGAAAGTCAATGGAGGTATCGCGAGGTATTCGATAATGTTCTCGACAGCCTGTATTTGCTTGAAGCAACAGAAGATGGGCACTTCCGCAATCTTGAAATAAATCCCGCTTTTGAAAAATCAACTGGCTTATCACGCATACAACTGATTGGTAAGCTCATAGAGGAGACTGTTCCTGAAGAGGCTGCATCCATTGTCAACGCAAAGTATCGTCGTTGTGTTGAAGCAGGCCATCCCATCGAAGAGGAAGTGGAACTGAATTTACCGGCCGGGCGGCGCTATTTTCATTCGACCCTCATCCCCGCGCGGGATGAAACCGGCCGCGTCCACCGCATTATTGGCATCTCACGCGACATCACCGAACGCAAACAGGCGGAGATGGCGTTGTCGCGAGAGCGGGAGTTGTTGCGCACACTGGTGGACAACTTGCCGGAGGAAGTCTATGTCAAAGATCGCGAACGGCGGTTCCTGTTTGTCAATGAGCTACTTGTGCGTGCCCTAGGCGCACAAAGCATGGATGAAGTCATTGGGAAGCGGGACGAGGACTTCTGGCCGCCATATCTAGCCAAACAGTTTGCTGACGAGGAAAACGAGCTGATGCGAACGGGCAAGCCGCTGCTTAATGATGAACATACCCCCCCGCACAAGTCCGGCCCGAAACGATGGCTTCTACGAACAAAACTTCCGTTGCGTGATGGAGCCGGCAATATCATCGGCTTGGCAGGGCTAGGTAGTGACATTACCGAGCGCAAGCGGGCAGATGAAGAAATCCACAAACTTAACCGGGAATTGGAACAACGTGTCATTGAGCGTACTGCCCAACTGGAGGCGGCGAACAAGGAGCTGGAAGCCTTTGCCTATTCTGTATCACACGACCTGCGCGCGCCCTTGCGGCATATTGATGGTTTCATCGAGATGTTGCAAAAGAGGGTGAAAACAACCCTCGACGATAAAAGCCAGCACTATATGGAGGTGATTTCCGACTCGGCCAAGAAGATGGGGGCACTCATTGACGACCTCCTGTCGTTCTCGCGTATGGGCCGCAATGAAATGTTCAAATCACAGGTTGACCTGGATGAGTTGGTTCGGGAAGTAATTCAGGAATTAAAACGCGAAACTGAGGGCAGGGATATCCAATGGCAGATTGCTCCATTGCCTTTGGTTACAGGTGACCGGGCCATGTTGCGCGTCGTGTTGGTCAACCTGGTCTCGAACGCATTGAAGTTCACTCGTTCGAGAAAGATCGCGCAAATCGAGATCGGATGTGAAAGGAAAAATGAAACAGAAGCGGTGATTTTCATCCGCGATAACGGCGTTGGCTTTGAGATGAATTATGTCGATAAACTCTTCGGAGTTTTTCAACGCCTGCACCGACAGGAGGATTTCGAAGGCACAGGCATTGGTCTGGCAAATGTTGGCCGGGTCATCAGCCGGCATGGCGGCAGGACCTGGGCAGAGGGACAAGTAGATCACGGTGCAACATTTTACTTCTCACTTCCCACCTCAAAATAGGAGACACTTATGAAGACTTTTAAACGCATCCTGCTCGCTGAAGATGACCTAAAAGATGTAGAGTTGACCATTAACGCACTGAACGAACATAATCTGGCGAATGATATTTTGGTTGTGCGCGATGGCGCAGAAGCCCTGGATTACTTGTATCGCAGGGGAGCATTTGCGCAAGAGCCTGATGGGAACCCAATCGTAATCCTGCTTGACTTGAAGATGCCGAAGGTGGATGGCATACAGGTTCTAAGACAAATCAAGTCAGATAAGAACCTGCAAACGATACCTGTGGTTATCCTGACATCTTCCCGTGAATCCCAAGATATGCAGACTTGCTACCAGCTCGGCGTCAATGCCTATGTTGTAAAACCCGTCAAATTTGCGGATTTTGTCGAAGCGGTCAGGCAGATCGGGGTGTTTTGGGCGCTGATCAATGAACCACCTCCAAACAGTATAAGGAAACCGTGATCATGTCATACGAGATGGAAGGTTCAAGCACAATGGAAAAAGAAATCAGGATTTTGCATTTGGAAGACGATGCCGCAGATGCAGAACTTATTTATGCGACCTTGGAGTCTGCCAGCATTCCCTGCAAAGTCACTCGTGTTCAATCTTCTGGCGAATTCAGTGACGCCCTGCGTAAGAGTGAATACGATTTGATCCTGGCGGATTACAGGCTTCCCAGCTATGACGGCATATCCGCACTACACTATGTACGAGAAAAATATTCCGATATTCCATTCATCTTCATCTCCGGCACCATGGGAGAGGATGCGGCAATCCAGGCTCTTACAGAAGGGGCAACCGACTATGTGCTTAAGCAAAAACTTTCCCGCCTTGCCCCGGCAGTCGTGCGGGCATTGCGCGACGCTGAGAACCGAGCAGAGCGCAGGCGCGCGGAAGAAACCCTGCGCGAGAGCGAGGAGCGTTTCCGCGCCGTCGCCAACTCGGCAAACGACGGGATTGTTTCAACGAATAGCCAGGGGATAATGTTCTATTGGAACAAGACAGCACATGCAATGTTTGGTTATACCGATGATGAAATCCTGGGTCAATCGCTGATCGTACTAATGCCTGAACGATATCAGGGGAAATATCAAGATGTACTGAAACATTGGTTTACGAACTACGAAAACCGTCAGTTGAGCAAAACCGTGGAAGCAGTTGGGCGCAGAAAAGATGGCAGCGAATTTCCGATCGAGTTGTCAGCTGGAAGCTGGAACACGCGCGAAGGCACTTTTTTCACGGGGATAGTTCGCGATATCACCGAGCGTAAGCAGGTGGAAGAGACCTTGCGCAAGAGTGAAGAAAAATATCGAACATTGATTCAGAAAATTCAAGCTGCGGTTGTTGTTCATGGAGCTGATACTCAAATATTAACATCCAATTCCATGGCACAGGAACTGCTTGGGTTGACGGGAGACCAAATGCTGGGGAAAACTACGATTGATTCTGCCTGGCACTTCTTTCTCGAAGATGGAACAGCAATGCCGCTTGAGAAATATCCGGTAAACCAGGTGCTTGCATCGCGCCAGGCGCTAAGAAACTTTATTGTAAGGGTGCACCGTCCTAACAAAGAAAATAATGATGTGTGGGTTTTAGTCAATGCCGATCCGGTGTTTGGTAAAGAAGATGAGATTACACAAGTCATTGTAACCTTTGTTGACATCACTGAACGCAAGCGGGCGGAGGAGAACCTGCGGCGAAGCGAACAAAAATTCCGCGCTTTGGCGGAGAATATTCCCAATGTCGTCTTCCAGTGCAAAAACGACTCGCACTATAGCTTCCTTTATTTGAATGAGTCCATCGAGAATCTGACCGGCTATCCCAGGGAGGATTTTCTTGAAAAAGGGCTCAGTTTTTTCGATCTGTATCATCCTGATGACCTGAAAACAATGCCAACG
>Ga0137333_1000386_pt1 | contig 11709 bp, 9 predicted proteins | sample EasRivERMLT231_2_FD_102286 | JGI IMG/M metagenome (GOLD analysis project Ga0137333, IMG submission 102286) | Soil microbial communities from meander-bound floodplain in the East River, Colorado, USA - East River MetaG ERMLT231_2 | ecosystem: Environmental > Terrestrial > Soil > Floodplain ... | reverse complement strand
CTGCACATCGTACAGATGGAAGTGGATTGGGTGCGTATCCACGCCGTTATGCGTAATGCGCCAGATCTGGGTTCCATCGGCTGCGTTGGAGATGGGTGTGATTTTAACGTCGCTCGCTGGCAGACCGGCCGCATCGTAGGTTACAACTTGTTTTGGCAGGTTGGTGCCATCGATGAGCTCGGTCGGCGGATTCACAAAGGGGTAGAGCGTGACGTTCTGCAGGCCAGCGGATGGTGGTTGCGCTTCAATGCCTAAGTTGGCGGTCATGCGCCCAAATTCATCGAACGTCGTGGAGTTCATCTCATCATGAATGGCCTTGGGTTGGACATCCATGGTCATCTTGGTGTTCTGCCCCAGGAGCGTATTGAAACCGAAGATGGTATGGTCGTTCACGCGCACGAAGCCATCACAGGTTTGTGACGTGCTGTTTGGAGCATTGCAGTTGGCGCCGGTGGCGAAGTTGGTGCCATAGGCTGAGTTGTAAGCAGCCTGTCCGACGATGATGGGATGCTGGCCGGATTCAAACACACCGGAACCATCGGCTTGATGAGCAAAGGCCGCTGCAAGAGCATTCACGTCAAAAGGCTGTGCCGCAGGGGCATCCGCGATCTTCACTTGCATGATGGTGCGGGTGTTCGGGCCGTAACCGGGCACGATAGCCGCAGCGCCGTTGGGGCTCATATCCGGGGCACCGGTGTAGTAATCGTAGCTTGGAACACGAGCCGGGAAAGCCGCTGGGGCATCGTTATAGAGGATCAAGGTCTTGCCAGCGAACTGCGAGAAGTCGACGATCACGTCGGCGCGCTCGGCGGGTGCCAGAAGCAGCGAGTGCAGATCCACGTTACCAACGTCGAAGCGAGTCGGGTCGGTGATCCAGGTGGTCGGCTGCTGGCCGTCAACGACGACTGGCGCCGGGAGGAAACCGCCTTCGGTGCCGATCTGCACCCAATCTGGACCAGGTAAACTGACGGTCGTATCGGGGGTCGGGGAGACGTTCGGATCGGTCTGTGCGGCTGCCAGTTCCAATGGATTGAAAGCGACTTCGCTGTCAGTACCCGTGGTCGGGTCGGCAACGTACCACTGGAAATTGAAGAAGCGGTCGTTGGCTGCGCTCAGCACGCGGAAGCGGTAAGTCTTCGGTTCGAGGGTCACCGTTGGGTAAGCGACGCCGTTGACCAGAGGCGTGTCGTTGAACTGCTCCATACCTACCGATATCAGTGGTGTACCCGGCATCTGCTGAGGTTCGCAGAATGGGTCGGTCTGATACTGCCAGGTATTTGGATCGTCAAGCTTGCAATTCGCATCGTAGTAAGGGTTGGCGATTGGCCCATACGGTGGGGTGGCTGGCGGCCAGAACCAGGGACCATACATCCAGCGTCCATAGGCGCTCATGCCGCTTGGGTCGCCAGGGTTCTGCGCCGGCATATACACGTGGTGATACCACAGGCTATCGGGACCGCCCCAGCGGGTTGAATCCCAGGTAGGATCCTGTCCATAGGTTTTCACCGTGATGCCGTCAGCTTCGTAGGTATTGTACATCTGCGAATCCGCTGGCACGAAGGTCTTATCCTGAACGATGAGCGGGATCGTGTCGGCAGGGCCAGGGATGAGTCCACAGGTAATTAGTGATTGTTCCGTCTCATCGGTAATCAAATAACCGGCGGCCGCGCCTGCGTAGACTTGCAGGCGAGTGGCACCCCAGAGATGATCGTGGTAGAACAACAAGCGCGCGCTCTGCTGGTTGGTGTAGTAGAACGCCATGCAGCCATCGCGGTCTCCATCACATCCGGCAGCGCCCATGTCAGGCACGTTCGAAACGGCGACGCCCTGTGGCCAGTCGGTAGTTTCGCCGGCTGGGGTGATCCACTGGTGGGCTGTACCATCTGAGATCCACGGAGAGATACCGCCGTGCAGGTGCAGCGTGGCCCGGTTGTCCGAGAAGCAGAAATCAGGCTTCGGACTAGCATTGCACATCGGGTTGCGCACTTCATCCATGAATGTGCCATCTTCCATTGGGGCAGCCATATCCATCGGACCCATGCCTGCGCCCATCAGCGAGGAATCGACGGGCAGGAACAGATCGCCGTCGGAGTCAGTCGGCAGCAGGTTGCGGAAGACGATGCGCACCGCTTTGTTCTTCGTGGCCCCAATGATGGGTCCCAGATACTGGGGTGGCGTGACACCGAAGTAGCCAGTGTCAACTAGAGTGCCATCGATCAGTTCATTCTGCAACGGATAGTGCTGACTGATGCCAGCATTCGCTGCCGTCTCCAACTGCACATAGCCGCGCACGAGGGCGCCGTTTGGCATGGCAGAGGAGAAGTAGTTGCGGTACTGCACCAGGCCGATCACATATTCGTCCGCTTCGACGCCGTTATAGCTTTTTGCTTCGGGCACGGCAAGTGGGACGTACTTCGCTGTCGGATCAGCAAGATAGTTAGGACAATCCGGTGGCATGCACAGCCCGGGTAATGCATCGACAAATTTCTTGATGCCGGGGGTCATGTAACCGGAGCCGGCGAAATCGACAGTGATGGATGTGACCGAACCACCGGAGGTAGTGATGGCAGCCGTGGCAGACGCACCAGTTCCAGCACCCGTGTCAGAGATTACAACGGATGGGGCGGAGGTATAGCCAGCGCCAAAGGTATTCACAACTACGCTTTGGACTAACAGGGTGGATGTTGCGGCAGCGGGGAATCCTCCCGGCAAGAACGGGTCGGGGGTATCGACTGTACCGTTATGGATGGTCACAGTGGGAGCCGCCGAATAACCAGATCCTGGCGTATCAATGAAAAGTCCATTGATAGAGCCATTGGCATCAATAGTGGCGTGACCCGTGGCTTGAACACCACCGAGTCCGTCCGGCAGGCCGAACTCCACCGTTGGGAAGGTATAGCCGAGACCAAAGTCGGTCAAAGCAACTGCATCAACGCCACCGTAGACGGTCGCAGTGGCATCGGTCGTGGCGCCGCCGCCGGAAATTGTCGCGGTAGGAGCCGAATATCCGCCTCCCGCCACATCCACGGTGATGGCGGTAACATTGCCGGAATAATCAACCACCGCGGTTGCCGCGGCAGAATTACCCAGGCCCGTGATACTGACCGCGGGGGCAGAGGTGTAACCGCTACCTGGACTGCTTACGTTGATCGCCGTGATGGCGCCCGTTTGGGGATCAACAGTGGCTTGCGCCACTGCGCCCGTGCCACCGCCGCCTGTCAGGTCCACAGCCACGTCGGCCTGCCGCAGTGGGCTGAGCGCCCAGTTTGGATTGGGTCCGAAGTAATGTGGGACCTTTGTCTCGTCTACAGGACCCATCGGCATCGCCGTGGCCTTGATGCTGCCCCCAAAGACCAGAGTGGTGAGCACCATCAACGAGACAATGATATTAAAAGTTTTACGGATTTTCATTTTTATTACTCCTTTTGTTATTATTTCCTATCAGCAGACTATGCTGCACCGTGTTACATTTTTCATTTGGCTGCTTGCACCTCCCCTTTAGGTTGTATATTTGGAGAATATTCATTGCCAACAACAAATAAAAGATCAGATATATCCCGCATGATGATATTGTGCCGTCCATAAACTTGCATGAGATTGCTTTCCAGGCTAACTACAACCACCTTTGAACAAGACCGAATCTGACTTAGTTCCATGAGCAGGTTCAGATCACATTCCTCTTTTTCCTGGCAGAGAATGACAACCTTTGGTTTCAAGGTCTGCGCCTGTTGGAGCAAGTGATCCAATCCACGGTCATTTGAGATCTTGACCACATCCCAGGCTGCCTCTACTTTCAAAAGGATCTCGACCGAATCCATAAGTACACTCTCTGGTCCCCACAAAACGGCTTTTTGCACGTGTGACAGGTCTGAATTTTCAATTGGACCTAATATTTCGGTTAAATCCATATAGTTTCTGCCTTTTGGGTATGGAACAATTGCAATCTTATTGTAATGAAATGCACAATGAACACCATCCATCCCCATCCACATAAAGGGATTAAAAAAGACCATCCTAAGGATGGTCTTTTCGAGTAGGAAAAAATATGAAGGATTAACCCTTATTCGATCAATCCATGCGTACGGGCGTAGGTAGCCGCCTCCTTGCGGCTGGATAACTTCAACTTTTCGAGGATGGAATGCACATGATATTTGACCGTGTTTTCAGTGATAAAAAGATGATTGGCAATATCCTGATTGGATAAGCCTGCAGCGATGGCACGCAATACATCAATTTCTCTATGCGTGAGTGTAACTTCGGTGGGATATTCAGTCTTTCTAGTGTGCGAGAGCTCTTCCATGACACGCAGCGTCATAGTCCGCGATAAAGCACTTTCCCCTTGTTGAACGGAACGCAGGGTGGATATTAATTTCGTGGGATGTAGATTTTTCAATAAATAGCCTCTGGCGCCGCTCCGTATCGCTTCAAAAAGATCGTCATCATCTTCAGACATGGTCAGAAAAACAACTTTGCACTCTGGGCGTTTCTTCAAGATTGCCCGGGTTGCATCTGCGCCAGTACCATCTGGTAAACCGAAATCCATCAGAACGATATCTGGTTTTATGGTCTGGATCAATTCGATCGCCTCGCTAACACTACCCGCCTGCCCCACCACTTCAACATCTGGCGCCGAACGGACAATGGCGATCAAACCTTCACGAAAAAGGATGTGATCGTCCACAACGACCAATTTAATGGTTGGCTGTTCAGATTTATTCATAAGGCACCTGTATATTAATTTTTGTGCCAGCACTTATTTCTGACTGGATTTCCATTGAACCGTTTAACAATTCGACTCTGTCGCGCATGAACCTTAATCCAAAATGACTGCCATATTCTGTTTTAGATACGTCAAATCCAACCCCATTGTCTATTACCGTGAAAAGCAGATGATCACTACACCATATAATTTTTACAGACACCTGTGTGGCGCGAGCATGTTTTTCTATATTGTTCAGGGCCTCACGAAAAACAAAGAATAGCTGGCGCATCCGCTTGGCAGATAATTGTTGCGACTCGCCCTGGGTTGAATAGTCCACTTTGAAGGTAGACCTTTCTTCAATCTGAGCAGCATAGCGGGAAAATATCCGGAACAGATCGGCGGAATTATTGGTTTGAAGCACCGCCAGCGTTCCACGCATTAAATCATAGGACTCGTTTGCCGCCTTCGTCATGGTCTGGATTTCGGCATACATATAAGATTTTTTGACAGATCTATTTCCAGCCAAATAATCCAGCTTCATGCGCAGGAAACTGATGTTCTGGCCCACTGTATCATGCAGGTCGCGAGCAATATCCAATTGCATGGTGTGGATTGTTTGGGTCAGCAATTTTTCTTTTTGATTGCGTTCCTCGATCTCGTTTTCAACTTGTTTCCGTTCAGTAATATCCCGGTTGCTTATCCGGCGACCTAGATAACGATCATCCGCCCCAAAAAGCGGACGGCAGATATGTTCGATCCAACGTAATTCGCCATCGCGCATGAGCACGCGATATTCCGCTTTCTGCACACCTGTTGTCATATCATGCAACAGTTTATGATGTTCCTCATAAGCTTTCTGGTCATAAGGATGAACAATACGCATCAGCAGCTCTGGATCATGAACGAACTCATCCTGGCTGTAGCCAGTTATCCGTTCACACGAGGGCGAACTGTAAACAATATTACCGTTTGGGTCCAACCACGTTTCCCAGTCATAAGTCCAATCTACAAGCGTTCGAAACTTCTCCTCGCTCTGTCGCAGTGCATCTCCAGCTTGTTTTTGCTTGACAATATCCCAGGCAAAATCAGCAAGCGTTGAAACCAGCTCAATATCATCTGTTTTGAAAACGTCCGGCTTGTTCCCCACACCAACAATAGCTACGATCTTTTCGTTCCGCATAATTGGCACAGCCAATTCGCGAGAGACAGGCGCATGTCCCTCCGGCATGCCTTTGCGGCGCGAAGCGGGCAGGGATGCGTAATCGTTATGAATAACTGGTTTTCTTTGACGAATGCAATCTGCCCAAACCCCGGCTCGATCCACAGCGTAATGGGTATCAGCATTCGTTACCGAACACATATTTTTAACGGTGTTGGTAGACCAGGCTTGGAGCCTTAAAGTCGTTTGATCATCTTCAAGGAAATGAAAGTAACCGATCAGGCTGCCGGTCAAAGCTTCGATTTCATCGAGTATGAATTGAAGCAACTCATTTAAGTTGTGCGTGTTGGCGTATTGGGCAATTCGCAAACGGGCTTTGATGATCTGCTCGACCCTATATCTTTGCTGAATATGTAAAAGCAGCGGACGAGATGACAAAAAATATAGCCAGGGAAAGATGATCGCTGTCATGATAGCAGCATCGAATAATACTTGCTGGTAATAAGGCAAATGCCGAAAAAAATAGACGACGATCATAGCAATGATCTCTGCGATCGCTATCCCCGCAATTGTGATCAACAGCATTACCCACGGTGAATACTTTCCCTGAATATCCCTCAGACCATCGTCATACTGAGAAGCATCATAAATGCTATTTGTACCCTCGCCAGCTACCTGAAAATTATGGTTAGGTTTCATTTGATTAAGTCGTAAAGGCGATAAATCCCATCTTCTTACTACATCCAGCCATACATTCAGCTAAATTTTAGCAATTCCATAAATCAGATACAAGTAATAAAGGTCACATATTTCGTCCAATTTGAGCGCTTTAAAAATGATAAATATCAAATTCGAGCCAACCCTAACCCAGATCCTTCCGGGAGAAACATCTTCGCGCCCTCATATGTCAACCCGCGATATGGATCGTTCTTGATCAACAATGGACCATCCAGATCGGCATAATCACACAGCGGAGCGAGGTGCGCCGCGGCAGTAACGCCCACAGACGACTCGACCATGCAACTCAACATGATCTGCATGTCATGTGCCCGCGCCGTGTGGATCATCCGCAGCGCTTCACGAATACCTTCGCTCTTCATCGTCTTCACCACAACACCGTCAATGGCACCTACAAGCTTCGCGACATCATGCGAATTCTTTGCCGTTTCATCAGCAAAGATGGGAATATTGACTCTCTGTGCAAGCAATCTCTCTTTTAGCCAGAAAAAACCTTCTACATCATCTACCGCCAACGGCTGTTCGATAAATTCGAGATCGTAATCGATTAAACGTGGGATGATCTGCAACGCCTGCTCGCGACTCCAGCCTGCATTCGCATCTGCACGCAGTTTGGCATTGGTTGCCTTACGAATTGCCGCGATGATCGCCTCATCTTTTTCACTCCCCAACTTGACCTTCAGAATCGGATGTCCCGAAGCCTTTGCCTGTTCCGCCATCACTTCAGGCTCAGCCATACCAATGGTAAAAGATGTGAGCGGCAAATTGTTGGGGTTCAACCCAAATAACTTATATAAAGGCTGGCCCAATTGCTTGCCCCACAGATCATGCAGCGCTTCATCAATGGCTGAGCGCGCCGCACGTGAACCTGCCGGGCGCTTCGCCAAAACCGCGTCCATATCAAACAGATCGTCGCCCAGATCTGGAACCGATTTTAAATACTCAATAATTCCAGCCTGCGTCTCGCCATAATAAGGCACTGCCGCCGCTTCTCCCACTCCATCATCGAGATAGACAAGGACGTTATGACGCTGGTCGCTCGCCCCATGCGCCACACGGAAGGTAGTTTTTAGATCAAGTGTAAGTGGTTCCCAATGTAGTTTCATATTATCCCATCTCGCGCAAGAACGCTGTCACTTTGTATTGTTTTGCTAGTTCGGGAGCAAACACATCCCAATCGTTATGATCAATTGTCGAACCATGGATCAGCACAATGAATGGGCGCTTGACTCGGATGGTCATCCCCAAACATTTCGTAATAAATTTCAGCGTCGTTGATTTGAATACTTGGCATACACCAATCCTAACATAAATCGTGTAGAATCAAAATATGACAGACATCCAATCCACCCTCGATGAACTTGCAAAACAGACCGACAACCGGACCTCTGTGTTTGAAATTGAGATCCAGGAACTAAAGAATAGCACCCTCACCCTAAGTGGACGCGTGCTCGACCAAGCACAACTGGACAACTTGCATCGCCTCTTCCCCACCCACCATCTGGATACTGCTTCGATCCAAATTCTCAACACTGAGACTCACGAACGTGTCTATGTCACAACCAATCACACCGGCTTATATGAAAAGCCTACGTTTGGTATGCCGCTTGCGAGCGAGTTATGTTACGGCACTGAACTTGAAGTGCTTGACGAACAAGCCCGCTGGGTCTTCACCCGCCAAACCGACGGATACCTAGGATGGGCATATCGTCCTTATCTCGGTGCAGGGACTGCACCTGCCGCGAGTCATTTTGTGCTGGTGCCTGTGATCGAATTACGCACTGAACCCAGCGCCACCAGTGCTGTGGTCACCCGTGTTATGAGCGGAACTGGTGTAGCTGTTGAAGAAACCAACGATGGTTGGTCGCGAGTTCAGGCGAATAAATCCGGCTGGCTTCCATCCGTTTACCTGCGCTCAGTAAATGACTTGCCAAAATCACTCGAAGAAAAACGCATAGCGATCACTCATGACTCCCAACGCATGATCGGCATCCCCTATCTTTGGGGCGGCACAAGCGGCAATGGCATTGACTGTTCCGGCTTTGCACGTCTGCTGCACCGTTGGGTTGGCATCGATATCCCGCGCGATGCCGATATGCAATGTCAGGCTGCCAAACCTGTTGAGGCGCCCTATGAAGTAGGCGATCTATTCTTCTTTGCAGAAGACGACAGCAAACACCATATTACCCACGTAGGCATCTGTCTCGGCGGCTGGAAGGTCATCCATTCGTCGCGCGGTAACAACGGTGTATATATCGATGACTTACAGAAAAAGAAATCCCTGATGGATATTTTCGTCAGCGCAGGTTCGTTCCTGAGATAAGCCACAAGCATAAAAGGAATATCATGAATATATTTGAGATCGCCTATTGGGCAGCCATCGTGGTTGAGATGGTTATCCGCGCTCCCATCAACAAGGAGCGCAAAAAAGAAAAGATGACCGAACAAAGGGTTTCTTCACAGGAAAAGAATCTGCTAATTTTATTATTGGCAGGTATGTTCATTACCCCACTGATTTACTCCGCATCTAGCTGGCTGGATTTTGCAAATTACACCTTACCCACCTGGGCGGGCTGGGCAGGTGTGCTTCTCATCATCCTTGCCCTGATCGTTTTCTGGCGCGCCCACGTCGACTTAAAGACCAACTGGTCACCCTCCCTCGAGATCCGCGAAAAACATGAATTGATCACGCGCGGCATATACGGCTATATTCGTCACCCGATGTACGCATCACAGTGGCTCTGGGTCATCGCTCAGCCCTTGTTGTTGCAAAACTGGCTGGCAGGCTGGCTGGATTTGTTCATATTTATCATCTTCTATGTCCTGCGCGTACGCGCAGAAGAGAAATTGATGATCGATACCTTCGGCGACCAATATCGGGATTATATGAAGAAAGTCGGCGGAGTGTTCCCAAAACTCTCGTAGGGCATAAATATGAAATCTTATCGCAAGGAATTATGGTTCAACATTCCAGCCCGTAGATGCTTTGTTAATATCACCTCGCAAGTGGAAGAAGCATTACATGAAAGTGGTATCAAAGAAGGCTGTTTGGGATGAAGCCGATCAAGAAGGAAATCCCCGTTGCTTCAAACGCGAAACTCGAAAGGCAATCCATGTAGCATTCACAAAACCTAGCTTTCAAAGAAGTCCCTGAATAATCAGGGACTTCTTTATTGAACAACTAACCGCCATGCAATTTTCTGACAAACTCGAATAGATCAAAGTAATTGACCAGTGTGTGGATTGTGAACAGCAGACTTGCGATCACAACGATCCAAATCACTACTTTCACAAGCTTGTTTTTTGTTCCAGCCTTTTGTTCCATTTTCAATACTCCTATTTTGATTAGATATACGCGAGTGTCTCGCGAACCGTTAGCTGCGCTGCCTGTTTGGCGGGATAGGCACTGGCGATAATGGAGCCAATGACGATCACAGCAAGCCAGATGCCCAGACCAGCAGGCGACATAACCAGGGGCAGGGGGAAACGGAAGGACATGGTTCCCACTAGATAACCGATTCCGTAGGTCAGCGGAATTGAAATCGGCAACGCTATCAGCCAACTCATCAACCCGATAAAGACTCCTTCGCTGATGATATTGCGTAGAATTGTATTGGATCTCGCTCCAATGGCGCGCATCACACCGAATTCACGCGTGCGTTCGACAACGCTCGTACCCATGCTGGACATCAAACCTAGCGCACCGACCACAGCCATGACCGTCGAGATCAGGATGAGGGCAAAGATAAAGATGTAGATATGTCCACTGATCGCATCGCCCAACAACGCTTCTGAAATGGTAGCCTTCACACCCATATTTTCAGCGGCTAGCGTATGTTCGATCTCTTTGGTTACCGCAGCAGCAGATTCCTTGTCATGTTCACTCATCACAACGCGTACGGCATTCGTAGAGAGAACAGACAAACCTGTTGCTTCGGAATATGCCTGAGGTGTGACATATGCAGTGGCAGGCGAAAGGATTTGCTTGATCACCCCAACCAAGCGGAATGACACCAACTTCCCTTCGATCAGCAAACGGACTTCGTCACCCACTTCAGCGTCCGGGAAGAATACCTTGGCATTTTGATTCAGCACGACAGCACTCATGTCATCCGCTTTGAGCCAGCGACCGCTTAGCAATGGTGTCTCGATCAACTTGCTTTCAGGCGAAACAGAACGAAGCGTGAAACTGCCATGACCTCCATCAGGATACGTCCGCACGATATCCAAACTGTCCGAGCGATATAAGGCGGCGGGCGTGAGATTCCAGGCTTCCACTTTTTGCACACCGGGGACGTTGGATAAAGTGGAAAGAACTCTCTCCTCCGATTGCGGAGTGTTCAAGCGAATCTCCAGATCATAATGGCGGTCCTCAGCAGCTTGATCGAGATAAGCCTGCCAGCCTGTTTTGACATTGATGCCTGTCATGAACATCGCACCTGCGGCGGCCAACAAACTGAGCGTCAGAATTAATCTGCCGCGACGGCGGAACGTGTTGCGCAGGGACAATTTCAAAGTGTTGTCAAAAGCTTGTAGTCGGCTGAACCAACTGTCCCGTACGCCTGAAGCGACTGTATCGCGGCTGATTCCGTAATCGTTGAGAGTCTCCCGAACGGTGATGCGAGTCGTCTTAAGAATCGGATTCAAAGCGACCAAAAGCGGAATCAGAATTCCCATCAAGATCAAAACGATATAAACCCACATGGGAATCGCAGCGCTGTATATTTTGAGATTAAGCAGTTGAGCCACTACGCCCGCGAAGCCGCGACCTGCCATAATGCCCAACGGCACACCGATGACAACCGCCGCGCCTCCCAAAAGAACGATCAATACCAGATAGATGCTCGTGATCTGGACCGAGCGTGCGCCGATGGCTTTCATGATCCCGATCTGACGAACCTGTTGAGCCAGCAAACCATTGATCATCGTGGCGGTGAGAATCGCGCTCAAGATCAACGCCATCAAACTAAAGACCAGCAACAACGTGAGCACAGAATTCATCTGGCTTTGATGCGGATGCTTGCCCGGCGGAGGCACACGAATTTCATCCACCACATAACCCTGCCCTTGCAACCATTCAGCTAGATTCCCAACCGTTGCTTCGATGGCG
>Ga0137333_1000385_pt1 | contig 11714 bp, 10 predicted proteins | sample EasRivERMLT231_2_FD_102286 | JGI IMG/M metagenome (GOLD analysis project Ga0137333, IMG submission 102286) | Soil microbial communities from meander-bound floodplain in the East River, Colorado, USA - East River MetaG ERMLT231_2 | ecosystem: Environmental > Terrestrial > Soil > Floodplain ... | reverse complement strand
CGCTTGGAAACCAAAGTGGGGCTGTTCGTCCTGATGGGGTTGCTGTTGCTGGCGGCGTTGCTCATTTACTTCAGCAAAGGGGTCACCCGTTTTGCGCGCGCCTACGACCTTAACTTGCAGACCTCCGACGTTGGCGGCATCAAACCCGGCGCCGGCGTGCTGATGGCCGGCTATCCCATCGGCAACGTCACCCGGCTCACGCTCTCGACCAACGGCGAGATCGTGACGCTGGTGCTGAAAATCAAACAGGAGCACCGCATCCGCACCAGCGCGGTTTTCGTGCTGGAACAGTCCGGCTTTCTTGGTGATCAGTTCGTGGCCGTTTATCCGGGGACGAACCTGGCCGCCTCGTTTCTGGAACCCGGCGCGTTTGTGACCTGTCCCCCGCCCTTCAATCTGCAGCAAACCGCCCGCGACGCCAGCGGGTTCATCAAACGCATTGACGACACGGCCCGCACGCTGAACGACACCATCGCCGATGTGCGACTACATTTGCTCAACCACCAGACCCTCACCAACCTGGCGGTCGCCGCAAACCAGATGCGGACGTTGTCCGACCGCGCCCTCGTTACCCTGGATGAGATCCAATCCCTGGTCACGACCAACCGTCCTGCGATCAACGGCTCGATCAGCAATCTGGCCGCCTTCTCCGAACAACTGAAGGGGCTGGCCACTTCGCTCGACCAGGTCGTGGCGACCAACAGCACGCACTTTTCCGTGGTGGTCAAGAATGTCGAATCCGCCTCCGAGAACTTGAAGAATGTCATGGAAGGCGTGCGCGCAGGCAAGGGTACGGCAGGCCGGCTGCTGTCTGACGAGCAAATGGCAACCAATGTCACAGAAATCGCGCGGAATTTGAGCATCACCAGTAGCAACTTGAACCGGCTCGGGCTTTGGGGGATTCTCTGGAAACGAAAAACGCCGGGAAACGAAGAGCCGGTTTTCCAGCCCGTGCCACCCCCGAGCCAACCGTTTCGTTGACGAACTATGTCACTCTGGGTCATCCGCATCTTGTTCCTGTGCCTGTGCACCATGGGCGGCTACGCCGTCAGCCAGGTGCGCCCGGAATTCGTCGGCGGCAGCCACGGCGGCCTGGTGGGAATGATCATCGGCTTCGGTTTCGGCGGACTGATGATTGCCGTGGATGAAATGCTCAAAGGATTTTCGCTCCGGGCATTTTCCGCCACCACCTTCGGCCTGCTGCTCGGCATCGCGGTGGCCGCGCTCATTGACCATTCCGGTCTTTTTGACAAGGTGGAGGAGAACACCCGCCTGCTCGTGCGGCTGGCGCTCTTCCTGTCGTTCAGCTACATCGGCATGGTGCTGGCCATGCGCAGCAACAAGGAGGATTTCTCGCTCATCATTCCCTACGTCCGCTTTGCGCCGCGCAACAAGCCGGACAACCTCCTGCTGCTGGATACCAGCGTCATTATTGATGGCCGCATTGCTGATTTGATTGAGGCGAATTTCGTGGAAGGCATCATCATCGTCCCGCGCTTCGTGTTACACGAACTTCAGAAAGTCGCAGACTCCAGCGACCCGATCAAACGCGCGCGCGGCCGGCGCGGGCTGGAAATGCTCAACAACATCCAGCGCAACCCGCGCAACGAGTTCAAAATCCACGACGGTGATTTTGCCGATGAAAAAGAGGTGGACGCCAAACTCGTCCGCCTGGCCCGCAACCTTGGCGCCAAGTTGTTCACCAATGATTACAACCTGAGCAAGATTGCCGAATTGCAGAGCGTGAAGTTCGTCAACATGCACGACATCGCCAAGTCGCTGCGGTCTGTCCTGCTGCCGGGCGAATTGCTTTCGATGCGCATCGTGCGCGAGGGAAAAGACAAGGGCCAGGGCATCGGCTACCTGCCTGACGGCACGATGGTGGTCGTCAATAACGGCCAGCCGCACGTAGGCAAACAGGTTCTGGTGCATGTGCAAAGCTCGCTCCAAACGGGTGCGGGCGTCATCGTTTTCGCCGACGTGCGGCAGTCCGCCACCGCAGAGCCCGCGGTCACCTGACCCTTCGACTATGGAACTGGTCACCGTTTTCACCGCCTTCAATTCCGCGGAAGCCCATCTGGCCCGCTCCCGCCTCGACGCTGCGGGCTTTCACCCCACCGTGAAGAACGAGTTGTCTGCGCTCAGCATGGACGGTTACTCGCTGGCGGCGGGCGGCATCCTCGTGCAAGTGCCCGACAGTGAAGCTGCCGAAGCGAAGGAATTTCTCAACGCGCCAGTTGATCCCGCTGAATGAGTCCTTCCCTCGCCAGACTGCTCGCCCAACTTAAAACGAATCTGCCAGCCGGAGAATTGACTGTCCGCCCGCAAGTCCTTGCGCAGTACGCCGGGGATAAATGGTTCGCGGCCCATCAGCCCGACGCCGTCGCCCTGCCCCGCTCGACCAAATCAGTCTCGGCCATCCTTCGCTTTGCCAATCGCCATCGCATCCCGGTGACGCCGCGCGGCGCTGGCCACGGCTACGTCGGCGGCTGCGTGCCCCTGCGTGGTGGCATTGTCCTCTCGCTGGAGCGCATGAAGCTCATCAAGGAGATCAACCCCGGCGATTTTGTCGCCGTCGTTCAACCCGGCGTCATTACTGCGGATATTCAGATCGCTGCCGAGCGACAAGGATTGTTTTATCCGCCTGATCCGGCCAGCCGGGGCGAAAGCTTCATTGGCGGCAACATCGCCACCAACGCCGGCGGACCGCGCTGCCTGAAATACGGGGTCACTCGCGACTACGTGCTTGGCCTCGAAGTCGTGTTGGCTGACGGCACCGTGTTGCGGCTCGGAGGACGCACGCACAAGAACAAGACGGGGTTTGATTTGCACCGGTTGTTCGTGGGTTCAGAGGGATTGCTCGGCGTGGTCACTGAAGCCACCCTCAAGCTTCTCCCATTGCCGCCCTATCGAGCGAACCTCGCCATCGGCTTCAGTTCCATGCGCACGGCCGTGCGCGTGTTGCACGGAATCCTCGATGCCGGCTTTCTGCCCACTGCGCTCGAACTCGCCGACTCCTTCACACTCGCCGCCGCCTACAAACGCACGAAGAGCAAACGCCTGCGCGGCTGCCGCGCGCATTTGATCGTAGAACTCGATGGCCAACGGCGCTCCGTGCAGGACGAAATCCGCAGACTGAAACAAATTGTTATCCGGCAGAAGCCACTGTTCGTCGAAATCGGCCTGGGTGACAAGGAATGTGAAAAGGTCTGGAAAATCCGCCGCGAATTCTCCTACAGCCTGCGCGATACCGGCCTCACCAAACTGAACCAGGACATCGTCGTGCCACGAAGCCGGCTCGAGGACCTTTTCGCTTTCGCAACCCAGCTTCAGAAAAAGCACGGCCTGCCCATCGCCTGCTTCGGCCACGCCGGCGATGGCAACATCCACACCAACGTGATGGTGGATTTAGAGCAACCCGGTGCGAAGCGGCGGTCCGAAGCCGCACTCGACGATTTGTTTCGGCAAGTGCTGAACTGGGGCGGCTCAATCACCGGTGAGCACGGCATCGGCATTGCGAAGCAGCGTTGGTGGCCCTTGGCCGTGTCGAAGGAAGTACGCGAGTTACATCGGGCCGTGAAGCGGGCGCTCGACCCCAAGGGAATTCTGAATCCGGGAAAGTTTGTTTAAGCGGCAGTTGACTTCGCAGCCGTTTTTGCGCTGAATCAGTGCAGGAGACAGGAGTTGGGGAAAAAAGGTTATGCGACCAGATCAATGGCAGCTCTTCAAAGCCGCAGCCAAACGGCAAAATCGTGGGGGCAAGATTCCCCTCGCGCTCATCGTGGATTGTCCGTGGATTCCACCCTACTGCGGCGTCAGTCTCTGGGATTATTTCTTCGATGTGAACACCTGGTTTCGCGCCAACGTGAAAGTCCAGCGCGAGTTCTCCGACGTGATTTGGTTTCCTTCGTGGTGGTCGGAGGTCGGCATGGGCGCAGAACCTTCGGCGCTAGGGCCGCGCATACGCTTCAACCGCAACCGCGTGCCAGACGTGGAGCACCTCCCCTTCCCCATCGAACGGCTGGGCGAACTCACTTTGCCCGATCCGAAGACCGACGGTTTCATGGCGCTGTGCCTGTATCGCTATGAAAAGTTGAAATGGCGCATCGCGGAGGAAGGCTTCACGATTCCCGTCGTCGCCGCGCGCGGACCACTGACCATCGCTTCTTTCTTCCGCGGCGTTACCGACTTGATGACCGACATCGTGGACGAACCCGAGCGTGCGTTAAAATTACTGGACCTCGCCACCAACGTCGGCATCGGCTGGCTCAAGGCACAAGCCGAAGTCATCGGCGACAGCGTCGAGGGCATCCTGATTCTCGACGACATCAGCGGATTCATCGGGCGCAGGCACTACCAGCAATTCGCTCATCCGTTCCTTAAGAAAATGTGCGACGCGTTTCCGCCGGATTGGGTGAAGGTGTTTCACAATGACGCCAACGTCACGGCGTGCATTGACTTGATTCCCGACGCCGGCTTCGACGTGTTGAACTGGGGATTAGACCTGAGCATGACGAAAGCCTGCGAGAAGGTTGGCGGGCGCATGGCCCTCATGGGCAACGTGCCGCCGTTGGACCTGGGCGTTCGCGGCACACCCGAGCAGAATTACGCCGCCGCCATGAAAGCCATGCAGGACGCAGGAGATCATCCACTCATTCTCTCCTTCGGCGGCGCGACAACCACGGGTGTCTCACCGGACAACATCCGCGCCCTGGCACGAGCGGCGCACGATTTCAATGCACGGCGCTGAAATCCGGCGGCGCGACCAAAACCACAAACTCGCCCTTGAGACTTCGCATCCGCGCAATCTCCAGCAGTTCCGCGGGCGTACCGCGCAAAAACTCCTCGAACTTCTTCGTCAATTCCCGCGCCAGCGCCACCGGTCGGCCAGGGTAAACCTCGTTCAGTTCACTCAACAACTTCTCGATCCGATACGGCGACTCGTAAAAGACCAACGTGCCGCTTACACCCTTCAGCGACTCCAGTTTGTTCCACCGCTGACCGGACTTGTGAGGAAGGAAACCGACGAAATAAAATTCATCCGTCGGCAAACCGCTCGCCGTAAGTCCGGCCACCAACGCGCACGCGCCCGGCACCGGCTCGACCCGCAGGCCGGCAGCTATCGCAGCTTTGACCACCCGTTCGCCTGGGTCACTGATGCCGGGACTGCCGGCGTCCGTGACCAGCGCCACCTTCTCGCCGCGCCGCAACCGTTCGATTATTTCCTCGCTGCGCCGGGCCTCGTTGAACTGGAAATAACTCAGCAAGGGTTTGGAGATGCCAAAGTGCTTGAGCAATTGCCCGGTGCGCCGGGTGTCTTCCGCCGCCACCACGTCGCACTCGCGCAACACACGCAGCGCCCGCAACGTCATGTCCTCGAGATTGCCAATCGGCGTGGCGACCAGGTAAAGCGTGGATGATTGGAGCGCGGGTAAGTCCATTAGCCGAAAGACTAACGCGCCTGGGCGGGAGAAAAAACCCAAAACACACTGTTCACATGCGATTTGCGACAGGGATGCGCCACCCTCACGAGGCGATTGTGAGAACTGCCTGATAGCGCATCCCGTTAAAACCAAACACGCCGGGGGTGTGGATGTCTCGGCCTGTCCGGGGAGAAATGCCATGCGGCCACACCAGCTCTGAAGATTGACCCTCTGGTTGCCCGGGTTTGACGTCAGCTCATGGTTGGGAAGCAGAGTGGCAACCAAATCCCTCTTTCCCCTGCCATGAGCAGTTATCCGTGAGCGCCCTCCTGCGGCCACAACAGTCGAATACTGAGTTGCGTTGATGAGACTGCTCGTTCCATTCAGGCACAACTCAATTGGAGAAAGGTCTATGAGAAAGTTCCAGATTGTGGTGTTCGTTCTCGCAACGGCAGCATTGATCGCCGCCGCGTGTTGTATCGGCAAGAGCGTGGGAAATGAGTTGCGAAAAGCAGGAATGGCCGCTCTCCTCTTTGACATGGTGTGCATACAATTGTGGCCACCGGCAAAACGAGCATAGAAACAAAGCAGCAGTCCGAATGCTGTTTTGACTGGGTGACCGGGCAGGCCTCCGCGTCCGATAACAAAAACAAATGCTCGCTTTCTGCATTGCGGGCAGAGGTGGGGCAAGGTCTAATCAATCTCAACCATCAAAATGAACAACACCATGAAACGACGCCAATTCCTCAAGTCCGCCGCCGTCGCCGGTGCCGGAACGCTCATCCTGCCACGGATCAAGCTTTTCGGGGCCGACGCGCCAAGCAACAAACTCAACATCGCCCTGCTCGGCACCTGGGGCCGCGGCGAAGCCCACTTCAACGCCATCTCCAGCGAGAACGTCGTGGCGCTTTGCGACGTGGACGAGGAACACCTCGCGTTCGGGGCCAAGAAATTCCCGAATGCCAGGACTCATGTGGACTGGCGGAAATGTCTCGAGCAGAAGGATGTGAACGCCGTGGTTTGTTGCACCGCCGATCATACCCACGCGTTCGTCGCGAACTGGGCGTTGAACCGGGGTCACCATGTTTACATGGAAAAGCCGTTGGGCGTCAGCGTCGAGGAGAGCCGCGTCGCACGGGCCAATTACCTCAAGAACAAAACCAAGCTGGCCACGCAAGTGGGAACGCAGCGTCATGCGATTGAAAACTTCAACCGTGTTCGGGAGTTGATCAGAGACGGGGCCATCGGCGAATTAAGGGAAGTCTGTGCGTGGGGCAACCGCCAGCTTCCGCGGGACGGCTACCTGCCCGTGGGCGGCGAGCCGCCCAAACATCTGCACTTCGATTTGTGGATCGGACCATCACCGATGCATCCCTACAACCCGGGATATTTTTCCGGCAAATCCGGCATGAATTGTTTGCAATGGAACATGTATTGGGACTTCGGTACCGGCCAGGTGGGCGACATGGGTGCGCACACCATGGACCTCGCCTGGAACGCGCTCGACGCTGACCTGCCCACGTCCGCTGAAGCCAAAGGCGATCCCTTCCATCCCGACGTTACGCCCGTGAAACTTGAGATGCACTTTGACATTCCCGCCAACGACTGGCGGCCCGCAATTCGTCTCTCCTGGTATCAAGGCGGCGCCATGCCGGAATCTCCCTCGCCGTTCATTGATCTCAAGAGGATTGGGCACGGCGCGATGTTCGAAGGCACGGAAGGCACGCTCGTCGCCGATTTCGGCAGCCGGATGATTTTCCCGAGCAGCCGGGGAGGGAACATGACCTATTACAAACCGCGCGCGAAGGACGCGTTGATTCCGCCGCTGGGAGATTTCCAGAAGCAATGGATCAACGCCTGTAAGGGCAGCCTGAAGACATCATGCGATTTCGATTACAACGGTAAGATGTGTGAGATGATGTGCCTCGGGCTCGTGGCCTATCGCGTTGGCAAAAAACTCTCCTACGACGGCAAGGCTGGAAAAGTGACCAATATTCCCGAGGCCAACGAGTTTCTCAGCCGAAAGTATCGGACAGGTTGGACGCTTAATGGGTGAGCCGAATCCCCCCGCTCATAATGGCAGGGTGCTTGCCACGCGGTAGAGTTGTTTTGTGCCGGCACCATCGCTGCGCAATATCGTTGTGTAGCGGGCTTGGGTGAATCCGCCAGCCTCGTCGGCAAATGGCTGGCTGATGTCAGTCCGCGTAGGATGTGATCAATCACGACGGGGTATTCAAAGTCCAACGAGCGAGACATGGCCCAATCCCACCGGCACGCCGGGCTGGTGGGAATACGCGCACTGACCTCTCTACGAGCACCATTGCCAAGCCAACTCCAGTTGAGGGTTCGGAAATCCAGTGCCCAAGCAGCAACTATTTTTTGGACATTCAGCCTCCCGCGATGGGTTGCCAACGCCGAATTTGGCTGGTTGTCAGATCAACGATTGACGTTGGCGGGCGATTTGCTATATGCGCAAGTAGGTGCAGAACAAACGACTTGGCGAAAAATGAGCGTCATTCTGAAGACTGATAAGCTGCGCGTTGAGTACCCGAACCGTGAGTCCCGGCAGGGAACAAAAGTGGCCCTGAACGGACTCGATCTGGAAGTCAACGCCGGCGAGGTGTTTGGTTTTCTCGGGCCCAACGGCGCGGGCAAAACTACTACGATGAATGTGCTGCTCGGCTTTCTGCCGCCGACGAGTGGCACGGCGAGTTTGTTCGGGATTGATGTTCGCCAACCCATTGCGCGTCAGCGGATCGGCTATCTGCCGGAGAACACGTATTACTACAAATTCCTGACGGCGGAGGAACTGTTGCGTTTTTACGCGCAAATTTTTGGGCTAACGCAATCGGAGGCGGATAGGCGCATCGAAGCGTTGATCAAGTTGGTCGAACTGGGGCATGCCGCCAAGCGGGCAATCAAGACCTACTCCAAGGGCATGCAACAGCGTGTCGGTCTGGCGCAGGCGCTCATCAACAATCCCGACCTGCTCATTTTTGACGAGCCGACCAGCGGACTCGACCCACTCGGGCGCATGAAGGTGCGCGAGATCATTCAGCGCCTGAAGAACGAGGGCAAGACGGTGTTCTTCTCGTCACACGAACTGGGTGAAGTCGAAACCGTTTGTGACCGCGTAGCCATCGTCAATCAGGGTGAATTGAAAGTGCAAGGGCGCGTTTCGGACCTGGTGGCCAGGCATCAGGCCAATCTGGAAAAGGTGTTTCTCGATATCATCGGCTATCAGCCGCAACTCGTGTCATGAATACTGTCTGGGCATTGACCGGCGTCGTCATCAAGGAACTTTACCGGCGCAAAGACTTTTATGTCCTGCTGGTTCTGACCGCGATGATTACCCTTGCCGCGGGGTCCGCCAGTTTTTTCAACGACGCGAAGATCGTGGGTTACCTCAAAGACATCTGCCTGCTGTTGATCTGGGTTTCGGCGCTGGTGATCGCCATCGGCACAGCGGCCCGGCAGATTCCGGCAGAGCGTGAACAGCGGACAATATTCCCGCTACTGGCAAAACCGGTGACGCGCTGGCAGGTCATTGTGGGTAAATTCCTTGGGTGCTGGTTGGCCTGCGGGCTGGCATTGGTGGTTTTTTACGCTTTCTTCGTGGTCGTGACGGGATCGCGCGAGCATCACTGGCCGGTGTTGAATTACTTTCAAGCGATGTGGCTGCAGTGGATCATGCTCGGTGTCGTGATTGCGTTGGTGCTGTTCGGTTCGATTGTTTTCAGCGCAGCATCGGCCAACGCGACCATCTGCTTCGTTTTGGTCGTGGGCATTCTGTTGATTGGGCGTCACCTGAACAAGGTGGCGCTCCAGCAGCCCGAACCGTTGAGTACGTTCATTTACGTTATCTATTTTCTCATTCCTCATCTGGAGTGGTACGACGTGCGGGACCTGATCGTGTATGACCACGGTTTGATACCGTGGCTGCAATGCGGACTGGCGACGCTTTACGGCGCGGCCTATGTATTGCTTTTTCTGTTTGCCGCGTGGCTCGCGTTCCGGCGCAAAAGGCTGTCAGTCTGATGAAGGCTTCACCGCATCTTGTTCTGGCACTGCTGATCACGGTTTGTTTCACCGTGGCCACGACCACTCAACCGAAAGCGCTCAACTGGAGCGTGCGCGCACAGGCGGACAGCGTGCTGAAGGTGTTGCTGGGCGATGGCCGGCGTATGTTCGCGAATCACTTTTTCACCCAGGCCGACGTGGTTTTTCACAGCGGTTACTATCCTTCAATCTTCGACAAGCGTGAGAAACCAACAGCCAGCCCGATCCAAGGAGGCCATGACGAGCATGGAGAAAGTAGCGAAGAGAGCGAGCAACATGTGCATGGTGAGAACTGCAACCATGGCGAGGACGCGCACGAGAAGGAAATGGCTTTCCTGAATCAGCCGCGCGATTGGATCGAGCGCTTCGGACGCAACTTTTTCGTGACGGACCACACGCACCTGGCGGATGGCAAGGAGCGCGAAATACTACCGTGGCTGCGCCTCTCGGCGGAACTGGACCCGCAGCGCGTGGAGACTTACACTGTAGCGGCTTTCTGGTTGCGAACCAAGCTCGGCAAAGTGGCGGAAGCCGAGCAATTCCTGCGGGAAGGGCTCCAGGCCAACCCGCGTAGTTATGAGATTCTCTTCGCCCTGGGCCAGCTTCAGTATGAAAGCCACCGTGACTCCAACCGAGCCCGCAATCTTTGGGAATTGGCGCTGCGCCGCTGGCAGGACCAGGAGTCGGGCAAGGAGGAACCGGACATTTCGGGGCTTCGAGAAATCGCGCTAAATCTCGCGCGATTGGAAGAGGAACAAGGGAATCTCCGGCGCGCCATCCAGCATCTCGAATTGGCAAAACGGATTTCACCTCATCCCGAGGTACTTCAGAAGCAAATTGAAGAACTGACGCAAAAACTCACCGCACCACTTTGAACGCAGGTTAACGGGACGCAGATTTCATGACATCGCGTTCAAGAGTCGAAGCGGAGTGCTGGGCGGTGGATTATGGCGTTCTCCATTCCGAACCCATTAACCCTCTCGGGATAATTGCGGCCTTCAATGTCTTCCAGTGACGATTGGGCTTGGTCTTGTGCCCGCGGGTTTGTTTTAATCGCCACGAATGAAGCGCCGGCAGGCCCAGGTCAAACGGGAGACAAGAGAAACGCGCATTGCGGTCAAGCTCGACCTTGATGGCAAAGGCCGTTCGTCGGTCAAGACCGGCATCCCGTTTTTCGACCACATGCTCACGCTGTTCGCCAAACACGCCGTGGTGGACTTGTCGCTGCGCTGCGCGGGCGACCTGGAAGTGGATGCCCACCACACGGTCGAGGATTGTGGAATTGTCTTGGGCCAGACCTTTGGCAAGGCTTTGGGTGACAAACGCGGCATTCGGCGCTATGGCACGGGGTTTCACCCGCGCAATCCCTTTACCGGCGAAGCCTACGTGCCGATGGACGAATGTCTGGCGCGCTGCGTGATTGATTTCAGCGGCCGTTCGCACCTGGTCTGGCGCGGGTTGAAGGATTTTTCCTATCGGCGTTTGAGCCGGACGGAGCGGGGACAGGATACGTCCACGGGCTTCCGATTCGGGCTGGCCCGTGAGTTTTTCCAGGGCTTCGCCAACGAAGCGCGCTGCAATCTTCACCTCGAACTGCTTTATGGCGACGAACCGCACCACATTGTGGAGGCTCTGTTCAAGGCCTTTGCCCGGGCAGTGGACGTTGCTTGCCAGCGGGATCCGCGCATCGCCGGCAGCGTCCCTTCAACCAAGGGGAAACTTTAGACGGCGTTGAATAGCAAGTAATTCCAACCCGTCGAACCCATGTCTGACAACGCACATTCCTCAGCCGACGACAGTACGTTGGTGCGGGCCGCGCAGAATGGCGACATGGTTGCTTTCGAGGAATTGGTGGCCCGGCATCGGGACAAGATTTACGCGCGAGCCTACAGCATGATGCGGAACGAGGAAGAGGCGATTGATCTTTCACAGGAAGCCTGGGTCAAGGCATGGCAACGGTTGAAGCAGTTTCAAGGTGAGTCCAGCTTTGCCACCTGGATAACGCGGATCACGATCAACCTGTGCCTCGACCAGTTGCGCCGCCACAAACGGCACCGCTCCGAGTCCATCGAAGCCATGGACGAGGAATCCGGCGGCGTCGAGCGGCAGATGCCGGTCGTGATTATCAATCCGACCGAAGGGCTTGAACGCGGAGAATTGCGGCAACGAATTGACCTGGCATTGGGCCAGCTATCGTATGCGCACCGCACGGTGATCGTGCTGCACGAATTT
>Ga0137333_1000382_pt1 | contig 11788 bp, 12 predicted proteins | sample EasRivERMLT231_2_FD_102286 | JGI IMG/M metagenome (GOLD analysis project Ga0137333, IMG submission 102286) | Soil microbial communities from meander-bound floodplain in the East River, Colorado, USA - East River MetaG ERMLT231_2 | ecosystem: Environmental > Terrestrial > Soil > Floodplain ... | reverse complement strand
GAATACGTCAACGATTGCAAGCCCGACAGCACGCAGAAGTCCGGATACACGTCCGCTTCCCGCCTGGTTGTGGGTGGCATTACCGGCCTGTGGAACGGGATTGTTGCTGGCCTTGACGAATCAAATTTCCCAGGACGTGGCGCCGATGCCGATGTTGTGGGTGATTCCAATGTCGGTTTACTTGCTGACGTTCATCCTGTGTTTCGAGGGACCGCGGTCGTATCGGCGCGGGTTCTTCATTCCGGGTTGCTTTCTCGCGCTCGGACTCCTGGCCTGGCTGCTGGACGAAGGCTATTTGCATGGCTTCTGGGTTCAAGTGGGCGGCTATCTGGCAGTGCTGTTTTTCGGCTGCATGGTTTGTCACGGAGAACTTTACCGGCTGCGTCCCCGGCCGGAACGGTTGACCGCGTATTATCTCGCGATCTCGCTGGGCGGTGCGTTGGGCGGCATGTTTGTGGCCCTGCTCGCACCGGCCGTATTCACAACATTCCTCGAGACACCGATCATTGCTCTGGCGGTGGGAGGGCTGGCCACTTTCATCATCTGGCGCGAGCGGCCTCAGTGGCCTTTGGCCTTGCCGCCGGGAGTCGTTGCGTTATTGGGCACGCTAACCCTGGCGGTGGGGCTCGGATACGTGGTGCTAAACCTGCGCAAGGATTCCGTGTACTTCACACGGAGTTTTTACGGCGCCTATCGCGTCAAGGAGGGCCCGACACTTTTGCTCGAAGGAATCAACTATCCGCTAACTCATGGCAACGCCCGCGTCCTGCTCTCCGGACAGATTTACCACGGCTTGCAATTCACGTCACCGGAGGCTGCCAGAATTCCGACAGCCTATTTTTGCGAGGAAGGAGGGCTGGCACAGGTTTTCAGGGAACTCGCTGCCATTACCAATCGGCACATCGGGGTATTGGGTCTGGGCGCCGGCACGGTCGCGTCCTATGGACAACCGGGCGACCGCATCCGCTATTACGAAATCAACCCCGACGTGCTGCGGATCGCACAGACGCATTTCACCTATCTGACCAATTCAGCGGCACAAGTTGAGGTCGTCCTGGGTGACGGACGGCTTTCCCTCGAGCGCGAACCGGACCAGCAGTTTGACCTGCTATTGCTGGACGCTTTCGCGGGCGATTCCGTGCCGGTGCATCTGTTGACAGACGAGGCGATGCGCATTTACAAGCGGCATGTGAAACCGGACGGCGTCATCGTCTTCAACATCTCCAACATGCACCTCGACCTGGAGCCCGTGGTAGTCGCCCTCGCTGACAAATACGAGCTGATCGCCATGCTGGCACCACCCCGGTTGGTGGACCCGCGCGAGGGCAAACTTCCGTCCATCTGGATGGTGCTCTCTGCCAAGCGCGAATTCTTTGAGCGACCAGGGATGCTACAATTGAAATCTTCGGCCGCCTCCGCTCGACAGCCGCTGCTCTGGACGGATGATTACTCCAGCATTTTCCCGATTCTGCGCTGACCGCACATCGCGAACTGTTGGATTCAACGCCGCAAGCTCCTCAGAAGTCTTATTCGTGCTGCGGCTGCGGCCCGATGAAACGCAGAATGGAATCCAGAACGACGCCCAATCGAAAGAACGCAGAAATACTGAAAACTTTTTTGGCAATTATTACGGAGCTGGTTCTGCGTTCTGTTGATTCAGCCGCTTTATCGCACCGGAGAAGAACGGATGCTCTGGAAGCTTGGGTCTCAGGCCTGCCTTGGTCAACTCCTCATTCCTGAGACGGTTTGCCTCATATATTATCGCCGTGCTTTCAGGGTCGAGTTGAGGCACGACCTGCTCCTGCCCCGAAGCGGCACCGGGCACACCGCCAACAGTCGCGTTTGAGGTGCGCAAAGCGCGAGTGGGAATCTCTCTTGAACCGCCGAAGGTGGTAACCCCACTCGAGCCTGATGGAGCAGGATTGACCGAAGCAGTGGGTGGCGGAACGCCGGGAAGGGTTGGCCTGCCAGGCTGTGGCAGTCCCAGCGGTGGCGGCGGTGCGCTCGCCGGCGCCTTGGCCACATGATCTTTCATGTTCAGCGATTCCACAGTTCCGTGGTTGTCGAATTTCACAACTCCCGCATTCTCGTCAATCTCCAGCACTTCAATCTCGCCGTAGCGCTCCTTCTCTGCTGAGACGAAAGATTCTTCCTTGGCAGGCTGGCCCGGCTTGGCGGGCACTTGCACTTTGAACAATACCTGTCGGCGGCCAAGTATGGTGGTCAAGCCTTGAAGCAGGATTTTGGGAGGCGGGTCCTTCTTGACCAGGTCTTCGGGATTAGGCGGGGGAGGTGGAGTTTTGAGGCTGAAAACATTGCGGCCAACGATGGTATCGGCGTACGGATTGCCATTGGGGTGGGTGGCTGCGGACGTAACGGCCCGGGCCAGCATAAGCGCGCCGAGTGCCATCAGCCTTGTTAAAAGTAGTATTCGCCTGCTTCGCATAGACCCAATATATTCCTAATTCGCGATTTGAAAACTACGAAATCACGTTAGGCCATCCGGCGCATTCATTGGCTTAACACCAGCAGCAGGCCTTAGTTGCGAGAGAGTCTGCGCGAATACTGATCTGACAATTCCTCAGTCGCACGAAAGCACAGAGACCCGGATCAGATTAACAATGCACCAGAAGTTACTTCCACAAAAAGCGCCCGAACCATTGGAGAACGATCAGTTTCGTTCGGGATGCTCCGAAGAGTTCTTCGTCCAGCAGTGTGGATTATTCAAAGACCAAAAAAAGAGCCGCCCCTTCGGGCGGCTTTGAAAAGGATTAATGCAAAGTCTTGCTTTACTTGCGTCGGCGGAACAGGAGCAATGACACAAGCCCCAACCCAGCCAAAACGAAAGTGGAAGGTTCTGGAATTGGGCCGCTCATAGTTATTGGGCCACTCCAGTCCGTCGAGGTGGTCAAGAAGGAGTAAGCGAAGCTTCCAGGTGAGGCAGAGAACACAGCCGTCTGGCCAGAAACATGAGTAGCCAGGGCATTTGCATAATTTCCGGCGGATGTTTCCCAGATCCGAATCTGAAAGAATGTGGGCGTCGTAGCCGGAAACCCAGCGGGCAAGGTGACGGTCTGATTCGCCAGCCGTCCGTCAGGATTCCCCGCGATTCCGGTCGGCGCTTGAGTGGCCACCAAAGTCGAAACGGCTCCTGCCGAAGTCCCTGCGAACAACTGTGCAGTAAATAAGTTCAACGTGTTCTGCGCAGTGCCCAATTGCGGTAAAGCCAAACCCGCCAACGACGCGAAGTTTTGCCCCGAGGCAGAAGTCAATCTCGACGGATCGTTTACAAACACGATTAGATGGTTACCATCATTGCCAAAAGTAACCTTTCCTTGAGCAAATGCACTAACTGCCAACACACAGGTTGTCAATATCGCCAATGTTTTTTTCATAGTAGTATTTGTTTCTGAGTGATGCTGAGACTTGTTTTTAGGTTAGTTCTTGTTGGAGCGATTAAGGAGCAACGGTGAAATTCCGCACCCAACTCGTCGCGGCCCCGGCACGGAAGTACAGGATGCCATCCGCAACTGCAAAGTTTACGGCTGGAATCCACTGACCTGACGTCGCATTGTAGCTGGACAGCTCCGAAAAGTCTTGCGCGGCGGGATTCCACTTAAATGCCGTATCATTGTCCCCAGCTGGCAGTTGTGCCAGCACAGCCGATACATCACCGCCAATTGGAACTGGTGACGCAATCGCCGAAAATGAAGCAGCTATCGGGATAGTGGTGCTTCCCTGCTTTACTTCACCCACGAACGTATTCGTAAAGCCAGTTGGTGCAAAGACAAATATACCAGTCCCGGGATTGAGTGTCGCATCCGGAACCCAAGTCTGCGAAGTAGCGTTGTACGTGGGCAAGATTGGTGAGAAGTCCTGCGCAACTGGATCCCAGAAAAACACGGTCGTGTTGTCGGGTACCTGCGAACCCTTCATGATCGTGTTAAGAGAGTTGTTCGTAGCATTCAGCGGATTGGCGGCGGCTGTGAATCCACCCCCCGTGAACGCTTTGTTAACATAACCGACGACGTTCAATGAATAAACGTTGGATTGCGCCATGGAGGAGGCGAGGCCTACGGCAAGGATCGCAGCCGTTGCGAGTAGTTTTGTTCTCATAATTTGGATGTTATTGTTACCGTGTGTGGTGGCACTATCCCAGAGTCCCCGGGGGGTGTCAACGATTTTCTTGATTTTTTTTGAACATATTTTTGGCTGCTTGGAATCCACGTATCCGGTTGACGAATATCACGTTGAGGGCTGGCCGTGAATCGGAAAAACACCAGTTTTTGGCCCATTTTTCAGGGTTTCCAAGTCGAACCGCTTGTCCCCAGTTGTGGGGACAAGACTCATCCAGGTTCTCGTGGGCGTCGGGGCCTGCTACTGGCAGGAATCCAACCACGGTTGAAGCCGGGAAAATGGCTCTGCCCAGATTTCGTGTTCCATTCCAACAATCGGGATTTGATCAGACGAACGACTTTTGCTGAATCAAAGTCGGGATATCCGGTGGTTATCAGGGTGGCGAGGACGAAGCGTCCCCTGGTTGTGACCTCATCCAAGGCAAATCGGAAGGTGCCAGGAAAGTATGAACGCCACGCGGAAATTGAGGTGATTCCAGCCAATCGGCCAATAAATGCAACTCCATTGCCGTCAGACCAATGCTCGAGCCCCGAACGATCCTTAACTGGCGTGGGTTGGTCATCAGAACGCCTGTCGTACTGTTCCCAAGCCTGGGCTTGATCGCACGCAGCCAAATCATTCCGGCGGAGCCCGCCGGCATCCGGGGCCGGCCGAAGCTGATGCGCAGAGCCTGACCCACACCTGTCCATCCATCGAAACGAGAACCGGTGATCTCCCAATCATAGCCAACCAGATTTGTCGGGGTGAGAACGGCGTAAACCAACTCTATGGGCATGGAGCTGTTCGTGCTGACAGTCGGGAAGAAGCCTCCTTTGATGAATTGTGCTTCTCCCGCCGTAACGGATTGGAGCACAGGAGTAATGAACGGCAGCCCGCTCCACCGGACGCCATTGCCCGCATCCAGTTTCACGAATTTCCCAATCGCATTGGATGCCAGCCATGCGCCCCCCTTCTCCAGCAACCGTTGAGTGAGTTGAAATACTTGATTGCTTGCGCTGGCACTTGGTGCGGCGAAATATGTCTGAAACGGCGTGGCGCCAAGTCCCCACAGGTAAAACTGGTTTGGCGCTTCACCAAGTTCAAGATTCTTCCAAGCTTTGGACTGCGATACCAAGGACTTGATGCCCCGAATCGCTGTGAAGCTGACCAATGGGTCGTGAATGAAGTTGGTCGGAATATTCCACGGCTCCAAATCAAGCCCAAGCGGCGTGGAAAAATTCAATTCACCACGCGTTTGGACGTTTGCACCGTCACCCACCACGGAAAGAGAAATACGCGGCCAGTCGGCGGGAAATTGCCAATTCAATGAAAGCGCCCTGGCCGCGCGCGACAAATCAAGCGCAAGCATGAGCCAATCGTCGGTCGCCGGACCAGAGAACGGCACTCGTTTCGTTTGGATTCGAGCCAATGCATCTGCCAGCAACCGATTCTGCTCGGGCGCCAGGCCGACGACGGTCCAGTCGCCCGCACGGATCAACTCGATAAGGCCAGGGACACCGTTATCCTTGAGCGACCAGCCGCCGTTTGTCGGCGTGACCCGCGAGCCGGTGAGCGATTCGATTACTGCGGCGAGATTGGTCTGCCACACGCCAGCCCTCTCTTTGTCCAAACGAATCGCGAACACCATCTCGCCCGGTTGGTTCGTGAAATTTCGGACCTCGAGGTATGACTCTTCCTGAACCAGGTCGTAAAGAAGGGAGCGCAACAACGCGGTGGGCGCACCATTCGTCGCTGCATCACCCTTCAGAAGCCGCCAGGGTGCAAGCGCAAGTTTATCAAGGGTCTGCTTTCCGAGCGTCTCGCTTTCGGGCAGTCTCCAGATGCTCATCAGGTGTGCAGCGTTGGTCTCGACCGCGAGACGTTTTTTCCCGAGCCAGTGGATTTGGGCAACCGTCTCGGCCAACGGTTCTTCCGGCTTCGGCGAAGCGGGAAGATCCGATGATTGGTTCAGGTCGGGCTGAGATTTCCTACAACCGGCAACCAAACCGGCACTGAGCAATGCAATTATAACAAGGCCGAAACGTCTGATATCCATAAAGAGCGCCGTTTAATGCCAGAGAACGCGAGCATTCGCAAATCGAAACGAGCAATAGATTTAAGGCTAAAGGCGCAGCAGTCGGCGATGGAGAACTTTTTCCTTCATCGTCCCGCAAGCTGGCGTATCCTCGCCGCGTGTTGCCGCTGAATCAGACCGAAATCCGCCGCGCCGTGCGAGCAGCCCTCGCCGAAGATGTCGGCAGCGGCGATGCAACTACCGTGGCCACAGTGCCCGAATCCGCGACGGCCAACGCCGTCATGCGGGCGCGCGAGCCGCTTGTGGTTGCAGGACTGGCTTTTGCCGAGGCTGCGTTTCGTGAACTTTCCTCCGCGCTGAAAACCGAACGGCGTGCCCGGGACGGCCAGCGCGTCAAAGCGGGCGCGGTTTTGTTGGAAACCTCCGGCCCGGCGCGCGCCATTCTGAGCGCCGAGCGCGTCGCGCTGAATTTTGTTCAGCGGCTCTCAGGCGTCGCCACGCTGACGGCACAATTTGTGAACGCTGTCAAAGGTACATCCGCGCGGATTCTCGACACGCGCAAAACCATTCCTGGCTGGCGACGCTTCGAGAAATATGCCGTCACCTGCGGCGGCGGACGCAATCACCGATTCGGTCTGTTCGATATGGTGCTCATCAAGGACAACCACCTCGCTACACTGCGCAACGCGAAGCCGAACGCCATTGCGGCCGCCGTGCTACGGGCGCGAAAGAAATATCCGCGGCTCGAAGTCGAGGTCGAAGCGGACACGCTGAAGCAAGTACAAGAGGCGGTGGACGCGGGCGCGGATTTCATCTTGTTGGACAACATGTCGCTCGCGCAGTTGCGGCGTGCGGTAAAACTAGTTGCGGGCCGGGCGAAGACCGAAGCCAGCGGCGGTGTGACTCTGAAAACGGTCCGGGCGATCGCCAAAACCGGTGTGGATTTCATTTCCGTAGGCGCGCTGACGCACTCGGCGCGCGCGGTGGATATTGGATTGGATTTTGAATGACCACCGACGCACAAATTCTCTCGGCCCTGCGCGCGGCCGATGAAGGCGGTGTGTCCGGCGCGGACCTCTCTCAACAACTCGGCATCTCGCGCGCTGCGGTCTGGGCGCGCATTGAGGACCTCCGGAAACTCGGCTTCGAGATCGAAGCCAGCCCGCACCTCGGTTACCAGTTGCTCAACGAGCCTGACATGTTGCTGGCTGACGACCTGTTTGCACGGCTCGGTCGAACCGAGGTTGTGGGCCGCGACATCCGCGTGTTCGAGAGAACGAGTTCCACCAACGACGTGATCGAGAAACTCGCGCGCGACGGCGTGAAGGAAGGCGCGGTTGTTTTCGCTGAATCGCAGACCAATGGCCGCGGACGGCTCGGACGGAATTGGATTTCCCCGGCACGAAAAGGGTTGTGGTTTTCCGTTTTGCTCCGGCCGGATTTGCGTCCACAGGAAACCACACAATTGACCGTCGCCGCCGCCACCGCCATGTGGCGCGCGATCCACGACCAGACCGGGCTCCAGCCCGAAATCAAATGGCCGAATGACATTCTCCTGCGTGGCCGGAAAACCGCCGGCATTCTCACCGAACTCAGCGCGGAGCTCGATCACGTGAAATATGTCATCCTCGGCATTGGCGTGGACGTGAACTTGACGGCCAGCGAATTTTCAACCGACCTGCGCAAAACTGCGACCTCGCTCCGAATCGAGTTGGGCAAACCGGTTTCGCGTCCGGAACTGGCCACGGCGATTCTGCGGGAACTGGACCGGGACTACGCGCGTGTTTGCGCAGGACAATTCGCTGCCCTGGCCGATGAATGGGAAGAGCATTGCACGACCATCGGCAGGAACGTGGCGATTCACATTGGCGAGCGGCAGGTGCGGGGCCGCGCGGAATCCCTGGACGAAGATGGCGCGCTGCTGGTACGCACCGAACACGGCCATCTCGAACGCATCATCGGCGGGGATGTGACGCTGGAGAAATGAAATCCGAAACCCGAAATCTGAAATCTGAACGCAGTCCGACGCGACTCTGCGCCCTCCGCGAAGCCCTTTGCGCCCTCTGCGTTAAAATTGAAACGCGGAGGACGCTGAGGTTCACGCGGAAGTCGCGGAGGATTGGGCCTTCGGTGTTCGGAATCCCCTCGGCTTTCGGCTTTCGGCCGTCGGATTTTCCCACATGATTCTCCTCTTCGACATTGGCAACACGAACACGCACGTCGGTCTGGCGAACGCACAGCGAGTGGTGCGGCAAACCGACATCCCTACGGTCGGCTGGATTGATGGTACGGCGCAAGGGCAGCTCGCGAAGTTTGTCGGCAAAACGAAGATCGAAGGCGCGGCACTGTGCAGCGTGGTGCCGAAAGCCACGCCGCGGGTTCACCGGGCCGTTAAAAAAATCTGGGGGCTCGCCTGCCTTGAACTGACACCCAAAACCGTGCGCGGCGTGGGTATTGACTATCCCAAACCGGGCACGATCGGGCCGGATCGTCTGGCCAACGCGGTTGCAGCGCGTCATCACTTCGGTGCGCCGGTGGTGGTGGTGGACTTCGGCACGGCGGTTACGTTCGACGTGGTGGACGCTCGCGGCAATTACGTCGGCGGCATCATTGCACCGGGCCTCGCGGCGATGACGGATTACCTCCACGAAAAAACCGCGCTGCTACCGCGCATTAAAATGCGTGAGGTCAAGTCCGCCGTCGGCAAATCCACCGAGCACGCGATGCTGGTGGGCGCCGTGCATGGTTATCGCGGATTGATTCGCGGCTTGTTGGCAGAGTTGAAACGCGAGTTGAAAACGCGGCGTCTTCCGGTTGTGGCCACCGGTGGTTACGCCAGGCTCATCGCGGCGAAGCTGCCGGAGATTTCTCGGGTCGAACCAAATCTAACATTGGAGGGATTGAGAATAGTTTTTGCCTCAACCCGCAATTCGAGGTGAGTTGCCCGGGTTCCATTATTGAAGTGCAATGTCATGGACTGGTCCGGGTTACCTGAGTGGCCAGTGCTTGGAGCATACGCTCTGTGGCAGCGCGGTAGCAATCTTGGATTGTCGTGATTACAGTCTCTGGATGCTTGAAGCCCGAGACAGCCAAAGGCGTTTCGCCCGATACGTCGAACGTCACAGCTCCATTGAATAGGTAAACAAGCGTTACTTTTTCCCAATCCACTGTTCTTAACACCCTCCTGCCTCTCAAGAGCGCAAGCTTATGCAGGTTGATGACCAGGCTCTCTTTTGCCAGCAAATGGATCTTGCCGTCAATCGGCAGGTAAATGGTACCAGGGTCTTGCGTCCATCCATCCATGTAAAGCAGTTCTCTGTCGAAAGCATGACTCGGCCTGGAAATGGTCCCTTGGTCAGAAAGCGGCCAAACGTCCGTCGCAGGATCGGCTTGCTCCAAAATTCTGAGGGCAGCATGAACCTGTTTGTGCAGACAATCCAGTGTGGTTTCAACCCCCAGTTTGGCACTCGCCACTACGATATGTTCGAGCCATTTCTCGCCGTGGATCTCCCACAAATCTAATGCCTCGAACAACATCATTTTGCCTGTGATTCTTGACTGCTCACCTTCGGCACAAAGGAACAGCCAATTTGCACGGCCTATTGGCGTTGCAGGCTGATTCCCCTCTTCGGGAAAAAACGCGAGATCGACCGAAAAATAAAGTGGGCTTTGAAGGCGATGACGGGCCCAGTCATATGCGCGAGCGTCGCGGCAACTGGGGCACGCCTGATAGAATGGCTCCCACGGAGCAGGAATGACTTTCCCGCCGCTTACCTCACGCTCCAGTTCGTCCAATCGCTTCAGCAGTTCACTGATTCTTTTCCATCCCGGCACGTAAGCCATGCGTATCGGGTTATCGGCTACCGGATGGAATCTTAGTTTCACAGGCCTACCGTATTCCCATCCCACTCACCTATCAAGGGTGGGGTACTCCACAACCACAACTCCAAACTTGCAACGTGCAACGTGCAACTTGAAACTCGTTCTCACATGAATCGCATTGAGGAACGTTTTGCCCGGCTGAAACGCGACGGCAAAAAGGGTTTCATCGTCTATATCGGGGCAGGCGATCCGAATCTGGAAGCCACGCGCCAGCTCGCGCTCGCGTTTGAAAAGGCCGGCGTGGACGTTCTCGAACTGGGCGTTCCTTTCAGCGATCCGCTGGCGGACGGTTTGGTGAATCAGCTCGCCGCCCAACGCGGGTTGGAATCCGCCACCACGCCGCCCAAGGTTCTGGAAACCGTCGCCGCCATTCGCAAGGATTCGCAAATTCCGATTGTTCTCTACATCTACTTCAACCTCATTCATCGCGTTGGGATGGACCGGTTCATCGCGGACGCGGCGAAGGCGGGAGTGGACGGTTTGCTCGTGCTCGATCTGCCGCCCGAAGAAGCGGGCAATTACGAAGCACTGATGCGCAAAGTGGGCTTGTGCCACATTTACCTCGTCGCGCCCACGACACCGGACGACCGGATCGAATTGATTGTGAAACGTGGCAGCGGTTTCATCTACTACGTCTCGCGCGAGGGTGTGACCGGGATGCAGAGCCAGGTGGCGTCAAACCTGGTGCAACAGATCGCAAAGATCCGCGCGCACACGGCCCTGCCCGTCGCGGTGGGCTTTGGCATCTCGAATCCGGAGCAAGCGAAGCTCGTGGCGAGCATCGCGGATGGTTGCGTGGTCGGCAGCGCGGTCGTGAATCAAATAGCCGAAAATGGGGAGTCGCCGGAACTCGTGGCCAAAGTCAGCACATTCGTGAATTCGTTGGCGGACGCCGTGAAATCCACTTAGACACAAATTTCACGAATTGGCACGAGTTGAGCCGCGAGAAGGGCTTTTGACCGTTGGACCCGGGTCTGATAGATTGCAGCCATGAGCAAGCGAGTTACAGTTGAAGTGCCTGAAGACGCCGTGCGAAGATTCGGCGGCGACGAGAAGCGCTTTGGCCGGGAAATGTATGAAGCTGCCGTCGTGCAGTGGTTTGATGAAGGGCGGATTTCGCAGGGCCGGGCCGCTGAACTGCTGGGCCTTTCGCGACCGGAGTTGTTCGAAGTCCTGAGGCGCCACGAAGTCTCTCCGATCCAGATCACCCCCGAGGAATTTGCGGAAGAATTGAAGTGTGTCTGAATGCTGGGTCATCAACGCCTCACCCGTTCATCCTGCTTGCCAAAGCCGGAGTAATCTCTCTACTCCCGCGGATTTGCGATGAACTGGTTGTTCCAGCAGGGGTCGTTATCGAAGTGTCCACCGGGATGGAAGGCGACGCCGGACGAGCTTGGCTGGCTGGCGATGGCGCCCGCTTTGTGGTCGAGCCGCCCATGGTACCCACCCAACTTCACGACGCGGAATTGGGGCGCGGTGAAGCCGAAGTATTGGCGTGGGCACTGGAGCCTCCAGGATGCAAAGTCGTTTTGGATGACCGACAGGGACGAATCTGGGCCACCCGAATCAACCTTTCTTGATTGGATCGCTGGGCGTAACTGTGCTGCTGAAACGCAGGGGATTGATTCCTTCGGCGCGTCCCATACTGGAGAAGATCAAGTCGGCCGGTGGTTTTGTCAGTAATACCGCCATTCAAGCTGCATTGCTCGAAGCCGGAGAGCAGTAAACATTTCTCAATCATGAAAACCAAACCCG
>Ga0137333_1000381_pt1 | contig 11801 bp, 10 predicted proteins | sample EasRivERMLT231_2_FD_102286 | JGI IMG/M metagenome (GOLD analysis project Ga0137333, IMG submission 102286) | Soil microbial communities from meander-bound floodplain in the East River, Colorado, USA - East River MetaG ERMLT231_2 | ecosystem: Environmental > Terrestrial > Soil > Floodplain ... | reverse complement strand
GGCATTAAGGTGTCAAACGACCATTGCTTCACTGGCTTTGATGCTTACCAGAAACTTCTCGCCCTGCCGGACGTGAACTACGTTATTCTCGCCACGCCACCGCACTTCCGCCCGGTTCAACTCAAAGCCGCGATTGAAGCCGGCAAACATGTCTTCGTTGAGAAACCGGTGGCCGTGGACGGTCCGGGCGTTCGCATGGTGATGGAAGCGGGTGAACTGGCGAAGCAGAAAGGACTGGGAATTTCAGCCGGCACGCAACGCCGTCACATGCGCAGCTACAACGAAACCATCAAGCGCATTCGCGATGGCGCGATCGGCGACCTGGTTTACGGACGCTGCTATTGGAACGGCGGCGTCATCTGGGTGATCGAGCGCAAACCCGAGTGGAGCGACATGGAGTGGCAGTTGCGGAACTGGAATTATTTCACATGGCTCTCCGGCGATCATATCGTCGAGCAACACGTTCACAATCTCGACATCATGAACTGGGTCATCGGCACGCATCCGATCAAGGCCCTGGCGATGGGCGGACGTCAGGCGCGGCCCAATGAAAACTACGGCCACATCTACGACCACTTCGCCGTCGAGTATGAGTATCCGAACGGCGTGCGAATGTTCAGCCAGTGCCGCCAGATGGATCGTTGCGAAAGCAAGGTCGAGGAGGCAATCGTCGGCTTGAAAGGCGCGAGCAACTGCAAAGACTGGATTCGCGTCACTGGCGGCCAGAGCTGGCGCTTCCGCGACCAGGATGTGAATCCCTACCAACAAGAACACACTGACCTCATCAACAGTATTCGTGCAGGACAGCCGATCAACGAAGCGCAAGCCATCGCCGAATCCACGCTCACGGGTATCATGGGCCGCGATTCGGCTTACAGCGGGCAGTCAATCGAATGGGAGCAGGCGCTCAATTCCAAAACCCGACTCGGACCACAGAAATACGATTTCGGCAAAGTGCCTTTCCCCGAAATTCCGATTCCAGGTCAATACCAACTTTCGTAGTTCAACCCCTTGCCGGGAGTTTGATCTTCAAAAATCTTTGAACAGTTTGCGTCTGGAAGTGCCTCAACTCCCGGATGCAACAAGTCATTCTTTGCTCGGGCGAGCAAACTGCTCTATTTACAAGCGCGGAGAAGCCGCGCTTAAAAAATTTTAACAATTGAGCCGGGCTTGATTTGAAACGGTTGAACTACTTTGCGCCACCACGAATGCTCGACATCTCGACAAGCAAAGCGATCTCGCGGCGCGTTTTATTCGTCAACGCGAACGAAACCGCGCGACCTTACCGCGTCGCGCCGCTCGGACTGGCGTTTGTGGCCACGGCGACGGAACAGGCGGGTCACGCCGTGCGCTTCGTGGATTTGCCGCAAAGCCCGTCAGGTCGTCGGCGCTTCCTGGCTGCGTTGCGCGACTGGCAGCCGGAATATCTGGCCTTCGGTATTCGTAATCTCGACAACTCCGACTTTCACGCACTCGAAACCTATCTCGACGGTCCGGCAGAACTGATCCGGCATGCACGACGAATTGTTCCCAAGGCCCGCGTAATCGTTGGGGGGCCGGCGGGAACGGTCGAACCGGAACGCGTCGCAAACACCACCGGCTGTGACCACCTGATTCTCGGCGAAGGTGAAGAAAGCTTGCCGCAAATCATCGCGCGACTCGAAGCCGGCGAAGTTGTCCCGCGCGTCGTGGGCGCTGACGCTAAGGGAACGCCGTTCCGCATCGCGAACCCGGGCGCCCTGCCCGCACCCGCGCTGCATCGCTGGGTGGAAAATTTTGCCCCTTATCTGCGAGGTGACGCCGGCTATCCGGTGCAGACCAAGCGTGGCTGTCCTTTGAAATGCACCTACTGCACCTATGGCCGCATCGAAGGTGTGCGTTATCGCTTTCTCAATCCGAACGCCATCGCCGATGAGATCGAGAGTGCGCTTGACCGCGGCATCCGTGACTTCGAGTTCGTGGACAGCACGTTCAATCTCCCGGTGAAGCACGCGCTGGAAGTGCTGCAAACCCTCCGCGACCGCAAGCTCCATGCGAATTACATCGGCACTGGACTCAACCCGCGCCAGCTTCCCGACGAACTGCTCGCTGCGATGAGTGATCTCGGCTTTCGCAGCGTGATCCTGACAGCAGAAAGCGCGTCCGACACCATGCTCGCCAGTTACGAAAAGAATTATCGCCGCGACCGGTTGTTCGCGGCGGCAGAGATTTTGCACCTACACGGCATCCGTGCGTTGTGGGTTTTCCTGCTGGGCGGCCCCGGCGAAACGCCGGAAACGGTCGAGCAGACGCTCTCGTTCATCGCGCAATCCGTGCCGTCGCCGAACGCCGTCTATATCACTTCTGGAATTCGCATTTATCCAGGCAGCCCGATCGGCGACGAATTGGATCGCGGACGGTTGAGTGTCGAAGATTTGCGCCGACGCGTCGAACACGCGGACGTGCCCTTTTATTACTCGAGCCAGACGCCGCCCGCCTGGCTCGAATCGCGGCTGCGCAAATTCCAGCGTTCACATCCGCAAGTGATGCTGTCGTGCGAAGGCCATGCCTGGCTGACGCAGGCGGCATTGTCGGTCATGCAATACCTGCCGTTGCGCAAACCGTATTGGCAATACATCCCCGCGTTGAACACCGCGCGACGCTGGCTGCGCTGGCCGGCAAGAAATCATTCTGCCTCGGCGGGCATCCTGCCGGCGTTGTCGCCAGCGCCACAATCATGAATCTGAAACGCAACATTCTCCGGACACTGCTGACTGTGGTTGCGTTGTTCGCGTCCGGTCGGACTGCCGATGCCGGCGACAAATACGTCGGCCACTGCGACGTCGTCTTCGAGGGCGATTCCACCTTGCACGGCTTCACCGGAAACATCACCAACGTCCCGTTGACGGTCATTTGCGAAACGAACAGCGCGGGTGAACCATTTCTCAACACGCGAATCGAAATCGGTCCTAAGCAGTTGACCACGCACCACACGAAGCGCGATGCGAACATGTACAAGATGTTTCAATCGGATCGCTTTCCCAAATTGATCGCCGTCGTCACCAACGCACCGCTGGCGGCAGCGAAGTTCTCGCCGTCGAGCACCTCGACCACCGGGGGCACGTTGCCGGTGCAACTCACATTTTGCGGCATAACGCGGGAAGTTCAGGCGGTCATCGCAAATCCGCAGCTTATCGCCGAAGGTTGGGAGTTTGAACTGGAGACGGACGTTTCGCTCAAAGCTTTCAAACTCAAACCGCCGTCGGTGCTGTTGGGCGCCATTTCCGTCCGTGATACCGTGAAAGTGAAGGCGCACGTCAAATTGCAAAAAGAGCCTCCCTGACTTACATGCAAACAACCCGCGATGTACTCATAGTTGGCGGCGGCCCGGCAGGCGGGTTGGCGGCGCTGCGACTGGCCAAGGCAGGACTCGCGGTCACACTGATTGAAGCGCAGTCCGTTCTCGGCGAACGTGTTTGCGGCGCCTACTTGTGTCCTGCGGGCGTGGCGTTGCTCGATGAACTCGGACTGCGCGCTGACCTGACCGCCAACATGCGACCGCTGCTTGGCATGGTGCTAGTCTCGCCAATGCGCAACCGACTGCAAACCCGTTTCCCCTCCCATGCCCGCTATCCCGATTTCGGCATTTCACTTCATCGTCCCGAGTTCGATAACGCCCTGCTCTACGCCGCGGCGCAAAGCGGTGCCACAATTCGCATGGGTAAACGCCTGCAAGCATTGCAGAGCACCGACACCGGCTGGAACGCGATCATGGCTGACGGTGAAACCATCCGCACGCGGCTGCTCCTCGGGGCGGATGGACGCAAATCACGCGTCGCGAGTTTGCTGAATCTCGCCACAGACCCGTGGCAGGAACGGGTGGCGTTGCACGTGGACGTGCCGAGCCTCATGCCCACCGAACCTTACGGCGAGATGCACGTTTTTCAGGACGGCACTTACATCGGCTTGAATCCCATTGGCCCGCACACGTTGAACGTGTCTGCGCTTTGCGACCCGGCGGAATTGCGGCAAACGACGGCCCTGGAGTTTATCAACCACCGCACGCAAGCCTCCGAACACCTGCGCCCGCGCATCGCCCCCCTGACCAACACGGCCAGTGTGCGTGCCACGTTTCCCGCCGCCGCCAGTGTGCGCGACGTGGTGACGACAAACGCCGCACTGATCGGTGACGCTTCAGGCTTTCTCGACCCGCTCACCGGCGAGGGAATTTATCAGGCGCTCTGGACGGCGCGCGCGCTCGCCAGCGAAGTTTCGGGCGCTTGGTCGGATGACTCCATGCTGAACGCAGCGTTGCGCCGCTATGCAAATCAGCGGCGAAGCCAGCATCGCGGCAAACGCTGGTGCTGCCAGGCATTCCAGGCGATCATCCGCCGCCCGCGCCTGAGCAATGCCGTTCACGACCTGCTCTCGCTTCGCCAGGGCGTCGGCAATTCCTTCATCGGCATGATTGGCAACATTTACAGCCCGGCTCAAGCCTGCTGGAACATGATGAAAGCTCTGACTTGAATTGAATTTATGACACAAGCCTACCTGAATGAAATCGGAACCGCAGTCCCGGCGAACGAATACCAGCAACATTTCCTGGACTTGCTGCCGTCCTGGATCACCGATCCTGCCGTCGTGGACAAATTGCGCGCCATCGCGAGGCGCTCCGGCATAGAACACCGATACACTGTGCTGGACCGCGTCATTGGCGCGCCCGGCTCCGGCGCGTTTTATGAGATCGGTAATTTCCCCGGTACGGCCAGGCGCATGGAAGTGTACCGCCGCGAAGCTCCCGGGCTGGCGGTCAAAGCCGTTCGCGCGCTCGAAGATCGCGGCGCGGAACTCGACAGCGTCACTCATCTCGTCATCACCTCCTGCACCGGATTCTATGCGCCCGGGCTGGATGTGGATTTGATCCGCCTGCTCGGCCTGCCACGAAATGTGCGGCGCACTATCATCGGTTTCATGGGTTGTTACGCTGGCATCACCGGATTGCGCACCGCAAACGACATCGTCCGCGCGGATCCGGACGCGAGGGTGTTGGTCGTAAACCTTGAACTCTGCAGCCTTCACCTCCAACAGGACGCGCCGATTGATCGCCTGGTGGCCTCGCTGCTTTTCAGTGATGGCTGCGCTGCCTCGCTCGTTTCTGCCGAGCCAGGCGGATTCCGCCTTGATTCGTTCACCAGCCACCTGAGCCTGGAAGATGCCGACAAAATGCAATGGCTCGTGGAAGATCAGGGCTTCGCCATGAAACTCGACGCAGACATCCCGGAGCGCATCCGCGATTACCTCGCCCGCGACACCGAGGGTTTCGACCACGCCCTCGGCGATCCGAATGCGCTCTGGGCCATCCATCCTGGTGGCCGCGCCATTCTGGATGCGGTGCGCGCAGCTTTCTCGCTCGCCCCGGAACAAATTGCCCCCGCACGCCGGGTGCTTGCCAAATATGGCAACATGTCGTCCGCCTCCGTGATGTTTGTCTTTGAGGAACTTCTCCGCCACACGCCGCAAAATGAATCGCGCTCCGGCGCAGCCGTTGCCTTTGGACCGGGGCTGACGATCAAGGCAATGGAATTTACTTACGTTCCACAGACAAATCCCGGCGCCGTCAGCTTTGCTGATCGGTGTGAAGGAGTTCTTGCGCCCGCGATTTAACCCGAATTCCGAAACAGAACGGGGAGCGCGCCCGCCCCGGGCGCGGTTTTCCGCGCCCTCGCGGAAAACTCGGACGCACTGAAAAGTTTCATGGGTTCGTGCCAATGTCGCGAGCAAGGTGCTGGCCGCGAGGCGCGCCCAGCGACGCCCGGGGCGGGCGTGCTCCCCAACTTCGGAATTCGGGTTTAAGCAACGGCCGTTGCGGGGATATTTGTCATACGGGGAGCGCTGGCATCCTTGCCGGCGAGTTTCCAAACCAGCACCGCGACACGCCGGCAGGGATGCCGGCGCTCCCAGTCCTACTCCGGCGATTGCACCATCAGGAGTTTCGCCAACTCACCCAGCACACACTCCACACTGATGCTGCCGATGCCTCGGGCCTCGCGCAGAATCGTCACGCGCTCGCCCTGTGGCCGCCAAATTTCCTCGACCGTGTCCGCCCATAAGACCAGGCTCGGCAAACCCAGCGCAGCCGCCAAATGCGAAATCCCCGAATCATGCCCCACAAAACCGACGCACGTCTCAAGTCGTTGAGCCAGCTCCGCCAGCGGCAGACTGCGCGCCACTTCGCAGCGGGCCGAAGGCAGCGCCGCGGTCAAGCGCTCCAGGCGGTCGCCTTCCGCCTCACCGCCGACCAGCAACAGGTCGAGATTCGATGAATCCATCAAATGTGCAAGCAACTTGGCCCACTTCGCCTCGGGCCAGTTTTTGGTTTCGCTGCCGCTGCCCGGATGCAGCGCGACGGTAGGGACGCGTTCCACCGCGTCTCTGATCCCGTCTTCCGCCATTGAGGTTTGGGACGCGGTGGAACGCGTCCCTACCAGCGTGATTCGCGGCACAGAATCAGCATCGAAGATGGCCAGCCGTTCCAGCGGCTTGAGAAAAACCTTGGTCGCATGGACCCGTTCCTCTTCGTCCGGGCGATGCGGACCGGCGATGAATTGCGCGGGCGAACATCGCGCGACATTGATTCTGAAAATCTCGTCCGGATCGTAAAGATAGGAAATGATCAAATCGAACTCTGAGAAGTAATCCCGCAAGTCCTCCGACAGTTCCCCGTTTCGAGCAAAGAATCCCGCCAGCCCGCGCGCCTCAATGGCCTGCGAACAATCCACCAAGCCGCCGGCCACCGCGAGCTGGACGATATGCGGATAACCAAGCACTTCCAAATGCGCCCGCGGGAATTGTTGACGCAACGCTGCGATGGCCGGGAGGGTAAGAATGAAATCACCGATCGCGCCGCCACGAATGACGAGAATCTTCGGTTTGGTCGCGCTCACAACGGAGAAGACGACGCGCGGCATTGCGGACCGCAGCGTTGGAGTTCAAGCTCCAGCTTGATTCCATCGCAACTTGCCCCAGACACGCTGAGGCGTGAACTCCAACCTGTCGCGGCCATGCCCGGTGACCGAGTCACATTGCCCGGAACGCTGTCAGGCCGAGCACCACCACAAACAGGGCAAACGCCAGCCGGATGCTGCTGCCAATCTTCACGCGTTGCTCATTGGCTGTGGCCCAGTTTAACAAATCACGCAGCCGCCAGGGCGAAATCGTGAACCACATTCCCGCCAGCACCAGCACGTATGCCCAGGTCTGGATCACCAGCACCCACGGCGTCCCTCCGAGATGCGGCCGGCCTGTGTCCACCATGAGTTTTCCCAGCAACAACAGCACGATCGCCAGCCCGCGCACCGCCAGAAAATCCTGCACGAAAATACACGTGCCAAGGCCGACGGCCGCGAAACCCAACATCATGTAATTCTTGTATGCGGCGAAATCAGCCAGCGACTCCTGCTTCACGTTCCACAGAAACCAGAGCGTTCCCAAGGCCATGAGGAAATAACCCACCGGCAACGAGCGCGGGAACTTACGCGCCGCGGCGGCAAACGACCCAGGTTTCACCAGGCCAAAAACCTGCGGCGCAGCCATCCCGAGACCCAACAAAATTGATAAGAGCGAAAGTTTCATTGTGTTACTGCCAACTCAAAGCGCGCAGAGGATGACCTAAAGCGCAACACCGACGAAAGCAAAAAGCAATATGGTAAGGCGAAGCTGCCGCTTCGCCGGGTGGCGGCGCAGCAACGCCGCCCTACCAAAGCTCAACCACCGCCAAATGGGTGCATTGACGCGGTCTCTTTCCAGCCCTAATCTCGACCCATGAACGGCGGAAAGGACATTGGAGCACAAACTGACTGTCGCGAATCCTGGTTCGTTTAATACGTTCAACGATTATCCTTCGTTCAATCATAATTAGACCACATCGCACCGTCGCCATGAAACTGCCGCTTCTCCTCGTTGCGATGATTGGAGCGACTGCATTGAGTTGCTCATGCACGCACACCGCCACACAGGCGGAGTTCGAATGGTTGTATTTGGGGATTCCAGTGGACGAGGCGTATCCTGGCAGCAAATTTCGTTTGGATGGGAAAGTGCCGCAGCACAAGTATTGGCGGGTGTCACGAGTGCGTCATGTTACCAAAGACGAGTACGAGCGTGACATCGCTTCGGGCCGTATGCTGTTTCAGGATCAGCACTCCGGTATACAGTTTTATGCGACGGAGCTAGTGGGTGACTTTAGTCGCCCGAGCAATGGTATCCGAGAATGGGTGACGATATTGGAGAGAAAAGCGTTTCGTTGATGTCGTTGCCTCCTATGAGGGTTCATCTGGCAAGAGCTAAGTGAAGGGTTTCATTTCTTCTTTTCTAAAAAGCGGTTTTTGGTGTTTTCGGGTTCAGCGTCTCCGTCCCCGTGGCGTTCCGGTCTGGCCGCGGCCTACACGCCCTTGTAGGCCGGGTCACCCGACCCGGCGCAGTGAACTTTGCCGCTCGACAGTTTTGGAGGTACGGAGTAGATAGGTTTTCATGGTGTCTGATCTTGGATCCTTCGTTGTCTGGGGCGTGAGTCCCACCACTCCCGTCCTCCATAGCAATACTGCGAAAGTTGGATGTGGCTCGGCACCGCTCAAGCGGCGCAACCCACACTTACTCCGGAGAGCAGACACCGCTTTCCCTTCCAGCCAAAGCCATACTGACTAGGCCGACTGCACGCACCATGAAAACCCTCATCGTCTGCGTTCTGATTCTGGCGACGGCGATTTTGCCATTCGTCTTCCGCCGCGCTTACGGTGTTCGGGTTCTGAGCGTCATGGTCCTCGGAGCTATTGCCCTGTTGCACTTCACATTTCTGATGACCATGAAGCGGTTGGTCATACAAGACGGCGTGCGTCATTTCGGAGTCACAGACAGCGGGCAGTTACCGCCAGATTTCAAAACCGCCGCGGATTCAGTTGCGCGATTTAGTGAACCACAGATGTGGATGTTTGCTGCTCTGGGAGCCGCACTGCTTTTCTTGGCATTGTTTCCGTTCGGCATTCTCAAGAGTCAGTCACCAAAATGACGCCACCTAATCAGGTAATAGGCTGCAAAGGCCGGTAGTCGCTTCCGCTCGCTCGTTCACAATTCTACAAATTGAGAATCGCCGGGTCGCCGTAAAGCGTGAATGAGCCGACGCGGGTAATCTTCACATCCATGAGTTGCCCGCGATGGCGTTCGCTGCCCTCGAAGATCACAATCTTGTTGCAGCGCGTGCGGCCGGTCAGGCGGGCCTGGTTCTTCCTGCTCGGGCCTTCCACCAGGATTTGCACCGGTCGCCCGATCAAGGTCTCGTATTTTCGTTTGCCGATTTCGTTCACCAATTCCAGCACGCGCGCATGGCGTTCCTCGATAAGGCTTTCAGAAAGTTGATCCGGCATCGAGGCGGCGGGTGTGTCTTTGCGCTGCGAATACTTGAAGAGATAGGCGTTGTCGAACTCGACTTCGCGGCACAGTGAAAGTGTTTCCTCAAAGTCCGCTGCCGTCTCCCCGGGAAAGCCGACAATGATGTCGGTGGTGATGCCAATGCCGGACCGGGCCGTGCGCAGCTTGCGGATGATTTCCAGGTAACGCGCGCGGGTGTAGCCGCGGTGCATGAGCTTGAGCACGCGGTCGCTGCCACTTTGCACGGGCAGATGCGCGCTCTCCACGAGCTTGGGCAACCGCGCGTAAGCAGCTACCAGGTCGTCGCCGTAACCTTTCGGATGGGGCGAGGTGAAACGGATGCGTTCCAAGCCTTCGATTTCGTGAACGGCCTCGATGAGCTGGACGAACGAACTAGAACGCCCCTCACCCTGCCCTCTCCCCATCGGATGGGGAGAGGGTGGCGAAGCCGGGTGAGGGGTGTTCCGCCGGCCATAGCTCGTCACGATCTGGCCGAGCAATGTGATCTCCTTCACACCCTGGGCCACGAGCTGACGGCACTCGGCCACGATGTCGTCAATCGTGCGACTGCGTTCCTCGCCGCGCGTGTAGGGCACGATGCAGAACGTGCAGTATTGATTGCACCCTTGCATGATGCTGACGAAGGCAGTGACGGATTTGCTGGTTGCGTTGCCATTGAGCAGATGCTCGCGAATCGTGCCTTCACTCCCATGCTCTTCCGCCGTGTCCACGATCTTGTCGCGTTTGCCATTGAGAATCTCGTCGAGGTAATCCGCCGTGCGATGAAATTTTTGCGTACCCAAGACAAGGTCAACGTCCGGCAGGCGATCAATCAATTCCTTCCCCCGACTCTGTGCCATGCAACCAAGAAAACCGAGCACGACACCGGGACGATTTTTGCGGATGTCCCCGGCGATGTTCTCCATCTTGTTGATCGCCTTCTGCTCTGCGTTGTCCCGCACGCTGCAAGTGTTGAGCAGCACCACGTCCGCGACGTGTTCCGACGCCGCGAGCAAATAGCCCTTGGCCACAAGCTGCGCGGCGACGGCCTCGCTGTCGCGCTCGTTCATCTGGCAACCGTAGGTCTTGATATAAACGCTCGGCATGTGGACTGAGTGTGGCCAACAGCATAGGCGGAAACGACGGATTGAAAAGACGGAAGATAGCGCTACAAGACTTGCGTAAATTGGATTCCCCGCCGGGATTGGCCCAGCGGGGAAGATCCTTCCCCATGTTTTAAAGCAGACGCGACGCCTCACTTAACGCCGGCCACGCCGATCGTCGTCCCGGTCGTTGTCGCAGTCCTCGTGGTCGTCATCTCGATCATGGCCGTGGCCCGGAGTCACGTTGATGTGGTAGGTCACGTCCAGCGGGATGTCCGCAGTAAACGGATCGCCAGCGTCTTCCGAGAATCGGAACAGACCTTCGAAATGGACCGTGTGCGAGCCCTTGGACAGCGGTGCGAGCATTACGTAATAGCCATCACCCACAGCCGTGCCTTCACCGCCGGTCGCACCGAAAATCCACGGAGTCGGGGCGGTGAAACCAAACTGCGGCGATTGCACACGATAACGCTCAATATGTTTGACGGGCTTGCCATCCACCGAGCAGGAAACTCTGACAATGTGGTCGGCGAACCATTCCGCCGCCTCACGTTGGGCCTCCTCGGTATCGCCAAAGAAGGGAAATTCCTCCAGATTGGAGGCTTCGGCATTCAGCAGCGCGATGAACAGCGCCTTGCCCGTGGGAATTGTGACGGAGAGCTCGATAGGCTCTCCAGCGGGTGAGCCCAGGAACCAAACATTACCTTTTTGGCCGGAACGGACGTCAAAGCCCGGACCATCCACCCCGGGATGACCCGCCATGGGATGCTCCATGAACCACTGCCACCACTTCGCGCTCCATTCACTGTAACTCTTGCCGTACGGGTGGGAATGCGGAGGCAGAACCTGAGCATGGCGTCCTGCACCTCCATCTGCCAAGGCGGAGGTGATGCCACCGAGAACCAGCGCGGAGGCCAGCAGGGTGGAGTTGATGATTTTGTGGAACTGACTTTTCATACTTTGCTTTCCTTTATGTTGGGGCGTTTTGCCCGTGTTTTTTTGCTTCTTTGCCTGAAACGAAAGTGCCCGTCTGGGCTTCACGTTTTTGGGCTTACGACTGCTTGCTACAACAAAGCCAAGGCGGCGTTACAAGAAATGTGAACCAGCGGCGGCGTTATTGAAATTCCACGCAATGGAATAGCAGAACGGACCTCAGTAATTGCTCAGCAATGTGACGCCCATCCATTAGATCGCATGACTGAATTCCCCCGCCGGGATTGCGTCCGGCGGGGGAGGCCGTTCTTTTTTCAAAACCGAGCGGGCATGACTCTCAATGCCGGCCCGGTCCTGGTTTCAGTC
>Ga0137333_1000380_pt1 | contig 11835 bp, 9 predicted proteins | sample EasRivERMLT231_2_FD_102286 | JGI IMG/M metagenome (GOLD analysis project Ga0137333, IMG submission 102286) | Soil microbial communities from meander-bound floodplain in the East River, Colorado, USA - East River MetaG ERMLT231_2 | ecosystem: Environmental > Terrestrial > Soil > Floodplain ... | reverse complement strand
TCAACGCCTTCATCAATATTATCGCCGGATTGATTGCCTATTGCCATCAACCCAAGAAACCATCTTTGAATATTATCCCTGCTGGCTTGCCTTTGCTGGTCGCCTAACCATTATTCACGTTAAATAAGAACATTAAATCCACTCCAATTGAAGAATTTGCCAAATTGGCAAACGATAAAAAGATCGAACGAACATCGAAAGCGCTAGAGGCAAACGGCATTCATGTATTGATCGCTGAAAACGGCTCTGAAGCCAAACGACTGTTCTTAGAATCGATCCCCGAAGGCTCGGAAGTTTTTCTCGGCTCGTCGGTAACCCTTGAACAGACAGGCATCAAAGGTGAGGTCGAAAAATCAGGACGTTTTGATGCGCTGCGCCCAAAAATGTTCGCGATGAATCGCGAAACCCAGGGTCGCGAGATCCGCAAGTTGGGCGGCGCGCCTGATTTCGCCGCAGGTAGTGTCCAGGCAGTGACCGAAGATGGATATGTCCTGATCGCCTCGAACACTGGCAGTCAGCTTGGACCTTATGCTTCGGGCGCTGAGAAGGTCATCTGGGTCGTCGGTTCACAGAAAATTGTGAAAGACCTGAACGAAGGTCTTCAGCGCCTCCAGGAACACGTTCTACCGCTTGAAGAGGAACACATGCAGCAACTCTATCATGTGGGTACTAACGTAAGTAAAGTGTTGATCGTTAACCGCGAAATCCGCCCAAACCGCATTACAATGATCATTGTGAAAGAAGAGTTGGGCTTTTGAGCCCGGCTCTCCCAATGGAAAGATTCAAAGGTCACCCTTCGTCTTGATGTTGTAGGAGACAAAGAATGAGCATATTACCAAATTCAGACACCAAAACCGAATTTTCAATCCACCCTGCTACAAGGATGGGACATATCTCCCTTACGGTTGCGAATCTAGACAACCAGATCGCGTTCTATCAACAGGTCATGGGGTTCAAACTCCACTGGCGCGAAGAAAATAGAGCGGGTTTGGGTGGAGGCGGCGCAGATTTATTGCGTCTTACCGAAGAACCCAACGTGAAAAAATATCGCGGCGTGACAGGTTTATATCATGTGGCGTATCTCTTCCCGAATCGACGTGAACTGGCGATTGCGATGGCGCGCCTGTTTGCCTTGAAATATCCCAACAGCCCCACCGATCACATCATGACCAAGACCACTTACCTTGATGATCTCGAAGGCAATGGGATCGAATTGTATTGCGAATCACCCGAAGATGGCTGGATGGGGAATGAGAATGGCAAGTATATCGCCCGCCGTGCAGACGGTTCTCTCAGCAATGGTCGCGAGCCATTGGATGTAGACGCGTTATTCAGCCATCTTAAGGAAGATGAAAAATTGGATGTACCCATTCCACCTGAAACGCGCGTGGGACATGTCCACTTGCATGTGCGGAATGTGGAGGAAGCTGTGGATTTTTATCATGGCATCCTTGGTTTTGATATCATGGGTGTGGCGAAAGCATTCCAAATGGGCTTTGTCTCCGCGGGCGGATATCATCACCATCTTGGACTCAATACCTGGCAGGGCGAGGGCGCGCCGCCTCCGCCAGCCGATGCTGTAGGTTTGAGTTACTTCACCATTGAATTGCCAGATCAAAAAGCATTGGAGGATGTGATTGCGCGAATTGATAAAGCCGGGATCGCATCGAATCAAACTGATGATGGCTTGCTCATCCAGGACCCATCCCAAAATGGCGTCGTGTTGAGAGTCGCAAAGTAAAGCGGGATATCATCCCGCTCCACGAAAATCAAAACATCCGAAGTGCTTTCGGATGTTTTGATTCATTTATAACCCAATCGGCTTCGGACCGATCAAGCGACGATGGGTTGCGCGCATACAGGCATCCATCACGACTTGAAGTCCCGCCTCACGCGCCTTTTGAGCGGCTTCTTCATTGACGATGCCCTCCTGCATCCACACGACCTTCGCACCGATCTTGATCGCGGACTCGACCACGGGCGGCACATCCTCCGATTTGCGGAAGACCTGCACCACATCCACTTTCTCTGGGATCGATTCCAAATTCGGATAAACCTTCTCGCCAAGAATCTCCGTCGCAGTTGGGTTGACGGGAATGATTCGATATCCCTGCTCCTTCAAGTACGAAACAATCCAATAACTTTCCTTCTCATCACTGGACGACAAGCCGAAACTTGCAATCGTCTTTGCCGATAAAAGAATTTCCTTCATCATTTGATCGCTGTTCATGTTTTCTCCTTTTTGATTCATTCCTCGGTCGTCGAATAGGTCGAGCGCCTTTTTCGACCGTATCGAGACCACCGTGTTCTTTAGCCCCTCGTCATCGAAAAATATAATGCCTGCCGAGTTGCATCCGTTAGTCGAAACGGGTGCGCGGGACGATAGCCGGGGACCCAGACTACTTTCTCGCCCATGCACAGCAGAGGCCACCGGTCACGGGCGCGCTGGGGCAGTTTGATGTTGATGAAGAAATCAGAGATCTTCATGGCATGTCCATCCATGCCAAGCGGTTCGAAGCGATCCCCCTCCTGTCGCACACGAAGTTCCAAAGCGTCTGAAATTCCCTTTGCATCCAGCCAGACGTGGAACGGATCATTATTCGATCTGGCTTGTTCCATCGCCAGCGAGGCAATATTCCAGCGTTCGCAATTTAACTTCCAGCCGCCGGATAGTTTGATCGAGCCGGGAATCTTTAACGAGATCGTGCTGCTTTCATCGGGCATTTGAGGCCAGCGTTCGACAGGCAGGGTCGCATCCCCCGCTACAACATAGACCAATAATCCTTCATGTAATAAATGCAGATCACCTGCCAGATCAAGGCGGGCATGCGGATGAGTCGCTGTATTGACAAAATGCCCAGCCCGCTCGAGGGCAGTATAGCCAATGTCCAAATTATGAGGGTGGATGCGTTCGATCGCACGGCGGATCAGGTTCCGTTGGAGTCCGAACGTGTACTTTGTCAACTTGGAAGAGTCGAAGGCGACGAAGTCCGCATTTTCCTGAACAATACATTTCTTCCAGGCGTCATCCAAAGCCTGCACAACAATTTCGTGATCGCCAGCCAGTGAACGGGATGTGCGCCAGATCACTTCGCGAAAACGCGGATTGTAGGATTCAAGCGCGGGGATCAGAAGATGACGTAACCGGTTACGGAAAAAATCCAGCGAGGCATTGCTCGGGTCATGGCGCGGACGAAGTCCATTCGCCGCACAATAGACAACTGTTTCTTCGCGCCAGGTATCCAGCAATGGACGGACGATGGGAATCTCAACATCGAACGTGTGAATGATGGTGCGATGGGTCATGCCTTTAAGACCCGCCAGCCCTGCGCCGCGCAGAAAGTGCATGAGCACGGTTTCAACCTGGTCATCTGCGGTATGGCCCACCGCGACCGCCTGGGCTTTGACGAGCCGCGCCTGTTCCATAAGGAATCGATAACGCAGAATGCGCCCGGCTTCTTCAACGGAAAGTTTTTCTGCTTCGGCGAAGGCATGCACATCCCCGCTTTCAACGACGGAAGCAAAATTGAAACGCCCGGCGGCTTGTTCGACGATGTTGGCATCTGCATCGGAGTCAGGGCGCAGTTTGTGGTTGAAGTGCGCGACGATGACGCGATAGCCAGCCTTGCGAAGTACACTCATCAGGCACAGGCTATCGGGACCACCGGAGACTCCCGCGATAATGGGACGGTCTTTCACAAGCCCGCATTGCACGCGCAGGATGGTTTCGATGTTTTCAAACATGGTGATAATTACAACACATAAAATGGGAAAGGTTATTCTAATTTGAGGGCTGGAGGTTACAAAACTTAATCGCGCAAAGCGGAGTGAGCCGATAGGCGCTTATGCGCTAAGTCTACGGGCTTCACATCAAGCGCTCAGCCCTCCGCTCAGCGCGATGATGGTTTTAGATCTGATACAACTCCACCAGCACACCGGATGTGCTTTGAGGATAGATGAACGCGTATCTCTTCCCATCCGCGGCAGTGCGCGGTTCTTCATTGATGAGGCGCACACCTTTGGATTTCAGTTGTGCCAGCATCCCATCAATATCATCGACTTCGAGACAGATGTGATGCATGCCCGCTCCGCGTTTGGCAAGGTATTTTGCAATACCCGAATCGTCTGTGGTCGGCATGACCAGTTCCACTTCGGAACCGGGGAGCGGCAGGAACGCCACCTGTGATTTTTCAGCGGGCACATCGCGCAGTTCGTGCAGTTCCATTCCCAGCGCATCACGCCAGAATGACAGCGCTTCCTCCATATCTTCCACAACCACTGCCACATGATTGATCTGTTTTACTTTCGGCATGAGGTGTCTCCGTTTCATCAGGTGACAGTCAGTTTCGCGAAGCAGGTGACTATCACCTATAGGTTGGATTATATCCGCTTGCCATACAAATCGAGAACGATTAAGATTGGCATATGGTCAACGTCCCCATCAACGTGCGCCGCGTGGCAGTCATCATCGGCATTGTCATGCTGGTCTTTATTGTGCTTGAGGTTAACCGGCGCCTTGAAGAATTGAATTTGCTGAACAAACAAAATGAACTGGTGCAGGCTCAGGCGACCCAGGCTGTGCAAACGCAGATCGCATTACAAACCCAGGTGGCGTATGCCGGTTCAACCAGCGCTGTTGAGGAATGGGCGCGTACTGATGGTCACTATGTTCAAGACGGCGACCTGCCCGTGGTGCCGATTGGTCAACCTGGCGCGGCACCGCTTGAAATGAGCACGCCTGTCCCTGCCCCAACACCGATGGCAAACTGGCAGGTCTGGCAGGATCTGTTTTTTGGCGAACACTAACAATCCCTTCTGGCTGACAAACCGACTCGCCCTCTTCCCCGAATCGACGCGCGTACGCGACAACGAACTTTTCATCGCGGGACATTCTCTCGCCTCTCTCTCAGCCGAAAACGGGACTCCGTTATACATCTACGACCGCGCCACTTTGGATTTGTCTGTGGCGGAATATAAATCTGCTTTGCGCGCGTATTACCCCGCCGAGTCACATATCACATATGCCGGCAAGGCTTTCCTCTGCAAAGCCATCGCCGCATGGACTCAGCAACACGACCTCAGCGTGGATTGCACTGGCGAAGGCGAAATTGGAATCGCGGTTGCAGGCGGTGTACCGCGTGAAAACATTCTCGTGCATGGGGTGAATAAATCGTTAGCCGACTTAAAGTCAGCATTACAAAATGCAGGGACGATTGTTGTTGATAATCTGACTGAACTCAAAACTCTGGAGTCTGACAGCAAGCTGTCGAAATTGCGGAAGCAAGCTTCCGCATTCCAAATTTGGCTCCGCCTCCTCCCCGGCGTTGCGGTCTCTACGCATCATGCCCACACGCAAACAGGGCAACACGATAGCAAATTCGGCATGACGCGTGAAGAAATTCTCGAAACGGCGGAGTATTGCAAAAAATATAGTCTTCCCCTCAAAGGGATTCACTTCCATCAAGGCTCCAACTTCCGTGACCCTGAACCATTGATCCCCGCGATTGAGATGGCATTGGATATCGCCAAGGAAATCGGCTTTTCAGGCGAGTGGCATTTCTGTCCCGGCGGCGGCTGGGGCGTGGCATATCATGAAGATGAATTACCGAACCCTTCGATTGAAAGTTATGTACGTGGAATTGCCGAAGCTGTGATCGAAGGCTGCAAGTCACGCGGACTCGATCTTCCGCATTTGCATTTGGAACCAGGACGAAGTCTAGTAGCGCGCGCGGGTGTGGCGATCTATCGCGTTGGCGCAATCAAAAGACGCGGTGACAAAATTTGGATTTTGACCGACGGTGGAATGGCAGATAATCCACGTTTTGCGCTGTATGGGGCGCGCTATTCTTGTTTAACGGTGGCAGGCCTCAGTCGGGAAAGCGGCGGGCGGGTTTCCATCGCGGGTCCGTATTGCGAATCCGGTGATGTGGTCATTGAAGATCTACCAATGCCGGATGTCGAAGAAGGCGAGCTAATTGCCATCCCAGTCGCGGGCGCATATCATTTGAGCATGTCCTCCAATTACAACGGCGCGCGCCGACCTGCGGTGTTGATGTTGGAAGAGGGAAAAGCAAATGTGATACTGCGAAGAGAAACAGTTGCTGATTTGCTCAATCGTGATCCGTGAAACTTGTACTTCAAAAGGGTGATTGAATTTCAAACCAATCAGGCGTAGAATGGCACAATCGGATAACCAATACCATGTTGTCCCAACTCATTGGAGCAGGATATGAATAACCTTCAACCCGGGCAGATGCTTGGTCCATATCGCATCATCAATCAGATCGGACAGGGGGGCATGGCAACTGTCTACAAAGCGTATCAGGCATCCATGGATCGTAATGTCGCGGTCAAGGTCCTGCCGGGTCAACTGGCGGAGAGCAAGGAATTCACGCAACGCTTTCAACAGGAAGCCCACATCATCGCCAAATTGGAACACGCCCATATTTTGCCGGTCTTCGATTATGGCGAGAGCGATGGCATCTCATATTTCGTGATGCGTTATCTCGAAGCTGGGACGCTCAAAAATAAAATGGAGGCGGGTCCGCTTTCACTCAGTGAAGTTGACCGCATTTTCACACAATTGGTAAGCGCCCTCAGTTACGCTCACAGTCACGGTGTTATTCATCGTGATCTCAAACCCGCCAATGCGCTCATTGATTCGCAGGGCAACCTTTTCCTCACCGATTTCGGCATCGCAAAACTTTTGGAAAGCGCCTCCCCTCGTTTAACCCAAACCGATGCCATCATGGGCACGCCTGCCTACATCAGCCCCGAACAGGCGCAGGCGCAAACGGTTGACCAGCGCTCGGATATTTATTCGCTCGGCATTATCCTTTATGAAATGGTCACAGGCCGCGTCCCATTTGTGGCAGATACACCGCTGGCTGTGATCCTCAAACATGTCACCAATCCACTGCCGTTGCCATCCTCCATCAAAGCCGATATTCCCGAAGCTATAGAGCAAGTCATCCTCAAAGCCCTTGCAAAAAATCCTGATGACCGGTTCAATAACGTGGCTGACTTTCTAACTGCGTGGAAAAACGCATTGGATGCAAAAGACTCCCCGCGAAAAAAATTCGAAGCGCCCACCGCGTTCTCCTCACCCCAGGCAACGCCTCAGACTCAGGGTATGCCATCTCCAGTTTCAAATGCCTCTCCCAAATCTGCGAGCCGGACGCGCTGGGTCGTTGGTTCTTTGATCGGCGCGGGTATATTGCTTGCCGTGGTTGGGATCGCAGTGCTGGCATCGCGCGGCCTGCCAGCCTTCTCCGGTTCCACTGATAACCCCCAGCTCTCCAGCGGCGACGCATCCGAGGAATATTTCGAGACAGAGATCGGGGATGAGATATCGAACGGGGAACCAGATTCAGGCGCCGGCTTGATCGAAGCGCCGGGGTCCAAGGATATTTATACATTCACAGCCGAAGCTGATCAGGATATTTACGTCCACATCATTGAACCCCCCTCCAGCAGTGACGCTGTTGACATTTACATGGATGATGATCTGGGCACAAATGTCTTCTACAGCTGTATGCAATGTGGCGACCCTGGCGCGATCACGCTCGACCGCGGCGGGGAGTATACGCTTACCATCGGCAATGATGATCCGAATGGCGCAGGCACGGGCGCGTATCGAATCAAAATATGGGACCTATCACCTCCTGAGGAATTTACGATCGATCTTGATGAACGCATCGCAAGAGATATTCCGGGTAAGGGAGCCGGATATATTGAAAACCCAGGTTCGAACGACATATACACCTTCACTACGGATTCAGGTCAGGACGTTTATTTTCAAGTGATTGAACCTCCACGAACTAATGATACGATTTACTGGCGCGTGGAGGATGAAATAGGCAGCGAACTCTTCAACACCTGTCTGCAATGCGGCGACCCGGGTTTGATCACACTGGATCGTGGTGGAACCTACAGTGTGATCGTGGGAAATGAAAGCGGCGCAGGCACAGGCGCCTACGAGATCAAAGTTTGGAGCGTACCGTCACCGGATGATTTCACGATCAACATTGATGACAGGATCGCCAAGGATAAACCCGGACCGGGCGCGGGCTTCATCGAGGTGCCGGGTGCGCATGACATTTATTCCTTCACAGCCACCGCCGGACAGACAGTTACCTTTACAGTCATACAACAGCTCCCCAATTACGATTCGATCGAGTGGTATTTGGTGGATGAACAGGGCAATGAGGTCTTCAATACCTGTTTGTCGTGCGGCGACCCGGGTACATTAACGCTTGAGCGCGGCGGCTTATACACCCTCGTTGTCGGCAGTTACACCAACCCGGCTACAGGGACGTATGAGTTGGGAATATCCTCACCTGAATAAGCCAAATGATTTTGGGTTGCAAATCCAAGGGCGCCATGCAGGTCGCCTTTTTGTTGCAGACTTACCCTGGTTTATAATTTCTGTTTGATGAATGCAATTTGATTTCAGGTCGATTAAATGTAAAATAAAGCCGTTCGCACCTGTTTTCCAACCCAGAGGAGCATGGCATGGATTATCTGCAACCCGGACAAACACTCGGTCCTTATCGCATCATCAGTCAAGTCGGGCAGGGGGGCATGGCGACCGTATATAAGGCTTATCAGCCATCCATGGATCGTAATGTCGCGATCAAAGTCCTGCCGCGTCAACTGGCGGAAACCAGGGAATTCACGGCGCGCTTTCAACAGGAGGCGCGCATCATCGCCAGGCTCGAGCATCCGCACATCCTGCCTGTTTTCGATTATGGGGAGAGTGAAGGCATTACCTATTTCGTAATGCGTTACCTCGAAGCAGGCACGCTCAAAAACAGAATGGAGGCGGGTTCGCTTTCATTTAATCAAATCGATCGGCTTTTCACACAATTGGCTGAAGCGCTGGAATATGCCCACAGTCAAGGCATCGTCCACCGCGATCTGAAACCCGCCAATGCCCTCGTTGATGAACGCGGCAATTTATTTCTCACCGATTTCGGCATCGCGAAACTTTTGGAAAGCGCCTCCCCCCGCCTGACACAGACCGATGCCATCATGGGCACGCCCGCCTACATCAGTCCCGAACAGGCGCGCGCCCAGTCCGTTGACCGGCGTTCCGATATTTATTCGCTCGGCATCATCCTGTACGAAATGGTCACAGGTCGTGTGCCCTTCATCGCCGATACGCCGCTCGCCGTCATTTTGAAACACATCAGCGACCCGTTGCCGTTGCCGTCCATTGTCAAATCGGATATTCCAGAGTCCATCGAAAATGTCATCCTGAAAGCGCTTGCCAAGGACCCAGCTGACCGCTACGATACTGCCGCGGAATTTCTCGCCGCCTGGAAGCGCGCGCTCGAAGAGCGGGATACGATACGCAGTGTGCCTGAACGGATGCCCATCCCCGCTTCACGCCCGGAGATACCGACACCTGCGCCAGGTGCAAGTGTCGGTCAGACTCAGAGTAAGTCTGTCGCAGATACCCGTCAGGGTGCTCCTGCTTCGATAACCTCAACCTCGTCCAAAACTGGAAGACCCACCGGTTGGGTCATTGGTTGTCTGGCAGGTGCATGCCTCTTATTCTCGGTTGCGGGGATAGGCATTTTCGTCTTCAATTGGCAGGGTCTATCAGCCTTGAGTCCAGCCACAGACACGCCCTCCCCGACAAGAACAGATACGCCGCTACCGTCACCCACAGATACGCCATTGCCAACGGAAACGCTGATGCCGACGGAAACCCTGACCCCTGTAAGCAAGGTCGAAATTCTTTTGGAAGATGATTTTTCCAACGAAGACTGGGGCACCCTCACAGATTTTGATAATTCCATAAAATATGATGGTGAAGCCCTGCGGATGAAGATATTCCGGAAAAACTGGTTTGTATGGAGTACGCCCCTCGGAGAAGTGTATGAGGACCATCACGTGGAGGTGACTGTCACCAACAATGACGGAGGCTCCACCACATCATTCGGGGTCATATGCTATAAGCAGGATTCAGATTTATCGTATTATTATCTGGCGATGGCAGCTGACGGAGAATATGTAATCGGACTGGCGGAAGAGGGAGAAATTGATGTGTTTCTCACAAACAACGATGAATGGGCGTTTTCAGATTTGATCGAGAAAAATCAATCCTCCTATCGCGTCGGCGCGGACTGCGGCAACGGCACATTAACCCTTTATGTGGATGGTAAACTGATCGACTCGGTTTCAGATACCACATACACAGATGGCGGCACAGGGCTTTTCGCCTGGAGCGGAGCGAATGCCGATTCGGCAGATGTGACCTTTGATGATTTCATTCTGACAAGACTTGAATAACTGCGACTAAACAACAAGAGAACAAGGCGGTTTTTTAGCCGCCTTTTTCTTTTCTCTCTCTGGTTTATAATTCCCCCTGCAATGGATACCAAAACCCTGCGCGTTCTCGAATACGACAAAATTCTCGAACGGGTGAAATCGTTCTGCGATTTCTCCGCTTCGATGGATTTGGCGCGGGCATTACAGCCCACTGCAAATTTTGATGAAGCCCGGCGCCTGCTTAGCGAAACAACCGAAGCGCGCAACTTATTCGTCACAAATGATATCGGCATCGGCGGCGCACATGATATACGCCCGGCTGTGGACCTCGCAGCGCGCGGCGGTGTGCTCGACCCGCAACAACTGCTGGATATCAAGTCCACGTTGATCTCGTGCCGTGAGATAAAAAAATCACTGGAAAGAAAAACGGATGAGTACCCGCTTCTCGCGCAGCTCGCAGTTGGCCTCCCCGAATCACACGGCATCGTGGACGCAATCACACGCATCGTCTCAGACCGCGGCGAAGTGCTGGATTCCGCTTCACCGAAACTTGCCTCACTGCGACGTGAGATCAAAGTTGCACATGGACGGTTAATGTCGCGTTTGCAGCGCTATCTCACCGAGTCCGCGAACAAGTTGCAGGAACCGATCATCACGCAACGCGATGGGCGTTACGTCATCCCGTTGCGCGCGGAGTTCAAAGGACAGATCAAGGCTGTTGTCCACGATCAATCCTCCAGCGGCGCGACGTTGTTCGTTGAGCCATTGCCGGTTGTTGAATTGAACAATGCCATGCGTGAACTGCAATTACAGGAACGCGATGAAGAACGCAGGATCCTGTCCGAACTCTCTGTTCAGGTCGGTGAACACCGTGAAGAATTCACGTTTGGTGTTGAAAATCTCGCGGTGCTCGATCTGATCTTTGCGAAAGCAAAGTATGCGGAGGAGTTGAAAGCAAGTGAGCCGGTACTTCATAAGCTTTCAGCAGTCAGCAATCAGCGATCAGCTAAAAACGAGAATCAAGAACTGAAAGTTGAAAGCCAAACATTGATTCGTTTGCTCCACGCCCGTCACCCGCTCCTCGATTCGCAAACAGTCGTGCCAATTGATATCAACCCAAAACCCGGAACGCGTGCGATTGTTATCACCGGTCCGAACACGGGTGGCAAAACTGTCTCGCTCAAAACGGTTGGTCTGCTTGTGCTCATGGCGCAAAGCGGACTGCACATTCCCGTGCAGAGCGGCTCGGAACTCCCCTGCTTTCACGCGGTCTATGCTGATATCGGCGATGAGCAATCCATCGAACAATCGCTCAGCACGTTCAGCGGTCATATCACGAACATCATTCGCGTCCTCAAACATATTGACCAGCGCTCGCTTGTAATATTTGATGAACTCGGTTCAGGCACCGATCCCCAAGAAGGCGCGGCTCTGGCGCGTGCGATCCTGAATCATCTGCTCGAAAGCGGATGCACGACCCTCGTCGCAACGCATTACCCTGAACTGAAAACATTCGCGCATTCCACTGAAGCCGTTGTCAACGCCTCTTTGGAATTT
>Ga0137333_1000377_pt1 | contig 11872 bp, 15 predicted proteins | sample EasRivERMLT231_2_FD_102286 | JGI IMG/M metagenome (GOLD analysis project Ga0137333, IMG submission 102286) | Soil microbial communities from meander-bound floodplain in the East River, Colorado, USA - East River MetaG ERMLT231_2 | ecosystem: Environmental > Terrestrial > Soil > Floodplain ... | reverse complement strand
GAAGCGACTCTGACATCCATGCGTTGGAACGCCACCTCATCCACGATTTCCATCATGCTGGATAGGCGCTGTGATAACAGGTCAAACACGAATTCGCGCCAGATATCATAACGGCGAACCCAATCGCGGAAGGTCTCGGTGGGAATCATCACAGCTTCGGCATCTTGCTCCACGCTGGCGATGGCGGGGAAAGATTTATCGCTGAGAATCGCATTGGCGGTCAGGATGCAGCTTTCCCCCAGTCCGAAGCGATAGAGTGTGATTTCGCGGCCTGTCTCGCCAATCTTGTACACGCGCACCACACCCGAGAGCATAAGTGCGATTGCATCTACGCGGTCGCCTTCGACAAAGATATCGCGTCCTGCAGGGATGCGGGCGAGCGATGCCGCTTGTTGAAACTCGTGTGCCAATTGTGAATCGGCGCGCGCCAAAATAGGCAAGGCACGACTTATACGGTTATATTGATTCAGATCAATCATTGTTTCAGTGTACTCTTGGTTTGCAATCACGACAAACGTGTGGTGTTCAGGTAGTCGCAGCGGAACAGCTCAACGTGTATAACTTTAAAAATTGCTTAAAATACAGTGAATGAGATTCGTTTATATCTTTTTAGTGGTATACCTGCAGAGTTTTGGCGTGCACTACAAAGGTAATTCCAAATACAAACCTGCACACTAATTCAAGAACAAACAATTTTCAGTTATGGAGAAGAGATGATTAACCCGGTGATTTTTTCATTTAATATCGGTAGTTTTACACTGGCTTTGCGGTGGTATGGTGTGTTGGTGATGACTGGTGCCGCTACGGCAGCCTGGTTTGCTGAACGCGAAGTCACTCGCCGTGGCGAAAAGGGTCAGATTATTTGGGATGCGCTCGTTTGGCTCCTTCCTACTGGTATCATTGGCGCACGCTTGTGGTATGTCATCAACGCGACTTTGGGTGGAGACACTTATTTTCGTGATAACCCCGTGCAGATCCTGAATATTCCCCAGGGCGGCTTGCATATTTATGGTGGTCTGCTTCTGGGTGGGATCGCCATGTTCTTCTTTTTGCGACACCACAAAATGGATATCTGGTTGTTCCTCGACGCGATTGCGCCAACGGTGTTGCTGGGGCAAGCCATCGCCCGTCCAGCCAACTTCATCAATCAAGAACTATATGGTCAACCAACAACCTTGCCTTGGGGCATTCCGATTGATGCGGCACATCGCATTGGTGCTTACAAAGACCTGATCCAATATCCACTGGATACCACCCGTTTCCACCCAACCTTTGCTTATGAAATGATCTGGAATTTCCTGGCCTTTGCCCTGATCATTTACCTAACACGTCGTTTTTATGGTCGCCTTAAGCCCGGTGCCGTATTCTTTGGCTGGCTGGTACTGGCGGGGCTGGGACGCTTCTTAATCGAATTCTTCCGGCCTGACCAATCGCATTTGGGAAATTCCTGGTTGAGTTTTACTCAAATTGCCACCATCGTCATGATGCTCATCGGATTACTGATGCTGGCTTTTCGTATTGGGATGCTCAAACTGCCATTACCCGCTCTGCCAGAAAATTATCAATTGGCTGAATAAATTGATTTCAATTTCCAGTTCCTGTTTCAAAAAGCTCAACTTTATACACTAACCTAGTGGCTTGCCAGAACGCACTCAACCAGGTATCTGGAACCTTCCAAGAAAATTGCGCACAGACCGGGATAGAAGAACGCAAGGTGTTATAACACGGGACTGCTCCGATCTTTGAACGAAGATGCCCACTCGAATAGGCTACATCACTTAATATGAAAGGTGCTGCTGTTTCAGCGGTCATTGCGCCCATTGCTATTTAAGCGGCCCACCAGATCGGTATGGATCCGCGTGCGATGGCAACCTCGTTAGCATTTGTTACGCCGCTCGGTCACCCGGTCAACATTCTGATGATGGGCCCTGTGGGCTATAGTTTCAAGGATTTCTTCAAAGTTGGCTTGCCACTGACCATCCTTTTGTTTATTGTCATTATGATAGTTTTGCCAATTGTCTGGCCACCCACCGCCAGATAATTGGTAGCAGATAAGGTAAAGTGGTATTTTCCAGGGATTTCAAGCAGGAATAAAAGCATTTAAAGAACTCATACTGAGCTGCATTGGTTGTTGATAAAAGGAAAAACCTATCGAGGTTTATAAGACGATCGGCGTAAGATAAAATGACATTCAATACATTCAACAATCTGAATATGTTGCTACAATATATTCAGGTTTATGAATATGAAAAAGCAATCTATCCCTCAAATCGCCAAACAAATCGCCACACCACTCGGTGCTATTGCGTCACCACAGCGTATTGCCATCCTACTTGCCATCGGCAAAGGTGGGGCCTGTGTCTGCCATCTGGAAACCGCGTTGGGTTGGCGACAGGCCTATATTTCCCAACATCTGATGGCGCTTCGCAAAGCTGATATTTTGCAGGATCGACGTGATGGGCGCTACGTGTTCTATAAACTGAGAAACGCTGTTTTTCTAGACCTCATCACAGCGGCGGCTAGTCTAAGTGGATTTTCCGCCGAATCAGTTTCCATGCTCGTCAACACCCAAATCTATCCAGCATGTGAATGTCCGCAATGCGCGCCAGTGTTAATTCCAGTCAACACTTTATAAGGAAATAATGACTACTCTTTCCACCTCATCGCCTCCTTCATCCAACAAACTACTTCCACTTTATGCATTCCTTGCCATTGTTATATGGCTGATCGCGTACAACCTCATTCAGCCTCTTGCAGACTGGATTTCTTACACGGTGCTAGGATTTGCACATGCCTCACGTTTTGGCGAGTCCCTGGCTTTCTTCCTCTACGATGTACCAAAAATTTTGCTGTTGCTTTCAGGTATGGTTTTTGCCATTTCCATCCTCCGTACTTTCTTCAGCCCCGAACGGACTCGTGCATTACTGGGCGGAAAGCGGGAAGGTGTAGGCAACGTCTTTGCGGCTGTGCTTGGAATTGTGACACCGTTTTGTTCATGCTCGGCCGTACCGCTCTTCATTGGGTTCGTAGAATCGGGAATTCCTCTCGGCGTGACATTTTCCTTTCTCATCGCCGCGCCCACCATTAATGAAGTGGCCGTCATCATGCTGTTTGGCTTGTTTGGCTGGAAGGTTACTGGGTTGTATATTCTCTCTGGACTGGTAATCGCTATCGCCGCTGGCTTCATCATTGGCAAACTGAACATGGAACGGTATGTTGAAGATTTCGTCTGGCAGATCAAAAGCGGTGCTGGACAAGTCCTGGATGAAAAATTAACCTGGAACCATCGGATCGAACGCGCCTGGGACTCCGTCAAGGAGATTGTCGGCAAGGTATGGTTATATGTTGTCGTGGGCATTTCTGTTGGCGCAGGAATTCACGGTTATGTTCCGGAAAGCGCATTAGTCGGGATTATGGGCAAAGCAGCTTGGTGGTCTGTGCCTGCTGCTGTCTTGCTTGGTATCCCACTCTATTCCAATGCCGCGGGTGTGATACCCATTGTCAGTGCGTTGATGGAGAAGGGTGCTTCCCTTGGCACGGTATTGGCTTTCATGATGTCTGTGGTGGGATTGAGTCTACCGGAGACCATCATCCTGCGCCGCGTATTGAAGCCACAACTGATTGCCGTCTTTGTGGGAGTCATTGCTCTGGCGATCATTTTCACAGGCTATCTTTTCAATCTTATTTTGTAAAACTAGACTCTGATTGAAGGGTCTATAAAGGAGAAATATGTTAACCATCAAAGTCCTGGGGTCAGGCTGTGCTAATTGCAAGCGTGTCGAACAGATCGTGCGGAAGATTGTGGAGGAAATGTCTTTGGAGGCCGAAGTTATTAAGGTAACCGAATACCCGGAAATCATGAAATATAACATCCTATCCACGCCGGGATTGGTGATCAATGAAAAGATCGTTTCTACAGGCCGTATTCCCGCACCGGCCGAAGTGACTACTTGGCTGTCCAGTGCGCTTGAGACTGCTTGATCGTTATCGATTCAATAACCTTGGTTTTTCCTGCTCATGGCGAGAGTTTTGAAATCTTTTAACGGAGAGAAGAATATGAAAAAGGCGAGTACCCTTGATAGCATGTAATGACTTTGGATGTTCTGTTTATTAAATCACGAAGCCATGGGATATTTTGCTGAGCGCTACGGTTTAACCATTGCAGGGACCGTGATCGAAAGTTTCAGTTCTGATGCTTCTCCATCGGCCCAACAAATGGCAGCGTTGATTGACCAGATCAAATCGTCTGGTGCGCCCGCCATCTTTTTGGATGCTTCTGATAATACCGTCCTCGCACAACAGATCGCGGACGAGACCGGCGTAAGAGTTGTCACCGACTTGCATCTTGAATCACTGACAGATGGTCCGCCTGCCGCGACTTATATCGATATGCTGAGGCACAACGTCACGCAGATCGTGAACGCGTTGGAATAATCGGGACCTTACCACAAGCTTCCACCCTCTGAGTTGATCCAGCCTGCTGGCATCTAGCTCTTCGGTCAACCGACCCCAATGGATAATTCCAATTCGAGAGGCAAGCCGATCTACTTCAGTCAGAATATGACTCGACATGAAGATAGTCACGCCATCTTGATAAGCGAGTTCTCGTAATAACTCACGAATTTCAACCACACCCGCGGGATCGAGCCCATTGGTGGGCTCATCAAGGATGAGCAGCTCCGGCTTATCGAGCCAATGAATATACACTTGACAAAGAAGATGTCAAATGCAAGAGGAGTCATGGCATGATTAATTTCAATCAAGAGGCAATTAAGCACGCTTATCAAAATTGCACTAAGGTCTACGAATGGTTGACTCCAATTTATATTCTTCCAGAATGAGAAATGTCTTCGCAGAGAAACATCGATTCACTTCACTTGGGACTCGTTTAAACTGTTCTCGACATTGCCTGTGATATAGATCGGAATTTCCTAGCAACCAACTTTAGCAAAACACTTTTTCAGCCTCTCTTTTTCAATGAAACTATAACGGTTGCCTTTCGAGTTTCGCATTTGATGCAACCGGCATCTCCTCTTGATCGGCTTGATCCTAAACAGCCAACGTGATACATTCCAACGCCGCACCAACTCGTATGTTAGCAATGTCAAGCTAGTGGCGACCAAAACAATGAGCGGGTATTTCATCATCACGGGTGCGTTGAGTTGGATCACAAAATATCCTATCACTACACTGAAGGTCATGTGCAGTCAATAGAGCAGCGTTGCGGCTTCGCTAGCATAACGCAATAAGTCGCTTGGCGATTCGGGAAACGATGCCCCAGGAGAATTCTCAGGGCAATGTATTAGAAAATCCTGGTGCCTAAAATTGGGTTTTCGTTCGAGAATCCGCTAATCTTCACGAATTCACGCTAATCGTCAGTACCCCTCCGTCCTACCACTTTCATTTACTGGATAGAAGAGCTTCGATAATCCTTAAGAGGGCTTTCAGGTTAATTGACTTGCTAATGTATTCATCCATACCGGCCGCTAAGCAGCGTTCGCGATCGTTTGGGAGAAAGTGTTCATGGATGATGGCGTTAATCTCGTTGGAAATCGGGACGAGCAGTCACTCCTCGTCCCGATCAAACAAAGCTATGCTTTCCAGTGCTGCCAAAGAATCACGCCCAAACTCTGGAAATCTTTCTGTAATTGTGGCGATTAGGTATCTCAGAAAACGTTGCGGTTCCTGGTCCAACGGACCCAGCGAAAGCCAGCAGACTGACAGTTCCGTTTGCTGGGCAAGTTCCACCAACAAGGATGTCTTGCCATATCCTGCCGGGGTGACGAGCAGAAGTATTCGTTTTTCAAACTGTTCGTAGAGGATATCGATCAGACGCGTGCGCGAAATCAACTCACGCCACCGAAACGGAACCCGAACCTTATTATTGCTTATCGGTAAACCAGATGAAGTGTGCATGGGGAATCAAGTTTTTTCGGACCGTCAATTCATTCGAAGGTAATCAGGTCATTCTATTCTAGAATAACTCACTTCAGCGGTTCCAACTTTGTAACAACTTTTGGGGAATTACCAAGCAAAATACCTACACAAATCATATTCCTCTTCCGAGTTATAACACCTATCTTCCTTAAGGGTTCACCCATAGATAAACGGAGAGCCCAAACATATCAAAGGGTTTCATGAACACACCATCCTCCTGAAGTATGCCTAGTGGTTGAAAGATTTCACCGACTATCCCATAGAAGGAATCGCTGTCTTCCGAAAAACCGAAGAACTACATTATGAAAAGATGTCAGGCGAAAACCACGTACGCCAATCACGGTGAAATTGTTGTATTGTTCCATTGCAGATTTATTAGTAGGGTTAGCACTTTCATGTAGGAATCAAATCATGGATATGCCCAGTCCATCGGCCACGCGGACCAATCCCGATACAATCCTTCCGGAGGGATACTCGCGATCTTTCGGATCGCCAGGCTGGTTCAATCTAGCATCCAACAAAAGTCCCGATCCTTCAATAATAACTGTCCGTTTGGTTTGTCGTAGCAGGCGCATTTGTGAATGTGACTCGATAGCGACCTGCCAGATTCTCCACACTCTGGCACATGACTTGACGACTACATCTTCTCAGTATCAGTGACATAAAGGAAGCGACCACCTAGTAACCGCACATAATGCCCGCGTAACCCGCCAGACTTTTATGGCGTTCGCTGACTCTCGAAAGGCTGATTCCCCGTGCCTTTCAGTGGGTGTTTCACAGAGCATAAAATCATCGGCTATATCTTTTCTGGCAGGATACTTTTCAGGGATTTTGAGTTCTAATGCTCTCGCAACACCAATCTGAAAGGAAACTTATGGCTATTTCCAATTTTTCTCCTTTGAGAGATCTCAAGGGTGTCACCAAACTTACACAACTGATACTGGATTTTTCATGGCATTATAGGGAATCGATCTACACATCGACTTATGCGTACTCTTAAAATTTGTCTCTTGCCAATCGCACAACAAGGAGAACATCTTCGATTGTGTATAACCCATTGTCGAAGGATTCACGGCAGCGAATCTTGCCATATGGCATTACCATGGATTATGCTCTAGAGTAAAGAATTTCTTCGCCTTGCAGGCTGGTTGTCGTTGAAGGTTTTCGATATGAAACGTGCGACATTGACAATTTTCCATCTGAAGCTGTGCGACATTTATAGCTGGCAACATTTGTTCAAGCTCAACAAGATTCTGGTTATCAGACTCGAAGAAATCATTTTGAGGGTCCACAAGTTAAATGATTTTATAACTTACTGGCAGACCAACAGCTGGCGTTACCCGCTAGTGGATGGGACAACACCATATTGACGGAACCCGTTGAAGCTATTGAATCTACCTGAAAATGCGCAGACTCCCGCAACTCGGGTATATGGTATGTTAGGTGGATTTGTTATCATTTACGAATTCATCTTTTGCATGTGATACTTTCTGCTCAAAGGTCAATATATAAATAAGATGATAAGCCAAATTGATATTCTGCAAGCGTTTCGGAGCATGCGCCAACCTGTCGATTGGAGTGTAGTCTACGAATCCGAACTTCCACGGGTTTATAACTATTTCCTGTACAAAGTATGCAATCGAGAGCTTGCGGAAGATTTAACAGCAACAACGTTTGAACGTGCATGGACGACTCGTTCCAAATATAACTCCATTCTTGCGTCGCCAGCTACTTGGCTCTTCGGAATTGCTCGAAACGTTTTACGAGAAAACTTTCGTAGGGACAAGGCAATTGAAAATAAGATAGAGCCTATACAAGATAATGAACACCTGCCATCAGCGATTGATGTTGAACAAAGCTTTCAGGAACTGCAGGACAAAGTACTTTTGCAAAACCTTCTTCTCGAACTTCCAGAACGGGAACATGATTTGGTCGCTCTGAAATATGGCGGAGGACTATCTAACCGCGAAATTGCCAAAGCAACGGGGTTTTCTGAAAGTAATGTGGGCAGCATTTTGCATCGCACTGTAACGAATCTACAAAGAAAATGGGACGAGCGCCATGAATGATAAATTCTTATATCAGTTGTGCGAAGAACCTGAACCAGAGTTTGCTAATAGCCTACGCCAAAAATTATCTCAGCCTCCCTACACCAAGCTTGTGCAAGATGCAAAAGAAAGATTGTTTATTAGCCGATATTTCACCACAAAACGGATGGTCTTGGTGCTTGTGGCACTAAGCCTTGCATTTGCTCTGACGTTATTTGTATCGCCTGCTGTCCGTGCAGCCGTGATCGACATCATCGAAACGATAATTATAAAAGGCATGACTGTTTGGGTCAGCGACGATGTTTCAGCGGTTAGGGGAGAAAGCGAAACCTATTCTGTGATTTGGACTCCCGTAAGTCCAGGAGATATTTCCACCAACTACCCGGATTTTGCAAAATTGCCAACGTGGGTTCCATTTGGCTATGTGCTTCAAGATCGTGCTGCGCTATTCGGCTCCATGATTCAGGAAAATCCTGATTCTGTGCTGTTTGAATGGAAAAACAAATACGGCGATATCATACAGCTCACAGTCTCGGAAGGTTCATGCCCGAATGGACAAGTATGGGAATCGGGAGAGCGAAGATCGGATTGTATGTATGGGTTTTACTTCAGCGTGGATTCAGAAAACCAACCAGAAGTTATAACTATAGATGAACAGGCTGCAATACTTTTCCACGATCTCCAGATTCTGATGGATCTATCAGACCCGATACAACAGTGGAATCCCTATCGAGGGAAGTATGATAACCGCGACCCCGAAGCATTCTTTCTGATTTGGGAATCTGACGGGATGAGATTCGAGATCGCTACCAAGTCACAGACGATCTCAAAACGAGATCTGATACGTTTCGCTGAGTCCATACCTTAAAACTGGCTGAGTCACTCACGGTGAAGATGGCTTTTGTCACCACCCAGGCTGACTGTGGGCAAAATAGGGCGATTGCGAACTGCTCAGACCGGTGATCGAGTTTGCTAGAACCGATTCCACGGTGGTGAGCGTCAGGACCATAACAAGAATAAACTGTAAACGACTTTTCTTGTGAACTACATATTAAACTCCTCTTGTTGGTACGCCGAACTGTCAGGAATACTAAATTTTCCAAAAGCTTGCCCGTATTTGGCGAAGAGCCAAAGCCAACTTTGTTCACAAGCCCGGTATCAATGCAATAGATCTTTTTAGGCGCGATTTGTTGACGCTTCACCGAAGAATCATACACATGTGGATTTTCCAACGCGGCGAAGTCCTGAGACGATCATAGCATGAGGCAATGCCTCGCAGACTCCACTGTGGAAGTGAATTACTATCGCAATGGTGGTATCCCTTCACACGGTGTTGAGGAATTTGGTGACGTAGAGCGTTAAATCAAGTGACGGTCATCTTTGCAAAGATGACCGTCACCTTTTGTTTAAACCAACCCCTGTTTCCTCGCAATGTCCGCGGCTTGCGTGCGATTTTCAGCTTGCAGTTTGGCTAAGATGTTGGAAACATGGTTTTTCACTGTGCCCTCCGTGATGAAGAGTTTCTCCGCAATATCTTTGTTGGAGGCGCCTTGTGCCAATAGAACCAGCACCTCTCTTTCACGGTCGGAGAGCGATTCAATGGTGGATGTGGCCGGGCGCATCATTTCGCGCAATGCACGCGAGGCAATCTCCGGTTGAATAAAAACTTCGCCTTCGTGCACCCGCCGGATCGTTTGGATGAGTTTGTCCGCAGGCGTGTCCTTGAGCAGATAACCCATCGCGCCAGCGCGCACACCCTGATACACGTAATCGTCACGGTCGAAGGTGGTGAGAATAATGACCTTCGCCTGAGCCCATTCACGGCACAATTTGGCGGTGGCATCCACTCCATTCAGGCGCGGCATCTGGACATCCATCAAGATGACATCGGGACGCAGTTCGAGCGCGAGTTGCACACCGCGTTCACCGTCACCCGCTTCGCCGACTACGTGCAAGCCCGGTTCCAGATCAAGAATCGTTTTGAGACCCTGGCGCATCAGGGTTTGGTCTTCGACGAGTAGGATTTTGATGAGATCAGGCATGGGTTGTAAAAGTTTTAAAGGATGGGCAGTTTCACGTTCACGCATGTGCCGCCATGTCCATTGCTGGTAAAAGTTAATTCGCCGCCGAGCCCCTCGACGCGTTCGCGCATTCCGCGCAATCCATAATGACCGGGTTGTTTTTCAGCTTCAGGCGGCATACCACGCCCATCATCTTTGACGGTGAGCCGCGCAGTTTGCGATTCCATATCAAGCCGAATCTGCACAGTGCGCGCGGCGGCATGTCGCTCGATATTCGCCAATGCCTCTTGCGCGACCCGCCAAAGAGTCTCTGCCTGCGTGGGAGAGAGTTGATTCGCACCTTCCGCGACATGACAGGTAATTTCAAGATGCGCGCGTTGACCCGTATCCACGCTTAAGGTTTGCAGGGCTTCACTCAATCGCCGTTCGCCCAAGCCGGGGGCACGCAACCCCGCGAGGGAGCGGCGCAAATCGTCCATGCTGGCGCGTGTCAAGGTCTTGAGTTCATCCACTTGCGCGGAGGCACGCTCGGGGTCCACTTTATAGAGGCGTTGTATCGCCTCCAATTGAACGGAAAGGGCAACCAGTGCATGACCGAGGCTATCGTGCAGGTCACGGGCGAGCCGCTCGCGTTCCTGAAGAGTCGCCAGTTCGGTGTCGCGTTGATGGGCGAGTTCCAATTCCTTTTGGGCGGATTCCAATTTGGTGATGAGTTTCGCGCGCTCTCCGCTAGTACGGATGATGCCAGAAATGAAGAGAAAGATCGTCATGCCGCCAAGCCATTGGAACGTAAATCCAATCACCGCGCCAAGCGGAATCTGCCTGAGGTTCCAATCCGAAGTGATCAGGGCAATCAGAAACGTGACAATGGCTGTTCCAGGCATGACTGCTTGAAACGGCAATAATCCAAACATTTGTCCGAAGTAGGTGAAACCCAGCCACCATGTAAATGGATTGAGCCAACATGCCAGCCCCCACATACAAACTCCACCCACAAAATACAAAGCCAGGTTTCGCGATGAGACGGGCCAGCCACCGCGCTTGATACAAAAAAAATATAACAGCCCTTGCGCAATAGACAACCCTGCCACCGTCCACTCGCGCCAGGTTAGTTCATTCGCATTTGTAATGAGGACCGCGACGGCGGCAAGACTGAATATCAATAAGGATGCTACATCCCAAAATCTGCCATAGAGTTTAAAGTATTGGGCAGGTATTGGGAGTTCGCTATCAGCCAGGTGAGATGGGCGAGTTTCCGACATGTGGAAAGTGTACTCTGGAAGAGGGAAAGTGGAAAGTAATTATGGCTCAACGTCCCGCAGGTTTTCCAACCTGCAGGACGTTACTAACTTACGCCTTCGGCTCCCAGCGGAACAACTTTGCGGCGATAAAGGTCGCGCCGATGCCATAGACGGCGAGCAGGAACAAATGCGTCAGCCATTTGGGATCGAGCGTGGCTTCCAATAGGGCAGAGCGCACCAGTTGAACCACCGGGTAAGCTGGCAGATAAGGCACTACATTTCGCAGCCAGTTCGGCAGCATATCAAGGGGAAAGACCATGTCACTGATGAACATGAGCGAAGAATAGATCGTCATCCCAACCGCTGTCGCTGTGCCGGCTTTTGCCGCGACTCCACTGATAATGCCGCCCAGGGCCATGAATGCCAGCAGACCAGCCAGGATCATCGGATAAGCCAGCGCGAGACTCAACCCACTGACAGGAACTTTATAGAGCAAAACACCGGCGATGATAATCAGCGTGCTTTGCAAAATGCCAATCAGGAGGTTGTCAAGGAGATACGAGCCGATCAATTGTCCGGCAGGAAGAGGCGAGGCTTGCAACCGGCGCAGGATACTCTTTTCACG
>Ga0137333_1000376_pt1 | contig 11874 bp, 22 predicted proteins | sample EasRivERMLT231_2_FD_102286 | JGI IMG/M metagenome (GOLD analysis project Ga0137333, IMG submission 102286) | Soil microbial communities from meander-bound floodplain in the East River, Colorado, USA - East River MetaG ERMLT231_2 | ecosystem: Environmental > Terrestrial > Soil > Floodplain ... | reverse complement strand
CCAGTCGGCCATGCACAACCTCGTGAACAAGCACGGAGGACACGTCGCCGCGGAGGACATGGTCGTGAAGTCGATCCTGATCGACGAAGGCAAGACGATGTATCGCATCCGTCCGCGCGCGCAGGGCCGGGCGTATCGAATTCGCAAGCGCAGCAGCCATATCAAGGTGACGGTGTCGCTGACGGAGGAACCCAAGAATGCATGATCGACGTGTGGCAACGCGGAGGGCCCGGTAATGGGACAGAAGACCAATCCGATCGGCTTCCGCCTCGGAATCAACCGAACGTGGGATTCCCGCTGGTTCGCGTCGAAGGAGTATTCGAGGTGGCTCGACGAGGACATCAGGATTCGCGACTACATCAGGCGCCGCCTGTTCAAGGCGGGCGTGGCGCGCGTCGAGATCGAGCGGTCGGGCGGCAAGGCGACGGTGAATATCTTTACGGCGCGGCCGGGGATGGTCATCGGGCGCAAGGGCTCGGAGGTGGATCTGCTCCGCGATGAGCTCAAGCAGATGTGCCGGCGCGACGTCCAGATCAACATCAAGGACGTTAAGAAGCCCGAACTCAATGCCCAGCTGGTCGCCGAGCACATCGCGATGCAGCTTCAGCAGCGGGTGGCGTTCCGCCGCGCGATGAAGAAGACCATCCAGTCGGCGATGCGCATGGGTGCCCAGGGCATCAAGGTGCAGTGCTCGGGTCGCTTGAACGGCGCCGAGATCGCCCGCCGCGAAGGCTACCACGAGGGCCGGGTGCCGCTGCACACGCTGCGCGCCGACATCGACTTCGCGCGGTCGACCGCGCACACCACGTTCGGCACCGTGGGCGTGAAGGTTTGGATCTACAAGGGGGAGATATTCCCCGAGGAATTCAAGAAGTCGTTGAGCAAGGCCGCAGAGGGGAGCCGGTAAGCCATGTTGATGCCGAAGCGCGTGAAGCACCGCAAGCAGCAGCGCGGTCGCATGAGCGGACAGGCGAGTCGGGGCGCAACCATCGCATTCGGCGCCTATGGATTGAAGGCGATGGAGCCGCACTGGATCACGAACCGGCAGATCGAGGCAGCCCGCGTGGCGATCACCCGTCACATCAAGCGCCAGGGAAAACTGTGGATCCGAATTTTCCCCGACAAGCCCGTGACGGTCAAGCCGGCGGAAACCCGCATGGGCAAGGGGAAGGGCAACCCGGAGTACTGGGTCGCGGTCGTGAAGCCGGGACGCGTGCTCTTCGAACTCGAAGGCGTTGCCACCGACGTCGCGAAGCGCGCCCTCGAGTTGGCGGCCTCCAAGCTCCCCTGCAAGACCAAGTTCGTCCAGCGTGATGTGGAGGAGTAGGATGAACGCGCAAGACATGAGGAACATGACGGCCATCGAGCTCCAGGCGCACCACGATTCGCTGTTGGACGAGCTCGCGAACCTGCGCGTCAAGCTGGTGCTGCGGCAGCTGGAGAATCCGTTGCGGGTCCGGGCGTTGCGTCGCGAGATCGCGCGCACCAACACGATCCTCACCCAGAAGCAGACGGGCAAGTAGCCGTCGTCGCGGCGACGCGACGACAGGTAAGGTGGAATGATGACGGAAGCAAACACGACTTTGAAGCCGGTGCGGCGCAAGACGTTCGTCGGCCGGGTGAAGAGCAACCAGATGGACAAGACCATCGTGGTCACGGTGGAGCGCCTGGTGAAGCACCCGGTGTACGGCAAGTACATCAAGCGCACGACCAAGCTCTACGCGCACGACCCCGAGAACACGTGCAAGATCGGCGACAAGGTACTCGTCATGTCGACCCGGCCCTTGAGCAAGACCAAGCGCTGGCGGCTGATCGAAGTTATCGAGCGCGCGAAGTAGTCGCTCGGATGGAAACCGGCAGGTAAAAGCTATGATCAAAATGAGGACCATGCTCCAGGTCGCCGATAACTCGGGTGCCAAGAAGTTGCAGTGCATCCAGGTGGTCGGCTCGACCCGGAAGAACAGCGCCACCATCGGCGACATTATTTCGGTGTCGGTCAAGGTCGCCATCCCGGGCGGGCTCGTGAAGAAGGGTCAGGTGGCGAGGGCGGTCGTCGTGCGCACGAAGAAAGAGACGCGCCGCGTGGACGGGACGTTCATCCGTTTCGACGAGAACGCGGCGGTTATCATCAACGAGAACAAGGAGCCCATCGGGACACGCATTTTCGGCCCGGTGGCACGAGAGCTCCGCGACAAGAAGTTCATGAAGATCATTTCGCTCGCGCCGGAAGTGCTGTGAGCGGGGGTTTAGCGCCATGCGTAGCATCGTAAAGAACGATATGGTCAAGGTCATCTCCGGCAACCACAAGGGTAAGACCGGCAAGGTGATCATGGTGATTCCAGACAAGAACCGTGTGATTGTCGAGAAGATCCAGCTCGTCAAGCGCCACACGCGTCCGCGCTCCGCGCAGCAGCCGGGTGGCATCGTCGAGAAGGAAGCCTCGATTCACATCTCGAATGTGATGTTGGTGTGCCCCAAGTGCGGCAAGGCTTCACGCACGCGGACCGGCGCGTTGCAGAGCGGCAAGAAGGTCCGCGTGTGCGGGTCGTGCAACGAAATGTTGTCGAACGAGTAGCGGGAGATTGAGCGATGATGAGACTTCGGGAAATGTATGAGAAAGAAGTGGTTCCGGCCCTGACCAAGGAGTTCGGGTTTTCGAACGTCATGCAGGTGCCGAAGCTGGAGAAGATCGTGGTGAACATGGGGGTCGGCGAGGCCGTGGCCAACGCGAAGCTGGTGGACGCGGCGATGAGCGACCTCGGGTTGATCACGGGACAGAAGCCCAGGCTCAACCGCGCGCGGATCTCGGTGGCGGCGTTCAAGCTGCGCGAAAACATGCCGATCGGGTGCAAGGTGACGCTGCGCTGCGACCACATGTTCGAGTTCTACGACCGGCTCGTGAACCTTTCGCTGCCGCGCATCCGCGACTTTCGCGGCGTGCCGACGCGGGGATTCGACGGGCGCGGCAACTATACGCTCGGCATCAAGGAGCACATCATCTTCCCGGAGATCGATTACGACAAGATCGTACAGGTCTTCGGTATGGACATCACGATTGTGACGTCGGCGCGCACGGATGAGGAAGCGTTGGCGCTGTTGACGCACATGAAGATGCCGTTCCGCAAGAACTAGCGCGGAAGCGGCGAACGAGGAAGGAACGCGTGGCCAAGAAATCGTGGATTGTGAAGTCCAAGCGGCGCCCGAAATTCAAGGTGCGCGCCTACCACCGCTGCAACAAGTGCGGTCGGTCGCGTGCGTACCTGCGCCGGTTCGGACTGTGTCGAATCTGCTTCCGCGACCTCGCCCTCATGGGCGAAGTTCCGGGGGTGGTCAAGGCGAGTTGGTAGTAGTGAATCGCGCCAAGACGGGCGAGGCGCAGTTCCTTCGGAGCGAATCCGCAGGCGCGCTATAGACGTTTGCGCGCGAGGACCTGAGCGAAGAAGGAAGCTGTGCCTCGCCCGCATGGAGTAACGAGCGAGATCAGCGAATCAGGAGAAGAGCAATGTCGATGACGGATCCGATTGCCGATTACCTCGCGAGGCTGAGAAACGCCGCGCGGGCGAAGCACAAGCACGTGGACATTCCCGCCTCGCGGGTGAAGGCGCAGATCAGCAAGATTCTGCTCGATGCCGGATACCTCAAGGGCGTCAAGTACATCGAGGACGAGCGCCAGGGACTCCTGCGGCTCTACCCGAAGTATACCAAGGAAAACGCGGCGGCCATGAGCGGATCGCGCCGGGTGAGCAAGGCGAGCCGGCGCATCTACGCGCCACGCACGCAGCTCCCGCGCGTGCTCGGCGGGTTCGGGATCGCAATCGTTTCGACGTCGCAGGGAATCATCACCGACGGCGAATGCCGCAAGCGCGGCATTGGCGGCGAAGTAATGTGTGAGGTCTGGTAGTCGCGGCATTCCTGCCTCGCTCCCGGAGAGAAAACGGACGGTTTGATATGTCGCGAATTGGAAGAAAGCCGGTGGAGATTCCGGCGGGCGTGTTGGTCGCGATCAGCGCGACGACGGTAACGGTCACGGGGCCGAAGGGGTCGCTTTCGCTGAACGTCCCGTCGGCTTGCAAGGTCGCGCAGGAGGGCAACACGCTTGCCGTCACGCGCGCCGGCGACGAGAAGTCGGTTCGCGCGGCGCACGGCACCACGCGCGCGCACCTCAATAACATGGTGCGCGGAGTCACGAGCGGTTTCGCCAAGGATCTCGAGATCGTCGGGGTGGGCTACAAGGCGGAGACCAAGGGCAAGACGCTGGTTCTCACCATCGGGTACTCGCACCTGGTGAACTTCGCCGTGCCGGAGGGCATCACGGTCGAAACCCCGGAACCAACCAAGATCAGGATTTCCGGCATCGATCGGCAGCGGGTCGGCCAGGTAGCGGCCGAGATTCGCGCGGTCCGGAGTCCGGAGCCGTACAAAGGCAAGGGTATCAAGTATTCCGACGAGCACATCGTGCGCAAGGCCGGCAAGTCCGCGGTGGGCTCCACGTAGCCCGGCCGGGACCGCCGAGAGGGCAGACCATCATGAGAAAGAAATTTGCAAATCCGAGCGAGTACAAACGCTGGCGTCGTCATCAGCGGGTTCGCAACCGGGTGGTTGGAACGCCCGAGCGACCGCGCGTGTGCGTGTTTCGCTCCAACGACCACATCTATGCGCAACTGATCGACGACACGGCGGGACGGACGCTCTTGTCGGTGTCGAGCTTGAAGCTCGCGGTGGAGTCGGGCGCCAAGCCGACGGCGAAGCCGGCCGCGAAGGCCGAGGGCGCGAAACCCGAAGGCAAGAAGGGCAAGAAGAGCGAGAAGGCGGAGACGGAAGCCGCCACCGGTCGCAAGACGACGCTGGCGCGCGAAGTGGGACGCCTGCTGGCCGAGGCCGCGAAAGCGAAGGGTGTGGGCAAGGTGTGTTTCGATCGCGGCGGATATCTTTATCACGGGCGCGTCGCTGCGCTGGCCGATTCGGCCCGCAAGCACGGGCTCGAATTTTAGCACCCGAATCGACGGAGGACGTCGAAAGTGGCTGAAATCGTAGGCACGACCCCGCAGCAGACCGATCGCAATCGTCGCCCCGCTCGTGGCGGCGGCCACGGCCGGCGCGACGATCGCCAGCGTCGCGGACCCAGACCGGATCGCGAACGCGGCGGCCCGGAGTACATCGAGAGCACGGTGTATGTCAACCGTGTGGCGAAGGTAGTCAAGGGCGGACGCCGCTTCAGCTTCAACGCGCTGGTGTGCGTCGGCGACGGCATGGGCCGCGTCGGGGTGGGGCTCGGCAAATCGAACGAAATCAGCGATGCGATTCGCAAGGCCGGAGAGAACGCCAAGCGCTCGATGATTCGCGTTCCGATGATGGGCGGCACGATTCCGTTTCTGGTGTTCGGCAAGTTCGGCGCCGGCCGCGTGATGCTCAAGCCCGCGACCCCGGGTACCGGCGTCATCGCCGGCGGCGTGGTGCGCGCGATCATGGAATCGGCGGGCGTGCGCGACGTGCTGGCCAAGTCGCTGGGGTCGACCAACCCGCACAATCTGGTGAAGGCGACGATGACCGCGTTGCAGCAGCTCGAGAGCGCCCGGGACGTCGCCAAGCGGCGCGGCATTTCGATCAATCAGCTCTTCAGTATCGAGCCCAAGGAAGTCGAGCCCAAGGAAGTCGAGGCCAAGAATGGCTAAGGTCAAACAGATTCGTATCACACAGGTTCGCAGCACCATTGGCGCCGTCCCGAAGCACCGCCTGACCATGGAGGCGCTTGGGTTTCGTCGGTGCTACCAGACGCTGGTCAAGACCGACACGCCGCAGATTCGCGGCATGGTCCAGCAGGTGCGCCACCTCGTGAGTGTCGAGGAGGTGCGTTAGCATGCGGCTCGGAGAGCTCAAACCCGCGTCCGGTGCGAAGAAGAAACGCAAGCGTGTGGGTCGCGGTCCCGGCTCGGGCCACGGCATGACGTCCTGCCGCGGGTCGAAGGGCTCGCAGTCGCGCACCGGCAATACGACCCACCCCTGGTACGAAGGCGGGCAGATGCCGATCCAGCGCCGCCTGCCGAAACGCGGATTCACCAACCTGTTCCGCGTCGAGTACCAGGTCATCAATCTGGGCGCGCTCGATCGTTTCGAGGCGAACGCGACGGTCGATATCGACGCGTTGCTGGACAAGGGGCTCATTCGTCACCTGAACAACCCGATCAAGCTGCTCGCCGACGGCGAGATCAAGAAACCGCTCAAGATCACGGTGCACGCGTGCAGCCAGAAGGCGAAGGAAGCAGTGGAGAAGGCCGGCGGACAGGTGAACCTGGTCGGCTGACGGGCGGCCGTAGTACATGTTTAGCAAGCTTCAAGAGATTTTCAGCATTCCCGAGCTCAAGCGCCGCGTGGTGTTCACGCTCGGGCTTTCGGTCGTTTACCGGGTTGGGAGCCACATCACGGCGCCGGGTGTCGATGCCTCCGTCCTGACGGAGTTTTTCGCGCGCCAACGTGGAACCATCCTCGGCCTCTACGACCTCTTCGCGGGCGGCAACCTCGAGAAGGCCACGATCTTCGCGCTCGGCATCATGCCCTACATCAGCGCGTCGATCATCCTGCAGCTTTTCCAGGCGGTCATTCCGTTCTTCGAAAAGCTGGCGAAGGAAGGCGAGGAAGGGCGCAAGAAGATCACGCAGTATACGCGCTACGGCACCGTGGTGCTTTCCGTCGTCCAGGGTTTCGGCATCGCGATGTTCCTCGAGGGTATGCGCGGGCCGAGCGGCGAATCGGCGGTAATGTTCCCGGGGTGGGGGTTCCGCCTGCTGACGATTCTCACGCTGACGGCGGGCACGGTATTCATCATGTGGCTCGGCGAGCAGATCACGGAGCGCGGAATCGGCAACGGAATGTCGCTCATCATCACGATCGGGATCGTCGCGCGCTACCCGATCGAAATGCTCAATACGGTTCGCGCGCTGCAGCTCGGTCAGATGACGCCGTTCAAGCTGGGTCTCATCCTGCTCATGATGGTGGGGGTCATCGCGGGGGTCATTTACGTGACCCAGGGGCAGCGGCGAATTCCGGTTCAGTATGCCAAGCGGGTGGTCGGGCGACGCGTGTACGGGGGACAGGCAAGCCATATTCCCCTCTCCGTCAACATCGCCGGCGTGATTCCGATCATTTTCGCGCAGTCGTTGATCATGTTCCCGAGCACGATCGCGGCGTTGTTCCCGAACGCAACGTTCTTGCAGTCGATTACGCTGTGGTTGTCACCCGGGCACGTGGTCTACATCACCTTGTACGCGTTGATCATCATCTTCTTCACGTACTTCTATACCGCGATCGTCCTGAATCCGGTGGACCTCGCCGATAATATGAAGAAGTCGGGCGGCTTCATCCCGGGCATTCGCCCCGGAAAGCGCACCGCCGAGTATATAGATAGAATCTTGACGCGCATCACGTTGCCGGGGGCGGTATTCCTGGCGTTCATCGCGATCCTGCCCGACGTGCTCATTCGGCAGGCCAACGTGCCGTTCTATTTCGGAGGCACCGGCCTTCTGATCGTCGTGGGCGTGATGCTGGATACGCTGCGCCAGATCGAGTCGCACCTGTTGATGCGCCACTACGAGGGATTCGTCAAGCACGGGCGCCTGCGCGGGCGACGGGGATAAATGAACCTGGTGCTGTTCGGTCCGCCGGGGTCCGGGAAGGGCACGCAGGCCGAGCGGCTCCGGGACCGGTTCCGGCTCCGGCACATCTCGACCGGAGACCTCTTGCGCGACGCGGTGGCGCGGGAGACCGAGCTGGGCAAGCAGGTGCAGAGCGTGTTGGCCGCCGGCCGGTTGGTGTCGGACGACATCGTGCTGGCGCTGATGCGGGACGCGATCGCGGCGGTTGCATCCGAGCCGGCGTTGCGGGGCTGGCTCCTCGATGGATTCCCGCGGACCGTGGGCCAGGCCGAGGGGCTCGACCGGCTCCTCGAGGAGTTGCGCCAGCGGATCGACGCGGTTTTCGTGCTCGGCGTCGGACGCGAGGTCTTGATCGAGAGGCTGTCCGGGCGGCGAACCTGCACGCAGTGTAAGACCGTCTATCACGTGACGGCCAATCCGCCGACGGTGGAGGGACGGTGCGACAAGTGCGGAGGAACGCTGGTACAGCGCGAGGACGATCGCCCGGAGACGATCGAGCGGCGCTTGGGCGTGTACGCGGCGCAAACGCAGCCCATCCTGGCCTACTATCGCGGGCGGGTGATGGTGCACGAGCTCGACGGGGAGATGCCGGTCGACGAGGTAACGCGGACGATCGAACGAGAGCTGGGATGATCGTTCTGAAGTCGCCGTCCGAGATTGCAGTCATGCACGCCAACGGCCAGATCGTGGTCGAGTGCTTCGAGCTGGCGCGCGACTTCATCCGGCCGGGCCGTTCGTGCCGCGAGCTGGACGCCGCGATCGAAGGCTTGATCGTGGCGCGGGGCGGGGTGCCGGCGTTCAAGGGGTTTCACGGGTACCCCGCGGCGACGTGCATATCGGTGAACGAAGAAGTCGTCCACGGCATCCCGGACGAACGAACGCTGCGCGAGGGCGACATCGTCGGGCTCGACATCGGCGTTTTCAAAGACGGGTTTTACGTCGATTCCGCCCGAACCATCCCGGTCGGCGGGATCAGCCGCGGGGCGCAGACCCTGCTGGACGTGACTTGGGACGCGCTCGAGCGCGGAATCGAGCAGGCTCGACCCGGCAACCGGCTGACGGACATTTCGCACGCGGTGGAAACGCGCGCGAAGCAGGCCGGGTTCTCGGTGGTGCGATCGCTGGTCGGGCACGGCATCGGACGGCGGATGCACGAGGATCCGCAGGTTCCCAACTTCGGCGCGCCGGGTCAGGGGATCGTCCTCGAGGCGGGGCTGGTCCTCGCCATCGAGCCGATGGTGAACGTCGGGGCGGCCGAGGTGTTCACGCTGGAAGACGGGTGGACGATCGTCACGGCGGACCGGAGCCTTTCCGCGCATTTCGAGGACACGGTCGCGGTGACCGTCGACGGCCCGAAGATTCTCACGCGGTGAAGAACCGCCGAAAGGGTATGTGCCAAAAGAGGACACGATCACAGTAGAGGGAACCGTCGTGGAGGCCCTGCCCAACACGATGTTCCGGGTCGAGCTCGCGAACAAGCATGTGGTGCTCGCTCACGTGTCGGGCAAGATGAGAATGCACTTTATCAAGATCCTGCCGGGGGATCGGGTAACGCTCGAGATTTCGGCGTACGATCCGACCAAGGGCCGAATCGTTTATCGGTACAAGTGATCGCGAGGGAAGCGACATGAAAGTCAGAACGTCAATCAAGAAGATCTGTCCGGATTGCAAGCTCATCCGGCGTAAAGGCGTGCTTCGCGTCATCTGCAAGCACAAGCGACACAAGCAGCGGCAGGGCTAGGGCGACGGTCGCGTGCCGCCCCCGAGGGCGGCGGGCACACGGTGGTCCGGCGAGGAAAGGAGACCGGTCGACAGTGCGAATCGCAGGCGTAGATATTCCGAACGAGAAGCGAGTTGTCATTGCTCTGACGTACATCTTCGGCATCGGGTCGAAGTCGGCGAACATGATTTGCTCGAAGGCGGGCCTGGATCCCAACACCCGGGTGAAAAACCTCCTGGAGGACCAGGGCATCAAGCTCCGCAATGTCATCGAGAACGAGTTCAAGGTGGAAGGCGAGCTCCGAACGGAGTTGAGCTTCAATATCAAGCGATTGATCGACATCAACTGCTACCGTGGGCGCCGGCATCGCGTGAATCTGCCGGTGCACGGCCAGCGGACGCGCACCAACGCGCGCACGCGCAAGGGCCCGAAGGTGCGGCCGGGTGTCGGCAAGCGGAAGGCTGCCACGTCCAAAGTGTAGCCGCTCTTGGCAGCGAGCTTGATATACGGCTCGGGGCCACGAAGGTGTAGCCGCTCAAGGAGGAACGCGTTGACGGACAAGAAGCCGAAACGGCCGGGAAGCAAGAAGAAGAACCGGAAGGTAGACGCCGCGGGTGTAGCCCACATCCAGTCGACGTTCAACAACACGATTGTCACCATCACCGATATGAGCGGTGCGGTGGTGTCGTGGGCCAGCCCCGGCATGGTCGGGTTCAAGGGCTCCCGGAAGAGCACGCCGTTCGCGGCCCAGCTCGCCGCCGAGCGCTGCGCGCGCGAAGCCCTGGAGTTGGGCATGAGAAAAGTGGAAGCCTGGATTACGGGTCCGGGCGCGGGCCGCGAGGCGGCGATTCGTTCGCTGCGCGCGGCGGGCCTCGACGTTACCGCGGTGAAAGATTGCACGCCGGTTCCGCACAATGGATGCCGTCCCCGCAAGCGGCGGCGTGTATAACGGAGGAATGAATGGCCAGGTATCGTGACGCCAAGTGCAAGTTGTGCCGCCGCGAGGGGGAGAAACTCTTCCTCAAGGGGGACCGTTGTTATTCCAACAAGTGCGCCATCGAGAAGCGCAACTTCCCGCCGGGTCAGCACGGCAAGACGCGGAAGGGCAAGTCCTCGAAGTACAACATGCAACTGCGTGAAAAGCAGAAACTTCGCAAGACGTACGGGTTGCTGGAACGGCAGTTCCGGAATTACTTCGAGAAGGCAGCGCAGCAGAAGGGCATCACCGGCACCACCCTGCTCCAGATGCTCGAGCGGCGCCTCGACAACGTCGTCTATCGCTTCGGGTTCACCGCCTCGCGCGCGCAGGCGCGGCAGCTGATTCGCCACAGCCACTTCGAGGTGAATGGAAAGAGAGTCAATATCCCGAGCTACCTGGTTTCGCCGGGTGACCGGGTGGCGCCGCGCGGAAAGAGTCGCGACCTGTTCATCATTCGCGAGGCGATAAAGAACGTGGACGCGCGGCAATCGGTTCCCTATCTGGATCTGGACACGAACAAGCTCGAGGGGACCTTCGTGGAGATTCCAAGCCGCGATGTGATTCCGGTGCCGGTCGAGGAGCAGCTCATCGTCGAGCTGTATTCGAAGTAACCGCACCGATGCGTGACATGCGCGTCCCCGCAAGAGGAGGAAACGAAACATGAAATGGCGTAATTTGCTCATGCCCAAGGAAATTGTTCGCGACACCGCGACCAGCACCCACACGACCGCACGCTTCGTGGTCGAACCGCTCGAGCGTGGCTTCGGGCTCACCCTCGGCAACGCGTTTCGGCGCACGCTGCTCTCCTCGATTCAGGGTGCCGCGGTCACCGCCGTGCGCATCAAGGGAGTGCTGCACGAACTGTCGAACATTCCCGGCGTGATGGAGGATGTCACCGAAATCGTGCTCAATCTGAAGCAGCTGGTCGTGGTGATGCACGGCGACGAGCCCAGGTTCCTGAAGCTTCGGGTGGGCAAGGTGGGACCGATCACGGCCGCCGACATCAGCCCCGACGCCGACATGGATATCATCAACCCGGAGCTCGTGATCTGCACCGCGTCGGAGCCGGTCGAGGTCGAGATGGATATTCTCGTGGGTCACGGCCGGGGCTACATGCCCGCCGAAAGCCACGATCTCGGCGACTACGACATCGGCTTGATTCCGATGGACTCGAACTTCGCTCCGGTGCGTAAGGTCGCCTACACGGTCGAGAACACGCGCGTCGGGCAACGCACGGACTACGATCGGTTGATTCTGGAAATCACGACCAGCGGCAGCACGCGCCCGGAAGACGCGCTCGGCTATGCTGCGAAAATCGTGAAGGACCACATGCTGCTCTTCATCCAGTTCGACGAGTCTCCGATGGAGGCCGCCGAGCCGGTGGTGGACGAGGAGCACGAGCGGCTGCGCGACATCCTGGGACGGAGCGTCGAGGAGCTGGAGTTGGCGGTGCGATCGGGGAATTGTCTGCGCCGCGCGAACATCAAGACGCTCGGCGATCTGGTTCGGCGCTCGGAGGCCGAGGT
>Ga0137333_1000375_pt1 | contig 11882 bp, 7 predicted proteins | sample EasRivERMLT231_2_FD_102286 | JGI IMG/M metagenome (GOLD analysis project Ga0137333, IMG submission 102286) | Soil microbial communities from meander-bound floodplain in the East River, Colorado, USA - East River MetaG ERMLT231_2 | ecosystem: Environmental > Terrestrial > Soil > Floodplain ... | reverse complement strand
CAGCCAGGCATTGATTGTCACGGCATCCAAATTGGATGCGCCTAACAAGCCATACAAACCCGCGGTCATGCCGGGACGTTGAGCGGCTTCTGCCCGTGAGGGGAATTCCAACAGCAGGCGACGCTCATGTAAAGGTGGACCCGATAGCTCTGCCACCGCGTTGACAGCATGATACAACGACTTGATGTACTTCACCACATCGATTGGCTTGACGATGTCTTCGATCTCAAGCAGGTCACGCCAGATCTGGCGTCCGTGTGCGAGCAGGGCACGTGAACGTCGCAACGCTGGCGCAGGAGCATTGAATTCAAACCCAGCACGCAGACCCGCTTGTACAAACTCAAAAAATTTCTCGCGCTCAAAGAGCAACATGGGATCGTACATTTCCCAACCCAACCACGGATCAAGCCGTAACTCACGTGGACGCTTGAACTCAGACTTGGCACGGTGACCAAGGTCCACGTGGAAGTCTGGTGTGAGGCGCACAAACTCACGGCGATGCTTGGGTTCGGTGGCATGCACAAAGATAATATCGATATCCGTGGTGCCGCCAAGGAGCGGATCGATCTCATTTGAGACGAGGGAACCGGTTAGATATGCGGCAATGATGTCGCGGTCGTTGAAGGCGCGTTCCTGGGTAGTCTCTTTGGCGATTCGGATCAATGATTCACGCGTAACTCGCATAGGCTTCCTTATTTGGGCAAAGGTAAAGATTGTTGAAACGGAGGCAGGCTCAGGCTTTGTCTGATGCGGTCTTCGATCAATTTCAAATGTTCAGGGTTCTGAATAATGTTCAGGTTGTTCGAGTCGATCGTCAAAACCGGCGTATGGTCAAAAGACTTTGAGAAAAATTCGTCATACGCTATATTCAATTCGTTGATGTAGGCGCGTTCCATCTGCCGTTCATAAGGGCGGTCGCGTAAAGCGATGCGCTGCATCAGTGTATTGGTGGTGGCTTGCAGATACACCAGCAGGTCGGGCTTTTGGATCTTTTCGGCGAGTGCTTCGTGCACTTTGTGATACATCTCAAGTTCATCACCCTTGAGGTTGATACGGGCGAAGAGCGCATCTTTGGCAAAGGTGTAATCGGCGATCAAATTTTTGCCGGTCGCCACCAGGTCAGTGATTGTACGGCGTTGTTGATGATAACGACTCAGTAAAAAGAAAATTTGCGTTTGAAAAGCGTAACGTTCACGATCGCCGTAAAAATCAGAGAGGAACGGATTCTCTTCAAAGACCTCCAGAATAATCTCGGCGTTAAATGCAGGTTGAAGGAGGCGGGCGAGAGTGGTTTTACCAACTCCGATGACCCCTTCGATGGCAACATACATGTGCAGGCTCCCAAAGTGATGTTCGCTAAGGATACCATAATTTATATGGATGTTGCTCCGCTTCATGCTCAGCTGAAATCTGCTTCGGTTCGATGGGCATTGGCTTTCCCCCAGTTATTTCAACGTGTATACTTTACATCATGGAACTCACCATCGAAAGCGCTGAATTTTTACTATTGGTCGCCGCGCTGGTTGCGATGTTCGCGCGGCGTATACGGATTCCGTACACAGTGATTCTGGTAGTAGCTGGAATCGCGCTTTCATTCTCGCCCTTTACACCTCAAATTGAGCTAAGCAAAGAACTGATCTTCATGGCATTACTGCCGCCATTGATCTTTGAAGCGACCTTATTTATTCGCTGGAAAGAATTGCTTCACAACTTACCAGTGATCCTGGTATTTGCCACGCTAGGCGTTATCCTTTCGGCTTGGCTCACCAGCATAGGGATGATGTACCTCGCCGGCTGGACGTGGCAAAGCGCGGCACTGTTCGGCATTCTCATCGCGGCAACCGACCCGGTTTCAGTGATCGCCACCTTCAAAGACGCGGGCGTGCATGGACGCTTGCGCCTGCTTGTGGAAGCCGAGAGCTTGTTCAATGACGCAACTGCTGCTGTGGGATTTGGGGTTGTATTGGCTTTTGTGTCGGGCGAAAATATTTCCATCCAAACCACATTGCTGAACGGAGCATGGTCAATCTTTGGCGGTTTACTGATCGGGGCGGTGTGTGCAGGCATTGTCATGTGGCTGACCAGCACAACGGATGATCATCTCGTTGAACTCGCGCTCAGCACAGTCTTAGCCTACGGATCGTTTCTGCTCGCTGAAGATTTTCACGCCTCCGGCGTGCTTTCCACACTGACCGCTGGAATCTTAATTGGCAATTTCGGTTTACCAACTGCCTACTCCGATAAAGGACGCGCCTTCATTATGGATTTCTGGGAGTTTATTGCGTTCATCGCCAATTCGGTCATTTTCTTTTTGATCGGTGTACGTGAGGCAAATCAGAATTTTTTGAATAGTCTATCTATTGTGTTTATCGCAATTCTTGTGGTCACACTGGGCAGAGCTTTGGCAATTTACCCGCTCAGTATATTTTTCAGCAGATCAAAGTTGAAGCTGGAAAAGAATCACCAGCATATCCTGTTCTGGGGCGGACTCCGCGGCGCGCTGGCACTGGCACTGGCATTGGGCTTGCCAGACGATCTTCCGCATCGTGAGCAGATCATAACCGCTGCGTTTGGGGTGGTTGCTTTCTCTATTTTCGCACAGGGCTTAACGATGACTCCGCTATTGCGCTGGCTGCAGGTATTGCCTGCAACGGCGACTCATGAAAAAACAAAAGATAAAATCCCTGCTGTCCCTAAATCACCCAAACGCAAAAGAAAAGCGCACTAGACCCCTTTACCTTTTGGTCGCTCCAAATATTCCGGCAACTCGATCATCGGCGGACGCTCGCGCTCGGCAATCTCCTCTACATCCAGAGAATATCCCCGACTGTCATGTCGAATCAACTTCATCGATCGGTTCACATCCTCCAGCACGGCGCGTCCAAAACGTTTTTCCAATCTCCGCATCACGGTCTGGATGATCGCAAACGACATCTTGCTCAACGCCTCCAAATGCTGGTTGTGATGGATACGCTCCAACAGATCCACTTGCGCGATCGCGCTCAAGCCGTAACGTTCATACACATCGATCAACAAACCGGTCTCAACACCGTAGCCTGAAAAGAATATGGCTTGTTCCAAAGCCGCTCGCCTGCCTCCATACTCACCTGAAAGCGGTTGCACCACGCCCGAAAGTTCGGGATAAAACAAATTCAATAATGGGCGCGCAGTCAATTCTGTCACTCGTCCGCCGCCGCCGGCCTGTGTTTTCAACCCGACTTTTAAAGGCCGGCGATAAAAACCTTTTACAAATTGGACCTGTGGATTCAGTAACAGCGGACCGATAATGCCATATACAAATCGCGGATGGATATTCATGATATCCGTATCGATCCACACGACGATGTCACCGCGTGTTACGAGCAAACTCTTCCACAAGGCTTCGCCTTTGCCACTGCGCGCACCCAGCCGTTCCAACAAATTCTGGTGGATAAAAACAGGGACACCCTCTTTCGCCGCGATCTCACGCGTGCGATCGGTCGAATTTGAATCGATCAGCACGATCTCATCCACCAGCGGCACTCTTTGCATTAACTCCTTCTTCATCATGCGGATCAACTTGCCAACTGTTTCCTCCTCATCCAAGGCTGGCAAGGCCAGGCTGATGCTCACCCCTTGTTGCTGTTTCAATTCCACCAGCTCCTGCAGACGGCTGAACTCATCGGCATGAAAAGTATTTTCTGCAAACCATTTATCCACCAGGATCGAGATCGCCTCCACGCCCGCGCTTTCGTCATACAACGCACGCAGCAGTGGACGTCCGCTTTTGACTGCGATCACCGCGCACGGCGCTTCACGCAAAATACGATCGGCGAACTGACCCAACGAAACCGAACTTGTGACCGGCTGGGAGGTCGTTCCCAAAATGATGACATCGGCCTTCTTTGCATTTTCCAGGATCAACTGCGCCGCATCATCTGTGACCGTAAACTGCTTCTGCACTTCCGGCATTTGCTTCAACACGCGGTCCAAGCCTTTGAACGGCGCATCACTGCCCGCTTCAGGGTCATCGGATGTGCGTAGATGCAGAGCCATGACGCCTTTTGGATGCAGACCCAAGCCCACGCGTAATGCCAACTCCGCATGCGGACCGCCTCTTACCGGAACCAGAACCTGCTTCGGTTTACTGGGAAGTTTTCCACGCACCAAAGCCACATCGCAAGGCGGACGCGTTAACACATCATTCGTCGTCACACCCAGAGCTGTGAAATGCGCGTCCCATTCCAGGCACAGCAAGTCAGGCTTCTCTTTCTGCAAAAGTTTTGAGAGTTCATTCCAGGGCTGATAGGAAACAATAACCTGTGATTTGCTGGTGATACGTTTATCCTTCCCGTAGATTTTGAGAAGTCTGCGCAAGGCACGCGCAGCGACCACCCCTACGCTCAACGATTGATCAGGCGGCACGACCACCACACCCACGAGCGTGATCTCGGCATCCATATGACGCGCGGCTTCCAAAGCGTGCAGTCCTGGACCCTGGTACACATAAGGAATCAGGATCGTATGAATGGGCACAAATTCAGAATGTTTCTGCATAATGTTATTATCTCCCTTATTTCAATAGCGGTGCAATGTGTTGACGATAGATCGCTTCCCAACGGAACGACGAACGCGCGCGCATGGATAGGCGCGAAACAGCCGAGGATTGAAAATGATCAGCAATCAGGCTCGCAATCTTTGCTGGCTCTTCGTCGGGCGAAAAGAAATCGGCATCTTCCAATCCCAACGCACGCAAAGGAGGGATATCGGCACAGAACGCCGGCAAATGACTGAATGCCGCCTCGATCAAAGGGATGCCAAAGCCCTCTTCGCGACTGGGGAAGAAGAGTGCATCGGCAACGCGATAAAAATCCGCGATGACTTCATCAGGTAAAAAGGAATCTACAAGTTCGGCTAGAAAATGAACTGCATTTTGTAATCCCAACTGTGTACGCAAGTTAGTAAGCGTTTCAAAATATTTGACATTGTCGCCATTATGCGGACCCAACGGTCCCGTCACTACGAGCGCGGCGTTGGAAAATTGCTTCCGTAGTTCAGCCAATGTATGCAAAGCTAGTTCAATATTCTTGCGCGGCGTCACACGAACGGGCAAAAGCAGAATGGGCGCGGCATCCAGCAAATGCGTTTGCTCAAGTAAAGCTTGGGTTTGTGATTCAAGTTTATAGAATCGAGCCACATCCACACCATTGGGAATTACATGAATGGAATCAGGATTCATCTTCATCAATTCTGCCAGCTCGATGCGGCGCAATTCTGAAACGACGACATGCGTTGTATTACCCCAATCGGTACGCAACAAATCCCAGGGATAGCCATTGTGAAGTTCGTGCTGATAACGCGGAGTCGTCCAGGCGAGATCATGATGCCAAAGAATCAAGCGCGGCAATCTTCCAGATGAATGTAGCTGATAAAGTGCGGCAGTGAGCGCGAGATTCTTGTTGAGCGAACAGACGTTATGGGCGATCAACACATCCACACCAGATAGGGCAATTTGCAATTCAATCGCTAATTTATCACGTACCACTTCAAAATCATCTATCACTTCACCACGATCCAGTGGTGCCTTTACCAGTAACACACGTTCATGGCGCGAATCGGCCAGCGGCATTGCGATCAATGGAATCCGTTCGCTTAATGCATCGCCGCGCGCCGCGATCAAACGCACAGAATATCCATCGGCAGACATCAACCGTGCATGATGGGCGATCACGCCTTCCACGCCACCGACGATGGGCGGGACAGAATAATGCAGAAGAGCGATCTTCATACCTGCTGCCCGAAACAATCCGCGAGAATCGATTGCAAGCGGCGTTCCAGCACGGTAAACGAAAAGTGCCGTTGGGCAAGCTGATAATTTTCCTCCGCCCATTCCTGCGTCTTCACCGGGTCCAACAGGATTTGACGCACACGCGTTAGCGTAGCCTCACTGATGAAGCCATCGAACCAAGCCGCGTGAAACCCCTTGGGTTTGATATCCACTTCATAGATGGAGTAGTTGTTCACCAGGATCGGGCGGCGATAATAGACGGCTTCCAAAAAGGCATTGCCAAACCCCTCGATGCTGGAAGGATACGTGACGAGATCAGCATGTGGATATACATCGCCCAGTGTATAGATCTTTTTCCCGGTGCTGGTAACACCACGTTCATCCTGCACCTGGGCAGATTCAAAACGGACGGTGACATCCAATAAATGAGCATATTCACGCACGCGTTGTTCGTAATCTGAGCCTTCATCACCAGAGGCGTGCGAGATCACAAGTTTGGCGGGCAGTTCGAGTCGGCGCACAAGTTCCACGGCATGTTCAATTCCCTTACGCTGGATCACGCGTGTGGGTTGCAGGAAAAAATATTCACCTTCCCCAATACCAAAGTCTGTACGCACGGTATCCGTGTAGGAATCAGAGCCCAGCGGAGGCGAATCAAAATCCATCACATTGGGGATCACGCGCGAGGTCAGGCTGAAACGCGAGGCGACCTGTTGCGCCTGAATCGAATTGATGACCACATGTCGAATCGATGGCAGAGTTGGCGGGAAAGCCGCCGCGAGATAATCACCTACGCAATTGACGTGAAAACGCTGGCGTTCCCAGTAAAAGTCATGATGATGCGCGATGGTTGGGAAGCCCGTCTCAGCGATGAATTCTGTGAGTGCCAGTCCCAGCGGGATGTTCAGGGGAATCGTCACTACATTTTCGAGGATGAGCAATTCCAGCGCGAAACGATGGGCAAATTCATACAACTGCTCCTTGAAATATTCCTTGAGTTCCTGTACACGGCGCGTCATCTCAGGCGGGCGCACATACATTGAGAAAAAATCCTTGTGCAGCGTGGCGATCTCAGGATGCGCTGCACGGGCTTCTTTTGTGACTGTCCAACTGCCTGAATATGCCATTTGATTGAGTGCGTCAATATCTGGATGACGATAAAACGCCTCAGGTACCACCTGGGAGATATCTGCACCTCGATCACATTCCCCTGCGAAATAAAAGCATTTGTGACCGAGCCGTTCCAACACGGTTGCCCACTTCTGTGTTTCAAGCGAGACCCCGTCCGTGCCTGCAAAACGGGTCGAAATAAAACCGATGTAATGTGAAGTTTGTGTCATAGGGTTACCTTTAATTCCTGTCGAGCTCTGTCGGGGCTTCTCCTACGGAGTGCTTCGCGAAGCCCCCGACAGAGCAAGCCACTTGACTTGATATGGTTCAAGTATGATATTTGAACTTTGAATCTTTTGAACAGTAAAAAGGTCAATTACTGATTCGTAGTTTGTAGAAAACGAAATCTGTCCTTGGCTGACGTTGTGCAAACATAAAACGCGGGATTTGCCATCTGGTGAAACACGCTCGATAGCGAAAACAGATGGATGAAGGTCCAGTATCTTTTGTTCGCCATGCGGATGAAATGCAGATGTGCTGCTTCTGGCTTTCAGCAATTGACTGTATCTCGTGAAAACTTTAGAGCGAAGAGAATTCTCATCTGCAAGTTGATTTTGTAATTCATCGAACTGCAATTTCTCGCGATTGATCGTGCGATTACGTGCAGTTTGCTTCACACCTTCCAGCCAGCCACGTGAACCAAACAAACTGTGGAAGTAAATCCCAGGCACACCGATGAGCGCAAGCATGATGGCCTGTGCGGCGATGAAACGATCCACTTGTACCTCAAGTGTTTCAAAATTCACCACAGGCGCAGTCCCCGCCGCCGAGGACGGCGGCTTGAGCAAAGATGGGTTTGAGAGCACATCGAAATAATTGATGTTCATCTCGTACGGACTCTGCGTCCCGTCCGAGTTGTGTTTGTAGGAGATCAAGCCGCCGTGTTCGATCACTTTATTGACCAGTGAGTCGATGTCAGCGTTGGATAAGATGCCTCGGGCAGGATTCAGCCCGACCCCGTCGTGGGAGGCGAGGAAGTTGAAGAAAGTCGTTTGGTCTGACGGCAGAGTCAACGTCTTCGCCCAATCCGATAAGATGCGCGCGTCGCCAGTGTGGAAGGCGTGCAGGGTCAACGGCGGCAGGGCAAAGTTGTAAACAAGTTGCGCTTCGTTAGTTCCATCTCCAAAATAGGAAATGTTATCGGTGTGCGGCACATTGGTTTCGGTAATGAGGTGAACATGCGGCGCGACCTTGTTCAAGGCAGTGCGCAGAAATTGAATGATGTGATGCGTTTGCGGCAGGTGAATGCAGGTTGTGCCGAGTTCCTTCCACATGTAGGCGATCGCATCCAGACGAATGAAAGTTACGCCACGCTCGATGTAGAGAAGCAGAATGTCGAGAATTTCGAGCAGGACTTCAGGGTTCTCGTAATTCAGATCGATCTGGTCAGCGCTGAACGTTGTCCACACATGCTTTTCACCAGAGGGGGTCTCGAAGGTTGAGAGCAACGGCAACGCACGCGGACGCACGACCTGCGAAAGATCCGGCTCGCCTGCAATAGCAATGAAATAATCTCGATAATATGGATCGTCCTGTAGAAATTTTTGAAACCACTCGCTCTGCGATGAGATGTGATTAATGACGCCATCGAACATCAAACGGAAGTTCTGCATGGCAGAGACGTCATCCCAATCACCAAGGGCAGGATCGATCTGGCGATAATCTATAACAGAGAAGCCATCGTCAGATGTCCACGGATAGAACGGCAGGATGTGAATCCCGCTGACCACATTGGTCAAATGTTTTTCGCAAAACTTGTCGAGCGTTTGCAACGGTCTTTCGTTTTGGGTTTGAACCTGGTCGCCATAAGTGATGAGGATGGAGTCGCGTTCGGTTAATGTGCCGTCACGCGGTTTTATGCGCGTGCGATAGTCCGCGAGGAGTTTTTCGACGCGTTCAAGGAGTTGTGATGCTCTTGAAACTCCGTATAAGAAGGTGAGATGAGAGAGAAGGTTGGTCATGGTTTGTCCGGAGAAATTCTTCTCCAAGCGATCATGGAAAGGAAGCCTTTCTGTTTCATATGACATTCTCTGTTCTTTGGCTTCCCCTCCTGAAAACGAACTCAACCCCAATAAATTTTATACCACAAAAATTGGCTTAAGATTAAATCCATCCATTTGGGCTGGCAAACCATTCTTCCTATGGAAAATGATAAATAAATAAGAAGCCCTCGCATTTTTGTGAGGGCTTTGAGATAACCTCTCTTATTTACTTTCCGCGTCCACCAAATGATGGAAGAAATGCACCAGCGCAGCCATGCCTTTTTTCCACGTGGGTAAATGCAATTTCTCATTCGGACCGTGGAAGTTATCGTCATATAACGAGAAACCGGTTAAGACCGAATCAATTCCCAATGTATGTTTGAACATCAACACGGCTCCGATGCCGCCGCCGACTCTTTGAAAGATGGGTTCTTTACCGAAGGCAGTTTGCAAAGCTGCTTTCATGGCAAGGACTTCGGGAGATTTGCGATCAGTGATGATACCGGGCCCGCCAATAATAAATCGAAGATCCCATTTCACGGTAGGAGGGACGTGCGCTTCAAGATAACCCCTGAACTGTTTCTCTACTTCAAGCGGCTCTTGGTCTGGGACAAGGCGAAATGAAAAACGGGCGGAGGCAGTGGCAGGGATGGCAGATTTAGGCTGCCCCGCCGTAAATTGGACAACTTCCATCGTCGGGCGTGCGCCAATCCGTTCGGCGGGAATGAATTCGGGCTCACCCCATAACGCAGGCGCACCGGAATGTTTCAACAGAAAGGCTTCATCGAATGGAAGTCTTGCAAGTTCGGCATGTTCTTCGGCGTCAATTTTGCGAACTTTGTCATAAAAACCTGGCAAGGTGACATGCCCGTTTTCATCGTGTAAATCCGCGATCAACTTGCTTAACACGTGGATCGGGTTCTGAATCACACCGCCATATTCGCCTGAATGCAGATCCTGACTCGGACCAGAAATCTGCAATAGAAACCCCGCACCACCGCGCAGAGAATAACAAATGGATGGCGTCTCGGCATCCGGCATGCCGCCTGCATCTGTGTTTAGGGAAAAATCACATGTGAGTTTCTCACGGTGGGTCACTAGAAATTCATTCAAGTGCAGCGAGCCAATTTCTTCTTCACCTTCTATCAGAAACTTGATGTTCAGCGACAAGTTTTCGGTTTTGAGGATTGCTTCTACGGCGTTCACAGACGCCAATGTTTGCCCTTTCATGTCTGAAGAACCACGCGCATATAGATTGTCATTGCGAATGTCTGGCTCAAAAGGCTGACTCTTCCAATCTGCCAGCGGCTCGGGGGATTGCACATCGTAATGTCCGTAGATCAACACGGTGGGAGCCGATACACCACCACTTAGCCATTCGCCATAAACAACGGAATGTCCAGCTGTGGGAAGGATCTCAACATTGTTAATGCCCATCGAACGGAGTTTGTCCGCAAGCCAGTGGGCAGCTTTGTCCATATCCGCTTTGTGAGCTGGGTCATGTGAAATTGACGGGATGCGCAGGAGTTCGATCAGTTCGTTTTGGAAACGTTCGTGATTTTCTTCGAGATAAGATAAGACAGATATCTGGGACATTGATTGCTCCTTGGTGTAACTCAAATCAAGTATATCGGAATTATACGCGTTGTCCGTTTTGCATTTGTGAAGAATGCATCTCGTGCAAGCGATGCTAAATAGAAAATAAATAAAACACAGAACTTACACTGTACGAACTAATATATAATTCTGTCAACACATCTTTTTTCAATGGAGCATCCATGGCTATCATGAAAAACAACCTCATTAACAACCTGGCAAATATGATCATGAGTGATGGGGATATCCCGGACGGCAAAACTGCATCACTCTCAAGCATACGCTGGCGGCTCTTCCTAACCAGCTTTGCAATCCTATTCTTTGAACTCATTTGCATTCGCTGGCTGCCATCCTACGTACGCTTCCTTGGTTACCTGACGAATTTCATCATGCTGGCATCTTTCCTCGGGATCGGGCTTGGCATTCTGATCTCCAGGCGGGAAAATCTACGCCTGCCACATTTTTTTGTATGGCTATTTATCCTGGTGGCGATTACAAGGCTTGCCCAATTTGAACTATATCTGCCCTCAACACAGGTCCTTTACTATGTGGCAGGTGAAGAGGTAGCGCCACCTGAAAACAGTATTGTGCTCCCGATCATGTTTTTCATGGTGGCATTCGCCTTCATGCTCCTTGCCCGCCCCTTGGGGATGTTACTGCGTGCACTTCCGCCCCTCGAAGCCTACGCCCTGGATATTGCCGGTAGTCTCGCCGGCATCGCTTCTTTCTTCGTCGTTTCCTATTTTTCCCTTCCGCCCTATCTTTGGTTCCTGATCTTGGTCGTAATCGCTCTAATCGGATTGCCCGTTGGCAGGCTAGCTAGACTGGCCCCCTTCTTTGGCGGGACCCTGGTGGCTGTATACATTATGGGACTTGGAAGTTATTGGTCACCCTATTACCGTATTCAAGTGTATCCAAACGATACCGGCGGGTATGCGATCAATGTGAACAACATCGGTCATCAATGGACTTCTAATTACCTGAACAAGGAAACTTTTTATTTTAGGGTGTACGACCTATTCGGTCAAACACGTTTCAAAAATGTCCTTGTGTTGGGAGCTGGCACAGGGTCAGATGTAGCCATCGCGTTAAATAACGGCGCGGAACACGTGGATGCAGTGGAAATCGACCCAACCATTTACCGGCTCGGACTAACCCTCAACCCGAATCGCCCATATGATGACCCGCGTGTCAATGTATACATCGACGATGGACGGTCCTTCCTGCGAAATGCTACTTTAAAATACGATTTGATTATTTTCGCCTTGCCAGATTCATTGACGCTCACTTCAAGTTATTCAAGCCTGCGGTTGGAAAGTTTCCTGTTGACAACTGACGCACTTGAAAGCGCCCGCGATCTCCTCAAT
>Ga0137333_1000374_pt1 | contig 11944 bp, 13 predicted proteins | sample EasRivERMLT231_2_FD_102286 | JGI IMG/M metagenome (GOLD analysis project Ga0137333, IMG submission 102286) | Soil microbial communities from meander-bound floodplain in the East River, Colorado, USA - East River MetaG ERMLT231_2 | ecosystem: Environmental > Terrestrial > Soil > Floodplain ... | reverse complement strand
CCTTGGCCCCGCCCATCCGGGCTTCATCAATGATGCGGATCATCATGCCGGAGCGGGATTTTTCGCTCACTTGAATCACGACCGGCAAGGCCTCCTCCGAACAGAGCCGCTTGACTGTTGGACGAACTCCGCTGAGACCGATTTCCTTGCCCTCGTGGGTGACCTTGCCGTCGGAGGTGATCGAAAAAATGATGGAACTCTTTTCGCCCTGACTGCTGCCTTGAGATTGCGGCTTGTCCACCTGCACGCCCTGCTCCTGCATCATGCTCGTGGTCGAGATGAAAAAGATCAGGAGAAACATGATGATGTCAATGAGCGGAATCAGATTCAGCTCAATGGACTCATCAGGTTCGGCCAGGGTGCGGCGGAACTTCATGCGAGGACGGTTTCCGGTTTGGCTGGTGCAGGATGTGTCGCGGGCCTGGCCGCAGTCGCACCATCGCGGGTGAAGACGCGCGTCATGCCAGGGAATTCCGGACGGAAATGCCGGAGCGTGATGCTCTCGAGGCGGGCAAGGAAGGCGACGTATTCATTGCGCCAACGCTTGGCAATGCTGGCCATGATCAACCCTGGAACCGCCACCATCATGCCCGTCTGCGTGGCCACCAGCGCCTCGCTGATGCCCTTGGCGATGATCTCCGAGGCGGAACTGCCGCCAACGCCGATGGCCTTGAACGTGAGCAACATTCCCAACACCGTGCCGAGCAATCCGAACAGCGGCGCGGAAACCACCAGCACATTGAGAAACGAGATCCGGCGATCCAGGTCCGTGACTTGCGAGGCCTCGACCTCGCGAAAGCGGCCTTCAATGTCTTTCACCGAGTGGATTTCGTCCTGCGTGTAACGAACCAGTTCACGAACACTGGCCGGGGCCACGTCGGGCTTGGCCACCCAATTACGCAGCACGATGTCCGTCGCCCTGGTCAAACCACGGTGATGTGCCGACATCAGCAGATGGGCCGCGCTCGCATACATGACCAGCGACAACAGAACCATGGCGGCCATGACCCAGCCGCCCGTGGTCCACGTGTGCCACATCGTTTGGAAGATTTCGTTCATGGTGTTTTCGTAGTTGAGGGTTTCAGGCGAAAGTGGACTTGTCGGATTCTTGCGGCACGCCGTTCACGAAGCCGACGGCCGTTTGCTCCATGCTACCGAGAATGCTCTTGGCTTTGCGGCTCAGGAACGCGTGCAGCAGCAAGGCGGGAATCGCGACGGCCATGCCCGTGGCCGTGGCCATCAACGCTTCGGAAATACCCGAAGCGAGCATCTTGGGATCACCGCTGCCGAAACTGGAAATGAGTTTGAAGGTCGCGATCATGCCCGTGACCGTGCCGAGCAAGCCAAGCAACGGCCCGGTCGTGGCCGTGAGAGCAAGAAACGGGAGGCCGCGTTCAAGCCGCGTGCGGGCCCCGAGCATCTTCTCGTAAAGGACCTCCTCGATGTATTCCTTCTTCTCGTCAACGTGCTGAATCGCAGTGGCGAGCAAGTCGCCGGCAAGACCGGGAATGCTGCGGGCGTGTCTGAGCGCGAGCTCGGGCTTCTCGCTTTCGATGTGTTTGAGCACGGTTTGCAGATCGGCTTCGGTGGCCAGCCGGACCCGCGAGAATTGCAGCCACTTGACGAGCGCCAGAATCAATGAGGCCGCTGCGAGTCCCAACAAGGGGATCATCACCAAACCGCCCTCGGCGAGTTTGTCATACAGACTCGTGTGCATGGCGGAGAGCTTGAAAGCGTGGCCCAGCGTCGGATCCAGGACCAGCTCGCCGCTGCCGGTGGTCACCAGCGTGCGGCTCGCGTCCCTCAGACGCTGCTCATGCTGGGCGATGGTCGGGTCGGCTTTGTTCAACTCTTGTTGCAGCAACCCGGCGGCGCTGCCCGACGAACTAGCGAACATCGCCACGGGACCGAAAACAACGACCTTGCCGGACTGAACCAGACCCTGCTTGTCGAGGGCCTGGCCTTCAAACGACTCCCCGCCCTGTGCCGCTTCCGCGCGTTGCAATGCGGTGGTGAGCAGCGCTGATCGCCGGGTGAGCTTATCCTTCGGGGCCAGATCGGACTTTGCTGCCGCAATCTCCACGTCTTCGAGCAGAGACTTGTAACGCGGTTCTTCGATGAAGTTCAGCCGCGACCGGAAAGCCCGCGCGTATTCGGTGACCAGTGAATCAATATATTTGACCTCATCGGCCTGGCGCTTGGCATCCGCCTTGAGCGCGTTGAGTTCGACGAGTTGGTTTTCCTGGAATCGCTGCGCCTTGGCCAGTTCGGCGCGACGGCTGATGAGTTGCTGCTCAAGGCCCGTTATCCGGCGAGCCAGCGGCAGCCGCTCAGTTTCAATTTCCTGTCGCGTTGCAGAAAGTTCGGCCGTGGCTTTCTGGAGATCCGCAGCCGCGCCAGCGAGCGCGTCGTCGAAAGTCTGGGCCACGCTGGCGGACGAAACCGAAAGCAGCAGGGCGAGGCAAAGTTTGAGGTGGAGTTTGGTCATCGCGATGCTCAATGAACGGTGGCGGGCAGGGTTACAAAGCGGGCGGTGCGTTCGTTGCGGTAGATGCGCACGACCTCCTGCACCGTGGGGGCGATCTCGGATTTAACCGACCATTCCCACCCATTGGCGCCGGGAGCGCCCGTTCCCGCGAAGTCGCCGGCTTCGTTTACGAAATAAGCCGCACCCAAGCCGACATAAACGGTTTGCACGGCCACTTCCTCGCCCTTGGGATTCTTGCGCTTTTCGTTGAAGAGATTCACGGCGTTGTTGAACTTGTCGAGTTCGTTGAGCACTCCAACCAGAACCTGCATCCGCTCAGCCGCGAGCATTTTTGTGTTAGCCGGTTCAGCCGGCAATCGGGCCAGCATCGGCTTGAGAATATCCTGAAGCGGAGTCGGGAGTTGCGGCGCGAGTTTCTTCACCCGCGCCTCGAAGTCCGTTGCAAACTGCCGCGCGCCATCCAGCGTTTCGTTGGACGACTTCTGGAGCGCCGTTGCTTCCTCCATCTCCTTTGACACCTGCGTGTTGTTCGTGACGACTTTGGACATCTGCTCGTCAATGGACTTCAATTCCCGCTCGTAAAGCTGGGCGGTCTGTTCGAGAGTTTCCTTGTCAGTCTGCCAGTCAGTTTTCGTTTTCGAAATCAACTGCCGGGTTTCAACCCATTGTTCCAGGGTGGTCCGCGTCCGGGCCAAGGGCGACGACTCCTCCGCCGCAACACAGGCGAAAACCAAGAACATCAAGCTCAAGACGATAATGCCACGGTTCATCCTTAGACAGGGTTTCAGCTTAGTGCGACGGCTTTGTGGCAGAATTGTTACAGTTATGTGAAAAGCCGGTTTTCGGCATCGGAAACCATCAACCGGAGGCGCGAAGAGGTCGTAACGGCTGCTCGATGGACAGCCTTGAATCGTGGGCGGGGTTTCGCCAATACTCGCGGCTGGAACCTGTCACGATATGAATTTGCGCCAGCGTCTGACTCAAACCCGCGCGCCAGGCGCGGTGTGGTTGATTCGTCTTTTGGTGGGGGCCGTTTTCCTGTCCGAAGGCATCCAGAAATTTCTGTTTCCCGCCGAGGTTGGCGCCGGACGTTTTGAGAAAATCGGTTTGCCTTCGCCCGAAATTCTAGGGCCGCTCGTGGGAATGTTTGAAATCACGTGCGGCGCGCTGGTATTACTCGGCTTGTTCACCCGGCTCGCTGTGATTCCGCTCCTGACCATCATGTCTGTGGCGATTTACTCGACGAAAATTCCCATCCTGCTCAAGTCAGGTTTCTGGAAAATGGCGCACGATTCGCGCACCGATTTTTCCATGACATTGGGCGCGCTGTTCTTGTTGATCGTCGGTGCGGGCGCGTGGTCGCTGGACTCGTGGCTTCAGAAGCGCGCTTCCAAACGTGATGTCAGCAAAACCTGACAAAAGGCGGTTGGGCGAACTGGCCCTGCTCTTTCTCAAGCTGGGCGCCACCAGTTTCGGCGGACCCGCCGCCCACATCGCGATACTGGAGGACGAAGTTGTGCGCCGACGGCAATGGCTCACCCACGAGGAATTTCTCGACCTGCTGGGCGCGACGAATCTTATTCCCGGCCCGAACTCGACCGAGATGGCGATCCACATCGGCCACCGCCGCGCGGGCTGGCCGGGGCTGCTGGTGGCCGGCGCTTGTTTCATCCTGCCCGCCGTGTTGATCGTCACCATGATTGCGTGGGCTTACGTGCGATACGGAACGGTGGTGGAAGCGAGAGGAATTCTCTACGGCATCAAACCGGTCATCATTGCCGTGGTGGTGCAGGCGCTTTGGGGCTTGGGACGAACGGCGCTGAAAACCAAACTGCTTGCGGTGCTTGGCGCCGTGGCGGTGACTGCAAATCTCCTGGGCCTGAACGAACTGCTCGTACTATTCGCGGCAGGCGTCGTGATGGCCTTGATGCAGGCGTCCAAGCGAAAAAACCCGCCCCACGTATTGTCAATCGTGCCTTCAGTTTTTCTTACGAAGCCGATGCTGGCTGCGGCCACGACAGGTGCAGTCAGCGCAGGGGTCGCGATTCCGTTCGGACTTTGGCCATTGTTTTTGTTCTTTCTCAAAGTGGGCGCAGTGCTGTACGGCAGCGGCTACGTGCTGCTCGCGTTTCTGCGAAGCGACCTGGTCGAACGCTTCGGTTGGCTGACGGAATCGCAATTGCTCGACGCCATCGCCGTCGGCCAGATGATCCCCGGCCCGGTGTTCACCACGGCCACGTTTATCGGTTACGTGTTGGGCGGGTTGCCCGCCGCGGCGCTGGCAACCCTTGGGATCTTCTTGCCGGCGTTTTTCTTCGTCGCCATTAGCGGTCCGCTCATTCCGCGCATTCGTCGTTCAGCAATCGCCGGAGCGGTTTTGGATGGAGTCAACGTCGCGTCGCTGGCCTTGATGGCTGTGGTGACGTGGCATCTGGGCCGGTCGGCACTGGTGGATTGGCTCACGCTGCTGCTCGCTCTTGCGGCAGCTTTCGTGTTGTTGCGTTACAAAGTGAACTCCGCGTGGCTCGTATTGGGAGGAGCCATTGCCGGTTTGCTCAAGCTCGGTTTTTCCTGAACCCAGCCTTCTGCTTGCCAACTGCAATTCGAGCAATTCGCCCGAGGTTCGATTAATCCTTGATGAACACTCTCAAGGCTGGTTTCCTTCGGGCATGATCCCGAGGGCGGCTATACCAGCCAAACGCGTGGGACTCGGTGCATACGGTGCGGCCGCGTGGTTAAATCGCGCGATCCCGAGCAATCACCCAATCGCAAAAACTCCATGAACAAGAAACGTTGGTTCATCGTGGCGGGAAGTGCCGCCATCGTTGCCTTGACCGGCATGGTGATTGCACTGGTGTTCATCCCGCGAAACGTGGTTGTTGGCTCGCTCAACGACCGGGAAATTCGCGGGCAAGTGGCAGCCCGCCGCGGTCCGGCTCGCTTCTTTTCCGACGGCGTAACTGCTACCGTCGAGCTTGGCGCTCACACCGCCCGCGTCACCGCGGACGCGATCGAGCTTGCCGGTGGCCGCACCGTAAAGATCCCTCCGAACTGCAAGAAGATCGAATTGTTCGAGACGCGAAAAGGCCTTCGCATTCTCTTGGACAGGGCCGAGCAAAATTAGCGCTGCGCTTGCTCACTGATTTCGAGTCCGCCAATTGTGCTGAGCAGGGCGCCGGCGCGACGCATGCGTCGCTTTTGTTGGGGCTTGCAATTAGCAATCAGCCGTGGCCGTGTCCACCATGATGGCCAATTCAAGTTTCTGACGCACCAGCGCGGCAAGTTCGGAGCTGGCCAAGGCTGTGGGGCAGGCTTTGCCATAGACCCACCCCAGGCAGGCTTCGACCCACGGACGGTTGGCGCGTCGGAAACAACGCAGGGCGTCGTGGTCGGGCCAGGTCTTGGCGCAAATGTAGCGGGCGGCCGCATCACTCTCACAGGCCCATTCAATATCCTCTGAAGCGTAGATGCCCGCGGCGTAACAGTAGGTCAGGAGTGTGAGCAACGTCCTGGAGCCGGGTTGGTCCTCCACGATTCTTTCAGGGCGCGGCAGACCCTCCCCTACGATTTGCGCCGCCTCCAACGACAACTCGATCAGACGGCGTTCGCCCACCACCCGGCGCAAGTCCTCGGGCGATTCTCGCGTCGGTCGTGCCGCATTCATCAGCGCAGTTATCATAGCGGGCCTTTCTTTGACTCACGTTAAAGCTTCTGCGCGGCCCGTTACGGGCGCATGGCGGGATTGTTACAATCCGATGACATGATTCCGCGGAAGGTTTTTTTCGTGGTGCTGCGAGAAAACTCGCAGCGGCGTAACCGAATTGTAACACGCCCGCCGGAACGAATCCGCTTGAGGCATTCTCCATCCACCAGTTAAGTTGATCGGGCAATATGGCATCGCAACTCGAAGAAACGCTCCAACGGGACATGGCCCGGATTCGCTCCAAGGTGACCGAGATGGCGAAACTGGCCGAGAGCGCGCTGGAGGCGAGTTTGCGGGCGTTGGTCGAGCGCAAGCGCCAGTTGGCCTATTCGATCATCCTGCGCGACCAGCGAATTGACGCGCTGGAAGAGGAGATTGACCGGCTCTGTCTGGAGTTTCTCGTGCGCCAGCAACCCGTCGCCCGGCAACTGCGTTTCGCCTATGTCACCATTAAAATCAACCAGGAGGTCGAGCGTATCGGTGATTATGCCGAGAGCATCGCGCGGCAGATTCTGAAGCTGGCCGGAACTTCCTTTTCCATACCAATGGAGCGTTACCAGGAAATTGCCGGCTTGGCGATTCCGATGTTTCGCGACGCGGTGAGGGCTTATCTGACGGAAGACGCCGAGCTGGCCCGCCGCGTGGTTCATGTGGAGGAGGAAGTGGACAACCTGCGCAACACTCTCAATGCCGAACTGGTCCATTTGCGGCAGGAGAATAAAATTCCCCTGGAAGCTCTGACGCCGCTCATGACCATCGCCCGCCGGTTTGAGCGCGCCTCCGATCAAGCCAAGAATATTTGCGAGGAAACGCTCTACATGATCACGGGCGAATACCAGAAGCACGCCGCGGGCGAAACGTGGCGCGTGCTGTTCATTGACGACCACAATTCGTGTCGCAGCCAGATGGCCCAGGCCATCGCCGATGCTCTCAATCAGCCCAAATTTCTTTTCTCCAGCGCGGGGCTGGATCCGAAACCCGTGGACCCGGCGGCCGTTGCGTTCCTCAAGGAAAAAGGCATTGATGTATCGGACGCCGCTTCGCGGCCCGTGCAAAGCGTGCCAAACCTCGAGTCCTACCAGATCGTCGTTGCCCTCGTTCCGGAGGCGAAGCGGGCTTTCCCGACAAAATCCAAACCCGTGTGTCTGGAATGGCGGGTGCCGGATCCGTTGCGCGTTCATGGCACGCCGGCCGAGATGAAACTGGCCTTCGAGGAAACGTATCAACACCTGCACGCCCAGATCAACGATCTGGTGGAAGGCATCCTCGCTGACAAAATTGATTAACTCGAAACCAAACAACGCATGACAATGAAACCATATCCTGAACGCATTGTTCGCCTGGTGGCCGCGACCTCGTGCGCCGTGCTCCTGCTCGCCGGTTGCGGCAAAAAAGGCGGCGGCGGCGACAAAGCCACGGCGATCCAGAACGTCGGCTCCGACACCATGGTGAATCTCGCCCAGGCATGGGCCGAAGCCTATCACACGGTTGATCCGGCGGTTTCGGTGGAAGTCAGCGGCGGCGGGTCCGGCATCGGCGTGGCCGCGCTGATCAACGGCACTTGCGACATCGCCAACTGCAGCCGCAAACTCGAACCCGAGGAATTCGAGAAAGCCAAGGCTCACCACGGGCACGAACCGAAAGAATACCTTGTCGGTTACGATGCGCTCGCCATTTACGTGCACCCCAGCAATCCCCTCAACGAAATCTCCGTGGAGGAATTGAGCGCGATTTACCGCGAGGGCGGCACGATTGATAAATGGTCGCAACTCGGCGTGACGCTCCCAGGAGGTGACGAAATCATCCGCGTCAGCCGCCAGAACAATTCCGGCACGTATCATTATTTCCGCGAGATGGTGGTCGGCAAAAAGAGCGACATGAAGCTCGGCTCGCGCGACATGAACGGATCCAAAGACGTGGTGGAACTGGTCTCCCGCACCCCGAATGCGATCGGCTACAGCGGACTCGGTTATCGGACCGACAAGGTGAAGCTGCTCAAAGTTTCCGCGAAGAAGGGCGACCCTTCGGTCGAACCCTCCATCGCCACGACGTGGGACAAGACTTATCCCATCGCCCGCCCGATGTTCATGTACACGCCGGGCCAGCCCTCCCCGGAAGCGCAGAAGTATCTCGATTGGATATTGGCGGCCGCCGGACAGAAAATCGTCGAAGAAACCGGCTACGTTCCGCTGCCGAAGCAGTAATTCAATTCAACGAGCACGTCATCCCGCGATCCGTCACAGCGCCGCCCGGAAATGCGGGCTGAGGCAGGAGACAGTCACAGGTGAAGCAACCCGAACCCAGCACGCGACCCCGCTCCGCCAGCGATTCGCTCGCGCAGACCTCCGAGGTTTTGCGTTCAGGCATGATGTCCCCAAAGCGTCCCCGGCGCCGCTCGTTTGAAATCGCGTCCGAAAAAGGAATCGAGTTCCTCATCCGCCTGTGTGGCATCAGTGCCATCGTCTTCGTCTTCGCGATTTTCTTCTTCGTCTTCCGCGAAGGCGCGCCGGTGCTGGCCAAACTCAACTGGCAGGAATTCCTCTTCACGCCCTACTGGTATCCCACTTCGCTGGGCAACCCGCGCTACGGCGTCGGCGCGCTGATCATCGGCACGTTCAGCGTGACGGTGCTGGCCATGGTCATCGCCGTGCCGTTCGGTCTGGGTGCGGCGATTTTCGTTTCGGAATTCTGCGGCCAGAAAACGAAGGAAGCCTTGAAGATCACCATCGAACTGCTGGCGGCCATTCCCAGTGTGGTATGGGGTTTCATTGGCCTCACCGTGATGAATGTCGTCATTCAAAAGGTTTTCAACGTTCAGATCGGCCTCAACGTCCTCAACGCCGCCATTCTCCTGGCCCTCATGAGCGTGCCCATCATGGTCAGCATCGGCGAGGACGCGCTCAAAGCCGTGCCGGATTCTTATCGTGAAGCCGCGCTGGCGCTCGGCGCGACGCGCTGGCAGCTCGTGCGGCGCGTGTTGCTGCCGGCGGCCAAAAACGGCCTGCTCGCCGCCGTGCTGCTTGGCGTGGGCCGTGCCGTGGGCGAAACCATGGCCGTGCTGATGGCCACCGGCCATTCGGTGAACAACCCGTTCTTCAAAGCCGACGGCGCGTTCAACCTTGGGTGGATGTTCGAGAGTTGCCGCACGCTCACCGCCACCATCGCCGCCGAGTTGGGCGAAACCGCGCATGGCTCGGACCATTACCGGGTGCTGTTTCTCATCGGCATCCTGCTCTTCACCATCACCTTCGTCGTGAACCTGACCGCCGACCTGATCGTGAAAGGCATCCGGAAGCAATAGAGCATGTTCACCGAGACACCATTTATCCGCAAAAAGCGGCGCCACGAGTTGCTGGCCAAATGCATCTTCGGCTCGATGGCCCTGGCGATGGTCATCCCGCTGGTGCTCATCGTCGGCTACCTCTTCTTCAAGGCGTGGCCGTTGCTTTCCTGGGAATTCCTCAGCACCAACCCGGCCAGCGGCATGAGAAAGGGCGGCATCTGGTCGGCGCTGCTGGGCACGATTTACCTTGTGACCTTTTCTCTGTTGATCGCCGCACCCATCGGCGTGCTGGCGGCTGTCTATCTGAACGAATACTCGAGGGAGAATTGGTTCACCCGCATCATCAATCTCGCAGTGGTCAATCTCGCCGGTGTGCCCAGCATCGTGCATGCGTTGTTTGGCCTGGGCGCGTTCGTGTTGTTCGCCGGCATGGGCCGTTCCATCATTGCCGCCTCGCTCACGCTGGCCATCATGACGCTGCCCGTCATCATCGCCTCGACCAAGGAAGCGCTGGCCTCCGTGCCGCTGAGTTTCCGAGAGGCGTGTTGGAACGTTGGAGCGACGCGCTGGCAGACCATTCGCCGCATCGTCCTGCCCAACTCCATCAGCGGCATTCTTACCGGCGTCATCCTGCAAGTCTCGCGCACCGCCGGCGAGACCGCGCCCATCATGTTCACCGGCGCGGTGTTCTACCGGAAAATCGCCGAGGGCGACCTTTTCGCCTATTCGCTCAAGGACCAATGCATGGCCTTGTCCATGCACCTTTATACCGTCACGACCCAGGTCACCAATGCCCCGGAGGCGCTGCCGTACGCCATCGCGGTCGTGCTGCTGGGCGCGGTGTTGTTGGTCAACGCCACGGCGATTGTGTTTCGCCTCATCCTTCGTTCGCGCAAGAAATGGTAACGGCCGATTCCAGCCCCACGTCTGCTGCCTTGTCCCAAAAGAAAGTCGAGGTTCAGAACCTGCGCCTCAGCTACGGACCGAAAGAGGTCATTCACGGCATTTCCTTCGACATTCACGGGAACGAAATTCTAGGGATCATCGGCCCGGCGCAATCGGGGAAAACTTCCCTGTTGCGTTGCATCAACCGCACGATTGATTTCACAGCGGGCGCCAAGGTCGGCGGCACGATCAAGGTGGACGGCCAGGACGTGAGGCAGGTTGAAAACGTTTACGAATTGCGACGCAAGATCGGCATGGTCGCACCACTGCCCGTCGGGCTGCCGTTGAGCATTTACGACAACGTGGCCTTTGCGCCGCGCGCTTCCGGCCTGCGGAACAAGGATGAACTGGATGCCCTCGTCGAAAAATGCCTCCGCCAGGCGGCCTTGTGGGAGGAAGTCAAAGACCGCCTGGACTCGCTGGGAACGAAACTCTCCGGCGGCCAGCAGCAGCGGCTGACCATTGCCCGCGCGCTCTCGCATTCGCCGGAAATCCTTTGCCTCGACGAATTCAGCATCGCCATTGACCCCGTCACGACGATGCGCATTGAGGACGTCCTCAAGGAATTGAAACGCGAGATGACCATCATCCTCGTGACCAACCTCAATCAGCAGGCGCGCCGACTCGCGGCCCGAACCATGTTCCTGTGGAACGGCAACATCATTGAACTCGACGCCACCGAGGTCATGTTCAGCGAGCAGGCCCGGGACAAGCGCACCCGCGATTACGTCAACGGAATCTTCGGATGAGCGACGCAGCGCCATACAGCATCACGACCAAGGATCTTTGCTTGTGGTATGCCAAATTCCAGGCGCTCCTGAAAGTGACGGTGAACATCAAGCACGGGCTGATCACATCGCTCATCGGCCCGAGCGGTTGCGGCAAGACGACCCTGTTGCGCTGCTTCAACCGCGTGAACGAACGTTACGGTTACGTCACCACCACTGGCGAGATCAAGCTTCACGACAAGAACATTTACGATCCGGACGTTTCGCTCATCGAACTCCGCAAGTCCGTCGGCATGGTTTTCCAAAGGCCCAACCCGCTGCCCATTTCGGTTTACGAGAACGTCGTCTTCGGCTTGCGCATCCACACGCCCGGCACGGAGTTGAATCGCAGCCTGCTGGACGACGCGGTCGAAAGGGCGCTGACCGAGGTGGGCCTCTGGAATGACCTCAAGGACCGGCTCGATGTCAAAGCCACGACCCTCCAGCTCGAGCAACAACAAAAGCTCTGCATCGCGCGGCTGTTGCCGCTCAAGCCCGAAATCATCTTGATGGACGAACCCTGTTCGGCGCTGGACGTGGAAGCAACCCGCGCCATCGAAGAACTGATGCTGGGGCTCAAGGGCCGTTACACCATGGTTGTCGTCACCCACAACATGGCACAGGCCCGGCGGGCCAGCGACGAGTGCATCTTCATGTTGTTGGGCGAGATCATCGAACACTCGCGGACCGAAGACCTGTTCCTGAACCCGGCGCATCCCAGGACTGCGGAGTACATTGAAGGCCGGTACGGATAACGG
>Ga0137333_1000372_pt1 | contig 11970 bp, 9 predicted proteins | sample EasRivERMLT231_2_FD_102286 | JGI IMG/M metagenome (GOLD analysis project Ga0137333, IMG submission 102286) | Soil microbial communities from meander-bound floodplain in the East River, Colorado, USA - East River MetaG ERMLT231_2 | ecosystem: Environmental > Terrestrial > Soil > Floodplain ... | reverse complement strand
TTGATCTCCTAGCACCTAACCATAGCCAACATTATAGAACCACCGCTACAAAAAGACAACAACAATTGCACGGACTGTTTCTCCTATATACAATGACCTCCTTATCCTTCACCACGGAGACTCATCCCATAAAATGGCTCAAAGCAAACTGAAAAGAGACGATGCAATCAACTCTATCACGATCCCGTACTGCTATAGTGACGCAGACCGAATAGCCAGATACGGTAGGCAATAATAATAAACACGAGCGCCACAAATGGGCTGAGCCAAACTAAAGCACCCACATCCCGCCCAAGCAGATAGCTGGCTGGGTAGAACGAGACAAAGCCGTAGGGAATGATCCAGGTCAATAAGACACGGATACTGCTGTGATAAATGCTAAGCGGATACTTGGCGAATTCGTTCATGGTGAACACCATCTGCGTCACGGGGATCGATTCCATGATCCAAAAGACGCTGGTGGCGGTGATGAGGTTGAGCGCGATGAAGATCACGCCGCCGCTTAACACGCTGATGATGATATACACGATGTGCAACAGGGAGAACGCGATGCCAAGCTGCTGCATGGAAACGCCCACCAGCACCGCCCCAGTAATAAGATTGCCAATGCCATCGTGGCAAAAGCGATCCGCCAACAGATGAAAGAGCGGATCAATGGGCCGCACCAGAAACCGGTCGAAGTCGCCGCTGCGCACGTAGTTCCAGCCGACCGTCCACAGATTGTCCGCAAACATATGTGTGATCGATTCGCCCATCGTCAACAAACCATAGACCAGAATGACCTCGTAGAAACTCCAGCCGTTGAGCGATGGGATCTGGCGCATCACCACCCAAATTGCTGCCAGTGAAGCCGCTTGCAAGATCGCTGTGGAAGTTGAGCCAATGAAAAAGTTCAGGCGGTATTCCATCAAGATCTTGAAGCGTTGGATCAGGAAATGCCAGTAGAGTTCAAGATAGCGAGTCATCTCAACCACCCTGCACCGTCACTTTGCGCACCGCGATCCCAAAGACGATGCGTGAGAGCACCAGTAACACCAGCAACCAGATGAGTTGAGTCAGCCAAATATGAGGAGCATCAGCTACCGTTGAGATGCCGCTTAAGAACGAAACAGGCACTGCCATCGCTTGCGCAAAAGGCAAACTCATAGCCAGGTTTTGTAACCAGTCAGGCATCATCACCAACGGCACGATCGCACCGCTGAAGAATGAACCGGCTGCCACACGCACCACACTCAACCCCCAGGTCTCGGTCACATAAAATGCCAGGCACGCAAACATCCAATCGAAGAGGAAGAGAACGATTTGCCCCAATACAAGGGAAATAAAGAAAGCGCCCCACAGTGCCGGGCTGCTTGGTAATTGCAACCCAAAAAACAACCAGGCAATTAAAAAGAGCGGCAAACGCTGTATGAGGAAAACCAGCAATTCAGCAAAACTCTCCGTCATGATGCGCGCCTGCATATCCAGCGGGCGCGTAAATTCCACCGCGATCTGTCCCTGACGGATCATGAAGCCAAAGAAAAAGATCGTGCGCGTCTCCACCAGCGGAGAAAGCAAACGCGCCAACAAAATATAGGTGATCGTTTGTGAGAGTGCCAAGCCGCTGAGTGTCGATGTACCCGCATATACCGCGCGCCAGAAATAAACGAACACGATCATTGATACGATCGTCACAACGAAATCTGCCCAGACCCACATGTTATAAGCCAGGCGCGTCTTCGCCGCCATCGCTGCAATGGCTCGATAGATCGAAAAATCACGCCGCAAGGATTGGATCATGCTGCCCGCTCCTCGTTGAGCGCACCGTTATAGATTTGCCTGATGATGGAAGCCAGATCAGGTTCGGACAGCGAGAAATCCTTTACTTCGAGTTGGTTCATCAACGCCGCTGCCACTCCGCTGGCTGTGACTGCCGTCCGATCAAACCGGACCGATATCTTGCGTGGCTCGGCGAGGATGATTTCTGCCCCTGATGGCAGATCCACATGCCCGGGCGTGGACAGTGTTTCAAAGGTGATCTCACGATACTTGCCAAAGCGTTCCTTGATGGTCTCAATGGGTCCATCATAGATGAGCTTGCCTGTGTCAATGATAATGACGCGTTTGCACAATTCTTCGATATCGCCGAGGTCGTGCGTGGTCAAAACAACGGTCGTGCTCCTTGTGCGATTCTGCTCCTTAATAAATTCGCGGATGTGTTCCTTCACAATCAGATCCAAGCCGATGGTGGGTTCATCCAAATAGACTACTCGTGGCTCGTGGATCAGTGTAGCCGCCAGTTCAGCTCGCATTTTCTGTCCTAACGACATGTTGCGGATGGGCACATTCAACAGTTCTTTGAGTTCCAACGTCTCAGCGAATTGGTCGAGCAATTGTTTGTAACGCGCTTGCGGAACCTGATAGATCTTCGCCACCAGGCTAAGTGACTCGATAAATGCCAGGTCCCACCATAACTGTGTACGCTGACCAAAGACCACGCCGATCTCACGAGCATTGGCAACCCGCTCCCGATGCGGATCGCGTCCCAGCACGCGGACACTACCGCTGCTCGGCACGAGGATGCCGGTCAACATCTTGATCGTGGTCGATTTCCCGGCACCATTCACGCCGATATAACCAACGACTTCGCCCGTATCAATGGAAAAGGAGATACCGTTTACGGCAACCTTATCCTCATACTTCGGCAGGAACAACGCTTTGACAGCGCCAGCCAGCCCCGGCTCCTTGCGCTGGACTTTGAAAATTTTGCTCAGACGGTCAACTTGAATAATAGTCATTTTAAACTCATCATAAATTGGGTAGGATGATTTGAATTATATAGCAAGGCATAAACCAGTAACTGGCTTTCTTATTCATGCCATCTTAACTCATTAAAAACAAAAACTTCCTCACCGCTGGAAGAGTTTTTACCTATCCGGGTGGCTAGGTGTTCTCCACGCATAGAAAAATAAAATAAAGCGCCGCTCCTCATATTTCAGGAACGGCGTTTTTCACGTTCAATCGAACCGCAAGGCTTTCTGCAATAAATCCACAAACTCTTCCATATCACGCTCACGCGGCATGTATTCGTAAATTCTCTGAGCTTCACGATACACCGCATTGAGCGAACCATCTTCCGCCCAATAACTATCCTTGAGGATCTCGGCGTATTCCGCGACCACTACACTGCGTTGGAAATAGAGATCAGCATCTTCAAATTCGCGCGCGAGTTCTTCGGTATAAAAATCATTGGAGAGCTCGGTCACGGCGCGGGTATCGGGATCTTCCCAGCGCAGATAAACAGTTGCGATCTTGCCATACGCCTCAGGATACAACTTGACCTCATACAACGCGGTCACAGAATGACCCGCACCGATCTCGCCCGCATCCACGGAATTGTCACGGAAGTCATCATCGGCAACGGCGCGATTCTCGAAACCAACCAGACGATAGCGCATCACAACTTCAGGGTTGAAGTCCACTTGCACCTTGGCATCCATGGCGATGGTTTGCAGAGTGCTGGTGAGGTTATCAATGAAGAGTCTTTTCGCTTCGCGCATATCGTCTACGTAGGCATAGAAGCCGTCACCGTTATCAGCGAGTTGCTCCATGAGCGTGTCGTTGTAGTTGTCCATGCCAAAGCCGATGGTGGTGAGTGTCACGCCTTCTTCAACGTGTCCGCGGATCTCATCGAGGATCACATTCGCTTCGGTGTTCCCAACGTTCGCAACGCCATCCGAACAAAGAATGACGCGGTTGATGCCATTGGGGTTGTAAGCACGCAGTGCCATTTGGTAGCCAAGACGAATCCCCGCTTCGGCGTTGGTCGAGCCTTCGGGATGCAAGCTGTAGATCGCGGAGAGAATGGCATCTTTGTCAGAACCAGGCGTCGGGTCGAGAACGACGCGGGCTTCCGTCCCATAGACGACAATACTCACGCTGTCACGACGATCCAATTGCTCAACCAACAGTTCAAGCGAGCGCTTCACGAGTTCGAGTCGGTTATCCATATCCATCGAACCAGAGACATCGATCACAAAAGTCAGCGAAGCATCCTTGCGTTCTTCATCGGGAACTGTATAACCCTGAATGCCGACGCGCAGCATTTGATAGCGTTCGGTCTGCGTAAAGGGCGAAGGCGCGCCATCCACAAAAATCCCGAAAGCCTGATGACGCGGCGGGTTGGAATAATTTTGATTGAAGTAGTTGATATATTCCTCCACACGCACAGAATCACTCGGCGGCATATTGCCATCGTTGAGGTAATTGCGCATGACGGTGTACGAGCCGGTATCCACATCCAGCGCGAACGTGGAGAGATTATCGTCATCGGTATCAATGGATGGATTGACCCCATAATCCTGAAAGAACATATCGTACGGTTCACCATCAGACTTTTGATTTGGCGCGCCAGAATTGGAAATACTCGGCGCTTGAGCCTCGTCCACAGACGGGACATATGTTCCAGCAGGAGCTTCCGTCGCGGCAGGCGCAGAATAATCCTGGTAAGGCTCAGAGGTAGTAGGTGCTTGTGTTGCGGCAGCACCTCCACAGGCAGACGTAAAAAGCAATACGAACAGGATACCCATCATTAGGGCATTGCGTTTGGTGTTCATGTTTCTTCTCCTTATATGAAATTTGGCGGATACGATGGGTGCGAACAGACAGGTCGGCGTTCCCGTTGCTCGTGATGAATTATTTCAAGTCGTGTGCCTCCTCTCAATTCAGGGGATGTCACTCTGAGGGAGCCACAGCGACCGAAGAATCTCTGTCGTTGTGGTAGAGATGCTTCGCTGCGCTCAGCATGACATTGGTAAGAAGAATATTAAGTTTCTATTGCTTTGACGTAACGCTGAGATAAATGTTCCCCGATACGATATCATAATAGCCAGCGAAAGGAACCCGACAATAAAATTCACCCATTAGCAAACACGTCCAGGTATGACCCCCTATTACATGACACAAGTGCTTGCACAGGAAATTGAAACAAATCAATTTCCTGTGCAAGAAAGGAAATATTCATAAGGTCAATTGTTGCGCTTTTTTCTTATAAAAAGAAATGGGATGACCGCAATCATTGACAAAGCAAGCGATGAACAACAAAATCCATTTTGAACTTCTGCCGAAGTCCTACCCACCATCTTATTTGATTTATAAAATCTTATTGGTTCTTTAACTAGAATGTCCATTTTATCTAATGGTAAAGATATTGATTCTCCATTGAGCTCAACCAAAATTAAGGCTGATGGCTCACAAAGTATTTTTTCAATTACCGGGCTTGAATATGCAGAGAAAATTAGTTGTCGGTTTTCCTCGATATCTCGTCTGTAATAAACAGAATACGAATCTGATGTAGTGGCATGACTTCCTTCAAACACATACAAACCAAATTCTTCTGAGGTTTTTGAATAACCACACTCGCCAACTAGTTTCTTGTATTTAAAAGAAGAATTGTCATTGTAGTTAGGAAAAAAGAAACTATATGCTTCTTTGGTAAAAATAAAGGCTAGAGAAAGCAGAGCTAAAGAAACTACTATTTTTATAATACCCACTAATTTGGAATTCATATAATATTCCTCACTGAAATCAAAAACACATGGAATTATTTATTAGCTTCTATTCTAATTCAAATTCTTGTCCAAGAAATTATTCGCATTTATCGTATTCATAAATGTCGTAAAATTACTGGTAGATGAAAAACTAAACCGAACGGAAAAGTAAAAACCATGAAATTTACTGATGGCTATTGGCAAATTCGCCCGGGCATGACACCCCATTACGCAGCACAGGTTCATGATGTAGAGATCGACAACGATTCACTGACCGTCTACGCACCAACAAAGAAATTGCAAGGGCGCGGGGATACGCTTAACTTGCCTTTGCTGACAGTTCAATATTCATCTCCAATGGAGAATGTCATCGGCGTGAAAATCATCCATCATAGAGGCGGGCATCCGAACAAACCGGAATTTGAGATTAATCATCAACCTGATCTACAGGTTGTCACTTCAAATGATGAAAATTTCGCCACACTTACCAGCGGTGACTTGAGCGTCCGCGTCAACAAAGGCGAAGATTGGCTGGTGGAGTTCGTCGGTGGCGATAAAGTTCTTACTTCCAGCGGTTGGCGCGCCGTGGGATTTGTAGATACTCCTGATGGACGTCACATCCACGAGCAGTTGAGTCTCAGTGTGGGTGAGAGTGTCTATGGGCTTGGTGAACGCTTCACGGCCTTCATCAAGAACGGTCAAGTCGTGGATATTTGGAATGAGGATGGTGGCACTAGCAGTGAACAATCCTACAAGAACATCCCCTTCTATCTCACCAATCGCGGCTACGGCGTTTTCGTCAATCAGCCTGAAAAAGTTTCGTTCGAGGTGGCTTCTGAAAAAGTGGAGCGCGTGCAGTTCAGCATCCCCGGCGAGTCGCTGGAGTATTTCGTTATCTACGGTCCCACGCCCAAACAGATACTCGAACGCTATACCGCACTCACCGGTCGCCCTGCGCTTCCGCCAGCTTGGTCGTTCGGGCTATGGCTCTCCACATCGTTCACGACCAATTATGATGAAGCCACCGTCACAGGTTTCATTGATGAAATGGCGAAACGGGATATTCCCCTGCATGTCTTTCACTTCGATTGTTTTTGGATGCAGGAATTCAACTGGACTGACCTGCAATGGGACTCACGCTTCTTCCCTGACCCGAGCGGGATGCTGTCTCGATTAAAGACTCGCGGCTTACGCATCTGCGTCTGGATCAATCCTTACATCGCACAGCGTTCCATTCTGTTTGATGAAGCCGCGCAACACGGATACCTGATCTGCAAACCGAACAGCGATGTTTGGCAAACGGACCTATGGCAGGCTGGCATGGGCATCGTGGATTTTACGAATCCAAAGGCTTGTACCTGGTTCGCAGAGAAACTCCGCGCTTTACTGAAAATGGGCGTGGACACTTTCAAAACCGACTTCGGCGAACGCATCCCTACCGACGTGGTCTATCACAATGGTTCTGACCCATTCAAGATGCATAATTACTATACCTATCTTTACAATAAAACGGTCTTTGATCTACTGCGTGAAGAACGCGGCGAAGGCGATGCATTGGTCTTCGCCCGTTCCGCTACCACCGGCGGACAGCAATTTCCCGTCCATTGGGGCGGCGATTGCACAGCGACATTCGAGTCGATGGCAGAAAGTCTGCGCGGTGGACTCTCACTCGGCTTATCTGGTTTCGGCTTTTGGAGTCACGATATCGGCGGCTTCGAACAAACCGCAAGCGCGGATGTGTACAAGCGCTGGGCGGCATTCGGTTTGCTTTCGTCACATAGTCGCTTACATGGCAGTTCTTCCTATCGCGTGCCTTGGAATTATGATGAAGAAGCAGTCAATGTTCTATCAAAATTCACAAAACTCAAGTGCAGTCTAATGCCGTATCTATTCCGTGCGGCGATCCAGGCGCATGAGCATGGAACACCCATGCTGCGTGCGATGGTGCTTGAATTCCCAAATGATCCCGCCTGCGAACACCTGGATGTGCAATATATGCTCGGTGATTCGCTGTTAGTCGCGCCGGTATTCAGTCACGACGGGAGCGTGACATATTTTGTCCCTCAAGGGCGATGGACAAACTTATTAACTGGCGAGCAGGTCGAAGGTCCGGGGTGGAAGCGGGAAATGCATGACTTCATGAGTCTGCCATTGTTGGTGCGTCCCAATTCGGTGATCCCGCTGGGTAGTCACAGTGATAAACCCGATTACGATTACAGCGACGGCGTCACGCTGCACATCTTTTCATTGGATGATGGATATTCTACAAAAGTGGAAAGTCCAGCTCTCGATGGGAAAATCGAAACCACGTTTGAAATTGAACGCAAAGGAAACATAATCCACATTCAACGGCATGGACCGGCAAAAACGTGGAATGTCTCTCTCAGTGGTTCGGCACTTACATCAATGGAAAAACATATCAACGAAGCAAAAATTCAAATGACTTAATACAAAACGGACAGCGCAAGGCTGTCCGTTTTATGTTAACAATTCTATTTCAACTCATGCAAAAGTCAACAACACCACGATAGCACCATCCGAGGACGTAATGGTGACAGTTGCGATATTGCTGTCTTTTGAAAAGACCAACACCGCGCCGTTCTCATCTCCCGGCATGCTAAAGGTAGAAGACCAGCCAAGCCTGGTCATTTCACCATTGTAAAAATCCGTGGCTTCCTTGACGGTGGCATCTGCTTTAAAACTGTAGGTGTTCGTATCAGCAAATTCCTGCCCGGCGGTTGCCTGTGACATGATGGGAATGCCGTTCCACTCGGCAACCGGTTCACCTTGCGGGTTGAACATATCTGCAAAATTAGGCAGGGCTGAAGAAACTGCCTGAAGGGTCTCAACTGGCATGTTGGTGGCAAACGATTGGATCGTTTCCAAGGGCATGGCAGTCGCTAAGGATTGGACAGTTTCGACAGCCTCCTGCGCATCGCGCACCGGTTGGTGACGGTGTTACAAGCCAGGATGAAAACGATCACAGTAAGAAGCAGCAAATATTTTGATAGGCGTGACATGGATAAATCTCCTTTTCAGGAGTAATCATAACTCTTTATGAGATGAAATGCAGGGGAATAATGTACTAACCAACAGGCAGACACAAATCCCGGCTCAAGCATATGTAGGCAACCATAAACTCAGCACTACTCACTAACGACCATTACCAGTGTTAAATCTCCATGCGGAAAAATTGAAATGGACATGACTGCGGACGCCGCGTTGCTGAAAATAAGCATGACAGAATCTGTCGCCCCTGAACCAGCCGCCATTAAACCCCACCCTACTTTGCCAAGTTCTTTTTCATAATAAGCCTGTACTTCTTCAATCGTTGCTTTGATCGTATATCTATAACCTTCATTATCGCCCTCACCGTTGATCGCTCCAGGCATGATGGGTATGCCCTTCCATTCCTTTTCCGGGCTTCCGGATGGGAGCAAAGCAGAGATCGGATCCGGGGTTTCTGCCTGTGGTTGAGCAGTACGGATCGGAGTGGGTGTATCAGTGGCTATTAAAGTGGCTGTTTGGGTCGGTGTGATCGTTGGAACGGGCGCCAACACAGAACAAGCAGAAATCAAAAAAGTCATGAACATAAATGAAGCAATAACTCTATGCATTCAATCCTCCTAAAGAATATATATAAAAAAGCCTGATAGAGAATATCTATCAGGCTTTAACTTTACTTCAACTTTTCTTCCACCACTTTGGCAGCTTTGCCAAGCGCCTCATTGGCATTGCCACGCGAAGCGGGCAAACTGCCCTGCGCCATATTATGACGTCCACCGCCTTTGCCGCCGATACCTGTAATGAGATCGCCAGCTTTGAGTCCACGCTTGACGAGGTCTTCGGTCACTGTCGCAATGACAATTGATCCGGTTACGAGGACCACTGCTCCCGCTTTGGGATATCTCTCGCGGAATTTATCCGCCAGCGAGCGGAGCGTATCAGCATCCGCGTTGGGGATCTCGACCGCAAGTACATTCACATCTTTCACGGTTTGAACGTTGGCAAGCTGCAAGTTGAAGGTTGATAACGCGGACTGCGTGCGCAGGTTCGCGAGTTCCTTCTTCAAGTCCGCAACTTCATCCTGCAACATTTCCACTTTTACCGGCACTTCTTCAAGTGCGGATTTCAACGCGCCCGCAGTTTGTTTGAGGGTCTTGAAGCGTTTCTGGATCAACTCATACGCACCACGTCCCGTCACGGCTTCGATACGACGGATGCCCGCCGCAGCTGAACCTTCGCTAACGATCAGGAATGCGCCGATATCAGAGGTGCGATCCAAGTGTGTACCACCGCATAACTCGTAAGAGTATTTGCCCTGCTTCTCGGGGGCTAAGCCCCCGAGAGAGCCAAGTGTACTATCCGAGTCCAGAATGGATACTGTCCTCACCGTCTCGCCATACTTCTCACCAAACAAAGCCATTGCGCCTTCTTTCTTGGCTTCATCAAGTGACTTCGTTACTTTGACCACGGGCATATCCGCCGCGATCGCATCATTGACCATCTTCTCAACATGTTCGACCTGTTCAGGAGTCATCGCGTCAGGTTGGGTGAAATCAAAGCGGAGATGCGTAGGCGCGACCAAAGAACCCGCCTGACGGGCATGGTCACCGAGCACTTCATGCAATGCCTTGTGCAGCAAATGCGTCGCTGTGTGGTTGCGCATGATGTTGTGACGGCGGGTCAGATCCACTTCGGCGGTGGCCCGATCGCCCACTTTCGGTTGACCAGAGATAACCTGCCCAATGTGTGTGATAACACCTGCCGCCGCACGACGGACAGCAGTAATCTCAATTTCCCATTCAACAGGGCGGGAAGACCCCGCTCCTACAGAACGAATGTAGCCTTCATCATTCACCTGACCACCGGACTCAATATAGAAACCAGTTTTGGGCAGAATGACTTCAACGACATCATCGAGGGATGCAGAAGAAACTGATTCGCCATTGACGACCAACGCGAGAACTTCACCATCCACTTTGGTGCTGGTGTAGGGATCGTAAGCAACACCGTCTTTGCCAATTTTGTTTTTGGTTTGCAGGTCTTTCAAGATATTCGCGAAGAACTCGGCATCTTCACCGCCGGTCTTGCCCATGGCTTTGCCACCACCGGAGGCTTTGCTGTGTTCATTCTTGGCTTCGTTGAAGCCCTTTTCATCGACATCAAGTCCCTGTTCGCGGGCGATATCGCGGCTGATCTCGAAGGGCAAGCCATACGTAGCATAAAGGTCAAAGGCTTTGTGACCGTCGAGCACGAGCGCGCTCTCACCTGCACTTGCGCCAGGTGCAAGTGTCGACTGCGCTCCGCTCCGCTCAGAGCGAAGCTCTGAGAGTAGATTCTCTAAATGCGCTGTACCAGCTTCCACCGTGCGTGCGAAGCGGACTTCTTCCCGAGTCAAATTGTCGAGAATAGTCGCCTTGTTCTTTTGGAGTTCCGGATAAAAATCGCCGTAGTAATTGATCACCGCTTCAGCGACTTTCGCAAGGAACGGTTCTTTGAGTCCGATCTTGGTGCCGAAGCGCGCGGCACGGCGGATGATCATACGCGTGACGTAGTTGCGCCCACCGTTGCCGGGGACGACACCATCAGCAATGAGGAAAGCCGCCGAGCGGGCATGATCACAGATGACACGATAGGGTGTGAAATTCGCGTCCATTTCTTTTTCGGTATGACCGGTGAGCGAACGTAACACATCCAGCGAGCCGGTGAAGAGATCGGTCTTGTAGTTCGAGTCGACGCCTTGCAACACAGAGACGATGCGCTCAAAGCCCATACCGGTATCCACATGCTTGGCGGGCAACGGCTCGAGGCGACCATCTTCGAAAAGATTGTATTGAATGAAAACGTTGTTCCACAGTTCGAGGTAGCGCGTACATTCGCCGTTCACGCCGCAGACGTGGTCGGTACCGCGCAAGTTATCGCGCTCTTCGCCGAGGTCAATGTGGATCTCGGAACACGGACCGCACGGACCGAACTCTGCCATCTGCCAGAGGTTATCCTTGCGCCCGAAGAACAGCACGTGTGAAGGGTCAAAGCCAGGTTGCAGTTTCCAAATATTGGCGGCGTCGTCATCGCGCGGAATATCGCCCTTGTCGTCTTCGAAACAAGTGGCGTAGAGTTTATCCTTGGGCAAGCCCCACACATCGGTGAGCAACTGCCACGACCAAGCGATGGCTTCCTTTTTATAGTAATCGCCAAAGGACCAGTTGCCAAGCATCTCAAAGAAAGTATGATGCGTATCATCGCGCCCCACGTCTTCAAGGTCGTTGTGCTTGCCCGCCACGCGCAGACATTTCTGTGAATCGACGGCGCGTTTGTAGGGACGGGTATCTGTGCCAACGAACACATCCTTGAACTGCACCATGCCCGAGTTGGTGAACAGCAGGGTCGCATCCCCACCCGGGACGAGCGACATCGAAGGCACGGCAGTATGTCCATG
>Ga0137333_1000371_pt1 | contig 11986 bp, 7 predicted proteins | sample EasRivERMLT231_2_FD_102286 | JGI IMG/M metagenome (GOLD analysis project Ga0137333, IMG submission 102286) | Soil microbial communities from meander-bound floodplain in the East River, Colorado, USA - East River MetaG ERMLT231_2 | ecosystem: Environmental > Terrestrial > Soil > Floodplain ... | reverse complement strand
GGTGATCGAGGACGAGATCCGCTCCGGCGGAAAGGTGAACGATAAGCGATTTGCGCTCTTCAGCATGTAGCACCATGATTCGGGGAGAACCATGAGCGCCGACATCCTGCTGGTAGACGACGATCCCAAGATTCTAGAAATAGTCGGGGTATCGCTGAGCCGGCGCGGGTTCAACGTGAGTACGGCGTCGAACGGCGACGAGGCGCTCGCGCGGGTGTCGAGCGAGGCGCCCGCGCTCGTCATCCTCGACCTGGGCCTGCCCGATATGACCGGCATTGAGGTGCTCGCCCGCCTCCGCGGCGAGGACGGCCCCGTCGTGCCGGTGCTCTTCCTCTCCGCCGAATCCGACATCGAGACCCGCGTGAACGCCCTGGATCAGGGCGCGGACGATTTTCTGGTCAAGCCGGTCTCGCTGCGCGAGCTCCACGCCAAGGTCGACGGGGTGCTCCGGCGCGCGTCGCGCGCGCGCGCGCATGGCAAGCACGCCGCGGCTCTGAAAGCAGAGCTCGAGCGCGGGCGCGAGCTCGCCGCCCGCTCCACCCGCGAGTTCAAGCGCCACCTGCTGTCGATGCGCACGCTGTTGACGGTGTCGCACGACCTCAACCGCTCGCTCCAGTCCGAAGACCTGGTCAAGGTGGCTTCGCTGACGCTGGTGGGCGAGCTGCGCGTATCGAGCATGGCCGTGTTCGGGGTCGAGCGCGAAAACGCGGTCCGGTTCGACCTCCTCGGCGTGCGCGGTTTCTCCCCCGAACGGTTCGAGGGCCTGGTCATCGACCGCGCGTCGCCGTTGGCGTCCATGTTCGGCGAAGACGGTCGGCCGCAGAAGATCGCCCGCAACCCGGACCAGAGCTGGTCGCGGAGTCTCCCGGACCTTCGCCTCGCCGTGTTCGAATATGCGGTGCCGATCGCGGTCAAGGGCGAGCTGAAAGGAATCATCTTCACCGGGCCGAAGCTTTCGAGCGAGGACTACAGCGAGTACGACCTCGATATCATGACGTTCATCGCCAACTCGGTGGGCATCGGCATGGAGAACTCGCGCCTCCTGTCCCAGCTCAAGCTGACGTACCTGCAGACGCTGCGTTCGCTGATCTCGATCGTCGAGGCCAAGGACCCCTACACCAAGGGGCACACCGAGCGCGTGGCGTCGTACGCCATGGCGCTGGCGAACCGCCTCGACATGCCGGAAGAGGATCTGCGCCGCATCATGTTCGCCGCCTTGCTCCACGACATCGGCAAGATGGGCGTGCTGGATGCGATCATCAACAAGCCGGGCCCGCTCAGCGAAGACGAGTGGGAACTCATGAGAGCGCACCCCGTGGTCGGGGCGGCGATCGTCGAGAAGATGGAGTTCTTGAAGGGCACGGTCGAAATCGTCCGTCACCATCACGAAAGCTGGAACGGCCGCGGGTATCCCGGCGGCCTCGAAGGCGAGGACATCCCGTTCGGCGCGCGCATCGTCACGGTCGCGGACAGTTTCGACGCCATGACGACCGATCGCCCCTATCGCAAGGCGTTGTCGATCGGGGAAGCCGTCCGGCGGCTCGAGGAGGGCGCCGGCGTTCAGTTCGACGCCAGGCTCGTCAAGGCATTCGTCGGCTATGTGCGCGAAAAAGGCAAGGACCTCGCGATTCCTCTCTCGCTCACCAACGGGCGCGTGCGCGTGTAAACGCGGTTGCCCGCCCGCGCACCGGTCGTCGAAGCGCCCGAGTGCGTGCGGACGCGTCACTTGCGCTCGCGCAACTCCCCCGCCGACCCGCTTGCCCGTGACAACCCACTCTACGGCGTGACGAGCGGTTTCCGTCCGCGTTGACCCGTCCGTCGCCCGCATCGCGTTCCCTCATCTGCAAGCACGACAACGGCTCGCTGCGGATCGACCGCGCGTTCGCTGCCCGCGGCGGCGCGCTGGCACCGGCCTTGCCTAAGGGAGCGTTGACTCGCAGTCGGCCCGGGCGCACGACGCGCGGCGACGGGTGGCGGTTGTGGTGGTGCGGGGGAAGACGTCGCCGGCGTGAATTCGTTCCGAAGTCACTGCGTGACAGAATAGAAGAGGGAGCAGGGACGGGGGTGGAAGGGAGGAGCCGCCTTCGGACCGTGGGTGCGATCGACGGAGGCGCCGGAGTCGGGTGGAATTCCCGCTTCGAGCGTGCGCAGTCAGCCGGTCGAGGTGGGTGTGCTCGCTGAACCCCAACTCGCAGGCTGCCGCCCGGATGAAGGCGCGGCCGTCGATCGTGGTCCGCCGCTCCCTCTTCTTTCTCTTTCTCCCCACGCCCGCGCCTTGAGCCTGATCCAGCTTGTCGCCGTCCCGCTATCTTCTCTATATTCGATATTCGATCGCGCGCCCTTTTGGTCAGCTCGCGGGTCCTGTCGCCGATCCACCCCGCGGGCTTCGCGCCGCGGGGGCCCCGTATCGGCGCCACCCGCTTGTGCCTGCCACAACCGATGCGACGTCACGGCGGCCCTTCGCGCAGGAGCGAGCGAGGATCACCCGCCGGGCCTTGACGCCGACGCTGATGCGCACTCCCGCCCAGGCGGGAAGCCGAGCGAAGCGGGCGCAGGGCCGACGGACGCGCATCGGTTGGGGTCAGAGGGGCGACAGGACCCGCGTTGCCGCGACGAGAACGAACTCAAACCACCACGAGGTCAGCATGCCAACACAGCGCACACAGGACGCGGGCGCAGTGAGAAAGAAGCTCCCGAACGGCTTGACCGTCATCCTCAAGGAGGATCACTCGTCCGCGATCGTGGCGGTCAACGTCTGGTTCGGCGTGGGGTCGGTCCACGAGACCGAAGCCATGAACGGACTCGCGCACTTCCAGGAGCACATGGTGTTCAAGGGGACACGGAAGTACGGGGTCGGCGATATCGCGCGCATCGTCAAGTCCGCAGGTGGCAATCTGAACGCCGGAACGAGCTACTCCTACACGATGTACTACGTCGTGCTGCCGTCGCGCTCCTTCGCCACCGCGCTCGAGGTTCAGGCGGACGCGATGATGAACTCCACGTTCGACCCCGAGGAGTTCCTGAAGGAACGCCTGGTCGTGATCGACGAAGCGCGCATGTACGACGATCGGCCGGAATCGTTCACGTTCTACCGGACCATGGAGCTGGGGTTCGAAAAGCACACCTACCGGCGTCCCATCGCGGGTTACCAGCACATTGTCGAGAAGATCACGCGCGACCAGCTCGTGGAGTTCTATCGCAACTACTATCGCCCGTCGAACGCGGTGCTGGTGGTGGTGGGGGACGTGGACCCCGACGACGCGATGGCGCGGATCGAAGCCGTCTACGGCGGGTGGCCGGACGCCCGCGTGGTGGTCGGCGAGCCCCCGGTCGAGCCGGCGCAGAGGGCGCTGCGGCTGAAGGCGTTCGAGGGCACGATGGACCACGCCTATCTGGGGGCCGGCTTCCACGTGCCGAGCGTCCTCGACGAGGACTACCCGGCTCTCCAGATGCTCTCGGAGCTGCTCAGCTCCGGGAGGAGCTCGCGCCTCTATCGCCACGTGCGCGAAGACAAGCGCCTGGTCACGTCCGTCGGCGCCGAGCTCCTGGCCGAGAAATGGCCGGGTTTCTTTCTCGTAGCAGCGTCGATGCCCCCGTCGAAATGGGAAGACGCCTGTCAGGCGATCTTTCACGAGGTCGAGCGTTTCAAGCACGAGCGCGTGGCGGACGAAGAGCTGGAGAAGGCGCGCCGACAAGTCGAACGCTCCATGTACCTCGAGCTCGAAACCATGGAGGGGCAGGCCTCCAACCTCGGCTACTACGAGCTGCTCGGCGACTACCGGCTGGCCGACCGGCACCGGGAGGCGGTGAAGCGCGTGGCCGCGGATCGGGTCAAGGAGGTCGCCCGGCGCTATTTCCATCCCGACAATCTCTCGCTCGTGGGCTACCTCCCGCGGGCGAACGGGCGCGGCGCGCTGGACGAAGCCCGGGTTCGACAGACGGTCGCCTCGACCTTGAGCGGAGACGGGGGTGTTCACGACGTGGCGGGCGCATCGAGGCCCGCCTCGCACGAACCCGCCTCGGAGGCACGCCGCACGCCGCGCCTCGCCGCCGATGCGGCGGACGACCGCGTCACGCGCTTTCGTCTGGACAACGGCGCGCGGGTCCTGCTGAAACCGCGCCCCGACGTGCCGCTGGTGTCCGTGCTCGCGGTGTTCCCCGGCGGAGGCCGGTTCGAACCGGCCGGGAAATCGGGGCTCGCGATGCTGACGCACCGCTCGCTCACCAAGGGAAGCGCGCGCTTCGGCGCGGAGGAAATCGCCGCGCGCATCGAGGGACTCGGAGGGAGCATCGAAAGTTACTCGTCCTTCGATACCGGTCGCGTCTCCATGGGCGTTCTATCCGAGCACGTCGGGGACGCGGCGGAGATCTTCCGCGACGTGCTGCGGGCGCCGACGTTCGACGCGGCGCGCGTCGAACAGGAAAAGGCGCGCCTCATCGAGGAGCTGGCGCGGCGTCACGACAACCCGATCCAGTTCGCCCTGGACCACCTGTTCCGCTCGGTCTTCGGCGACCACCCGTACGCGTACCCGTTCCTCGGGGATGCCCGGGAAGTCGCCGGTCTCGGCGAGCGCGATTGCCGCGACTGGTTCACGAGCCTGCTCGTGCCCGATGCGCTGGTGTTGTCGATCGTGGGAGACATGCGGATGGATCGCGCGCGCGCGCTGGCCGAGCGCTTGCTGGGCGACCTCGACCCGGGCCGGCAGCCCGCGCCGAGACCGGATCCGCCGACCGTGCCCGTGCGCCCGGGTGAGCACGTACTACGCCGGGCCGGAATCAAGCAGGCGGTGACATTCGTCGGCTTCACCGCGCCGCGCCTGATGTCGGAGGACGCGAAGACGCTCGAGGTCCTGAACGGCGTGCTCACGGGGTTGGGTGGCCGTCTCTTCGTCGAGCTGCGCGACAAGCGTTCGCTGGGCTACATGACGGGCTCCGCGTTCAACCCGTTCTTCCTGCGCGGAATCTTCTTCGGCTACGCGAATCCGACCTCCGACGGCGTCGAAGAGGCGGTCCGCGTCATTCTCCACGAGCTGGATCGGGTGACGAAGGAACCGGTCGGCGCCGAGGAGCTCTCCCGCGCGAAGGAGTGGCTCGCGGGCTCACACGTGATGGAGCTGCAGCACAACGCCGCCCAGGCGGCGGAGTACGGCGCATTCGAGGCGCTTGGCTTCGGCTTCGAAACCGTCGACCGGATCCCGGAATGGATACGCGCCGTTACCAGCGAGGACGTGATGGCGGTCGCGCGCCGGGTATTCGTCCCGGCCAACGCGGTGATCGTCAGGATGCTGCCGGAAGAGTGAGCGCCGACGCGCGCGGCGTCTACAGGTTGGAATGGGGGGTGGTCTGCCAGCGCTCGTCGCGCATGATCCCGAAGCTTCGCAGCAGTTCCGCCCGCAGCGTGGTCAGGTCGACCTTGCGGTAGAGTTTTCCGCCGTCGGCGTACGCGATGGCTCCGGTTTCCTCCGAGACGACGATCACCAGCGCGTCGGTCTCCTCCGAGAGACCGAGCGCGGCCCGGTGGCGGGTGCCCAGCGCCCCGGCGAGGCGCTCGTCCTGCGACAGGGGCAGGATGCACCCCGCCGCCGTCACGCGGTCGTTCTGTATGATCACGGCGCCGTCGTGGAGCGGCCCCGGCGGCGTGAAGATGGTGCCGATGAGCTCGGTCGTCACGCGCGCGTCGACCGGGGTTCCGGTTTCCGCGTAGTTCTTCAGCCCCATGTCCTTCTCGAGCACGATCAGCGCCCCCATCCGCTTTTCCGACAGATCCTGCACGCTCTTCACGATCTCGGGGATGACGCCGCTCTCGCGCACGTGCACGAAGCGCGACACCATCCGGTGCTGGCCGAGCAGCGCGAGCGCGCGCCGCAGCTCGGGTTGGAAGATGATGACGAATGCGATCACCCACACCGTGCGCAGGCTCGAAATGAGCCAGTTCACCGCGATCAGGTTGAGCCACTGCGCCACGACCGAGAGGATGAAGAGCGCGATGAGCCCGAAAAACATGTGCACGGCGCGCGTGCCCCGCATCAGGGAAAAGAGGCGGTAGAGTAACAGCGACACGATCAGCACGTCGACGGTGTCGACCACGAGCTCCATGGGGACGGGGGGCATCATCGGGCTCCGGGGGGTTGGTCTTGCGGGTGCTCCACGGCGTCGAGCACGCGGAACAGGTCGACGGTCTCGCGCACGTCGTGGACGCGCACGAGGCGCACGCCGTGCGCCCGGCAGTGGGCGGCGACGGCGAGGCTCCCGGCCAGGCGTGCGCCCGTCGGAGCGCCCCGGAGCAGAGTGCCGATAAACGACTTGCGCGACGCACCCACCAGCACGGGATATCCCAGGGCCACCAGGTCGTCAATGCTTTTCAAAATCTCCAGGTTGTCTTGCAAGCGCTTGCCGAAGCCGATCCCCGGGTCGAGCACGATGCGCTCGCGCGCGATCCCGGCGGCCTCGAGCGCGGCGGCGCGCAGCGCCAGGAAAGCGGTGACTTCGCCCGCGGCGTCGTTGTAATCCGGGTCGACCTGCATCGTCTTGGGTTCCCCGAGCATGTGCATCAGAATGACGGGAACGTCGGCGTGGGCGCGCAAGACGTCGGCCATGGCGCCGGCCTGCGCAGCCGTGACGTCGTTCACCATGGTGGCTCCCGCCGCGAGCGCCGCCTCCGCCACCTCCGGCTTGCGGGTGTCGATCGCGATCGGGACGGAAGGGCGCGGCCGCGAAAGTGCCTCGATCACCGGCAGCACGCGGTCCATTTCCTCGCGGGCGGAAACCGCGTCGGACCCGGGCCGGGTGGACTCGCCGCCGATGTCGATCAGGTCCGCCCCCTCGGCCGCCATCCGGAGCGCGTGTTCCACCGCCGCTTCACGGCGCACGAATTTACCGCCGTCGGAGAAGGAATCCGGCGTCACGTTGAGCACGCCCATGACGAGCGGGGAGCGGCGAAAAGGAATGGTGCGATCGCCGCAGCGGAGGGAGCCACGGTCGGGACTGCTCATGGCAGAAAGCGGGGCATGCATGGCGCCTCTCCGCTCATGCACTTCGCGCGCGGCAGTTGGAAGCGCGCCTCGTGAAATCGCGTCGATGCGCCACGCATGCCTCCGTCAACAGCGAGAATGTCGACAATGTGCACGCGCACCGCTGCGGCGAGTCGGCTGTGGGTTAAGAGGAAGTGCCCGGTTCGATGACGGGAGGGATTCCCGGGAGCTTCTTACGATCGGTCTCCGGGCTGCGCAGGTCCGCGGTGGACTCTTCGCGCTTGGCCGGCGTCGCGGCGGGCGTCACCACCGGCGGCAGCACTCCGCCCTCCAGGATGATTTTGATCTCGCGCGAATCGAGCGTCTCACGCTCGAGCAGCGCGTTCGCGATGCGGTGCAGAATGTCGATCCGCTCCTGCAGGACGACTTTCGCACGGTCGTAGGCCTCGTCGATGATGCGCTTGACTTCTTCGTCGATGAGGCGCGCCGTCTCCTCGCTGTACTCGGTGCTCTGCATGATGTCGCGGCCCAGGAACACCTGCTCCTCGCGGTCGCCGAAGGCGATGGGGCCGAGTCGCGGGCTCATGCCCCACTGCATGACCATCTTGCGGACGAGCTTGGACGCCATCTGGATGTCCTGCTGCGCGCCGCTGCCCATGCGATTGAGCACCAGTTCTTCGGCCACGCGCCCGCCGAGGGCTTGCGTGACCGTGTCCAGGCACCACGCCTTCGAATATTCGGAGCGGTCGTCTTCGGGCAGGAAGAAGGTGAGGCCGCCGGCGTGGCCGCGCGGGATGATCGTCACCTTGTGCACGGGGTCGGAATACTGGAGCGCGGAGCCGACGACCGCGTGCCCGGCTTCGTGGTACGCGGTGAGGCGCTTGGTCTCTTCCTTGACGACCCGGCTCTTGCGCTCCGGACCCAGGTAGATCTTGTCCTTCGCCTCTTCCATGCAGTCCATCGTGACCTTGGTCATGTTCTGGCGCGCCGCGAGCAGGGCGGCCTCATTGACCAGGTTCGCGAGGTCGGCGCCGCTCATGCCGGGCGTGGCGCGCGCGAGCACCGACAGGTTGACGTCGTCCGCGAGCGGCGTCTTGCGCGAGTGAACCCTCAGAACGCCTTCGCGGCCGCGAACGTCGGGGAGGTCGACCACGATGCGGCGGTCTAAACGCCCCGGGCGCATGAGCGCCGGGTCAAGCACGTCGGGGCGGTTGGTGGCGGCGACCAGGATCACGCCCTCGTTGGATTCGAAACCGTCCATCTCGACCAGGAGCTGATTGAGCGTCTGCTCGCGTTCGTCGTGCCCGCCGCCGAGACCCGCGCCGCGGTGGCGGCCGACGGCGTCGATCTCATCGATGAAGAGGATGCAGGGCGCGTGTTTCTTGCCGGTCTCGAACAGGTCGCGCACCCGCGATGCGCCGACGCCGACGAACATCTCCACGAAGTCCGATCCGCTCATCGAGAAGAAGGGCACATTTGCCTCTCCGGCGACGGCGCGCGCGAGCAGCGTCTTACCGGTGCCCGGCGGGCCGAGCAGGATCGCTCCCTTGGGAATGCGCCCGCCGAGCTTCTGGAACTTCTTCGGCTCCTTCAAGAACTCGATGATCTCCTGCAGCTCTTCCTTGGCTTCGTCGCAGCCGGCGACGTCGGAGAAGGTGACGCGCGGACGGTCCCCTCCGAACATGCGCGCGCGGCTCTTGCCGAAGCTGAAGGCGCGGTTCCCGCCCACCTGCATCTGGCGCATGATGAGCAGCCACAGCCCGACGATCAAGAGGAGCGGCAACCCCGAGCCCAGGATCTTCACCCACGTGCTGCCGCCCGGGACCTGACCCTCGATGACCGAGCCCGGGTTGCGGTCCATGATCCGCTGGGGCAGGTCCTTGTCCTCGGTGGGCAGTACCAGCGTGAACTGCTCGACTTTGACTTCACGGGTCCGATCGCGATCGGTGGCCGACGAGACCGGCACCAAGGTCGGCGCGGTCAGCACCCCGCGGACTTCCAGCCCCTTGAAGGTGATGCGCTTGACGTTGCCCTTGTCGACCTGGGAGAGGAACTCCGAGTACGAGATCCGGTACTGCGGCGCCTTGCCCATCTCGAACATCTGGAACGCGATGAGCAAGAGGATCACGAGCATGACCCAGAAGATCATCGCCTTGAGCGGGCGGTTCGGCCGGCCGAGCGACGTCTTCGGGGAGAGCGGGGTTCGCCCGCCCGCACGCTTATCGGGATCGCGATAGTCAGACATAACGGGTTATCTCAAAACCATCTAGCGGGCCGACTCCGGGTCGAGTGCGGCCACGAACGGAAGATGGCGAAAATTCTCACGGTAGTCCAGCCCATAGCCGACCACGTACTCGTCGGGGATATCGTAACCGAGGTAGCGGATGGGGATCCCGGCCTGGCTGGGCACGCGCTTGCGCAGAAGGGCGCAGATTTCGAGGCTCCCGGGATTCCGTAACCTCAACATGTCCACAATATAAGCCAGAGTTGTGCCAGTGTCTATGACATCCTCCACGAGCAGGACGTCCCGTCCGACCAGGTCGATCTCGAGGTCCCCGACGATCCGGACGACCCCGCTCGTGCGGATCGCGCCGTCGTATGACGACACCCGGAGGAACTCGATGTGGTGCGGGATCGTGATCTGGCGGATCAGGTCCGCCAGGAACACGACGCCCCCTTTCAAGAGACTGATGAGCACCGGGTGTCGCCCGGCGTAGTCGTTGGTAATCTCGCGGCCCAGCCGCGCCACGATGGTGGCGATATCCGGTGCGGATAGAAGGACACGGCCCGGGGCCGGATGGTCGGGGTGAGTCACGTCGCCTCCTCTTGGCCAACGAGCCGCGCGACGAAACGGACCGCGCCCGCGGTGTCCGGGCCGACCCGGGCCGACTCACCCGTGACGACCCCGGGAATCCACACGATCTCCCCGTTGCGTTCCAAGACCGGGCTGGCGGCGCGCCTGCGGAACGGAATCCTCGCGTCGATGAACACGTCGCTCAACTTTCGATGGCCGCGCATGCCGAGCGGGCGTACGCGATCGCCCGCGCGCGGCGCGCGGATCCGGAATACACCACCCGGGGCCACCGCCACGAAGGCGACGTGCGGGGACGGCGTCCCGTCGCTCTCGGACAAGGCGTTCAAGCGCGCGCGCGCGACCGCCCCCGTGGTCCGCTCGCCGCGGATCGACCAGCCCGGGGTGTGGATCTCTCCGGGGATGTCCAGCGTCTGCTCCACGATCACCGGGTCGACCGCCGCCGCGCCGGTTCGAACCGTGAACACCAGCGCGTCGTGCTCGCGCCGCACGCGCACGCGCGGCAGGTCGACCGAGGCGCCGACCTGGATCGACGCCAGGGCGTGGTAATGGACTCGCGACACGTCGTCGCGGCGATCGACGCGCTCGAGCACGTCGCCGAGCAGGGTGGCCGTGGCTTCCGGGTCCAGGTCCGCCAGCGCCGAGGCGCGCAACGCCCACGACCCGGAGGCCTCATGCTCCAGCGCCGCCTCGATTCGAGGCGTGGTGACGCGCCGAATCGCGCCCAGCTCCTCCGCGGCGGAGCCGGCCATCCGCACCAGCACGTCGTCGATCGACGGAAACACGCGGCGCAGCGCCGGCAGGGTGTCGTGCCGGAGCGCATTGCGCGCGAAGCGGCGGTCGTCGTTGGACGGGTCGTGCACCCACGCGATGCCGCGCGCGGCGCAATAGTCCGTCGTGTCCCGGCGGGTGACGTCGAGCAGCGGGCGCACGATGGCGTCGCGGCGCGCGGCGATGCCCACCAGCCCGCGCGTTCCGGCGCCGCGGAGAATTCGCATCAGCACGGTTTCCGCCTGGTCCGACCTCGTGTGCGCGGTCGCGATCCAGGTGGCGGATTCGCGCCCCGCCGTCTGGAGCAGGAAGTCGTAGCGCGCGCGGCGCGCGGCGGCCTCGAGCGACTCCCCGATTCGGTGCGCCTCGGCGGCCACGTCGGCGGAGCCGGAGACCACGCGGGCGCCGAGCCGCAGCGCGTGGGCCGCCACCGCGTCGAAGTCGCGGCCGCTGTCCGCGCGCAGGCGGTGGTCGAAGTGCGCTGCGACCACTCGCAGACCCGGGCGCTCGCCCGCCAGTGCGCACAGCGCGTCCAGCATGGCCATGGAGTCGGCTCCTCCCGACACCGCCGCGAGCACGACGTCGCCGGCGCGAAACCACGGCGCGGCGCGCAGCGCGCGCTCGACCGGGTGTGTGTCGGTGCAGAGATCGCGCGCGGAAATCGTGCGGGAATTCGGCATGGCGTCACTATACCACGCGCGCGAATGGGGAAAGGGAATGGTGGCGGAGCAGGGATTCGAACCCCGGACACGCGGATTATGATTCCGCTGCTCTAACCAACTGAGCTACTCCGCCACCTCTAGACAGCCTTGTATTTGAAGCGGTTACGAGGTATGCTTACCCTCAAGTGCCCTCGGAGACCGTCACCATCCACGGTTCGCAGACGGTTCTCGCAGGACACACGCACGGTTCGCGAAGGAGTGCAAGGCCATGCAACCAACGAAACTCACCGAAGCATTCATCAGGCAGCTCGCGTACATCGACAAGCCTTTCGTCGTGCGGGACACCACTGTAAAGGGCCTCATGGTCGCGGTCAATACGCATACGAAGTCCTACAAGGTCCAGCGGGACCTGTGGGTCGGCCAACGGGGCCGCCGGCGGAAGGCCAAGACCGTGCGGCACACCCTGGGCACCACGATCGAGCTGACCCTCGACGACGCCCGTACGCTCGCCATGGAGGTCATCGCCCAGATCAAGAAGGGCGTGGACCCCAACGCCGAGATCGTCGCGCCTGGCGCGGAGACGTGGACTGCGGAGCGCATGTTCGAGGAGTACATGGACGACCTGCGAGCGCGCCGACCGTACTATCTCCGACGTCCGCGTGCAGATGAACCGCTACCTCGCGGACTGGAAGAACATCCCGATCTCCGAGATCACGCGTTCCATGGCGCGCGAGAAGCACCGCCACATTTCGGAACGCAACGGCAAGGCC
>Ga0137333_1000368_pt1 | contig 12038 bp, 7 predicted proteins | sample EasRivERMLT231_2_FD_102286 | JGI IMG/M metagenome (GOLD analysis project Ga0137333, IMG submission 102286) | Soil microbial communities from meander-bound floodplain in the East River, Colorado, USA - East River MetaG ERMLT231_2 | ecosystem: Environmental > Terrestrial > Soil > Floodplain ... | reverse complement strand
TTCATCGAAGAAAGTCTGTGACATTTTATAGTCGTAGTGCTGTCCCGTGTGGACAAGAATTTCCTGATGATTTTTACGGAGGGCGCGGCTTACCGGAGTGGCTTGAATAAATTCAGGGCGCGCGCCTACAACAGAAATGATCTTCATTAACAAATCCTATTTACATCTTTGAAAAATCAAGAAAGAACATCCCCAAGAAAACTTTTGCCAATTGGCTGGGGTTCAAGTGCAAAAATTTCGGCAAGTGTTCCGGCAATATCACCCAGGCTTTCGCGGATTCCGAGATCCACGTTAGGTTTGACCTGTGGACCAAATGCCAACAATGGCACATATTCACGCGAGTGATCGGTGCCTGGGGTGGTAGGGTCCACGCCATGATCGCCGGTGATGAGAACCATATCACCGGGTTTGAGACGCTTTTCGATTTCGGGAATATAGCGATCAAATTCTTCGAGCGCATTGGCATAGCCGCGCGGATCATTACGGTGACCGTAGATCATATCAAATTCGATCAGGTTGATAAACATCAAGCCTTCGAAATCTTCTTCAAGCAAATTGAGTGTGACATCCAGACTTTCAACATTAGTCAGCACATGATTCTTTTTGGTGATGCCCCGATGGTTGAAGATGTCGTCAATCTTGCCAACAGAGTAGACATCTTTGCCGGCAGCCACCAACTTCTGCATCATGGTGGGATATGCGGGATCGCGGGGATAGTCCTTGCGGTGATGAGTGCGTTTGAAGTTCTCAGGCTTGTCGCCAAAAAACGGACGGGCGATCACACGTCCAACACCGTGCTCGCCTTGTAAAATATTTCGAGCGGCTTCGCACATTTTGTATAGCTCTGGCAACGGAATGATCTCCTCATGCGCTGCAATTTGGAACACGCTGTCCGCTGATGTATACACGATGGGTTTGCCGGTCCGCATATGTTCGGCGCCCAGTTCAACCAGAATTTCTGTTCCTGATGCAGGTTTGTTGCCAAGCACATCTTTGCCAGTCGCTTGCTTGAATGCATCCAACACATCCTGCGGGAAACCGTTTGGATAGGTAGGGAAAGCAATCGGCAGATACACACCCATCATTTCCCAATGTCCGATGACGGTATCTTTGCCCGCTGACTTTGGCTGGAATTTCCCAAAGGCACCGCGCGCATTTCTATTTTCAGGCACACCTTGAATGGCAGTGATATTACCCAAGCCGAGTTCATACATGTTCGGGGTATTCAATCCGCCGATGGCGTGCGCTACATTGCCAAGCGAGTTACTGCCCACGTCACCATACGCGGCGGCATCAGGCGCCTCCCCCGCTCCAACACCATCCAACACGATCACGATGACCCGTTTGAAATTCTTCATTTTATTCTCCAACCTTCGCGAATCGAAGCACCGAATACTTCGCAGACATGCGGCTATAAATATCCATCAATGCCAAGCCCGCGAATGGGATCAAGACCGCGTCCACCGGCAGGCGATAACGAACCAATGTCCATGTGAGAATGTGAACGCTCGTATAAGCTCCTGCAAAGATCATCAAGAGTCCCTCAGGGGATATGAGCAAATTCAAAAAGCGATTTCCTTTTTCAGAGGCACTTTTCTTGATACCCAAAACCAAACCATAAAGCATGAACGGCAGGAAGACCCCGAAACTGCCAATGCGCGAGATATTGCTCAACATGCTGGAGTCAGACGAATACCAGAACATGAAATATGGTGGGATGCGACTCAGCGAAAGTAGGGCGTAGCGCTTCGGGTCGTCCATCACGAACTGGATGCCGCGCCCAAGCAGTTCACTATCGAGAGCCGCTTCATCCAGATGACGCACTTCGGCGGGAATCATTTCCTGATAAGTGGCAGTGGGCAGGATCGGGATGAATTTTGTCCCATAGATGGGATTATTGCCCCAGAAGAAGGCATAGCCCGAATTGGTATTGAGCAAAACAAATCTTCCAAAACGGGAGTAGTTATAGAACGTAACTGGCAGGATGAAGAGAATGATCAGGATGATAGTTAAAGCTGTCGAAACAATGGGCAACTTCAGGCTGCGTTTGAAGCGGGCGATCCATATCCATAAAAAGAGGAATGGAATCATGAGTAGGAAGACCTGTCGCAGCAGTACTGTGATCCCAATGGAAATTCCCAAAGCGATGCCCAGTTTGATATCCTGTTTTTTATCGGTGCTCTCTGCGAGTTGCATGGAGAAAAATAAACTAAAGAGGATGGCAGTGATATAAAACGGTTCGGTCATCAGTGCCGCACCATAATAGAAAAAATAAACATAAATGGCTGTGATACCAGCCGCAACGAGACCGATGTTCTTTGTGAACAATTTTTCGCCGAGACGATAAGCAATGTACGGGTGCAGAATGCCAACGATGATCGCCTGCAAGATGCGCCCGATAATAGGGTTGGGACCGAACAAAGCGTAAACGAATACAAGGTAAAAGGTATACAGAAAACTCCAATGCGCAGTGGGGGCATTGGCGGGCGTAATGGGCCACCACATTTCACCGAAGGAAAATCCGTAACCGTTCACAACCCGCAATGCCAAGTTGTGATAAGAGATCTGGTCAAAGATACCCGGCAGTTCCACGACCTGGTTACCCATCGCGAATGCAACTGCGATGCGCAAAAAAACCGCCAGCGCCAGGATCAGTGGCAAAGGCTGTGCAGCAATTCGCTGCAAAAAGTTTCGGCTGGAGTTCTGTTTTACTGCATTACTCATAAATAGGTCTCATGGCAGATAACACCACCTGCCAATCGTATTTGGTTTCGGCTAGTCGCCTGCCGTTCTCTGAAAGTTTTTCCTGTAAAGTAGTGTTTTCCAAAAGTTCACTGACGCGCTTTGCAAAATCTGTTGCCGAATCTGCGACCAACACATCTTTTTCGAGTTCAGCATGAATGCCTTCGAGCCCGATTGTGGTGGTAACCACGGGCATGGCATGTGCAAACGCTTCAAGAATTCGCACACGCATCCCGCCACCCGCACGGACTGGCACCACCATTAACGCACTTGGCTCCAAATACGGAGCCAATTCGGGTACATAACCAGTGATCGTGATCACGCCCGGGTTTCGTTCCGCGAGATCTAGAAAATCCTGCGGTGGATTTTTGCCGATGATGGTCAGCGTGACATCGGGCACACGCTGGCGCACCAATGGGAACACTTCATTGAAGAACCAGCGGATCCCATCGGCATTCGGCGGGTAATGCAAAGTGCCGAGTGTGACGATATTCTTCGAGCCAGGTTTGCGCTTGATCGGCTGTAGTTGTTGGGTATCCACCGCAATTGGCACAACAGTGATCGGAGCAACACGGTCATTCTGCTTCACTTTTGAAAAGTTCAATGCTTCTTCAAGCCCGACGCGATCAATATCCGTGACTGCCAGCACATAGTCCACTGTCTTCAACAATTCGCCTTCATAGCGTTTGACCCGTCTAGCTTCGATGCCAAGCACCGGTTTCAAAAACCAGCGTGCATTCTCCTGCATTCTTTCCACGATCGACCAAACTGCATTATGGGCATCGAAGATGACCATCGGTTTTTTACCCGGGATCGCCACAGCGCCTCTGAGCGCGAACTGGACCATCGTCAACTGATCGGCATGAATGAAATGGAAATCGCCTTCCCGAACCAACTTGTTGACCATCGCCTGCATAGGACGCAAGTCATCTCTTTCAACCAGGAACGGACGAGTTGTCAGATAACTTCGCAACATGTATCCGACATCTGCAAGTCGTGACCTGCGAATCGGCACCACATGCACATCTGTACAAACTTTTTTTAATGCAGGAATATGCTGTTCTTCTTCTGGACGAACAAAAGAGACCAAAGTTACAGAATGCCCCTGCCCTATCAAGGCTCTGATGACATGCCAGGTTTTTACCTTGGGTCCGGCATCGGGAGGAAACGGTACGATCTGCGTGAGGAATAATATATTCATCGCCAATCCACTACTTAAAATTTTGCAACAGAGTCCACTGATCTGATCATTGTGCACCCTGTGGCTAAGGAATTAATTTGGTAGTACGTTCACTTCAAATTCAGGCACAATGCCATCACATCCATGTTCGAGCGTAATTCCTTTTTAGCTTGATCGTTACGGCTGGGCACAAGATAACCAAAGCACCAAACCAGCAACTTCAACAAACTCATCACAAAGAACAAAAGGCGCAACAACAAGGTGCTTAAGAAACCATAATTCTTTTTATAGAACAGCATCTTGCCGCGATATACCATTTTACGCCGTTTCCAGCGATCCATACTGCGCCCGCCAAAATGGATGATCGTAGATGACGGCAGGAAATACACCTTCCACCCCGCCTTGTTCAGGCGGTATTGCAGATCCGCTTCATCACCGTAAATGAAATAACTTTCATCCAGAAGACCGATCTTGTCCAGTGCGCTTCTGCGCACCAACAAACAAGCCGAGCTCAACCAACCCGTGGCTTTGATCTCATTCGAGTCGCCATGGGAAGGATAGCCGCTCCACAACAGTTCGCCAATATGCGTCGCGATCAGGAATTCTTCCAGTAATGTTGAGAAGGGTGCATATCCTGATTGAAAGGAACCATCCGGGTTCAACAACTTCCCAGCCGCCGCACCCGCTTCAGGATGTGCATCCAAAAATTCGACCAGCATATCCAACGCAGGCCCGTTCACAATGGTGTCATTATTCAGTAACAAGACATAACGTCCAGTAGTTACTTCGATCCCCTGATTGCTCGCTTTACCCAAACCAACATTCCCAGTATTCTGGATGATCTTTACTTCCGGATATTTCTCCGCCAACATTTGTTGACTGCCATCCGTAGAGCCGTTATCTGCAACAACCACATCGAAGGAACTTTTTAATTCGCCTTCGTATAAGGATTTCAAACACGGATCGAGATAAGCCTTATTATTCCAGCATACCAACACTATGGACATATCCACGACCTGTCCAGCGCCTCTTTTCTGGACCGTGGGCTTGCTCGCTGTTTCTGACATCTATTCCTCCTCTCGATATTTTTTATCCATCTCGGCGATCTCATCGTAGGTACCAAGGTCAATATAGGTACCATCATCCATGTGGACGCCCTTGAACTTCATGCCTTTTTGAGTAATCGCATCGTTCATGATCTTCGCAAAATCTGAGGTACCATGCTCAAATACACATTCGTGCATATACTCGGTAAACTTCGGGCGCCAAACAATGCAGCCCCACATTTGAGTTAGGTCAGTCTGTTTGGGCTTATCAACGATTTCAAGGACGCGGTGATCCTGATCCATTTTGACCATGCCGAATTTTTCAGGACGGTCGGTGGTAAACATGCCCAACAAGACATCATCCTCAGATGAGGCAGTTTCGTAAACACGTTTAAAAATATCGTTTGGTTTCATCAGCGTATCAGCCATGCCAAAGAATACGGTTTTGCCCTTGATCAGATGATAGGCAGAATCCAAGGCGTGTGCCAACCCCGGCGAGGTGGATTTTGTTTTCCCTTCGACCACTTCCTGCACCACATAGCTAATATCACAGCCAAATCGTTGACCACTGCCGAAATAGCCCATCAACTGATGCTTGGTCTCATTCACAACAAAGACGATGTGCTTTAAACCCGCATTCGTGAGGTTGTCCACAACAAACTGCGATATCGGCTTGTAGTGATTATTACGAATAACCGGGTACAACTCCTTGGGATAAGGCAAACCCAACCGAACACCCTTCCCTGCTGCAGGGATCAGACCAATTAGTTCTTCCATGAGACCCTCTCCTATATAAGAATATTATGCATTAAAGTAACCGCTCCCGTACGTTCAAGACGTCGGTTTTCGGTTGTGAAAGAAAAATTTGTTCAATCGTGATCAAGCCCCCAAAGAAAATCCACGGTAGGACGCTGGCACGAATACCATTCATACCAATGTTATAGGTAAATGGTAAAACCCAATCCACCAGAAAAGAAGCCATCAGACATCCCACTACGCCAGCAAGAACTCCATACGCGTATCCCCGCGCAAAACCATCCTTCAGCCGCAGTGAAAGATTCCAAGCCAGCCGCCCCACTTCAAACAAGATCCAAAAGAAACACAACAACCCCAGAATGCCAGTTTGGGCAACAATATCCACGAACTGACTATGGGAGTTGAATTTGATATGATAACCGCGGATCGTAAAGACCTTCGCATAAAAGTAATAATTGGCAAATCCCAATCCGATTACGGGGCTGACTCGGGTAATATCCAAGACAACCAACCAGGCATCCACACGTGTACCCCAGCTATATTGATCCGTGGAGATCAGGTCCTGTGCAAGATAAATACCAATCGCAACAGCAAATGGGATTGCCACAATAGTGAGCTTTTTAAAACGCAATCCAACCAATGCCAGCGCAGCAACCGCTGGGGGAACCCAGCCAGATTTCCAATCATTCTGCTGTACCATAGCCACATAGAAAACCAAAGCCACAAATGCGATCAGCATGCCGCGCATCCGCCAGCCAAGTTCGTGATTGTATATGATCTGACTCACAAGGAGCGCGCTCAACCAGGTCCATAACATACTATTGGCTACATATGCGTTTGTAAATAGGCGGTCGGCAATAGAAAGCTCAAGGGTTCTGGCAAACACATAGATCATGCTAAAGCCAATAAATACCCAAAACACAATCTTTAGCCAATACAGATCCTTGATCAAGTTTGGGGTTACCAGCATGATAAGCGGCAATATCAGGTAAATGACAAATCCGCCGACTTGTGCATCCATGGGTGCCTGATTCGCAAACGGAAACCAGGATATCTGACCAACCGCAAATGCAACCACCGAAATGCCCATGAAATAAAGAAGTGGTCGGATGGTTCGGGTATACAAGAACTTGAATTCGCGCTTAACCACGAACATATCCAATGCCCAGATGCCGATCAAGAGCAGTATGCCTAGAACAGATACATTGACCCCTCCCGGACCGGCAAAGGGGATAAACATCCCCCCCACCAAAATGAAAGGATATAACAGATTAGGCTGACGGAAGAAAAAATATATTCCAGTAATGCCAATCGGCAGTGCGATCAGTGCCAACATCACGAGCATGGAACCCCAATAAGCAGCAGCCATCGCAATGCCAGTGACCGCCGCGATAATGCCATACTGTATCCATTGCCGGCGGATCGAAATCCGCCGCGTGAATGAAAAGAACTTCAGGTTGATATTTATATCCATCAGATTATAAACATGGGTCTGCCTGGGTTAATGCCTTTGCATCAGAGAGGCAAAAGGCATTTTGAAACGCAGGCAGACCAGGGTTAGTAAAAAGCGCTAAAGTCTGATTTACTTTACGATATATAAACCATCTATGATCTCGCCAGCAAATCCATTGGATGCTCCGATCCAATAAGAATTATATGTACAAGATGTTGTAGTGCCAAGACTACCGGGTGTACAAATAAATATATCTGAACCTATACCGCTAAGCCCTGGCACAGAAAAGGCACCAGCTGTGGTCAGGTAGATCTTATTGGTTGATGCTTCGATCCAAATTCCATTGATCTGCTCAGATGCAGCTTCATTGAGACCAACATCAGAGCCGTCAAAATACAAAGCCCATGTACCAGTGGTGGTTGACCCAAGGGCTGTGGCTGTGAATACAAGCAAATCTTCATCGTTACCAGAAACACCGGTAACACTAAACGAACCAATTGTACTGATAACAAGTTTACCATCTGGTGCAAAGCCAATTGCATCAATATCTTCAGCGCTAGTGGTTAAGCTAACATCGGAACCATCAAAATACCAGGTGAAGCTTCCGGCTGTATTCGTGCCAAGCGAGGTTGGGGTAAACCGAATGATATCGGAATCATCCACAGCACCGAAGGTTCCCACTGTTCCATCTGTATCCAGGCTCAATAGGATCGTGCCATCAGACATGCGGACAAATGCATCAATATCGCTGGTGAGCCCAACATCTGACCCATCGAAATACATGGACCATGTGCTGGTGGCTCGGTTATAGGACAGAATGTCTTCGTCTGCAAACACGACACTACCCGCTGTGCCATTTGTAGTGGAACTGAGATATAGGATATCAGTAGATACTGGCGTGCTAGTCGCACTTGGTGTAAACGTGGCAGTGTTGGTTGGAGTGAATGTCGGCGTGGCTGTATTCGTGGGCGTGAGAGTAGCTGTGTTGGTCGGAGTAAAAGTTGGTGTGAAGGTAGCTGTATTGGTTGGTGTGAATGTAGCTGTATTCGTAGATGTAAATGTGGCTGTTGGTGGAACGGGTGTAGCCGTTGATGTAAATGTTGGTTCCGGAGTATTGGTTTCTGTAAATGTCGCGGTTGGCGGAACCGGAGTGTCAGTTGATGTTAACGTAGCCGTTAAGGTCGGTTCAGGAGTATTAGTCGCAGTAAAAGTTGCTGTAGGTGTCGATGTGGCTGTAGAAGTCGCAGTGTTGATAGGTGTATTTGTTGGAGCAGGCGCGCTATTTAATTCATACGAACCGATATCACATCCACTTCCCTGTGGACGTGCCACACCACGTTGATCTATCGTCGGGCAGGCGCTATTCACCCCGCCTGTATCAATGGCAGAACTGCCTACACCCAGTGCCCGAGTTTGTGTGAAGCCACCATTGTTTGCAAGTGCACTTAAGTTTGGATTTGCATTAATAACATTCGTACAGGTACTGCCAGCCGGGCAACCACCCTGCACAACACTATCGATGAGAGTGACGCTACCGGTTCCATCACCTGTAATTTCTTCAGAGCCATTGCCCCACAAAATACTATTATGAAACTGTGGATGACTTGGTTCTGAAATGGCATTTTGAATATTACGCATTGTTCCGCCCAATCCAACTGGGGCAGTATTTCCACTAAATGTAACATTCTGAAAAATGGGACTAGCACCTTCATTGAGAATTGCGCCACCCCTGATATTGGCAGTATTGCTACTGAATGTAACATTGGTTAGAACAGGATTGCTATTGTTACTGAACATTCCACCGCCACCATTGGCAGTGTTTCCACTAAAAGTGACATTGGTGAGGATTGGGATGCTATATTCATCAATCGCTTCATCAAGAACCTGATTATTCATCCCACCACCGGCACCACCCGTGGCCGTATTCCCACTAAAGGTAACATTGAATAACACAGGACTGCTATTTTGGGTGTAGAGACCGCCGCCGCGAGCAGCAGTGTTATTGTTGATAATTACATTTGTAAATGTGGGGCTACTATAATTGACACGAAGACTGGCTATGGATAATACAAACACACCACCGCCATTGGCTGTGGCTGTGTTATTGCTGATGAGGAGGTTGGCAAAAGACGGACTGCCATCCTGAATGTATATTCCGCCTCCATGCCCAGTGCCACTATTTGAATTTCCAGCCGTAACTGTAAAGCCATCTAATACAGCACTGCCAGATACAGAGAAAACGCTTACAACATTATAGACATTATCTGCAACAGCACCCACCGTGCCGATATCTCCACTCAGGACAGTATTGTTTGTCAATGGATCTAGGTTACGCTGATTGCGTGCAGTTTCTGTTCCTGCGAAACCGCCATAGATGGCAACTCCTGTCCTTAATAAAAATGAAGAGGTGCGGTTATTTCCGGGTTTATAAACACCCTGCATTACCCACAATTCATCACCAGAATTAGACAGAGTATTCAAAGCGTACTGCAGGTCACATGGGTTTGACCAACTGTCACCACAAGAAGAGTTGGCGGAACCATTCGTGGCAACTCGGTAAATATCCTGTGCAGATGTCGGGATTGGGGTAAATGTATTGGTTGGAGCAAGGGTTGCTGTGCTTGTAAATGTAGAAGTTGGTAAAGCTGTATTCGTCGGAGTAAAGGTAGGAGTATTGGTAAAAGTAGGAACCGGAGTATCAGTAGATGTCACAGGCAAAGTATTGGTTGCAGTAAAAGTTGGTGTGTTTGTGAACACTGAAGTAGGTGTAAAAGTAGGTGTATTAGTGAAAACCGAAGTGGGCGTGTTTGTAGGAACTGCGGAAACATTACCACCACCAAAATCATCGAGACGCGCATCAGCAGCATCAGCAAACCATAAACCAATATAGCCGCCGCTGGCATAAAGCACCCAGCTCGTGATACTGCGTGTTGCCAGTAAAGCTCCATTTTTATAGACTTCCACTGTACCATTCGCAAGAGCACGGGCACCAAATTGGTCACCATTTATAAAAGTGACTGGAATATTTGCACCACGCTGGACCCAACCACCTGTTGGGTGAAATGTCCATACTTGGACGATGTCAGCATTCGCATCATACAATACCTCGATTACACCATTTCCATATGAGGTGTTGCTTTGCGACTTAAGCAACAGACTTTGCTCAGAAGCATCCGCATCTACCTGCGAGAAGGTGAGATAGGCTTCCTGATCCGCGCCAAAGGAGGTGTTGCGCCAGAAAGCATAAGTATCAAAGCCGCCAGCAACAACATCCAATTGATTAGATGCAATGCTGAACGCAGATGCATAGCCACCCCAATTCGTACCAATTGCACCATTGGCACGATTAAAAGTATCGAGTACAGGAGTGGTTGGGAATCCATCCAGAGCAGAAACGGGAGTGATACCGACCCCAAAAACCAAAATGGAAATTACCAGAGCAAAATGAATGATACTGGCATATTTTATTCGTTGATCTAACATGGGAACTTCTCCTCAAATCATAAAGAAAAATTGACAACTTGTTAAAATTTCATCGCACACATTCAATAAACAACGTATTTAAGCTACCAGCTGCCCCAAAAGACCATGTTGAAACCCCGCTATTACATTTTTCTCAGGTACGTGACGAGCTAAATAGGGAAAAGTTACAAAATTGCAAACTGGACTATTTTTCGGTTATTTGTTTGATAAGGCTCAAGAGTTTGGGCATTATCCCTGCCCAATCATATTTTTCTCTGACAAAACGATCAGCGTTGCCTGCCATTTTTTGCCTTAAGTCCCCATCAGCCAGTAGATTTATAGCATATTTCGCAAACTTATCAGGCTCATCCGTAACAAGAAGGTGCTTGCCGGTTTGTGCGTCCAACCCTTCTGCACCTTTTGTAGTAGCGACAACTGGCGTGCCAATGGCCATGGCTTCCAGAATTTTTAGACGTGTACCGCCTCCGCTCCACAATGGCGCCAGCGCTACAGATGACGAGGCGATCAACCCCTTTACATCATCCACATAACCAGCAAGTGTGACACTCTGGTTTGAGGGCAACGGCAAATCAGCGTGGTCGCCCGTAATGATCAATTGAGCATCTGATACCTTTTCCAGGATCAGTGGAAATACATCCCTGACAAACCAAACCATCGCTTCATGATTTGCGTGGTAGCGAAACGACCCCGTAAATATCAAAGTATTGGGCTTGGCTTCTACATGAATATCTTTATAGTCATCCATATTCACGCAGTTGGGAATTACTTGGATATTTTTTATGTGGGGGAAATTTTGAGCGATTAATTTCTGTTCCTGTTCAGAGACCACTGTAACTGCTTTAAAAGATCTGAGGAGTTGGGAAAGATACATGCGGAGCTTGAACCAGGTAAAGGTGTGGCGGAGGCGTTGCGCTTTATCCACAGATGTATTTGCCTGCCCGTAGATCAATCCGATTTCGATCTCTTCGAACAAAGCCGGAATGTTTTGAAAATACGGATAATAAGCCGCCATTTGCAATTGTGATGCGATCACCACATCATATTTCTGTTTGCTCAAAGTCTGCGTGATCGCCTGCGCCATTTCTGGTGAGAAAGTATCAATGATCGAGCGCGGCTTTAAACTCAAGAAACCTAATTTTGCGCGAGCGCTATTTGGATCAAATTCCCGCCAAGGGATGATCTGCACCTCTGAACATATCGATCTAACTTCAGGCGCTTCGGGATTCACATTGGGCTGGTCCGCGAAACTGAGCAGAGTCACATCGTGATGCTTTGACAGCCCGCGCAACAGGTTATAGATTCGCAACTTGGAACCGTTATTGGTTGGGTATGGAAACCAGCGCGAAAGAAAAAGGATTTTCATTTTTATATAAGTGCT
>Ga0137333_1000367_pt1 | contig 12041 bp, 7 predicted proteins | sample EasRivERMLT231_2_FD_102286 | JGI IMG/M metagenome (GOLD analysis project Ga0137333, IMG submission 102286) | Soil microbial communities from meander-bound floodplain in the East River, Colorado, USA - East River MetaG ERMLT231_2 | ecosystem: Environmental > Terrestrial > Soil > Floodplain ... | reverse complement strand
TCCGCCCGACTACCCGCCACAACCCCGCATCGGGGGAATCCTCCAGCCAGCGCGGCCCCAGGTAGCGGATGAGAAGTCCCGCCATATCCCTTGATAGCCAGCTTCTGATATGTACCCCGTTGGTTATCGAGGTCAGGGGCTGGTGCTCTTCAGGGAGTTCCGGCCAGACGTTTTTCCACATCTTGCGCGAGACCTCTCCGTGCAGCTGGCTTACTCCGTTGGAGTGGCTTGCCAGTTTGAGTGCAAGGACCGCCATGCAGAAGGTCTCGTGGGGGTTCTTCGGGTTCTGGCGACCGATCCCGAGAAATTCCTCCCGGGTGAGCCCGAGCGAGCGGTAATAGCGTCCAAGGTATTTTTCAAGGAGGTCGGAAGGGAAATGATCGATGCCTGCCTCCACCGGGGTGTGGGTGGTGAATACAGTTCCCGCCTGCACGGCTTCCAGCGCTTCGTTGAATCTCAGTTTCCTTTCTTCCATGAGCAACCTTATACGTTCCAGGCCAAGAAAGGCTGCATGCCCCTCGTTCATATGGCAGACATTAGGCTCAACTCCAAGAAGCCGCAGTGCGCGTATGCCGCCGATCCCGAGGAGGACCTCCTGCCTGATGCGCATGTCCTGATCTCCACCATACAGTCGGGTGGTTATCTCCCGGTCTTCGGGCAGGTTCTCTTCCAGATTTGTGTCAAGGAGATACGGGGGCACGCGTCCCACCTGCACCTGCCAGATATGGACCTTCAGCGGCCGCCCGGTCAGGTCAAGTTCGAAAGTGAGCGGAGTGCCTGCACTGTCTCTGACCAGGCGCAGCGGAAGGTTGTAAAAGTCGTTTTCGGGGTTAAATTCCTGCTGCCAACCCTCGATGTTCAGGTACTGCCGGAAATATCCCTGGCGATAGAGGAGACCGACTCCCACTAGCGGTATTCCCAGGTCGCTGGCGGATTTGAGGTGATCACCGGCAAGGACGCCAAGCCCACCGGAATATACCGGCAGCGATTCATGCAGGCCGAATTCCATGGAAAAATAGGCGACTCTCATCCCCTTTTTCCCCTTGGAAGTCCTTTCATACCAGGTCATGCTCGACAGGTACTCCCTGAGCTTTTCATCCACCTGGGCCATATGGGACATGAACCCTTCATCCGCCCTGAGCCCGTCGAGGGTAGCCTGCTGAAGTATGCCAAGCATCTCCACCGGGTTGTGGCGGGTCTCCCTCCACAACTCCAGATCGATCCGCTTGAAAAGAGATATGGCTTCCGGTTCCCAGCACCACCAGAGGTTGTATGCGATCCTTTGCAGCGCCGCCAATTCCTCATGCAGTGATGGTACGACGGTAAATCGGTGCAAAAATTTAGTGAAATCCATGTAGACTCCTATAGATGTTTTTCAGCGGATAGCGGACAGTAAAATCGATCAATCAAACTTTGCTCAACTATACCCTGCACCCTATACGCAGTACCCTGCATACTGTACGCCGATTAACTGGTTACGGCTTTTCTATGGCGAATTTTTCCAGCCGGTATTGCAGTGTTTTATAGCTCATACCCAGCAGGGGTGCGGCCTTTGCTATGACCCAGCCAGTCCGGTCCATGGCCTTGATAATTATCTCCCGTTCCAGCCCTTCGATGGAAATCCCCTCCGGCGGAAGTTCAAATGAGAGATTTCCGCTATTTGGAATTTCTTCATGCACCTCTGCAGGGAGGTCTTCAGGCTGGATAGTATCACTTTCAGCCATCAGAACACCACGCTCGATGAGTGATTCCAGCTGCCGCACATTGCCCGGCCAGCTGTAATTCATCAACATTTTCAAGGCAGGTTTTGATATCCCTTTCAACTGGATTCCGGTCGTCTGGCTGTATTTCTTTACAAAAAAATCGGCAAGGGTGGCGATATCGCTCCCCCTCTCCCTGAGAGGAGGGAGATTGAGACGTATGACATTAAGCCTGTAATAGAGGTCGTCCCTGAAGTTCCCTTTTTTGATTTCCATCTCAAGGTCCCGGTTGGTTGCTGATATCAGGCGAACATCGATTGGGATGTTGGCCTTCCCGCCGACCCGGCGAATCTCCTTCTCCTGGATCGCTCTCAGTAGCTTGGCCTGCATGGCTACACTCATCTCGCCGATCTCGTCGAGAAATATGGTCCCCTTGTCGGCTGATTCGAAAAGGCCTATTTCACGGTTCCCCGCCCCTGTGAAAGAGCCCTTTTCATGCCCGAACAGCTCCGATTCCATGAGGGTTTCCGGGAGGGCGGCACAGTTGATTGCAAAGAAAGGCTTCTCCTTTCTCAGACTTTTATCATGGATTGCCCTGGCAACGAGTTCCTTGCCGGTCCCTGACTCGCCATAGATGAGCACCGTCGAGCCGGTTGGGGCAATCTTGTTGACGATACGGAAAACCTCTTTGATCTTGGGATGATCACCTATGATTGACTGTATCCCCTGACTCTCCTCAAGTTTTTTGTGGAGCACCCTGTTCTCACGTAGCAGCATTATACGTTCGAAAGCCCTTTCCAGGGTCAAAAGCAGGTCCTGCCGGTCCAAGGGCTTTTCCAGGTAATCAAAAGCGCCTTTCCTCATTGCATCCACCGCGGAATCAATGGTGCCGTGGGCAGTCATGATAACAATACACTGGTTCGGGTTTTCTGTGAGGATGTTTTCCAGGAGTTCCATACCAGTCATCCCCCGCATCTTCAGATCGGTCAGGACCAGATCGAATTCTTCCTCTTTAAGCCTCTCCAGGGCCTCGCGTCCCCCCGGCACGTCCACGATCCTGTAACTTTCCCTGGTCAGGATGGCAGTGAGAATCTCCCGTTGTCCCTTTTCGTCGTCAACAACCAGAATGCTGCCGGACATATGCCCCCTTCTGATAATTTTTTCTATGTCTCTTTTTTTGTCGGTAAAACAACAATAAACGAGGTGCCTTCTCCCTTTCGGCTTTCCACGGAAATCTCGCCGCCATGTTCTTTTATGATCCGCTCCGTTATGGCAAGCCCAAGACCGATTCCTGCTTCTTTGGTCGTAAAGTAGGGTTGAAAAATCTTCCCCATCTCCTCGGGAAGAATGCCGGTCCCCTCGTCGGAGAAAGTCAGACGGAAAGAGTCCGTTTCCGGGTCAAAGCTGGCGCCGAGAGTAATTTCCCCTCCCTCCGGCATTGCCTGCGCCCCATTGGTGATGAAATTAACCAGGCAGTTGCGCATCAACTCCTGGTCTGCCTCTATCAGTGGCAGGTCGGGCTCCAGATTCGTCACAACTTCGATACGTTGTTCCGCCAGTTTCCCCTGCAAAAGCGGCAGCGCCCTGGAGATCAGTTCAGCGTATGAGAATTTCGTGACGCGCAGTTTCAGGGGTCTGCCATAGTTCATGAAGTTGAGGACCATATAGTTGGCCCGGCGGACCTCTTCCTTGATCTTGTCGGTCAGGGTTTCCAGATCTTCACGGCGATCCGCGGAGACTGAGAGAAATTCGCTTTTGAGATGGTCGATGGCAAGGCTTATGTAATTGAGCGGGTTTCTGATTTCATGGGCAATCCCCGATGCTAGCTGTCCCACCTTGGACAGGTGTTCGGCTTCATTCAGCCTCTTTTCCAGGGACTCCCTTTCCCGAAGCTGCGCCACCATTTCATTGAAACTTTCGGCCAGCTCTCCTATCTCGTCCGAGCTTTCCACAGGGAACGTCACCGAGAGGTCCCCGGCCGAAACCTTCTTGACCCCCTGCGCCAGCCGGTTGATCGGGTCGGTATACTTTCCGGCAAGGAATATGGTGAGAAAAATACCGAACATGAAAATCAGACAGGTTGCGTAGAGACGTTTCATGAAATTGTCGTGCTGAATGTCTCGGATATTATCAAGAAGCAGGTTGATCTGAACGTACCCGAGTTGTTCATCACCCACAATGACCGGCACCACCAGGTCATAAGGGTGCTGCAACATCGAGGACATCCCCTTGCCGTTGTGCGAGGCCTTCAGACCTTTTCCCATCTTCTTTACATCGCGCCGTTTCCCTACCTTGGCCGGGTCGGTGGAATTGATGATCTCCCCTTCATTGCTGATAATGTTGATTTCATTGATCCCCTTGTTTCGCGCCCCTTTCAGATATTCATTGAGACGTGACTGCTGCATATCCGTATCCGAAGTCAGGTCTTCCACACTTATCTGGATGGCCTTTGAGACTTCGGTGGAACTTTCCTGAATTTCGTTGACCAGTTCGTTCTGCGTGTACTGGTTCATGATAAACAGTGTAAGCATGGCAATAACGAGCAGGGAAAGCATGATCATTACCAGCTTGGCATTGAGTTTCACTTTTCAGACCTTTCATCGAGGAGTAGCAAATTTAAAAATTATACAACAGCGCGCCAAGGTAAACAAGGAGTATGTCCTAAACCCGAATTGAAACGCGCATCTTTCAAATCCGTGCATCAATTCTCTGATTCCGATGAAGAATTGCCATCGGCTTTTTATCGTTAGATTCCAGCCTATTATTTTAAATTGAAAAATATAATTGACAATTCCTTGGTTTTGTGTAAAAATTTTAATCTCAAAATGGGTACCAGGCGGAATTCCCTTTATCCAGCCTATAGAGATTAAAGGAAAATAAAGTATTTGACAACATGCCGATAAAAAGGGTATACTTTCGCGCTCTTGGTAAAATTTATTAGTGTTAACAAAGGGTTGTTCGGGTTAGGTGCTGTGTGGCTCAAGGCGCCTAAATAACTATTTCTAAATGGGAGGTTAGTCATGGCAGACGCAGTCCAGCAGGTCGATCAAATGGTAGCAAAGGCAAGAGTAGCGGCGGCAAAATTCAAAACCTACACCCAGGAGCAGGTAGACAAGATCCTGGCGGCTATGGACGCTGTCAGCGTTGCCAATGAGATGAAGCTTGCCGAAATGGCCGTTGAAGAAACCGGCATCGGCAGGGCCGATCACAAGGCCATCAAGAACCACCTCGGCGCCCACATTGTATACGAATGGCAGAAAGACAGGAAATCGGTCGGCATCATCGAAGAAAAAGATGGCATTACCTACATTGCCGAGCCGTTCGGCGTAGTTGCTGCCGCCATCCCGACCACCAACCCGACTTCCACCACCGAGTTCAAGGCCATAATCGCCCTCAAGGGGCGCAACGTCCTCATCTTCGCCTTCCATCCCAAGGCCCAGAAATGCAGCGCCTATGCCGCCAAGCTGATGCTCGACGCGGCCGTCGGCGCAGGCGCGCCGGCAGATTGCATCCAGTGGATCACCGAGCCCTCCATCGAGGGTACCAACGCCCTGTTCAAGCACCCGGGCGTGAATCTCGTCATCGCCACCGGCGGCGGCGCCATGGTCAAGTCTGCGTACAGCTCCGGTCACCCCGCCATCGGCGTCGGTCCGGGCAACACCCCTGTCTTCGTTTCAAAATCCGCCAATGTAAGCGTTGCGGTAAACAACATCATCGCCTCCAAGACCTTCGACAACGGCACCATCTGCTCTTCCGACCAGTCGATGATCTTCGACGACCAGGCAACCTGTGACAAGGCCGTTGCCATGATGAAAGAGAGAGGCGCATACCTGGTCAACGACGCAGAGAAAGCAAAGCTCGACGCGGTCATGTTCGACAAGGAAAGAGGCGTTCCGTCTCTCGCCATCGTCGGCAAGTCTCCCCAGGTGATTGCCAAGCTTGCCGGTTTCACGGTTCCCGACGAGACGAAACTGCTTCTCGTTCCCCTTACCTGCATCGGCCCCGAAGACTGGTTCAGCCACGAAAAACTCTCCCCGGTTCTTGGCTATATCTCTTTCAAAACCACGGATGAAGCGATCGCCGCAGCTAAAGGCCAGCTCCTCTGGGGCGGCGCCGGCCACACCGCCGTTGTCCACGCCCAGGACCAGGCAGTTCTGGACAAGTTCGCCATGGAGATTCCGGCCAACAGGCTGCTCCTCAATCAGCCCGCGGTCCACGGCAGCGTCGGCCTCATCTACAACACGCTTCCGCCGTCACTGACCCTCGGCTGCGGCACCGACGGCGGCAACTTCCTGACCAACAACGTCAACTACGCAAACCTGCTGAACGTCAAGCAGGTCGCAAAACGTATCGTTGATTATGAAAGAGACGAATAATTCTGAAGCTTATTAATTAAACTGAAAGCCCCTGTCAGTTCCATACGAACGGACAGGGGCTTTTTTTATGAGAGTATGATAAATATGTTGAAAACGTCCGTCTCAAACTCGGCTCTGGAGCTTTTAACGGGAAATCCAGGACTTCATCCCGACAAAATCGCCTATATCTGTGCCGACAAAGCGCTCTCCTTCCGTGATCTGAACAAGGGGTGTCGCCGCTTCGCTCATCTGTTGCAAAAGCAGGGTATCGTCCCGCAAGAGCGTGTACTGATCGCTCTGCCCGACTGTCTTGCCTTCCCGGTTGTTTTTCTGGGGTGCCTTTTGACCGGCGGCGTGGCTGTTGCGGTCAGTCCCGCCCTTTCTGAAGAGGAGCTTGCGCATATCATCGATGACTGTGGCGCATGCATCCTGGTCACCCTTCGTAAGCCGGCCGTTCCACGATCAGCAATCAGCGACAAGATAAAGGTAATCATCTATGACGATCAAGGCCGGGTGGAAGTTAGCAACAACTCCAAGGAGTTAGACACCCCCTATCAGCCGTCGGTTGACGATATTGCGTACATGCTCTACAGCTCCGGCTCCACAGGCAGGCCGAAAGGGGTCCCCCATCTGCATAAAAGCCTGCTTCTACCATGCGACCTTGTAGGGAAAGCCCTGTTGGAGATAAGAAGCGGTGATATCATCTTTTCCACAAGCAAGTTCTCATTTGCCTACGGACTCATCAACAGCCTCGCCTTTCCGCTCCGTTTCGGCGCCACAGCTATCCTGCATCCGGGCAAACCCGACCCGCTTGCAGTTCTCGACATAATTAATCGGCACGGGCCATCAATCTTTTTCTCCGTACCGGACATATACACCCAGATTTTACTCACCTGCACAGAACGGGAACTGAAGTTTCCGATGCGCCTCTGCTGCTCTGCAGGCGAAGCTTTGCCTGCGCCCCTGTTCGAGGAGTGGCAAAGGCTTACCGGCCTGGAGATCCTCGACGGTATCGGCTCCACCGAAATGGCCTACCATTTCATATCCAATGTTCCCGGCCGGGCAATTGCCGGATCGGCCGGACAACTGGTGCCGGGCTACCGGGCGCGGCTGGTGGATGATGACGGTATCAACATTCCCGCCGGGCGCGAGGGAAACCTGTTGGTCGGCGGCCCCACCAGGACCCCCTTCTACTGGAACCTGCCTGAGCTGAGTGCCGAGACCTTCCTGCCGGACGGATTTGTCAAAACCGGCGACATCTTCGTGGAAAGGGACGGGTTCTACTATTATCGCGGGAGGTGCGACGACATGATCAAGTCCGGAGCTTGCTGGGTTTCGCCATTCACCGTGGAGGATGCCCTGGCTAGACATCCGGCTGTGGCGGAGTGCGCCGTTGCGGCCATCACAATCGGAACTTTCAACAGGCCGGGCGCCTTTATTGTACTTACCCCCGGCACAAAACAGACCCCCACTCTGGGGCAGGAACTGAGAAGACATATATTGGCGCTGCTTCCGGATTACATGTGCCCGGTGCGGATCCGTTTCATTGCTGAGTTGCCGCGCACTTCAACGGGCAAGATTAAGCGTTTCAAGTTGAGGGAACAATTTGCGCATTATGACGAAGAGTAAATGTTTGCAGTACTCAACCGTACTGAAGGAGAGAAACATGCCTGTAATTAATGAACTGAAGGAATTGATGCTTGATATCGGGGTAGAGGAGAGCATTGTAAATGAGGTAGGCCCGGAACAGATCCTTGCGGGGCATGTGATGGATTCGGTTCACTACACCGCGTTCATCGTGGCCATTGAAGAGCGGTATGACATAAGAGTGACCGACCGCTATGCGCTCAAACTGAGAACCCTGAACGATTTCAACAACTACATCAGTCCGGGGTTAAAATGAAAATGTGATGGATCAATTATAACTTGCTCCGCTGACACAAAAAAACTTGAAATGTCGGTCTTTGTTCAGTACAGTTTTACATTGCACCGGAATTGTCTTTACTGCGGCTTTATTTCACGCGGGTATAAGGAGGAGTCTTGAAATGTCACAACACGATGTCATCATTGTAGGCGGGGGAATCAGCGGCATGTCACTTGCCCATTATTGCGCAAAAAGCGGCTTGAAACCGCTTGTCTTGGATAAAAACGGTCGCATGGGAGGCACCTTCAACACTTGCCGCAAGGACAATTTCTGGTTTGAACTTGGCGCCCACTCCTGTTACAACTCCTATGGTAACCTGGTGGACCTGCTCCGTGAAACCGGCTGTCTGGACAAGATCATAAAGCCCGGGAAAGCAGGCTACAAACTGTTTACCAAAGACGGCATCAAATCCATCATGTCACAGATGAGTTTTCCCGAACTCCTTTTTTCTCTTCCAAGAATGTTCGGTGCGAAGATGGATGGCGAGACGGTTGAATCCTACTATTCAAAAATCGTCGGAAAGAGGAATTTCGAGCAGGCAATCGGGCCTATGTTCAACGCCGTTATCTGTCAGAAGGCTAACGATTTCCCCGCGGACATGCTTTTCAAAAAGAGGGAGCGGCGAAACGATGTTATCAAGAAATTCAGTCTGCCGGGCGGACTCCAGTCGATCACCGATGCTGTCTCTGCTGAGCCGGCCATCGAAACTGCAACAGGCAAGGAAGTAAAAGAGATCGAATTCGCTGCGAACGTTTTTAAAGTAACGGCATCCGACGGCAGTTCCTTCGAAGCGAAATTGCTCGCTCTTGCCATCCCTTCGGAGGCTGCCGCCAGTATGCTGCAAAAATCATTTCCCCAGATTTCAAAAAAACTCATCGCCCTGAAAGCAGAGAAAGTTGAGACCCTGGGAGTCATCATCAAGAATGAGGAGACAAAGATAGGGCCTATAGCCGCGCTTGCCGCTTCGGAAGACATCTTTTACTCCTTTGTTTCGAGAGACACCTTCCCCGATCCCGTATACAGGGGGTTTGCCTTTCACTTCAAGGCCGGTACGGGGAGTCGTGAGTCAAGGCTTGATCGAATAGCCCAGGTGCTCGGGACGAGGAATTTCGAGCATATTGCCATGGCCGAGCATGTTATCCCCTCTCTGCGTCTCGGCCACAAGGAAACGATTGCGGAGATAGACGGCCTTCTTGCAGGCAAGCCCCTGCTGCTCACCGGCAACTACTTCACCGGCCTCGCAATCGAGGACTGTGTCTCCCGCTCGCTTCAGGAGAGCAGGAGATTAGTGCGTTAATCCACATTCGGCTGGGTTCCGCAACTGCCTGCCTTTTGCTGATTCCATAGAGTTCCGCGAAATAAAGATGTGTAAAAATAATGCGTTAAAGATGGTCGATGATCTAACCGCCGCTTCCGCCAGCCAAGACCTCATGGGGCGGTTGACTGCTGTCTTACCGAGAGTCGGCTTCGTCCAGGCGGTGGCGCAACCCTTCCAGTTCGTTACGCAATTCCCAGGGCATGCGCGAACCGAGCGTGTCGAAGAACGCCTCGATTTCGTTGGCTTCTACACGCCAGTCGTCAACGTCTACATGCAGCAACTCATCCATCACACCGGGTGCTAAGTCCAGGCCGGTCATGTCGAGCGACTCGGGCGTAGGCACATAACCGATAGGCGTCTTGACTGCGTCGCCTTCGCCGCGGCCACGCTGCAGGATCCACTCGAGGACACGCAGGTTCTCGCCATAGCCCGGCCACAGGAACTTGCCATCCTTGTCGCGGCGGAACCAGTTAACGTGGAAGACCCTAGGAGACCGCTCGCTGGTGCGACCAATCTTTATCCAGTGCTTGAAATACTCTGCGATGTTGTATCCACAGAACGGCAGCATCGCGAAAGGGTCGCGGCGCACTTCGCCCTGCTTGCCATACTGTGCCGAGGTGCGCTCCGACGCCATGCTCGCGCCCACAAACACGCCGTGGTTCCACGAGAACGATTCATACACAAGCGGCGCGAGGACGTTGCGGCGTCCGCCGAATATGAAGGCAGAGATGGGTACGCCGTGGTGGTGCTCCGTGCGGTTCGAGGCCGACGGGCACTGCTTGATCGGCGCCGTGAACCGCGCGTTTGGATGGGCGCCGATGATCTCTTTGCCTTCGTAATCCTTCATGCCGCGATGCCACGGTCGGCCCAGCCAGTCGGTTGCATCCTCAGGCGGCTCGCCATCGCCATCTTCCCACCACACAGTGCCGTCCTTACCCAGCACTACGTTTGTGAAGATCGTGTTTTCCCCAACAGTGGACACGGCGTTCGGATTTGACCGCGAGTTGGTTCCCGGCGCAACGCCAAAAAAACCCGCTTCCGGGTTTATCGCCCACAGTCGCCCATCCGTGTCGAGGCGGATCCAGGCGATGTCGTCGCCGACCGTCCAGATGCGATACCCCTTGCACTTCAGGCCTTCGGGCGGGATCAGCATGGCCAGATTGGTCTTGCCGCAGGCGCTCGGAAACGCCGCCGCGACGTATTCCACATGACCGTTGGGTTCCTCGATGCCGAGGATGAGCATGTGCTCGGCCAGCCAGCCTTCCCTGCGGGCCATCCAACTGGCCATGCGCAGCGCCAGGCATTTCTTCCCGAGCAGCACGTTGCCGCCGTATCCGGAGTTGATGGACCAAATTGTGTTGTCTTCCGGGAAATGCAGGATACGGCGTTTCTCGGGATTGAGCGTCGCCTTGCTGTGCAGGCACCGCGTGAAATGGTTGCTCTGGCCAAGTGAGTCTAGCACGCGCTTGCCCGTCCGGCACATGATGGCCATGTTCAGAACCACGTAAATGCTGTCGGTCAATTCCACGCCGATTTTGCTGAACGGCGAACCGATCGGCCCCATCGAGAATGGAATCACGTACATGGCGCGGCCGCGCATCGAACCGCGAAAAACCTTTGCCGATTCAGTGTACGCCTCTTCCGGATCTTTCCAGTTGTTGGTAGAACCTGCGTCCTTTTTGTCATGGCAACATATGAACGTTTTCTCTTCCACCCGCGCCACATCGAGCGGGTCCGTGCGATGGTAGAAAGACCCCGGGAACTTTTCCTGATCCAGGCTTACGATTTCCCCGGTTGCGCACGCCTCCTCCTCAAGCTGCTTTTTCTGCTCCGCCGAACCGTCAATCCAGACAATCCGGTCCGGCACGCACAGGGCAGCCATTTCCTCGACCCAGTTTCTCAGAATCATGTTGGTGGTCGGATACTCGTTTCCGTTGGACATATTCATTTCTCCTAAGTTTTTTGATATACTTCGCATGCACAAGACAAGGCTGAATTCACATTTATACTGTTCATTTTTATCTCTGATTTAATGTATCTGGTCATCCACTTTACTCAAGTAGAACAATTTACATGTAATCCCCCTCCCCTGGTGGGAGGGGGCGAGGGGGAGGGGGATGCCGAAGGCTGCAGAAATACCGGAGTATTCACCCCCACCCTGACCCTCCCCCATCAAGGGGGAGGGAATATTTTACGAATGAAGCGCTTTACTGGAGTTTAGTGGATAATTAAGTTAATGTATTCAGGCGTCTGCGGAGCCTCGCTTATTGCGGCCACCTTAATCCGACACCAGGATGAGCAAGAGGTCGTTCTTGAAAAGTTTAATATTACCATAACGAAACAGACTTGCTCAACTTTTCAGAATGTCCCAGTATCTTCCCCGGCAGAAGGGAGAGTTGCCGGGCCAGGATGGCGCTTCTCCTTGGTTCCTGAAGCGATTGGTGGTATAGTGACGCTCGTCCGATCCATAACTTCCGCCAGGAATGACTGCCGATGACCAAAAACCCGCACCCTTTCCAGAACCTTACCCCCGGCTTCATTATGGACGCCGTCGAGAGCCTGGGGTTTCGCTGCGATTGCCGGACCTCCCCCCTCAACAGTTACGAAAACCGCGTTTATCAGGTAGGCCTTGAGGAAGGGGAGCCGTTAATCGCCAAATTTTACCGCCCCGGACGCTGGAGCGACGCGCAGATAATCGAGGAACACAGTTTCAGCATCGAGCTGGCCGAACACGAACTGCCGGT
>Ga0137333_1000365_pt1 | contig 12051 bp, 11 predicted proteins | sample EasRivERMLT231_2_FD_102286 | JGI IMG/M metagenome (GOLD analysis project Ga0137333, IMG submission 102286) | Soil microbial communities from meander-bound floodplain in the East River, Colorado, USA - East River MetaG ERMLT231_2 | ecosystem: Environmental > Terrestrial > Soil > Floodplain ... | reverse complement strand
TCCTTACTCATCTGTCCTACATCGCGCCCATCGAGAATATACTGACCCGCCGTTGGACGATCTAAACAGCCAACAATGTTCATCAACGTGGACTTGCCCGAACCCGAATGTCCCATGATGGCGACAAACTCACCCCGTGAGACATCCACGCTGACACCTGCCAGCGCAGAGACGGCGGCTTCGTCCGTGCCGTATATTTTTGTCAATCCTGTAATTTCAATTAGATTATTATTCATCAAGCACCTCTACATTGATTGTTGTCTATTTCGTTTCCACTGTGCCAGTGCTAACGATATCGCCTGCTTTCAGTCCACTCAAAATTTCAGCGTTAGCGAAATCGCGCAGACCAACAGTGACAGGGGTCATAGTCAATTGTCCATTTGCATCAACAAGGAAGACGGCATAGGAGCCTGGCGCTAATTCACGCAAGGCCTGCACGGGAACAATGAGGGTTTTGAGCGACTCACCTGCAATCACTTCCACATCCACAGTCATGCCAGACATCAAGTTGAATCCTGTTGCAGTGGGCAGGGATGCCCAGGCGACGATCACGGGCGTCCCATCTACAACCTGCAGGGTCGGCTCCACGATCACTACTTCACCATCCACAGGGTTATTTGGGTAGGCGTCAAAAGTGAGGGTTGCACGATTGCCCACGGCCACTTTATCCAGATCGGTTTCATCAAGATAGAAGCGCACCAATAATTTTTCGGTTGTAGCGATGGTCATGATTGGTGAAGTTCCAACTGTCTGCCCCACCACGGCATTCATTGAAATTACGGTCCCATCAAAAAGTGCGATCAGGCGCGTACTCTCAACAGCAAGGCGAGCCTTCTCCAATTTTGCCATTTGAGTCCCCAGTGCGGTAATGGGCATCTTCAATGCATCGGGTCCCACTTTGACAATATCGAGCGCGGCCTGAGCGTCTTGCAAGGCTACTTTTGCAGATTCTATACTTGTACGTGCCAGAGTAATATCTGCTGGACTGGGTGGAATGATTTGGGTAACATCTTCACCAGTCTCTTCATCTACCCAACTGTATGTGAAATTTAAAGGAAGGTATTCACCAACGTATCTGGCCTGCGCGGCCTTGAGGTTATATTCGATGCGCTCAAGGTTTTTTTGAGCATCAACCTTGGCGGCTTCGGTGGCGTCCGTATCTGCATTTAGGCTTTTAAGGAGCAACTGCGCTTCCGTCAACTTCACTTCAAAGTAGTACACATCCGGACTGATCAAATACATCAAGTCATCCGGGGCATCATCCAACGCGATTTGTGCCTCTGCCACTGCTCCTTCGGCTAGCGCCACACCCAAGGGGGAGAATAGTGCCTGAAAATCAGCTTCAGCTTGCAGATTTTCTTCCAGTCTTGCCAAAACTTGTGAAGTTTGTACCGGGTCACCAACGGCAACATTTAATTCCGTCAGCACACCAGCGGTGCGGAAGCCGAGTTCAACCTGTGAAGAGGGGATTACGATACCTGCTCCGCTGGCGGTTACCACTAAATCCCCCGTGCGGACTTTGGCAGTCTGCAAAGCCGGTGTGGCAGTTTCATCTGCAGCAGATGGCTGGGTAAAATAGAAGGCCCCACCAATAATGACTGCAAGCACAATGCCCGTAATGACAAAGTTGGAACGTTTTTTGAAGAATTTCATCGTTAACTCCTGATTGACTTATTATTTGTTGCAGGAATAGTAAAAGATGTGTGTAAAGTTAACTTGGACACTGTGTAAAGATTTGATGAAGGTCACTTCCCCGCGCGAACACCCAAAAAAGTCATCACATGGAAGTGTGGAATGAGCTATTTACATGAATCTTGTCGGGAGTTTGATCTACAATCGTAGCCTGTAGCTATAATTTACCTGCACAACGGGGCGAACACCAATGTCAGAATGATCAGCCAGGTGACCGGTCTGAATATCATATCTCCAGCGCTATTTGTCATCACTGTGTTGCGAAAATTTGGCAGTATGAACAATGTCATGACGGCATGGATGTTACAGGGGCAACCGCCGCGGACCTTGCATGTTCAAATGAGGATGTGGGGGAAGATGATTGTTGTGCCCCGTGTTTTTACTTCCAAACCTGAAATCCAAAAATCGACCTTTATCGTTTCTTTACGATCGCTTTACACCTTCTTCAATGGCGAGACCTATACTCGTGTCATAAAACCACACACAAACTCTTGAATCACAACCAATAGGAGATTACCCCTAAACAAGACTTTTTCGACAAGAACAGCAAGATCGTTGAAGAACCCGAGTAAATTCAATGTATTTCACCTCTAATCGGTACATGTACAATAAGATCAAGAAGCGGAGAATCAATTTCGCACATCGAGAATATCTATGACAAAAATCCTTATCATTGACGATGAACCCTCTATCATAAATCTTGTCACGGCTTATCTTAAGCCTGAAGGTTTTGATGTTTTCACAGCGACGGATGGCCCATCAGGACTCAAGTCCGCCCGCGCCTTCAAACCTGATCTCATCATTTTGGATATCATGCTTCCTGGAATGGATGGGATCGAGTTGCTTTCGCGCCTGCGCCGCGAATCAGACGTGTATGTGATGCTGCTCACAGCGCGCACGGAAGAGACCGATAAAATCGTCGGGCTTTCCGTAGGTGCGGATGATTATGTGACGAAACCCTTTAGTCCGCGTGAATTGACAGCGCGCGTCAAAGCTGCGGTCAGGCGCATTCAAAAGGGAACAGGTACCGGAACAGAAATGAACGTGCTATCTTTCCGTCATCTGCACATGGATGTCGGAGCACATACCGTCACCGTTGATGATAGTCCAATAGAGTTGACAGCCATAGAGTTTGATCTCCTGAAAGCGCTCGCTGAAGACCGCGGACGCGTGGTAACGCGCGAACAGTTACTCGAAAAAGTCTGGGGCAGTGATTACTTCAGCGAAATGCGGGTTGTGGATGTTCATCTCGGTCACGTCCGTCAGAAACTTGGCCGTGATGATTTGATCGCCACGGTGCGCGGCGTGGGTTATCGCTTTGAAGATGAGCCGCTGTAGGCATTGTGAGGAATTATGACCGATTACTTCCGCCGTCATTTGGGTGCAAAACTTTTACTGTCCTATCTCGCCATCATTGTTGTGGGCGTGGTGGTACTGATTATTGTCAGTCAGTTTATCCTGCCAACCACTTTTAATCGCCACATGGCAGGTATGAATGGTGAAGCGGGCATGGGCATGGGGAGGGGTAACCAGGGTTTTGGAAACTCTGGCTCAATGCCACAGTTATATGTGGATTTCCGCGCCAGTTATAATGAAGCCCTAACTTATGCTGCTTTGGCAGCTATGCTTGTGGCTATCGCGATCAGCCTGTTTTTCAGCCGCAGTGTCATTGCGCCTGTACGCGCCATGTCGCTTGCCACGCAACGGATTTCTAGTGGTCGTTACGATGAACGGGTGGAAGTGAAAGGTGGTGATGAACTTGCCCAGCTCGCATTGAATTTCAACCAAATGGCTGAAAAACTGAATGAGATTGAAACCATGCGCCGCCGTCTCATCGGCGATGTCAGTCACGAACTCCGCACACCCCTCACTGCCATCAAAGGTTCGATGGAAGGATTGATGGATGGAGTTCTGCCCGCGACGGATGAAACCTATCAACAAATCCACACGGAGGCGGAACGTCTTAATCGCCTTGTGGATGACCTGCAGGAACTGAGCCGTGTCGAAGCCCGCGCCTATCAACTGGATATTCGTCCTGTGGATGTTTCCACCCTTGTGCGAACTGTGACAAAACGACTCATTGCTCACGCCGAATCCAAGCGCGTCTCTCTTGACTTCGAACTGGCTCCCAATCTCCCGCGCCTTCTCGCCGACGAAGATCGCATTGTACAAGTGGTGACTAATCTTGTTGGCAATGCTTTGCAGTACACGCCTGCGGATGGCAGGATCACGATCTCCGTGAAACGAGTTACTGATCAAATTCAATTCTCCGTCCGCGATACAGGTATTGGCATTCCACCCGAACATCTATCGCATATCTTCGACCGTTTCTACCGTGTGGACAAATCCCGCTCACGTCAGGCAGGAGGTGGTAGCGGCATTGGGCTGACCATTGCACGCGCCCTCGTCGAAGCGCATGGCGGGAGGATTTGGGCAGAAAGCACGAGAGAGGATCAGGGAAGTACCTTTACCTTTACAATCCCACTCGCAAAATAAAATTTAGGGTACGCCTGCGAAAAGATGCCGTGATGCAATCTGATGGGGAGAATATTAAGGCATGTCGGTCAAAAATTTTTTAGGTGTACAATGACCAAACATATGGTTTGCAATGGTGCACATCAAGGTCGGGTCACTTTGGAGAAGTAATGTCAGTCAACCAAAAACCATCACTCCTTCAATTATTCCTTTCATTCCTGCGTCTGGGACTTACTGCTTTTGGCGGGCCATCAATGGTCGCTTATATACGCAAAATGGCTGTGGAACAGAAAAATTGGCTTGACGCGGAAACCTTTAATGATGGTGTTGCACTTTGTCAAACGATACCTGGCGCCACCGCCATGCAGACGGCAGCCTATGTTGGGTTGCAAACACGGGGAGTGATCGGCGCTGGAGCCAGTTTCATTGGATTTGGTCTGCCTGCCTTTCTATTGATGATGGGGTTTGCGGCTCTCTACACATATGCCAACAATCTCTCTATTGTCATCTCCACTTTCAGTGGACTTCAAGCGATCATCGTCGCCATCATCGCCAACGCCGCTGTGTCCTTCGGGAAGAACACCCTGAAGAATTGGAAATCCTGGGTTATCGCAGGTGCAGCAGCGGCGTTGTTTGGTATGAATGTGAACCCGATTCTCGTAATCATCATGGCCGCAATCGGAGGAATAGCGCTTATCCAACCGAAGCAGCCTAATTCGATCCACCCGGTTTCTTCAGAACATAACAAGTCGAATACGAGGCAGCTATTATTGATCTTAGCGGGCACTGCGGCTGGGTTTATTCTGCTTTTCTTCGTCAATCGAAATCTATTTTGCCTTGCAACGTTGATGTTCAGGATAGACCTGGTCGCTTTCGGCGGCGGATTTGCTTCTGTGCCCCTGATGTTCCATGAAATAGTCCAGGTGCGCAATTGGATGGCTTCCCAGACCCTCATGGATGGCATCATCCTGGGACAAGTTACGCCAGGACCAATAGTAATAACTGCTACTTTCATAGGCTATATTCTTGGCGGGCCATTCGGTGGGGTTGTCGCTACCATCGCCATTTTCCTGCCCTCCTTCATGATGGTTGTAGGTCTCACACCCTATTTTGATCGGCTGCGGGCTTCTCCCGTTTTCAACAAAGCCATTAGCGGTGTGCTAAGTTCCTTTGTGGGGTTGCTCTTTTCTGTCACGATTAATTTCGCACTTAACGTCCATTGGGATTTATCCCATCTACTGCTCGCCGGACTTGCCTTTGCCGCTTTACTCTTGAAAACAGATATTCTCTGGGTGGTTGTATTAGGAACAATAGCCTCAATGGTATTGTTCAGATAGCAATTGACAGAGCACGTGGGCAGGTGGTAAGTTCTACCCTTGACCTAAAGTCTTAGCACAATCTTAGTGTATCTTCATCAATTCTTTACAGATATATATTATATTTCCATCCGTTTTGGGCGCAAAAGAGAAACAAAAAAACCATGTGCATCACGTTGCAACAGCAATTAAGAGAACATAAATACCGAGTTTAAAAATGTCCCTTCGTTATCTATTCTCCGAACTACGCAACCGCCCTGCACGCACCCTGACAGGACTATTCAGCATCGCGATTGGTGTTGCGCTCTTCGTCAGTTTGCAGGCTTACGCGGACGGTTATCGTCAGGCCGCGCGAGCCCCTCTGGTGGAAGTAGGCGCAGATCTTACAGCTCAACGACAGGGCACCGTGCCAGGTAAGTTTGAAGGCGTCGTTTTCCCCCACTCAACCGCACCCATCCACCGTGATGAGATCGATCAGATTCAAAAATTGCCAGGCGTGCAAGCCGTCGCCGAGGTCATGTTCTTTTGGTCGTTTGAGCCGGATGGATTCGTCGCGGGTCTCGGACTCGATCCATCGGATACGTTCGGTCCTGGCCGCCTCAAGGTAAGTATAACGGCAGGGCGCTTTCTCCAGACAGGCGATCACGCTGTTGCTGTTGCTGACTCAACCTATGCACAGCAGAATCAATTAGCTATTGGTAGTGTCGTGATGCTCGGCGGTCAATCATTCACCATCGTCGGGCTGGCTGATACATCGCGAGCGGGGCAGTTGGCAAACGCGAACCTATATATTCCTTTGGCAGATGCGCGAACCCTGGCAAATGCCGCACCACAGGTGCGTTCGGTGTTCGACATCCGTCCCGATGATGCCAACCTGCTCTTTATTAAAACCGATCAGACGCGTGTCGATCAAGTTGCCGTACAGGTCAGGCAAATCCTTGGCGAGAAAGCTATCGTTTCCTCAGGAAAATCCTTCGCCGCCGAACTCGGATCACTCTTCGCGTTGATTGATCGCTTCGGGTTATTGGTTGGTTTGATCGCATTTCTGTTTGCCACGGCGTTGTTATTACGCGTCGTCGCCTCCAGTGTGTGGGAGCGGCGGCGTGAGGTGGCAGTGATGCGCGCGGTCGGCTGGCGGAGGCGCGATGTCATGATCCAACTTTGGAGTGAAACCCTGGTGCTGGCAACCGCTGGCGCATTGCTTGGCCTGGCGCTCTCGGCGTTAATAACCTGGGCGATGAGCCGCTCGCTCATTACTGTACCAGTGCCGTGGGAACTTTCGCCGTCTCCCCACTTTTTGGAAGGCGGAGCCAGCACATTTGCAGTGACAGTCGCGCTTCCCGCCCGTCTTACAATCGATCTGGCGGCATGGTCATTAGGGTTGTCTGTTATCGGCGCATCCCTGATCGGATTATGGCTGCCGCGACGCATTGCCCAGATTCGTCCTGCGGAGGTATTAACGAATGAGTGATTTACTTCAAGCCGATGGTTTGCAGAAATCGTTTGGCGCGCTGCAAGCCGTGCGCAAGGCAAGTCTGAAGATTGCGCCCAGCGAGATTGTGGCGGTGATGGGACGTTCAGGTTCGGGCAAGACAACATTGTTGCATTTGCTCGCAGGCCTGGAACGCCCTATGGGAGGAAAGATCCTTTATCGCGGCGAGGATATGGGTGGGTTGAACGAAGATGCGCTCGCGTTATGGCGGCGCGCAAACATTGGTCTTGTCTTTCAAGCGTTTCATCTGATCCCGACTTTGTCGGCGTTGGAAAATGTCGCCTTCCCGCTTTACCCGATGCGACTTAAGGTAGCGGAACGCCGCGCACGAGCCGAGGCACACCTGGACCAGGTGGGTCTTGCGGATCGCGCCCAACACCGCCCTTCACGCATGTCAGGCGGGGAGCAGCAACGGGTGGCGATCGCGCGCGCGCTCGTCAACAATCCGCCGTTGATTTTCGCAGACGAGCCAACGGGCAATCTCGACAGCACGACGGGGGATGAAATTCTGGCACTCTTCAATAAACTACGTAATGAAACGGGCGCGGCATTTCTGATAATCACGCACGACGACAAAGTGGCTGCTGCCGCAGACCGTGTGTTGAAAATGGTTGATGGGATTCTCCAAAACGAAAAAGGACAAGACAATGAAAAAGATTAATTGGATATTCCTGATGATCGGTGCAATTCTGACATTAACGGCTTGTGGATCTGCCACGCCGACGCTAGTGGTCCCAGCGCAATCAGACACAGTCACGGTGGATATTATTTATCTCAACCATCCGCCCGTCATCGCCGTGCTCGACCAGGTAGATGCGGTTTTACAGCCTTATGGTGATATGGTGAAGATCGTTCGCTATGATTTCGACACGCCCGAAGGCGCAGCGTTCGCGCAAAAGATGGGCATCACAGGACACGACCCATTGGCGATTTTCGTGAATGGGTCTCAATCGTTCAATCTCGACGGTCGCACAGTAACATTCAATAGTTTTCCGCAGGGCGCAGGGACGGGGATGGTGCCCGATGGCGCGTGGACAACTGATGATTTGGATGCCGTACTAAAGATAGTGACGGGAAAATAACGTGAGCCAGTACTTATGGTCTGAGATACGCCGCCGCACGGGACGCACCGTGTCCACCGCACTGGGGGTTGCCATCGGCGTCGCGTTGTTCATCGCACTGACAGCAGCGGGGACGGGCTTTCAAGAAGCGGCGCGGCGTCCGCTTGCGGGTGTCGGCGCGGATATTCTGTTAACCCGTCCGGCGACAGGAAGCGAGACAGCGTCCACCGCACAGACAACACGCGGCGCGCGCCTGCCTTTTGGCATCTCGATGCTCGATCTCAACGACCTTGAAAAGGTCCGGCAAATCAACGGCGTGGACTCTGCCGGGGGCGCATTGTTATTGTGGGATTTCGGTGCGACAAATTACCAGACGGTGTTGGGTGTGGATGTGAATCAACAGGCTGTTGGTCCCGCCAAGGCGCGCGAGTGGGTCATGACAGGTCGTTTTCTACAAGCGAACGACACCCACATGGCAGTCGTGGATAAGCACTTTGCCGCGTTCTACAGTCTGAAACCCGGGAATGAAATCACAATTAGTGGTGAGCCGTTCCAAATTGTTGGGATTGTCGAGGTGCAAGAAGGCAATCAGGCAGCAGCGGCGAATTTTTACGTTCCGCTGGCCGACGCGCAAATGCTCGCGCACGTAAGTTCCGATGCAATCAATCAAATATATGTGCGCGTCGAGCAAGCTACGATGGTGGATGAGATTGTGAAACAAAGCCGTGCCGAGTTGGGTGAAGTGAGCGCGACCACGGAACAGAGTATCGTACAAGTGATGGGCGGCATCGCATTGGTCTCACAACGCTTTTCAGGAGTTGCGTCGTTCGTCGCACTGGTGGGCGGATTGGTACTCACAGGCCTGGCTCTCTCGGCAAGTGTGTCAGAGCGTAAACGCGAAATCGGCGTGATGAAGGCGGTGGGCTGGACGGCGGCGGAAGTGCGACGGTATTTCATCATTGAGGGAATAGTCATAAGCATGGCAGGTTCGCTGATTGGTATCGCACTGGGTTTGCTTACGACCGTGGCGCTTGGGCAAATACCGATTGACATGAGTGTGCTGAATGCGAATGCACCGCTCGATCTCGTGGCAGTACCTGTAATGTCCGAGACGCCAACCCTCCCCGCGACCGTAACGATTGCTCCGCTTCTGCTGGCGCTTGGCGCGGCAGTAGTTGGTGGTGCGGCAACCAGTTGGTTTATTGCACGCCGTGCTGCAAATTTGAAACCAGCGGAGGCGCTGCGACAATAGTAAGGAATAGCATGCGTCCATCCTGTTTCTTTACGCGTAGAATCAAAAAATGACCAGAGTACTCGAGGTTTGATATGCCATTACTGGTATTAAATGGCAACGAAGTAAACGATATTTTTCTTTCTGCAATCTTGATTTTTTCTTTATCAAGCCTTTACATTACAGTTGTATCCTTTGAGTGTAAGTCAGGCAAAACCTGAAAATTCACTCAAAAGGAGTACAAAAAATGAAAAAGACAATTTTGATCGTTGGTTTGGTTGTGACGGCGCTGGCAGTGTTTGGTGTGGGCGCTGCTTTTGCTCAGGGACCTGCCCCATATGGCGGTAATGGTGCCATGATACAAAATGGCGGAGGCTACCTGCACACTTACATGGTGACAATATTCGCGGAGAAACTGGGCTTGAAGGTTGACGATGTCAACACCCGCATTACCGCTGGTGAGACCATGTACGATATCGCCATCGCGGACGGTGTCAAAGCTGAAGATTTCCCTGCACTGATGGTGGAAGTCCGCGCGGCGGCATTGGATGCGGCTGTGAAGGATGGTGTCATCACCCAGACGCAGGCAGATTGGATGAAGTCTCGCGGTTTCGGTCAGGGCGGCTATGGAATGGGAACTGGAACTTGTCCAATGGATAATGGGACTGGCTTTGGTCGCGGTGGCGGGATGATGCGCGGCGGCTTCGGCTGGCAGAATCAACAGACCAATCCGTAACTACCAAAAAATTGCGAAGGCTCAGGTCCTTCGCAATTTTTTTATTTAAGTGGACAAGATTATTGATTCAGGCGCTTGAAGAGACGGTCACACGCGCCCTAGCTCGAATACCGTGAATCCATCGGTCTGCTAGCGCGATTCGTCTATAGTCAGATCGTCTGGGTCGATCAGATCCGCGTGGATGAAAACAATCAGGTTTGGTATCGTTTGAACGAGCGCTTCAGTTCAGGTGATCTGTTCTGGGGACCCGCTGAAACATTTCGTCCGTTGACTGCGGATAAAATTGCACCCATAAACCCGGATGCGGAGCAAAAACGGATTGTCGTCAATATTGATTACCAAACCCTGTCATGCTTCGAGGGGAAAGAACGAAGTGTACTTCTCGCGCATTTCTAGCGGAGTCCAGTACGATGCCTGGGGAAATACCGTAGATGTATGAGCGACCCCGGTTGGTGAATTTCCCATCTGGCGCAAGGCGATCTCATTGCCGTTAAGCGAAGGAAGCGCATCAGCAGGTTGGTGCCTGCCGGCAGTCGGTTGGGCGAGTCTCTTCGTTGGAACAGGAGTTGCGATTCATTCCACCTACTGGCACAACAAGTACGGAGAACCATCCTCAAGAAGTTGTGTCAATGCCAGCCCGGAGAATGCAAAATGGATTTTTCGCTGGAGTCAACCTCAAGTCCTGTATGATCCGGGAGGTGTAACGGTCGAAATGCCCGGCGGAACAAGGGTGATTGTAGAAAAGCGGGAATTCTAATTTCAACTTGGCGACATGTTAGGAACACCTACGCATTATTATCATTAAGATCAATTCTTCAGAGGAGGCAAGATACTCTTATAACCGCAATCTGATCTGTCCAGCGGGGTACATATCTGGTATACGGGCATAAGTTTCGCCCTTACCGATATATGCCAAATCAAGCGTAGTTGACTTTGCGTCCTGATCAAGGACCGCAAGGAGATTTAGGCGAATATCAACCATAATTTTACGGTTAATATCGATAGTTGCCTTATGCACCAAAGTATCAACGATCTGCTTCTTTAGCAAAAATACATTGTGTCGCTCCTCATTGTTTTGGGGAGCGACATTTTTTAATTCCTCAACCCCAACCTGTAAATCCGCCAAATACTCCATAAATTTCTCTTCCCAATCATTGAGGGAATTAAGATTAATTCGCTGACCCAGGGAAGAAAGCTCATGCTTTAAACTTAATTCCTGCAAGGTCATTGCACTTAATTGGTTTTCCATATCGGTGGCGGTAATTCTCCCTTGTCGAGCCCAGGTAATTAATGACTGCCGTTCATTTGTAAGCGCCTCCATTTCCTTTTCAATTCTCGCTCTTTCCTTATGAATATTCGTTGCGCTGGCGCGTAAGTCTTCAACCAGTTGGTGTGCTTGCGCAACCAGATACTGAGGGTTATCAACAACCTCGCATACTTTTTCCCAAACTTGGGCTTCAGCTTTTTTCGCACCTGTGTGCCGAGGGCAATCAGGTGAAACCAAATCCAAATGGTTTTGTGTGCAGTAATATATACCCACTATGGACTTGCGTTCCCTTACCACGCCATCCTTGTTCTTTCTGGTCTTTTGTGTTCTTGCCCCCCACTTCGAATCGCACGGACAGTACAGAACACCACCAATCAAGTAATCAAATTCCACATGGTTTGCGGGATGAGTCCTTTTGCTTGCCCGCATTTGAACAAAACGTTCATATGTGACCATATCAATGGTAGGCGCTACTGGGATCTCAAACCTCTCCCCCTTCCTGGATTGAATCTTTATTCCATATGCATACTCCTTTGCGGCTATAAGGATGGCTTGGATGCTAGGCGCGCCCATTGAATCCTTCGAGGAATACTGCTGCCTTTTTGGGGAGCATTGTAAGCAATGAGTCTGTCTCGAATCTCCATCAGCCGGCATCCATCGAGATACCACTCAAAAATCCTTCTGACCCATCTCGCCTCCTCTTCAATGATCACGATCTGATCGCCGACCCTCTGATAACCATAGCGATCCTGCCCGGTGTTTGCCTTACCGGCCTTGAGTC
>Ga0137333_1000364_pt1 | contig 12054 bp, 7 predicted proteins | sample EasRivERMLT231_2_FD_102286 | JGI IMG/M metagenome (GOLD analysis project Ga0137333, IMG submission 102286) | Soil microbial communities from meander-bound floodplain in the East River, Colorado, USA - East River MetaG ERMLT231_2 | ecosystem: Environmental > Terrestrial > Soil > Floodplain ... | reverse complement strand
CTCCTGCCGCTGGCGACGCTCGTCACGCCGAATTTGCCCGAGGCCGAAATCCTCGTGGGCCGCAAATTGACCACGCTTGAACAGTTGCGCGAAGCCGCCCGTGAGATTCACTCGCGATTCGGCTGCGCCGTCCTGGCCAAAGGGGGACATCTCGCGAACACGTCGCAAGCGGTGGATGTATTTGTTGAGGGTGACAACGAGCGCCTCTTGACCGCTCGATTCACCCGCGGCGTTTCGACGCACGGCACCGGCTGCACGTATTCCGCGGCCATCGCCGGACTGCTCGCGTCGGGCCACAAGCTGCCGCGCGCGGTTGACCTGGCCAAACGCTACATCACACGGGCCATTTTCCGCAGTCGAAAGGTCGGTCGCCACTCGGTGCTGAACCACGACGTGCGCTGAGGGAATCCCGCAGGGTCTGGCGTTGGGGCTTGGGTAATTGGGTGTTTGGAAACTCACAATCCTCCGGAGGCTTGCTGCTGAAAGCTTTTTCCACCTTTCTGCCCAAACCGAAGGAGACTACAATCCCATCGCACATGAAGCTCAACCACAACCTGCACCTCGCCTATTGCACGAACATCCACCGGGGCGAGACGTGGGCAGAGACGTTCGGAACGCTCAAGAATTACGCGCTCGCCGTGCGCCGGCGCGTCTGTCCGAACGCACCCTACGCCATCGGTCTGCGCCTGGGCAATCGCGCGGCGCAAGAGTTGAGCGACCACGCCACGCTGTTGGCGTTTCAACGCTGGTTGGCAGCCAATCAATGCTACGTTTTCACGATCAACGGTTTTCCCTACGGCCAGTTTCATGGAACGCGCGTCAAGGAACGGGTTTATCAACCGGACTGGACCTCGCCCGAGCGGCTGGCCTACACGAATCTGTTGTTCGATCTGCTCGCACAACTCCTGCCCGAAGGTGTGGAAGGAAGCGTCAGCACCCTGCCCTGTGGTTTCAAAGCCCGGGTGACCACGCAGGAGGAAATGGCCCTGATCCGCAAGAATCTCTGGCAGTGCGTCGAGCACATCGCGCGCGTCAGCGAGCAGACCGGGCGCAAACTGCACCTCGGCCTCGAACCGGAACCGCTGTGCGTGCTGGAATGCAGCAGCGAGGTAATCCAATTTTTCGACCGACTGCGCGCCGAGTGCGACAACGATCCGCGCCTCACCGAACACCTCGGGGTGAACTACGACACCTGCCATTTCGCGGTGGAATTCGAGGAGCCGCAAGACGCCGTCACCAGCCTGCAACGGCACGGCATCAAGCTCAGCAAGCTGCACCTCAGTTCCGCGCTCAAAGCGAGGCCATCCGCCGAAGTGCGTCAGGCGCTCGCGGCGTTCCAGGACGACGTTTACCTGCATCAAGTCATCGTCCGCCGCGCGGACGGGCAGCGGGCAATTTACCGCGATTTGCCAGATGCGCTGGCCGGCGAAACCAGCGCGTCGGCCGCCGATGAATGGCGCATGCATTTTCACATCCCGCTGCACAGCCCGCCCACGAAGCTTTTTGATAACACGACGGATCACTTGCTGGGCGTCCTCGATTTGCTGGCCACCAACCCGGGCCTGTGTTCGCACCTCGAAATGGAGACATACACCTGGGAAGTCCTGCCGCCGGAATTGAAAAACCGCGATGTCGTCGAGCAACTCGTGGCCGAATACGAGTGGACGCTGGACCGAATGAGAGAACGCGGCCTGGCGGGCGCCGGATGATTGAGAAACCATGCGCGGACTTTTCTGGTTCTTCCCTTCGCCCCGGGTATTCAGTATTCAGTCATCAGAAGCGGACTCGCTGACCACTGGAAACTGAACACTGATCGCTGACCTGCCATGAGCCTGCTACAACGCGCGCCCTCGCTTCGCACCCTGCTGGTGCTGGGACGCGTTTCCAATCTTCCGACGGTGTGGTCGAACTGCCTCGCCGGCTGGTGGCTCGGGGGCGGCGGGAACTATTGGAAGCTTCCCTTCCTCCTCCTCGGGGTAACGTTGCTTTACGTGGGCGGGATGTTTTTGAACGACGCATTCGACGAGGAGTTCGACCGCCAGAATCGCAAGGAGCGCCCGATTCCATCCGGGGCCATCTCACCGAAGGATGTGTGGAAGCTCGGCGTGCTTTGGCTGGTGTTGGGTGAAGGCTGTCTGGTGTGTCTCGGCCTTGTGCCCGGTGCTCTCGGCCTGGCGCTGGCCTTTTGCATTCTTGTTTATGACGCGCTCCACAAGCTGTTCACGTTTTCGCCGGTGCTGATGGGCATTTGCCGGTTCTTCGTTTACGTCCTCGCCGCGTCCGTGGGCGCCCGTGGCGCAACCGGCTGGTCAGTCTGGTGCGGGATCGCGCTCGGAGCCTACGTCATCGGGCTTAGCGGCCTGGCGCGCAAGGAAAGCACGCGCGGAAAGGCACCGCGCTGGCCGCTGTTCCTCTTGGTCCTGCCAATCCTGCTGGCGTTGTTGATCAATGACGGTATTTACCGCGAAGGCGCATGGATTCGCTCTGCCGTACTGGTGCTTTGGATTCTTCATTGCCTGCGTGCAACATTCTGGACCAGCAACGTGAACATCGGCCGCAGCGTCTCTGGACTGCTGGCGGGAATTGTGATTGTGGACTGGCTGGCCGCCATGAACACGCACACCCCGCCCGAATTGGGACTGACCTTCCTTTTCCTGTTCCTGGCTGCCCGGCTTTCGCAACGCTTCGCTCCGGCAACGTAAATACAACCTGCCTGCGAGTGTTCATCCTTCCCGCCTGCGACCGGTTGTTTCCAAGGGCCTGAAGACAGGCCGTGTTGCCTTGCCGGCCTGAAATCGGCCTGAAAAGAATCTTGACGGTCGAGTCGCCCGGTGGTTGCATCGCAACCGAACATCGGGAGCCGGCATGAAAAAGATTCTGATTCTCCTCACCATCGGGTTGTTATTGCTTCCATCCATCACGCCAGGCGCGCAAACCGCAAAAGCGAGGTTTGTTTGCCTGTCACTGCGGTTGCTGCCGGGCACGGCGGTGGATATGTCGGGTTTTGAGTGGACGATGAACATGACTACGCTGGACTTCAGCCTCAATGGCGAACTGGCGCCAGGCTTTTGGGGCCCAGGCTACACGAACGGTGCTTATGTGGAATTGTACGAAGAACTTGGCGGCGAAACCTTTTCAGGCGGCATCGCTCTGGACACGCCCGATTTTGTGGACGCCAACGGCAATGGTTTTGCGGATTTCTTCGAAGTTTCCGAAGCAGTGCCATCGCTTCAGGTGCAGGCCGTTTACAATCTCCCTGACTTCGGCACTGGTTGGCGTCCCTTCACCGCCACGTGGTATCGCGAAACCAATTCGGCCATCGGCGCCTGTATGTACACGATCCCCAGCCCGTTTGGCGGCAACCTTTCCTTCCACCACTTGTTCGAGTTGATCGAGTTTAACGGCGAGCTGGCTTACACGCCCGGGTCAAACACGGTACCCGCCAGCCTTTCGTTGACCAACACGAACTCAATGAACTCTCTGGAAGGACCGATCGAGTTCGTCAGGTCCTCCACGAACCAGTTCAATCAGTTGACGCTCCGGAGCGCGTTCCTCACCAATGCCTCCCAGCAAGTGCTCGACCTTTACGAGAACAAAACTTTCCTCCGCCGCACAGGACACCTCACGAACTACTACGGCGACGTCGAATTTAACGACGGCGATCCGAATACCGTGGATCCGGACTACTATCTCTGGATGCTTTCCATTGACGATCTCAACGACACGGACCACGACGGCATCCCGGACTTCAGCGACGATCCGCAATCAGCCACGCCGCCGCGCCGGCCGCAACTATCGCTCGCACGCGGCCCAGCCAACCTCCTGTTGAGCATCAGCGGGGATGTGGGACGATTGCATCACGTCCTGGAAACAACTGACCTCGCGACGGGCAACTGGCTCACCAATTTTTCGCTCACGCTGACGAACGATCCTCAGGTGCTCACATTGCCGCTGCCTCCAGGTGGAGCGAAGTTCTGGCGCGCACTGGCCCAGTAAGGCGGCCCACCTGCGCGGGCGAACCATACCTGGCCACCTTCCCTCTGCTCAAAGCTCCAGGGTGGTCCTACAAAAGCATGGCTAAAGGCGAGCGCGTCCTCGCATGGCCTGTAATCGTTCAAAACCTCGGCACGCGAGATCGAATCGCGGAGCTTCGCCACAGTCACCGAGCCGTTTGTGTCGTGAGTTCCTTGAACGCGCGATAAACCACCGGATCATCCACCTCGCCGTTGAAGGTGAACGGAAAGTGCTGGTTCAATCGCTGGAGCATCAATCCCCAGGACGCTCCGTTGGTCACGCACAATCGCGCCGCTTCAGCGCCATCCGCGCCGGGTTTGTCGTCCTCGTTGCACACGATTGGCTTTCCGAATTTCTTCAATGCGGTGATGCGTTCGGGAATTGTCTCCAGCGGCGTGCCGTTGAAGTGGATCAGAACAAAATCGCTGGCCTGCGCGACGGAGTCGGGAATTCGGCCGTGACCCAGGCCGCTGGTGGAAACGAGCAAGCCAGGCGCAAGGCGCTTCGCGAGTTGAATGAGTTCCACCTGACCCTCGGCAGTCTTCAGCAGGCGATGATCGAAGCCGCCGTGATCAAATTCGTTTGAAATCTCCAACGCCACGTTCGCGAAGCCGCTGGCCGCAATCCAGTTAACCACGTTGCTCACCCCGATCCGCACGGCATCAGCGTCACGCAGCACCTGATCCTGACGCTGATAAAAACAGCCAAGCAGCACCGCTGCTCCGTGCCGGTCACAAGCCTCCACGACACGGCGGATGCGTTTCATGTAGGACTCACGCAGTGAACCATCGGGGTCAAAAGCGGAATTCACTGCGCCCTCATAGCCCGGCATGCCTCCCTGAAGATTCAACGTGAACGCCCGCACACCGCTGGCCACGTAATCAGGAATCTGGACAATGAATTCGTTCGCATTCGCTTCCGGATCAAACTCAGGCCGCTTCGCGTCCTCAAACGTGGCGTTGACCATGCGGGCATTCATGAGCAAGCCCTCGGCCCGGCTGCCCGGATAAGTGATTGCGCCGTTGAGATGCCACTTGCCGTCAACGATGGACAACTTCGTCTTGCCCGCACTACCGGTATCGCTGACAACCGCCTTCAACAACTCCACCGCTTTCAGTTCTTCCGGGTCGAGTTGGTCGAACAGGCGCTGCTCACGTAGATCGAAGGATCGCCGTGGTTGTCCATCGGGAACGGCACGCTGATCACCGTTATGAAAGCACCAGCCCGCAGCACCGCCAGCCTTCGCCGCTCGCAAGTCGCGCACAAAATCCTCGGCCTGCGGAGTCCACTTTCCGTAGCCCCGCCGAAACGGTTCCTGGTAATGGACCGGAACGACCCGGTCCAGTTCGCTCATCCAAGCGAGCAGATCTCTCGCGTTCGCTTCGGTTCGGGTCGGCGATTTGGCATCCCGCGGCCGGTGCGGCGTAACGAAATCCACCTGTGCGACCTCCAGATATTTCCGCAGATCATCGCGCGAAATGTCTGCGCCTTGCGATGCGGTAACGAGAAGCTGCGGATCAAGTCGCCTCGCCAGATCGCGCAACTCTTTGAGGTCTTCAAAGCTCGCGAAGCGTTTGTCCTGGATGTTGCGCTCGTTGCTCAGGTCGAGATACCAGTTGCGCCACGGCTTCAATGCGGTGATGACGGATTCGACTGCGCGGCGGTGAGCTTCCAACGTTTGCAGCCGGGGCGGACCGGTGACACCGTTGCCGCGTGAGAAAGTCACATCCACGATCATGCCGCGCCGGTCGCACTCGGCGACCAGTCGCTTGAGCCTTTCCATTCCCCCGGCAATGGGCCGGCCTTCTCCATCCACGGCCGCCGCGTCAGCGTCGAAGGCCCGCCAGTTGGCCCAGACCCGAATCCAATTGAAGCCGAGCCGCTGCATGTCATCCAAGTCGCGTTGAATGAACTCGTCCTTTGTGCCGAGCGCGCCGTAATAGCTGATGCCGTGGAGGAACGTTGGCTTTCCGTTCACCGTGAACCGCGTGCCCTCGACGCCAAGCATGTGGCGCTGAGTAGCTTTCCCTTTCACGGACTCGACCGGGTGCGCCGGCATCCCTGCCGGCGTATCGCCAGTGCGCGGATTTGGGGACTTGCCGGCAAGGATGCCGGCGCTCCCGGTGGAACTCTGAATCGCCTCCACTACCAGTCGCACGGCTTGATTGCACTTTGAGCGCAGATTCCCCGGCGATTTGTCATGGTCGTCAATCGGCGAATCGTTCCAGCAAACGATCAGATCCAGGCTCGGAAAAATCCAAAGCGTGCGTTTCCCACCGTGACCGCTGGCCACGTACGTGTCCGCTGGCGCATCCACGTACAGGCGTTGGCCGGCTTCGTTCGTCCGGTTGAGCCACCAGTTGAAACTGTAGAAGCCAGGGCCGATGGGCGTTATGTTCTTGCCGCCGCCAATCGAGTTTTGGCCCGGCAACATGTCAGCCTCGCGTCCGCTCGTGAGTGGCGTGTCCGATGGGATGGGACTGTTGATCGCCATCCGGATGAACTCAGGTTTGATCAACTGCTTGTCATGCCAAAGCCCGTTGTGGAGATAGAGCAAACCAATCCGCGCGAAATCGCGCACCGACAGGGCCAGCCTTCCATCGCGCTCCGGTCGTCGAAACGCGTTGAAGCTGAACTCATCCTCAAACTGGAGCGGCTCCGCCAACCGCGTTCGGAGGACTTCGGTGCCGTTTGTCAAAAAGACCCTCTGTGTGAGCGTCGCGTAATAGAGTGCCAGCGCGAAATCGTTGTAGGAATAAGCTGCCCCAGGCGGTTCGGCCAAACCATAGCCGGAAGTTTGCGACGCCAGATGCCGCCAGGTGATCCCGGCGTCCTTGCCGTTGTTGAGAGTCTTGAGCCGCGGCTCGAAGCCGGCAACCAGTTCATCCACGCTGTTCAACCGGCCTTCCTGCACCGCCATCAGCAGCAAAGTCGAGAGAACCGGCTTGAACGCCGACGCCACGTCCGAGCTTTTGCTCTGGTCACCCCAGGAATAGACCATGTAACCATACCGCACAACGCAGCCGCGTCCGCCCACAAGTATTCCGAGCGTGTCCAGTTTTTCTCCCGACAGCCCCGCCTCCTCGGGTGGGCGTGTTTCCCAATGAACGGCCGGAAAGACACTGGCCTTGGAGTCGCCTGCCAAAATGCAGAGGGCACAAAGGAAGAAATTAAGCAACTGCTTCATGAGCGATCGGAGGAAATCCTAACGCGCAAGAGGTTGGCCGCCAAAACAAAAAAGGACTTCTAAGTTGAAGACCCGCGCGACAAACCTCAATGATCACCACTCGCCAGGAAAATGGTTGGCCAGATTTTGTTGCCCTTTGGCGCTTCGCTGTGGCCTAATCAGGCGGTCCATGAAGTCGCCGCAGCCAGCCCCGGGCACTTGAGCCAATTGGTATTGCGCCCTCGGAATCGTCGTCCTCCCTTCCTCTTCTGCTCATCCCTCAACTCTCAACCCTGAACCTCGCGTCTCGAAGCCGGCCAAGTTCCGTTCGTGCTGAAGCGGCCCACGGCAACGGCAATGCGCAGTCAACGCCGCCCATCGGAAGGCCTTCGACAAGTCTAATGTCGGCGACAGCCTGCCGAATCGGAGGCGATTATGTCATCGGACCGCCTCATTTCTTGCGCATCAAGTCAGTTGGGTGTTAACCGCAAATTGCGGGGTGCCGAAGGCCGCTGGATACTGAGGATCCACTCGCTCAACAAAGATATTCCTTCATGATTCAATTCGGAGGTGCCCAATGGGGGCATGTGACCGGATCCGAACTCAGCAATCCGGCGACGAAGGATGGAACGGTCGAAGGAGCCTGGCCAGACTACCCGATTTTGAGCGTCGCCGTAATTATTCAACAACGCGCCATTGATGATTCCCGCCTGAGGCAAAAGTGTGGAGAACCTTGCATCCCAAAGCCCTTGTGCGGTTCCTCCCGGCTGATGACAGTGGGCGCAGTTGGCAGCAAGATAGGAACGCGCTCGATGTTCGAGAGAAAAAGCTGTGTTAGTCGCATGAGCCATGCGCGGCAAGCTTTGGGGGTCGGGAACCGTGGGATTCAGGTAGCCGACTCGGCTAAGAGCCGCGAGTTGGTTTTCGACGCCTCCATCGTAGCTGAAATCACTGTTCAATTGCGCGGTGTTGAAGCCACCTGCAAATCCACCTTGGGGTGTGTGGCACAGCAGACATTCGACGCGGCCTGGATAATGCCAGATCTGGGTGCGCGGAGTACCCCCGTCATCGATGACGAAGGTTTCATCCATGCCTGAGTCGGGAACCAGCGTCGCATTAGTCAACGAATCTCCCCACCGGTACGTGACTCCGTACACGCCATCTTGCTGGCGAACAAGCAAACGGGTTTCGATGCGTTTGGCCGACGAAGCCACCCCGTTAGTGAGTTCGAGATCGAAATGCTTGATCCAAACCGTTCCCGTCGGAAACGACCAATTCGCAATCGGATCAAAGCCGATCGTCAGGTTTGGATTCGGCACGGAAAACCATCGGGTCTTGAAGGCATGGTCGGACCAGAACGGCGTATTGATCGTGTACGGGACGATTCCTGGATTCGGGGTCAGCGTCGCGAGGTCCGAAAAAGCGCCGGTATCCGAGAGGAGAGGCGGGAGAACCATCGGCTGTCCCGGGTCCTGGATCAGTCGCAGGAGCCGACCGGTTGTGTTATTGACGAAAAGAACATCACCATTGGACGGATCGCGCCCGAAGGCAGCGATCCCGGCTGATGTCGTCAGGAGTTGGCGCCATTCGGTCACGGACTGGCCATCGTAACGCAACGCCCAGATGTTGCCACTCGTCCAATCGCCGAACACGTAGCGGCCATATAGATCCGCATATTTCAACCCGCGGTAAACAATTCCGCCGATCACGCACGCACCATTGAATGGAGGATTTCCGGAACGCTCGTAGTCCAGTATGGGTTCGGCAAAAACCGCTCCAGGAGGTGGCGTCCCATAGACGCGGTACTTTCCCTCCCACACATTCCAACCGTAGTTGGCGCCGCGCTTGATGATATCGATCTCCTCCCTCGTCCCCTGGCCGACGTCGCCGCAATAGAGGAGTCCTGTTTCCGGATCGAAGGACATGCGCCAGGGATTTCGCATCCCAATGGCCCAGAATTCGGTCCGGACTTGGAGCGGGTTCACCGGGGCATTGTAAAAATTCGTCGCACCCACAAAAGGATTGTCCAATGGAATTGCGTAGTTGGTCGAACTGGCAGGATGCGAATTCGGCAAAGGATTGCCAAGGTGATGATCCACATCCAGTCGCAGAATGCTGCTGAAAAAATCCTTGTCGATACGCTGGCTGTTGTCTCTTGCATCGCCAGCGCTTCCTTCGTCGCCCAGGGAAACATAGAGGTAGCCATCGGGGCCGAAGTGGATGTCACCGCCGTTGTGGTTGAACTCCTGGTCGTATTGAGTGATGAGCGGCACCTCTGAATTAGGCAGGGCCGCGTTGGTGTTTGTGGCAGAAATCTCGAACCTGGACAGACGATCGTGCAGCCCCGACCCGGCCGTGGTCGCCGTGTTGAGGGTGTAAAAGACGAAGAATAGACGATTGGTACGGTAGCCTGGATGAAATGCCAATCCAAGCAGGCCACCTTCGCTGCTTGCGTTCACACGGGACGAAATGTCGAGGAACAGGGTCTTTGTGGGTTGGATCAGGTTGGTAATCACCTGAATCCGACCCGAATCCTCAAGCACAAAGAGGCGATTCGTTTCCCCCGGTGGACTGACAACGCCGTTGGCAGACTGAAAAGTCAGACCCGGGAATGCGTCCGTCGTGGTGTACCCGTAGCTAGGTGGGTTGCCCGGCATCTTCAGACTCGTATTTGCCACCCGGTCCCCAAGCCCCGCCGCTTCGACCGGATTCGCAACTCCCAAAACACCGAGCAGACAAATCCACTCCCAACCAGTTTGCTTCGTATAATTCGTTTTATGCATGCCAATGTAATTTCTCTTTGTCTCGCTTGCTTCATCTGACGCCGGTTGGGACCATAAGTTCAGGGATTGGAACAGGATTCTGCCCCGCGATTGCCCCAACTCGGTCGCGGTCTGCGATAGCTTCGGCGTAGGCAGCCATTCCCACATCCCGCAACGAACCGGCTGACAGCCCCTGCAGCCAATGGTTCGCCACATCGGCGTCCCGAGCAGTCCAAACGGCCAGAAGGCTCTGTACCGCCGTATCGCGCGATGGAAGATCCGGGAATTCTGAAACCCACGATGCCGCCGCCAGCGGCGAATTCTGTGCCCATCGTTGCACGATGGCGACCACTGTCCGGTCTTGTTCGTCCCCGGCGCGCAAGGCTTGTGCCGCCAGCGTGGCGGCGGACGCCCCGTCCTGCTCGGCCCGAGCGATAGCGGCCGCAGCGAGCACGCGTTCCCGGGCGGGCAATTCGGGTATTCCCAGCGCCCAGGCAACTGCGGCAGCCGGATCCGCAGCAGCCCACTGGCTGACGGCGTGGACCAACAAATCATCGCGCTCACGCGTGGGCGGAAGTGCGCTCGCCAGTTCAAGCGCCGCAGCTGGTTCTGTCCGGGCGGCTTCGTACGCGACGGCCTGGGTTGCGGCTTGTTTGCTATCGCCTTCAGGCAACGCACGCACCCAACCTGCCGCGGCGGCTAGGTCGGTGTTCGCCCAGGCGATGGCGACTTGTTCGAGCGCGGCGCGGCGCGCGGCACTTTCGGGCATTTGCGATGTCCAGGCAGCCACAGCGGGTGCGTCCCTTTCGGCCCAGCGGCGGACGAGGAGCTGCCGCAGTTCAGCGGCCTCCGGGATGACGTCGTTCGCGAGCGAATCCAGCACGGCCGGCAGGTCAGCATCGGGAATGGATTCGACGACGCGCTCAAGCGCCTGGCTTCTGAGGTCAGGGTCGAGTTCTGCATCGACGACCGCGGGGAGAATGGCGTCACCGGGTTGGGCTTGCTGTGTTGCCGTGAGCGCGTGCGACGCGGCGCGGCGGGTGTGTGCGACCTTGAACATCTGCTGTGATTGGGCGGAAGCCGGCTTGCCCACGGCCACAGGATGCGGGCTGCCATCGGTGCGGCGCAGAGCCACCAGCAGCAGGAGGGACAACATTACCAGTCCGAGGGCGATCATTGTTTTCATAGACTCACAGTCTCAAAACGCAGCGCTTACGGAACCACGGTCACATTGCCAAAGGCGGCCGTATTCAAAGTGTTGGTAGTACCGGAGGCAACCGCGAGGCCAAGGTAGATGTTCGTCGCCATCGTGACAGGGACCGACGTTACCTGCGCCCAATTCCCGCCATCAGTGGAAGTGTAGATGGAGATGCTGCTGCCGCTGCGCACCAGGCGCAGCCAGATATTGGGCGCAGTGGCACCGCCGCCAGCGGCCGCGGTGGAGTTCGCCCCAGTGCTGGCGCGATTCTGCAGACGATATCGGCCGACGGTCGAAACACCAATGAGGTTGTACTTCGCGCCGCTGGCAAGGCTCTCACGCATCATCACACCGATGCAGCCGTTGGGTCCGGTGTTTTGCAGCGATTGGAGATTGGCCCGAATCTCGCCGTCGCCGGTCAACGTTTGATAAACGAACCGGAAGTTGTCGGCCATGCCGCTCAGGTTGCCGGCGCCCTTCACGCTGTAAGTGCCGTTGGACACGCTGGCGCTCCCGACCGCAATCCCGCTTCCGATGTCGGCTGTTTGCCACGGGGCGGGCAGGTTCGTTGAGGTCAACGTCACTGCAAGGTTGACTGGGGATGAATCGAGACTGCTGCCGGCATCATAGACCACCCGGGCGGTCAGGCTGTAGTTGCCGGCGGCGACATTGTTCCACGTCCAGTTGTACGGCGCGGCGCTGTCTTCGCCCAACAGGGTCGCGCCGTTGTAGAATTGGACCGTGGTAATTGTGTTTCCGTTGGCAGTGACGCTGGCGGCCAGGTCAATGGTCGCGGGCGCGGTGTACTTGGCGCCAGAGACCCGCGCGGTAAGGGCGAGGAGGGGCAGCGGGTTGGTGACCGCAACGGTGGCGGGTGCGGAGTTCAGCGTGCTGCCGGCATCCTAGACCACCCG
>Ga0137333_1000363_pt1 | contig 12055 bp, 11 predicted proteins | sample EasRivERMLT231_2_FD_102286 | JGI IMG/M metagenome (GOLD analysis project Ga0137333, IMG submission 102286) | Soil microbial communities from meander-bound floodplain in the East River, Colorado, USA - East River MetaG ERMLT231_2 | ecosystem: Environmental > Terrestrial > Soil > Floodplain ... | reverse complement strand
CAGCACCGCGATCACTTGTTGACTGCGTTCCGTTTGATATTCCGTCGTCACCGGAAAATTCCGCCGCGCGGTCGCCTTCCAATGGATGCGGCGATACTCGTCATCCGGTAGATACTCGCGCAGACGCTCGAACTCTGTCCCCTCGCCGAACTGACGCGTCGTCCGCAGCCCCATCTCGTGCAAGCGATTACGCTTCAGCAACAAGTCATAGCGCCGCACATCCAACAAGTTTGGATACACTTTCACAGGCTCTTGCGCTTCAACCTTCGCCTGTCGAATGACCAATCCCAGCGGACCCAGCCAGCGTAGACTCAGATCGCCGAACTGATAATTGCCTCTGCGCAACGGACGCACATGATAGACATGTTCCCACGTGCCGCGCGGTGCGACTTGACCTGCCATCGTCCGCGTTTCGATCTTGAACAACTCCGGCGCTTCATCCCGGACCGTGAAGCTGGTCCCGCGCCACGAACGATTCCTCAAGCTGACGCGGATCGGATTCTCAACACCCAGCGATAACTTTGTATCATGGGTACGCGTGAGTTCAAATTGTTTGATATCGCCTGCCATGCGCCAGTCCATGAACATCAGCGCGAGCACGAAAAGAGCATAGCCCCACGCGATCCACCCCATGAACGGCAGCCATGCCCCCAGCGCCATGATGGGGGCAGTGATGAGAACGAGAAGAAGAGCGCGGTTGGTGGGCAACATAAAAGTATGAAGGCGGAAGGATGAAGGATGTAATTAACTGCTTGCTTTCTTGCTTTTGACCTTCTTAACGATGGTCACAAAAATAGCAGTTAGTTCATCAGTTTCCTTCAAGAGTGATTCTAGTTTTTCTGCAGGGAATATTCCTGAGTCTTTAAGTAGTTCAAGCCAATAACCAGTCTCATCCAATTCTTGTAATGAGCCTTCGACCTTGTTAATGAAATCAGCATCAGACTTGGCGCGTTGTGCCTCACGGTATTGTGCTCCAACAGAAGTTCCCGACCGCAAAACCTGTTTACCGATAACCTGCGCTTCGGTTGTCTTCGGCAAAGACGTGTAGAGTCGAATCATACGCAGGGCGAACTGTTTTGTTCTAACCTTCAAGTCCTGCTTTTCGTTTTCAGCCATGCTTCCACCTTTCCGCCTTCATCCCTCATCCTTCATCCTTAGCGAGGTACTTCAACACTTCCTAAGACTCTTTGAATAACAGCATCTGGATCTAGTCCTTCGATCTCGGCTTCAGGCTTTAATAAAATTCGATGCCGATAGACCGGCGGTACTACAAACTTGACATCATCCGGGATGACATAGCTGCGTCCCTGCAGGGCGGCAAAAGTCTTGGCAGCGAGCAGGACATGCGTCGTTGCGCGGGTGCTGGCTCCCAACACAACATCCGGTGATTGTCTGCTGGCCACACCGATCTTTGCAATGTAAGTCAGAATACCTTCTTCAACAACGATCTGCCTGATCGATTCACGGATCTCAACAGCCTGTTTGGCGGTCAACACCGGATTCAAATTTGCGGCTTGCAGGTTATGTGCGTCAAAGCCCTGATGATAGCGGCGTAACACTTCTACTTCATCCTCCAAGGGTGAATAGGGCACCAACACTTTGAACATGAAACGGTCTAATTGCGCTTCCGGCAATGGATACGTACCCTCGTATTCAATGGGGTTCTGCGTGGCGACGACCATGAATGGCGCATCGAGTTGATGGCGTTCGCCCTCGAGGTTGATCTGTTTCTCCTCCATCGCCTCCAGCAGCGCGGATTGTGTCTTGGCTGGTGCGCGGTTGATCTCATCGGCGAGCAGCAGTTGGGTGAATACCGGGCCCTTCTTGAGATGGAATTGTGTCGTGGCCATATCGAATACGCTGGTACCCAAAATATCGGACGGCATCAGGTCTGGGGTAAATTGGATGCGGGTGAACTTCGCCTGTACCATATGCGCGAGCGTCTTCGCCATCAACGTCTTGGCAGTACCAGGCACACCTTCCAATAAAACATGTCCGCCAGTGAATAATGCAACGGCGAGCAGTTCGAACGGTTCCTGTAATCCGACCAGCACCTTGTTCGCTTCCGTGCGTAAGCCTTCAAAAATATGCTTAAGTTCAGTTGGGTTCATAAATTCTCCTTGTTCTCTCGCACTGAGCGGAGTGTCGAGTGAAAGTCGAGACACGCAGTCGAAGTGCGGGTTGCGTGCAAACATACGCTTCGACTGCGTTCGCCTATCGGCTCACTCCGCTCAGCGCGAATTAAGTATCGATCCACTGTGCAGCCTCAACCGCAAGCAGCACCATTTCTGTTTCACTGACATTCCTTCGTTTCAAACGTTTCAACAGATTCAATAGTTCATTCTTATCAAGCGCCGGGTTAAACCCTGACAGCTTGTGTGCATACTGCTCATCATCCATGCCGGGGTCGAGCCTGTAACGCTGACCAAGTTTGCGCTTGATCTGATCGTGATAATACAACATGACAGCCGGACGATGCGCGGCGCGGCGGCTGAGATTGGCAATCCCGGTCACATGTTCCCAGGCGCCGCGACGCTTGAGTTCCTGTGGCAGCGGCACTGGTCTGCCAAAGCCGCGTCCCTGCAGGAAGAGCGTTATAAAAACCGCGAACAAAGCAAACAGCAGCGCCTGACCCAGCGGCGTGCGGCGCAGGAATTGTCCCGGTCCTTGAATTTGGGCCCCGCCCTGCACACCATGATGCCATTCATCAAACCAGACCAGCCCACGGGTGCGTGCCAATGCAAGAATATTCAACACCTGTTCTGGGTTGCCAGTTTGTTTCAAACCCGCATTCGTGAACACACTGGGCATGGTTCCAAAAATGACGCGCCCGTCACCCTGTTCAAATGAAACCAAAACAGGCTTGCCTTTGTATGCTGCCAAAACGATATGATCATCGCGTTCTGTAACAAGCGCACTCCGCACTTGTAGATTGGTCATGTCGCCAGACAAGGGCGAGTTCCAAAGCGGAGTCTCAACAGCGGGCTGAGCCTCACCCTCGGGTAAATACTCAACGGCGAAGTCGTAATGATCGACCAGCGCATACATGCCATACTGTTCACCAACCGCGATCAACGTCCCGCCGTTCTCCACCCACTGATCCAGCGCTTTCAATTCAGTCGCATTGATGAAAAAAGGTTCCAGCGCAAAAAGAATGGTTGCTTTATCGGGTGGCGTAAAACTTTCCAACACCTGTTCATCTACCGGGTAATTTAATTCCTGCAACCATAACTTCAACGCCAGCGCGCCATCCGGTGCCGATGATAGTGACGACAATCTAGGATATGTTTCCTCGGTGGGTTGTTTGATTGCGGCAAAAATAATCATACCGACCAATGCCAATAAGATTCCGAGCCCTAGTTTTGTATCGCGTGAGAGCGTCTTCACTCTTTATTTCCCCGCAAATTTTCCACATGTGTAACATAGGCGCGATACGTCTGTTCATCCACCTCTTCAAAGCCATACCACACCCGGTCGAATAGCTCGATCACACTTCGCAACGTACCAGCCAATGCCGGCTTGGAGCCAATGCTCCGCAAATATTCACGGTTGGTGCGCGAACGGTCGTAGCGTAAAAGCCCTTGTTCATCAAGCGTAAGCAAAGATGAAAGATACAAATAACGGATCGCCGTGCGGTAATCACCCTGTACGGAAAGAGTTTGTGCCCGCTGCATGGCACTCGCTGAACTAAGCAGTTCAATATCGCTGCCATCCGCGGCCATTTGTGCATCGCGCACCAGATTACGTGAAAGATTCCTTGAGATGAAATATAAGGCGGCCATAAAGCTGATAACGATCGCTATGAGCATGGGGATCCGCCCATAATACGCTGTATTCAAACTAAATGCTGTCAGGCGCGCCAACAATTTATCAATCGCATCGAACATTTTTTGCAGCCAATCAGGGGCGGCTGTTACGGGCGTTTCAGTCCATTGAAATTCAGGGCGCGCCAAAATTGTTTTCAGTGGCTCGATATCCTGGAGCGTAAAAATGTTTTGCGGATATTCGGCATGAGCACTCAACAAAGTCTCCAGCAATGTTTTCAAATGCTGGAGATCGGGTGGCGTGTTCCGCAGTTCTGTCACGAGATAGGAAGAATCAATTGGCAGCACACTTTGATCCGGGAATTCCACCGCTGTGACCTTTTCCCACTGCGTAGCGAGATCATCCAACTGCAAGCGGATCTCCGCCTCAGGCAACGCCTCCATCTTCGTGATGGCTTGCTGCGTGTTCCTGACGAGTTCCCAATACCCCTCTACCGTGATGGGTTCAACATCCTGAATAAGATAGGCTGGCTGATTTACCAACGAAAGACTCGTTAGTGAAAGTAATGTGATCAGCCAGATGGCAAAAAGAGAACGCATTCAAATTATCGAAAAAGAGAGGGCAGAAGCATGATGCCACCCAGGATAAACGAAACAAAGAAAATATAAATACCGGCTGCCACAAGTGTCATGATGGCGAAGTTACCCAGATCAGTGCCTGTGATGAGCCGCTCATTGGGCACAGCTTGAGGCGCAACCATGGCTTGATCCACACCTGCCTGATCAGATGCAGTGAGCAAAGCCAGATCAAAGCCCTCAGTACGAACGCGCAGGTCAAAATAGATCAATGTGAACGCCGCCATTTGCAGGGGATAATAGATCAATATGGCGATTAGTTGTACAAGGGATTGAATAATGGTGCGGATCAATAATCCCGATGTCGGGTCTTCGAATGCCTGAAATGTACTTAACAACAGGGCATTAACCAGTGTGCTGGGTCCGGAAACGATCAGCATGCTGAAAAGATAAAGCACAAACACATATCCAAGCACGGGCCAAAACCGACGGCGCACCAAACTCCACGCACGCCGGATCGAATGAAGGGCGCCCTGTCCCTCCAGTACCACAACCGGTGCCACCAAGGGACTCACGGCGGTCAATAGGATCACCAACATTCCCAATCCGGTTACCCAGCCTATACACGGGACGATCCACCAGAAAGCAAATACAATCGACAATAAACCGACAAGCAGCAGCGCACCGAGCAAAGGCAGCCAGGATTTCCCAATACCGCGATAGGCGCCCAATATGCTGGTTGGCTTGCCGAGATAATTATCCGCCACGGCCCGCGTCAAAGCGCCGGTTGCAATACCTTGAACAAATATGAATTGCAAAAAGGCCACTACAAGGCTTGAAAGCATTCCGCCCCAGTAAGCATAGTTTGTAAAAAGCTCATCTGGGGACGAAAACCTCAGATCTTCCAGAGAGCTGGTCATCAATGTTGTTGAAGCAATTTGCAAGACCATGAGTGGCACATAAACCATTGCCACGATACCAACAAAAGTGATGAAATTGCGGCGATACAAACGAATCGCCTGGTCAAGCAATTCACCAAGACGCAAAGGGCGCAATGTGAGGGGCGCTGGATTTTCCATTGTTTCTCCTTAATATACGATTCTCATCTTCAGGGTTGATTTAATAAGTTTCAGTTATTCAAAAATCAGACGATCTGTACAATTCCCCGCAGATCACAACCGGCAATCAGGTCGCGCACACTTTTCTGTTTGACCGGGTGTATGAAATCAGGCGCAATATCCATCATTGGCAGCAGCACAAAGCCGCGCTCATGCACACGCGGATGCGGGATCATCAGCTCCGGCGACTCAAAGATCAGGTCGTCATAAAATAAAATATCGATATCGATCAAACGCGGACCGTTTTGGAACGAGGCTTTTCGTCCCAACGCAACTTCAAGGCGTTTGAGATGCTTGAGCAGGGGCAGCGGCTCAAGATACGTTTTCACCATCAACACCTGGTTGAGAAATTTTTCCTGCTCAATGTAACCCCAGGGCGGTGTTTCATAAACTTTCGATTTCGCCTTCACCTCCATTTGCGGAGGCAGGGCCCCGATCGCCTCTTTCAAATTTGCGGCGCGGTTCCCCAGGTTTGAACCCAATGCAAGATAAATAATATGTTCGTCCAATGTGTCACCCAGCCATCAACATCATCAATGTATTCTCCAACTTTGCCGACTGCCCCTCTTGATAGGCAGCCTCATACGCGGCTTTGCCTAGTTTCTTTTTCGCCTGCTTCAAGATCAACTCGAGTGTGATCGCATCTGGCTCCAGGAACGTGACGTTAAGATTCTCGCGCTGGGTCTCTGCCAGCGCACATAACTTCACCGCGCTCTTGAAATCCTTGTCGGCGACCTCGCATTGCGCGAACCCGATCAGGCATGCCAATTGACCGAGGGCGTCAGCGATCGCATAATTCCCTTTCAGGCTTTCCTGCATCAACACGCGTGCCCGCACTACATTCTTGGCATGGATCGCCGAATACCCCATCATGCGTAATGGATAGGGCGATTGATATTCATTACCCATGGTTTGAAAAACTGCGAAGGACTTTTCGGCGCAATCACCCGCTTTGACATAATCGCCCTTCACAAAATACAGCAGCGCCAGGTTCGAATACGTCACGCCCTCGGCATGCCTGTCACCGATCCTCAAGGTCACTTCCAAGCTGCGTACAAAATAACCGATCGCGGCATCATAATTGCGTTTATAACGATTGATGGAGCCCAGGCTTAACAAAGCATGACCCATGCCCCAAATATCGTGAGTGCGGTTGGCAATTGCCAATCCCTCTTCGATCGTGGACTGTGCAGACTCGAAATCGCCGGCCTTATTCAGGAACACGCCCAGGTTGGTCAATGAAACGGTCAACTGTGAGGTGTAGTTCTCCTGCCAGCACAACGCGATACATTCCTCCAGCAGCGTCCGCGCCGCCTGGGTTTGTCCCAGGTTGTGCGTGATCTCACTCAGATAGAACAACGCATTGGCAAGGTCCCGTTTGAGACCCAGCGCCCGCGCCAGTTCCACGCCTTGTGTGCATAACGTTTGCCCGGTGCTGTGATCGAACATATAGCCTGCCATCGCCCCGCTGCGATAGAGCAGTTTGACCCTCGCACTCTGATGTTCCGGTTCGGTTGCGCGTTTCAAATAAATACTCAAGCGTTCGAACCCCTCCCGAAAATGACTGCACGCCACCCAAAACACACTGATCGCCGCCGCAGTCCGCAGCGCATCCTGAAACACCGCGCCCTCGCGCAAACCCCAGTCTAATGCGGCACGCAGGTTGTTATGTTCCTGGTCGGCCAGCAGTGTCCACTTCAATTGCTCGGTGCCATCAATATTGTTTTCAATGGCTTCGGCATAATTCGCAAAATACGCCAGATGCCGGTTACGCAGTTCCACGCCTTCGCCCGCCGCTTCCAATTTTTCACGCACAAAATCATGGATGGTTTCCAAAAAATGGAAGCGCGTTTCATAATCCTGTTTTTCAGCGATGACGAGTGACTTATCGGTCAACTGGATTAACGCATCGAGGACTTCCCAACGCCGCAATAATGGATTCGGCTGCGCCTCCGCGTCAGCGTCCCCGCAAACTGCTTCAGCGTCACTGGCATTCCAGCCCCCTGAGAACACAGACAACCGGCGTATGAGCACGCGTTCGGTTTCAGAAAGGGTGTTGTAACTCCACTCCACTGCGCCGCGCAACGTTTGCCGCGAAGAGCTGGTATCACGCGTGCCGTGTACGACCCAATCGAGGCGCCGATCGAATTGGGTGAGCATCGCCTGCGGGGAGATGAACTTACTGCGCGCCGCAGCAAGTTCAATGGCCAGCGGCAGACCGTCGAGTCTGCGGCAGATCTCCAGAATGGATTTGAGGTTATCGGGGGTCAGCCTAAAGTTCGGGTCCACTGCCTGCGCGCGCTGGGCAAACAATTGAATGGCAGCATAATCGAGCAACGATTCAGATTGACCAGTATCTGATTGCGGCACAGGCAGGGGATCCACGGCAAATTCGTATTCACCGGAAACACGCAAAGCTTCACGGCTGGTGATCAGCGCTTTGACCTGTGGCGCATTCCCCAACAATTGCACCAATTGCGGCGAGGCATCGATGACGTGTTCAAAGTTATCGATCACCAGCAGGATGTTCTTTTGTTTGAGAGCATTGATGAGTTGGGTCATCAACGGCACATCGGATGAGCCCTGCACGCCTAACGCGCCAGCCAAAGTATTCAGTACGTCCTTCGGCTCGGTGATGGGGGCAAGATCTACGAATGCCGAACCATGCGCGAACATACCGACGATCTCGTTGGCGGTGTGCATGGCAAGGCGTGTTTTGCCAACACCAGGCGCGCCCACCAAAGTGACAAGGCGTACATCCATGCGTGAGATGAGTTTGGTGAGGGCTTCCACTTCCGTTTCACGGCCCAATAACGGGGTGAGGCTTAAGGGGAGCGGGTTGAGGGGCAGGTCAAAGCTTGGCAGGGTGGCGGCAACTACCGGCGGGGGTGAAGCGTGTACTTGTCCACGGCGCGGTGCCATGGTCTTTTCTTCGCTGGCAGCAAGTTTGAGCAGGCGTTCCGTCCATTGCGGCTGGTTATCCAAATCCAAAGCAGGGACGAAGCGCGCCATCAGCGTAGCGGAATCGGGCAGGCGTTCGTTCTTTTCGATGCGACTCATGTAACTGTAGTGATAACCCACCTGTAGAGCCAGTTCGCGCTGGGAGAGTTCGGCGCGTTCACGCAGAAAACGCAGCAACTCGCCAAAATTGTTGAATTGTTCAGGGGTGAGGGTACCTGGCTTTACCTTTACTGCCATGGGTTCATTTTACTTCATCTCAAGGATGATGCGTGCGCCATCCGTTGACAAGAGTCAACACCCAGCCTACTGTGAGTCAACGAAAGAGTCAATTAAGCTGTCAATTAATGACAACATCGTCAACACCCGGACGCATATACTGTGACCATTGAAGCAATTATAAACAAATTGCAAAAACTCAAACAAACCAAAGGAGAAATTCGAAATGAAAAAGATTCAAACCACCAGTATGTTGAAAGTCCGCAAGGGTGTCAAAGAAAACCACAACCAGTCCGCGCTGAAGGTGCGCAAGGGTCTCACCACCAGCAATCACAACCAAATCGCGCTGAAAGTGCGTAAGGGATTAGGAACCAGCAATCACAACGAGACCGCACTCAAAATCTGCAAGGGTATCAAAGAAAACCACAACCAGTCCACGTTGAAAGTACGCAAAGGGGTCAGTATCAATCACAACCAGTTCGCGCTGAAAGTGCGCAAGGGACTTGGCACCAGCAACCACAACCAGTCCGCGTTGAAGGTGTGCCAGGGACTCGACACCAACAATCACAACCAGTCCACACTGAAAGTCCGCAAGGGTATCAAAGAAAACCACAACCAGTCCGCGTTGAAGGTGTGCCAGGGTCTCACCACCACCAACCACAACCAGATTGCGCTGAAAGTGCATAAGGGACTCAACACCGCCAACCACAACGAAACGGCACTGAAAGTTCGCAAAGCCGGGATCATAGGCGTCAACCACAACGAGTCTGCGCTGAAGGTACGCACGGGCTTCAACCCCAACCACAACGAGACCGCGCTGAAGGTGCATAAGGGACTCAACACCACCAACCACAACGAGACCACACTGAAAGTCCGCAAGTCTGTTGATCCAAACCACAACCAGGTTGCATTGAAAGTGTGTAAGGGCATCACCCAAAACCACAACCAGTCCGCGCTGAAGGTGCGCAAGGCTCTTATTCCAAACCACAACCAGGTTGCATTAAAAGTGCGTAAGGGCATCACCCAAAACCACAACGAGACCGCGCTGAAGGTGCGCAAGGGACTCATCACCAGCAACCACAACGAGACCGCGTTGAAAGTTCGCAAAACCGGACCCGTGGGCACCAACCACAACGAGACCGCGCTGAAGGTGCACAAGGCTCTTATTCCAAACCATAACCAGGTTGCATTGATGGTATGCAAGGGACTCGATACCCAAAACCACAACCAGATCGCGTTGAAGGTGTGCAAGGGGTTAAATAGTCAGAATCACAATCAGACCGCGCTGAGCATTCACAAGTAATCCTTTTAGGCAGGTTTAAGTTCATTTTTGGGCGTGTGAGCATGGCAAGAGTGTTGACTCTTCAAGAGTCAACACTGTTTGTCAACAAATCGCAACTTTGTCAACACTCCTTTTGCTACACTGGGCACAGTTCAATCAAACAGCAGTCCGCGATCGGATTGTAAAATCAAAAGGAGAATCAAAATGAACAAAAATCAAAACCCCATTATGTTGAAGGTGCGCAAGGGTGGTCCTAACGGTTGGAACCACAACGAGTCCGCGTTGAAGGTACGCAAGGCGATTGACCCCAACCACAACGAGACTGCGTTGAAGGTATGTAAAGCGCTCACCAAGAATCACAACCAGGCCGCATTGAAGGTGCGCAAGGCTAGTGATGGCCCCGAGAACCACAACGAGACGGCGTTGAAGGTGCGCAAAGGTGTTGAGCTCAACCACAATGAGTCCGCGCTGAAAGTGCGCAAGTAATTATCCGATCCGAGTGACAGTCACTTTTATTTAGTGACTGTCACATGGATAGTTTGAGGAGTTCGTCATGTACATAGAAGTCCACCAGGCCATTGAACTGTATAATCAAGCCTGTCTCGCCGAGCAGGAAGGCAAGGCAAATCTGGCTGAGGTGTATTACCTGAAGAGTTGGTCTTTATTCGAAGAGGCTGGCGAGCGGTATTATGTGAATGCTGCCAACGCCCTGAACGCGCTGGCACATTTGCGCCAGTCACGCGGCAATTATGAGGGCGCGTTCCTGTCTGTAAAAAAGTCCATCGAGATCATTGAAGCGCATGCTGGTGTATTTACCCATGCTGAAGCGGAAGTTGTCCGTATGCGTGCCTGGGAATTGGTCAAAAATCTTCTGCATTGCCAGGACTCACAACAGAAATTTTCGCCGACCATTTGAGAATGGGAATTATCATGTCCATACCAGTTGATCGAGCTGTTGAATTGTATACAGAAGCCAGCGATGCCGAAGCGCAGGACAATATCGAACGCGCCGAAGCGTTGTATTTGGAATGTATCGGTCTTTTCAAAACAGCCAGTGAATTTATAAACACAGCCAACGTATGGAATGCGGTGGGCTTTCTGCGGCATAATATCGGCGACCACGCGGGCGCACTCGCGGCGGCGGACGAAGCGGTGCGGATGTTGGAGTCGGTTGTTGAAACCGAAGCAAGCCGCGATGGTAGCGAGATCCGTTTGCAGGCGTGGGGACTGGCTGGCAATGTGAATCGTCATCTGGCGAAGTATGTCGAGGCGGAGCAGATATTGATCCACGCGTTAAAATATGCGATCGAGCATTTCGGCGAGGCAGATGAGGAGACCTCGGCGGCGCGCAATCATCTGGGCATCTTGTATAAGTACACGGGCAAGTTCGACGAGGCGGAGAAGTTATATCGCGCCGCGTTAAAGAATTTACTGGCACAGGTGGGCGAAGAGAATTCTTTTGTAGCAACCATTTATCATAATTTGGGCGGGCTGGCGCACGCCCGTGGTGATTTTGCGGGTGGCGAAGCAGAGGCGCGCAAGGCGTGGGATATTCGTCGGAAGTTGTTGGGCGAGGATGACCCTGCCGTGCTGGCGGATGCGGCGGCGTATGCGGGCGTGTTGGATGGACTCGAACGTTACGCTGAGTCGGAACCGATCTATCGCCGCGCCCTGGAAGTGTTTGAAAAGTTATACGGCGAGGAGCATTATGAGATCGTCGTCAATTTGAATAATCTCGCCAATGTGCGTTATGCGCGCGGCGATGTGAAGGAAGCGGAGGCATTGTTCCGCAAGTCGTTGAGTATCAAGGAAAAGATCCTCGGCACGGAGCATCCCGATACGGCGTTGACAGTGAATAATCTCGGTGTGTTGTTGCAATCATTGGGGCGCAATGCCGAAGCGCGTGAGTTGTTCGAGCGCGCATTGCAGGTGTTTGAATCACAATTGGATGCAGATCATCCGCATGTGCAAATGGCAAGGGAAAATTTGGCGGCAACTTAGAACATTAGCCACGGATTTCACAGACTTTCACTGATTTGTTTTTTTAAATATCCGTGTGAATTCGTGCAACCCGTGGCCAAAAAAAAACTGATCACCGAAAACTGATTACTGCTTCACTGGATTCTATATGTCCACAT
>Ga0137333_1000362_pt1 | contig 12057 bp, 6 predicted proteins | sample EasRivERMLT231_2_FD_102286 | JGI IMG/M metagenome (GOLD analysis project Ga0137333, IMG submission 102286) | Soil microbial communities from meander-bound floodplain in the East River, Colorado, USA - East River MetaG ERMLT231_2 | ecosystem: Environmental > Terrestrial > Soil > Floodplain ... | reverse complement strand
TGGCGCCGGATGTATTGATGATCTTCATCACCACCGAGAGCGAAGCGGAACTGGTACATCGTCTGGAAACTCGCAAAACCGAGACCGCTGATTCGCTTGCCATCCGCATTGCCACGGCGCGTAAGGAACTCAAGCGTGTGGAGGCTTTTGATTACGTGATCGTGAACCGCGATTTTCACCTTGACCATACTGTGGATATGATCCGTGCGATCATCGATGCGGAACATCACCGCGTGAAACCTAGAAAGGTGACCTTGTGATCGACTCGCCTTCCACTTCTAATTCCCCTCAACCTGCCGAAGGTGCCCCGCCTCCCAATGCAGTTCGCGTGGCTCTGCCGCAATCTGCTCCTTATGTGACGTATGCCATCATCGGCGTTACCGTGGTTTTTTATATTCTGCAGGTTGCCAGTGTTGTAATTTATGGTTATCCAGTTACCTTTACCAATATAGACTGGCTGGAATTGTTTGGCGCGCGCATCAATGACTATATTCGGGCAGGACAACTCTGGCGTTTGCTGACACCCGCCTTGTTGCATGGTTCCATTACCCACATTTTTTTCAACATGTATGCCTTGTTCTCGTTGGGCACCAGCCTGGAGCGTTATTTTGGGCATGGACGATTTTTTTGGTTGTATGTAGTGGGTGCTTTTGCCGGGAATGTTGCATCCTTTCTGTTCACGGATGGATATTCCGTGGGCGCCTCGACGGCGATCTTCGGTTTGATCGGTGCGGAGGGTGTCTTCCTGTATCAGAACCGCAAACTATTCGCGGACCGGTTCCGAAGCGCGATCGGGAATGTGATCTTTATTGCGGCGATCAACTTGTTCGTCATCGGGTCATTGCCCGGCATTGACAACTGGGGTCACATCGGTGGACTCATTGGCGGATTGATGTTCACGTCGCTTGCGGGTCCGCAGTGGGCAGTAGAGTCAAACTTGTTTGGTTACTCGCTCGTGGATAAACGCCCTGCACGCGATGTAATGGTCGGTGTAGGGGCGGTGGTGTTTGTCTTTGGTGCGTTGGCATTGTGGGGAATGGTGAGGTAGGGAGAATGGAAAGTAGAAAGTAGTTGGGGGGATAGATGTTGAACTGTGCTGTTGCCATCTATAACCAAATAATAAATGATCTTATTCTTTGCCAAGTGCATCAAGAATGGTCCTTATGCTTTTTTCAAAATTGTGTTTGATGTCATATTCCCATAATCGAATTACTTTCCACCCTTTGACCGAAGTTCTTTGTTGACCTGTTTATCCCGTTCTTTGTTTTTTGCAATTTTATTTGACCAATATTCATAATTAGCGACTGGCATGATAAAGCGCTTTGGATGAGCATGCCAAAAATCGGAATCTATAAAGATAACCGCCTTTTTTCGCCGAAAAACAATATCTGGCTTGCCAAAGATCGTTTTGACATGTTCCGCAAAACAAATTTTTCTTCTTTATAATTCCTGCATTATTTTCCGCTCAGGCATTGTGTCTTTTGAGTGGATGTGTTGTGGATATTTTTTCTTCGCTCTCTTTAGTCACATTATTCATTTACTGGTGTAGAAAAATCCACTTATTAGGTATACAACAAACAATCCCCATCCAAAGAGAATTGCTGTTATAACAAGTCATGCTTTTCCTGTTACTACTTCAAATGTTTTATTTTTACCTTTCTAGGTTTTAAAGCACTATCACATTCTCGAACAATTAACCTAAATTGTTCTCTTACATCTCTAGATGTGTTTTCATCGCAATTGGTCAATGCAATATCTCTGATTTGATTTAAAGCCTTGTAAAGGCGGTTTCGTTCTTTTACTTCACCAACGATCTGTTGGTAATCAGCCTGAGTCCACATTTTGCCTCCAAATGTATTACCAAGTTAAAGACGCAGAATGATAAGAAATCTGCTTATGAGTTGTTTTTTGTTTCTTGAGTGCTAGAGTTGCAATTGGGTTGAAAACGGCTGTCATTTTAGGCAATATTGCCAAATTGCTAACAACTATTAACCCATAGTCATCTTTATATTCCCTTGCTTTCATATACTCGTTTTCTGTTAATCTAATTCCGCCATATTGGGCACGTATTCCTTTCACCTCCGCTAAAACAAATTTTGTCTTTATTTGAATTTGAAAGTCAAAACCATCACCAAATAATCTAGCGTCCTCTAAGATTCCATCTTTGAATGGTTCGAGCACTAAATAATTTTGCATGAAGAATAATTCAGCCTCCTGCCCAGTTATTTGTAATTGCTTGAACTTGCTCTTAATGATGGGGCTAATTTTGGGCAGTACTTCGTCAGCTGTTTCAAATTTATCTGCGATATAAAGTTTAACTATATTAACATATTCTCCTGCATCATAATTTCCAAATAGAGAGTCAATAAAAGCTTTTCGGTGGAGATATATATTACCTTTTTGCCACCAACCCTTTCGCTTGTTGCCAAAAAATGGATCAAATAAATCCTGTCGATTTTTCACTGTACCTACAGTATCTGCCACGCCTTTAGAAATCATATTCTCATAAAAAGCGGTTTTTGTAGAAAAGCCAAACTTTCTGACAAAGTCCATATCAAACTTTGCTAATCCATAACCTATCAGGTTTAGTATTTCGTAATTTTCATGTCTGCTATCAGGCATTATTCCTCGCTTTTCAAGAGCGCTGGCATCCCTCTCTGCCGTCGCGATCATGCAGTTCTCTTACGGCTTGATCTCAAACACTGCGCCTGCGCTGGTACCTTGTACTTCGGGGAAGAAGGCTTGCCAGGCGTGCGCGGGCAGGACGCGATATTCACCGGCTTGTAATGGGACGAGTGTGTACGTCAACACGTAGGTACCAGCGGGGAGAAATTCAGCGGAGAACAGGATACTGTCATCGCGGACTTGGGGTTCGTTGAAGAGCCACCAGCCCCAGCCGTCTGCGAAGGGATCTTTATCATCGAACTGTACTTGCACTTCGGTTTCATCCGCACCGAGTTGACTCGTTTTGAGATTGCGATTCAAAATTTCCATGCCAGCGGGGATGAAGTCTTCGACCATCACGTAGTACGAGTCGTGGGGGAGGACAAGCGTCAGCTGGGCAGAGATCGATTGGGTGGAAGCAAGCTGAAGCGTAGAAAGAGACGAACAGCCTTTTGAGCGCGAATCCGCTTTGCAAAAGACGCGGTCGATCTGCATGCCATTATCCAAAGGTCGCACATCTTGTACCGGACGATTGACGTTCAGGACAGCGTTGTAATACAGACGACCAAGTCCATCTTCGCGGTTGATGGTGAGCAGGTTGGCTGCCTTGGCGGTCAGGTTGGCGAGCGGCACAAATGTTTTGAGCGGCGTGAGTTGTGTACCCGCGATATCGCCGCTGGTGAGCGGCGTGCCGTTGAGCGCGGCGTTGAAAGCGAAATCAGCACGCAGGTCGCCGATGCCCACCATCGCGGCATTGAGCGCCATGATCGCCCAGGCATTATCATGACCGAGATTCCACAATCCGCTGGCACTGCGATGTGCGGCAAGATAGCGCACGGCATTGAGCAGAATTTGATTGGCAGGATCAACTTGCGCGAGCACATACACCACCGCAGAAGTGGTGTAGATCGTGGAGCCGCGTGTGAAGATGTTCTCACTTTGCGTTTCCCAATGTGCACTTGAGGCTGTGACGATCGCAGAGGTTTCAAGATTCGAGATCAGTTCGCGCGCGCGTGGGTCAGCAGGATTCAGTTTGTTGATGATATATGCGACCCATGCCCGCCCCGCCGGACTCAGACGATTCCGCTCAGCCCATAACCTGCTGGCGATATTTGCATCCGCCAGACCGGCGTTGCTCAATGCGAATTGGATGAACGCAATATCATCGAGCACTGCGCCCTGGGTGTTTGCATCGATCACGGGTTGTGCGCTCTGCAAATACGTGGCCGCGCGATTCAACGTTTCATCGTTGATCACTGTGCCCGCCGCGCGCGCCTGTTGCAAACCAAAGAACACATATGCTGAAATATACGGGTCGCTCTTTTCACTGGTACCCCACCAACTCCAACCGCCATCCACGTTTTGCAAAGACAAAATTCTGCTGACATTTGCATTGAGATTCGTAGTGATGCGTTCAGTGAGCGCCGGATCGCTAACGCCTTCATTGTTCAGCGCGCGATAGACTTCAAGATTCGGCAGGAGATAGGACAGGATTGCCTCGGCGCTTTGCGACTCATCCGGGACTGGCAACGCCTCCAACGCCGATAACAAACTGCCAGCCAACGAGGGGCTTAACTCTACATCCAAGCCGCCGCTGGTGGGCACGAACGTGCGCGGCAGTGAGATGACTTCCTGTTGTGAAGCCGCGCCGCGCAATACCCCGCCTGTAACGAATGCCTGTGGCGCGGTGTATTGCAGGATCGGCAGCTTGCCCCACACAGGACGCGCCGAATCTTGTAACGACGGCGTGCCGCTGGTGATCGCGGAGAAAACCACATCCGCTGATTCAGCCAAACCTGCCGTGCCCCACCATTCCACGCGCGAACGTCCATTGGCGGGGATTTCCAAATTGAGCGTGGCTTTGCCAGGGTCATCGAGCACAAAGCCATCGCTTTGTAAATTCACTGCCACACTTAATGTGTTGGCTGTATTGTTGTTGACGACTGCCGCCATCAATACATGATCGCCGCTGACTAAAAATCTCGGCGTCACAGGGCGGATCAATAAAGGCTTGGTGGATACGATCTCTGTTTCAGCCTGACCTACTTTGGTATCGATCGTCAATCCACGCACATCGATGTGCCAGGTGGTAAGTGAATCGGGTAACGTCATGGTTACCTGACCACGTCCCTCGGCATTCGTGATCAGTGACGGATTCCAATAGGCGGTATCGGGGAACTCTTCACGCAGGAAGAATACATCTCCGCCGCCTCCGCCGCCCATGCCGCCGGGCATCAACGCATCGCGACCTGTATAAGCTGCGAGCGAGAGTCCGGTTTCAATGCCGAGCGGTTGATTGCTATAGTAGGCCGGCAGAATATCTTCAGCGTTCGGGTCCGCCAGTGCGAGCACGGCTTTATCGACCACTGCCAAAGAGAATTCGCCCTCTACGGGTTGACCTTGATTGTCTGTGACGATGACATCGAATGTGACATTTTCGCGCGGTCCCGCTTCGCCCGGATTCGGGATGACCTGCACATTCAACTCTTGGGCATCCGGCGCCACTGGGATGTTGACAAGTCCCTGTCTGAAATCATTACCCTGCCCAAGGATGGTGACGTTCACATATACATTGGGCGCATCATCATCGGTGAGTGGTAAAGTAAATTGTTTGCCGCTGCCGCTGACGGTGAGTACTTCCGCTTTGGAGACGATGCCGCGTTCAACGGTCACGAGCGCGAGGGCATTCGTCGCAAATGGATTCGGGATGAAGATCTTCGCGCTATCGCCAGCCTTATAGGAATCTTTATCTGCTTTGAGTTCGAGTCTTTGGTTGGGCAGGTCGGGCCACGCGGCACTTTCTGAGCCGCCAACCCAGATCAGCACTTGCGTGTGCGCGCCTTGTCCGCTGACATCGAGCATGTACGTCCCGGCAGTGGGCGGAGTGAATAAAAGCCGTGCTCTGCCATCAGGTCCCGTGGCGAGGTTGCTGCTGCTGACAGGCGTATACACCGGCGTGTAGGTTGGGAAACCAAAGCTATCGATCTCTTTTTCCCAGCGCACTTGTTTGAATTCAGCCGCAAGGGTTTTGTCGCCAGAGGGTTCCTTCGACCAATCCACGGTCAATATATCAAATCCGATCTCTTCTTTGGCTGTGCCGAACCATTGATCTGGATGTACGCCGATATAAAAATCAGCGGGGTGGACGTGCGCCTCCGTGCGGGCACTGACAGGCTGACCTGATTCATCCTCGACGGTTACTTCGAGCGTGACGATCTGCCCCGAATCAGATTCCGGGGTGGCTGGCAGGTCGATGGACAGGATCCCCTTCGGGGTCGTTTGACCCGTTCCTTCTTCGATGAGCTGTCCAAAATAATCGGAGCCAAGGAAGTTCGGGCTGCGGAAAACGTCCAGCCATGTGTCATCCAATAAACCGGTTTGATAATTTGGAATATAGAAATAATCAGGTTTGGCGTAGAGCGCCCATTTCACATTCACGTTGCCTGCGGGCGCACCAAAGAAATAGTTGGCATTGACCACGGCTTGGGATGTGTTGCTTTGTAGGGCGTTTTCGGAATTGAATTTCACGCCCAGATCAATTTCAGGTTTGCGATATTCCGCTACCTGGAAATAAAAATACAGCTCAAGTGGGGCGTTCACAAATTGATAGTTGCCGGGCACCGCGCCTTCAGGCAGTTTGAACTCGCCGTTGAACGTGCCATACGGTGAAAGCTGGGCGCTGAAGTTCGTGAGGGATGTGCCGTTGGCGTCGATCAACTCGATCGGAATATTGTTGATACTCGGGAGTTGATAGCGCCCGTTAAATGCCTCGCGCGCCACACCGCGGAAGTACACCGTTTGACCGGGGCGATAAATAGGGCGGTCGGTATACATATAAATTTCGGTGTGCGGCTTGCGGATATTCTGTGCATATCCAAAGTCATAGGCGTTGAAACCCATGTTCCAATTGCTGATCGCCAGCCCGAAATTTTCTTCGCCGGGTACGCCGAGTATGGCGAACAGTTGACCCTCATGATCTGTGAGCGCGCCTTTCCATACCCCACTCGCATCGGTGATGCCTGATCCCAGTTGATTGCCAGCGTTATCGTAGATCACGACCGGCGCATTGGCAATGGGAGTTTGCGATGGCAGATCCACCGCCCAGATGAAAGCTTCAGTAGCGCCGCGTTTGAATGTGAGGTTAACTTGACTCGATACGACAAAATATATGTTCTTTGATTGCGACTGGATCTGCGGCGAGGTGGTGTTCACAGAATACAGCCCCGGTAATAACTGATTGTTCTGTGGAGCTATGTTGAGTTTCACAGTCTCGCGCACGCTGGGTTGCAGGTTGAAGGACTGTGTATAGGTGCTGGTGTTCGCCGGAACATACGCTTGTTGGTTTTCGTATGAGCTTTGCAGGGAGAAGAAATCCTGTAATGCTAACGGTGCTACCTCAGTATCCGTTCTTTGGACGTTGGTGGCATCGGCATATAACACAGGTTCATCGGGGCGCACGAAGATCGTAGCCGAGCCAATGGAGTGTGGGCTCAATGTTGCAGGTACGGGCTCGGTGCGAAAATTGTAAATGTATGGGTCGCCCAGGGATTGCTCCCATTGGTCTTTGAGCTTTGCCGCCAGCTCGATCGCATAATTTGTATCCGGCGCAAAATTCCCATAGATGGATAATTCCAAACCATTCTCAGAGACAAAGACGGAGATGTTATCCACTGTAGGTGCGATGTTAATGAAGTCTTCATATTTCTCTTTAGCCAGCGGCGCACTAAAAGTGAAGGAGACTGTGCCGTAATTTGTGGTCGCCGCTGTTACTGCAAAATTGTCATAGGTCGTCAACACCGCGCCGTACGAGTTACCCAGCGGTACGCCGCCGCGCGATTTTGCCGCCGCACCCACATTCAAAATATGCCCCACATTCCGTTCCAAAAGATTTTCAGGGGTGAAGGTCAGTTCAGTATTATCGTCATTCCATTGAAACGTACCGGTCACAGAGCCGGCAGTACCGCTGAGTTGAAAATTCGCCTCGACGCTTTTGGTATCCATCGGTTGATTGAACAGCAGCTTGATCTCAGGCTTCAGCGGGAAGTTATTTTCAGGGGACGGACTCAACGAGACAACCTGCGGCTTGGACGTGACGAACTTCCACGCATTGCCATCGCTGCTTTCGAAGCCGACGCCTGTTACCGATTTCAATGCCTGACTCAAGCTGACAGCGTATTCCATACCGCCAGCCAGAGCTGGTTCAGGATAGAAGATGTACGTGCTGGTGTTGATCCATTCACCGTGCCCTTGAGCAGATGGCACCAATGTGAACGCGGCTGGCAGTGACGCTGTATCCGCGCCGAGTGGCACAATGGGTTGGTTGAACGAAACTGAAACTGCTGCTTCTACATTTACATCGAGTGTATTGGCTTTGGGTAACTGGTTTGTGGCACGCAGAAAATCTGCAACGCTAAACGAAAGCTCAATGGGATCTGTGATCCCAAACCCGGTGGCAGATTGAATGGTATTCGCGAGCGTGAGCTTAATTTTTGAATTGGGTGGATAGGCTGTTGTGGGAGTAAATACCAAAGTCGCTTCATCATTCCAGGTGAAGATGCCAGCGGGAAGTCCGCTAAAGGCAGATTCGACCGAGGCTTTGTTCATCGCTTGATTGAAATAAAAAATGATAGGAGAGAAATGTCCAAGCACGCTATTGAACGGCGGATAAGTTTCAACGAGCGCGGGCGGGAATGCTGCCTGCTGTTGTGCGCTGGTCATTGTTGCAGGAGTTGTTGTTGGCGTAGGCGCAAGGAAATCTGGCAGCGGAATGGCCGGAGCCCCAGCACAGGCAGTGAGGAGCAGGCTGATAAGGAGGATGCAATTCAGGGTGAGAAGGAAGTGGCGTTTCGTCATGGGGAAGCCCTCGAATAAAAAAAGAAGTAGCCGATGTCATTATACACTCGTTGTTTCGCGCAGAGCGGAGCCGCTGTACTCAGCGGTGTAGACGAAGCACTGGTGATCGGGGAGCGAAAGAAAGTTTCAGTTTCACAGGCAGCAAGCTGTCTGACTCCAGAGTTACGGAATCAAAAAGACACGGAAACTTCCGTGTCTTTTTGATTGTGTGCTGATTACTTGTCTGCGACCAGCAAAGCCGCTTCGATCTTTTGTTGGAATTCATTGATGGGTTGTGCGCCTTCAATGGTCTCGGTCTTGACTTCACCGTTGACTTTGTAGGTCATGACGAAGAAGGGGGTACCGCTGATACCTGCGGTAACTGCATCGTCGAAGCCTTGTTGTATATCGTCTTCGTATTTGCCGCTATCGTAGCAATCCTGGTAGGCTGCCATATCGAGCCCGATGCTTTCCGCTATGGCGGTGAGACGCTTGTCTGAGAAGGATCCCTGGTCTTCCACGTCGCGGTTGTTGGCAAAGAGTGAAGCGTGCATTTCCCAGAATTTGCCCTGGTCTGCAGCGCATAATGCGGCGAGACCAGCATCCTGTGATTCGGTTCTGCCGCCGCCAATGTTGCTGCTGACCCAGTTGCCAGCTGTACGATAAGTGAATAAGACTTTACCAGTACTGACAAAATACTCTGCCAGCAAAGGTTCTGTGTCCGTGGCGAATCTTTCGCAAAAGGGGCATTGAAAATCGGAATATTCAACGATCTGGATCGGTGCGTTCGGGTCGCCCATGGAATTGCGGTCTGCCATTGGTGGGGCGGTAAAGTTCTCCAGAGGAACGATACCGGCCACAGGTTTGAGCTGTTGGTAAATAAACAAAAATACCAAAATTGCCACCCCAGCCACGATCAAGCCCATGGTGCGCAGGCGGTTGGCTTTCTCTCTTTGTTGGGCTTTTTCGCGCCGTTCCTGGCGTTTGCTTACTTTCTCTTCTTTCATAAAAACTCCTTCGATCAAATATTTTTCTGTGCAAATTTTCCCATGCCCACATGGTTTTGTCTAGGAAAAGGTTAGGCGGGATTAATGAAATGAAAATCAAGGTTTTTTTAGAGAGTTTGAATCAAAAAGGATAAGGTTGAGTCTATATCCTTTTTGATTAGCATGACTTTACCTGTCTGCGATCAGTAAAGCCGCTTCGATCTTTTGTTGGAATATAGTAATGGGTTGTGCGCCTTCAATGATTTCTATTTTGGGCTCGTTTTTGACTTTATAAGTAATGACAAAGGATGGCGTGCCTTGAATGTTTGCGGCTACAGCCTCATCAAAATCTTTTTGTACCTGGTCCTTATATTTATCGCTGTCGTAACAACTTTGATATGCGGTCATATCCAGATCAATACTTTGGGCAATGGTGGTCAGACGCTGGCCGGTAAAGGAGCCTTGATCTTCAACGTCTCGGTTATTGGCAAAAAGCGCATCGTGCATTTCCCAAAATTTACCCTGATCTGCAGCGCAATAGGCAGCCATGGCAGCATCTTGTAACTCGGTTTTTTCAGGGGTGCCGGTATAAGTTGCGGCATTATGGCTGACCCAGTTGCCTGTAGAACGGTAGGTGAAATAGATTTCGCCAGTCTTCACAAAATTTTCCATAAGCGATGTTTCTGTGTCTGTATAAAAGCGTTTGCAAAATGGGCACTGAAAATCGGAATACTCTACAATCTGGATGGGTGCTTTAGGATCGCCTGTGGAATTGCGTTCGGCATTCGGACGTGGGTTGGATTGCACAATAACAATGTCTGTGATCTGTTTCAAGGGTTGCGAAATAAACAAAAGGATCAATATTAATACGCCAACAAAAATAAACCCCATGGTGCGCAGACGGTTGGTTTTTTCTTTTTGTTGCGCTTTCTCGCGCAGTCCCTGACGTTTGCTTCTTTTTTCTTCTTTCATAAGAACTCCCTCTGTGTAAATATTTTCTTTGTGAATTTTCCCATGCCCACATGGTTTTGTCTAGGAAAAGGTTAGGCGGGATTAATGAAATGAAGATGTCGCACTGCACTCGGGTCTTACCTGCATTGCGTGGCATTGGTTATATAATCAAAACAATGGACGATCATGAATTGCTTAAGAAATATGAGCCGGTTCTGCGTTTCGCGAAAAGTGAACGGTTCTTTCCGATGGCGGTGGAGCCGTATCTGGAAAAGTGTCACATCCTGCCAAGTGGACCGCAGGGCGTGGTGGGCTTGTTGGCACATTTGAACGAGCCGGTGGTAACTTCCATTGGCAGGTTGAAAAGTGGGGAATATTATCTGCGTTTTGTGAATGACTCATTGACCAATTCGAATGCATGGATATGGTGGGGCAGTCTGTCAGCCGCGGCGTTGGGTGCGAGTTGGTTCACCGCCAGCTGGATGGGAGTCGGGAGTGTGCTGACCTTGTCCGTGATCGCGGCGTTGATCATTTTCATTCGCGTATCGCCGATTCGTTTGCGGATCTTCCCCGCTGTGTTTGCTGTATTATTTTTCTTTGTGCTTGAAGCTGCGCCAGTCTGGTTTTTTCTCAGACCTCATCCATTTATTAGTATTCAACTTGAGTATCTGGTTTTGTTCCCGATTTACTTGTTCGCATTGTTCTTCCTTTCAGTGCGGACGATGAAATTTATCTTTGATCACATCATCCCTGAATCGCCGGGACTGATGATGGATATACTTTCGCAGGCGACCGAGACCGTCGCGCGCAAATCCTATCATCAGTATGCTGAAATGTCCGAAGAGGAACGTCAGCCGGTCTATTATGGGCGGGTGATGCGTGAACAAGCCGATGGTATTGATTGGCAGATTTTGCAATATCATTTCTTCTACGCCTTCAACGATTGGCGGCTGGGAGCAAACGGTATCAATCATCATGAGGGCGATTGGGAGATGGTGGCGGTCTATTTGAAAAATGACCAACCCTATGCGGTGTTGCTGTCACAACATGGTTCGGGGGCAATGACCTTATGGAAGAACGTGCGGCGTATGAAAGATAAAAACGGACACGCGACCACGCATCCGTTGATCTATGCCGCGCTGGGATCGCACGCCAATTACAGCAAACCGGAAGTGATCCGCTCGCCAAATCTTTATCATGAGGGCTTTGTGCAACGCTTCCTTTACTGGACCGATGGACTGCTTCATTTTCTGTTCATGCTCTTTAACCCCAGCCAGCGCGAACGGCAGATCGCCTTGCGCGAACTGGCAACGCATCCCGCCACGGCCTTGACAGAGGAAACTTTTGCCAACTTGCGTGATGAAAAAGATCATTACGTGGTCAGCCTACCCATGGAGATCGCCACGGGTGATGGCCTGCGCATTGGATGTGATGGCGATCGTGCGCATGAAGAAGTGGGGAAATCGAGCAGTTATCTTAAGCGGGTTATGTCCAGCCGACAGGTGACGCATCCCAAATCCCGTGAATGGAGGCAAATCCTTTTATCTCCTGAACCGGATTGGATTCAATATCAAGGCTTATGGGGGGTGAAGAGTATATTGAATGATGAATCTGGTCCGCGCGG
>Ga0137333_1000360_pt1 | contig 12122 bp, 9 predicted proteins | sample EasRivERMLT231_2_FD_102286 | JGI IMG/M metagenome (GOLD analysis project Ga0137333, IMG submission 102286) | Soil microbial communities from meander-bound floodplain in the East River, Colorado, USA - East River MetaG ERMLT231_2 | ecosystem: Environmental > Terrestrial > Soil > Floodplain ... | reverse complement strand
TATAAGGCAGATACTTGTTAGTTTCATGACTGCAGATTATCCCGTTCCAAACTGCCTGTCGCCCGCATCACCAAGTCCCGGCACGATGTAGGCACGCTCATTAAGATGATCGTCGATGGCGGCGATGTGAATATCAATATCGGGGTGCGCCGTCTGCATGGCTTTGATGCCTTCAGGGGCGGCGATCAACCCAACAAATTTGATTTTCTTCACGCCCCATTTTTTCAGCACAGCTGCTGTCGCGGTGGCGGAACCACCGGTGGCAAGCATGGGATCAAGAATAAGGCAGACTGATACAGTAGGCTCAGTGGGGAGTTTGTTGTAGTATTCAACCGGGCGGAGCGTCTTCTCGTCACGATATAAACCGATATGCCAGACTTCAGCGCTGGGCATGAGTTCCCAAAAACCTTCGACGAGTCCCAGCCCAGCGCGCAGGATGGGGACGAGCCCGATCTTTTCTTGTAATTCCTGCCCGGTCATTTTTTCGAGTGGCGTTTCGAGTTCGCGCGGCATTGTGGCAAGGTCTGCGGTGGCTTCATATGCCAATAACGCGGCGATCTCACGTACTAGTTCACGGAATTTCTTGGGTTCGGTTCTTTTGTCTCTTAAGCGGGAAAGTTTGTGGGCGACGAGCGGGTGTTTGGATGCGTAGACGTTAGACATGGTTCCTCCAGATATAGTTACTTTATTATAGCCCGCAAGGTGATTTTCGACCCGTGACTCGTGACCGCATTTTGCGTACAGTTATAGTAAGTAAGGAGTCAAATGTGAAACTATCTGGCTTGCATATCCTTCTGACCTATCAATGTACTTACGAGTGTGATCATTGTTTCGTGTGGGGGAGTCCGCGGCAGACCGGCACGCTGACACTCGAACAAATTGTCCAGAACCTGCATCAAGCTAAGGAAGCAGGCATCACCTCGATTTACTTTGAAGGCGGTGAACCGTTTTTGTATTATGCCATTCTCGACAAAGCGGTTCATAAGGCCGCCGATATGGGGTTTTCTGTTGGCATCGTCTCCAACGCCTATTGGGCAAATTCGGTTGCCGATGCCGAGGAGTGGCTGCGTCCGTTTGTGGGGCGGCTGAGCGATCTCACGGTGAGCAGTGACCTATTCCATTGCAGTGAAGTGTTAGGCGAACGTCCGCAGAATGCGATCGTGGCTGCCAAGTGGTTGGGTATTCCAACCGGCATGATTAGTGTGGCACAGCCAGATGCTCCAGCCAAAGAATCGCACGGACAAATTGCAGAAGAGGAAAGCGCCGTCATGTATCGCGGTCGGGCGGTGGTAAAGCTGGCAGAAAAAGCTACCAGCCATCCTTGGGAAAGATTCGATGCTTGTCCGCATGAAGATCTGCGTGAGCCGGGGCGCATTCATCTTGATCCGCTTGGCAATCTGCATCTCTGCCAGGGAATTTCAATTGGCAATTTGTTTGAGAAATCCTTAAAGAAAATTTGCGAAGAATATGATGCGGATGCGCATCCGATCTGCGGACTCTTGCTCGCGGGTGGACCTGCCGCATTGGTGACCGAGTACAACCTTCCGCACGCTTCATCCTACGCCGATGCCTGTCACCTGTGCTACGAAGCGCGGACCAGATTGAGAGCGCGTTTCCCGCAGATCTTGAATCCTGATCAAATGTATGGAGTGAATGTATGAATGGAAATGATTTTATGAGTTGGGTTTTGCGTTCGCCGTTGCACGGTATGTTAAGCAATGGCATGCTGTTGATCACGGTCACAGGCCGCAAGACCGGTAAGCAATATACAACCCCAGTTGAATATTTTCGCGAAGATGGTGATCTATGGGTAATGACGAGTCGCGATCGAACGTGGTGGAGGAATTTGAGAGGCGGAGCGAAAGTCTCTTTGTTATTGAAACGAAAGTCTGTGACTGCGCGTGCTGAACTTGATCTGGATGAGAGAGTCGTGGAAGCACGGATGTACGAATATATCAAGCATATGCCGCGAGCTGCGAAGCCTTTGGGTATTCACATAGAAAACGGAAATGCCAACGCGGAAGATATCGTGCACATTGCGAAAGATCGATTGTTCGTCAGGCTGCAATTGACATCCCAATCAGCGTCTTGAGAATTTCCTCCCAGCGCGGAATTAATAGCATGTGACCTTCGCCATCACAGATGGTAAGTTTGCCATTGGGGATTTTCTGTGCCATATAACGAGCCATCGCAACAGTTGTGGAATTATCCACGGTGCCGTGCCAGAGATGGACTGGAACTTTGATCTCATCCAATCGAAAACCCCAGGGACGGGTGATCAAACGGATATCCCATGCGAAGGCAAGCAGTCCATGACGGTATGCCTCCATATCGCTTTGGATGCAGAGTTCCCGAATTTCAGGAATATCGAATATTTGATTATCTACAAGTGGACGAGTCTCTTTATCACGATCAATCGCCTTGCTTGGGTCGGCAGCCGCTACTCGGAAGACACGCCTGGTAATTGCATATCCCACTGACCAGGGTAGATACTGCCCAAACTTGAACGCGAACCAATTCAACAGAACCATGCCATCTGTTGCGCCGGGTGCATCAACTGGACCTGCACCTGCAACAACTGCTGCGGCTATGACGCGCTGTGGAAGGGCATAGGCGCAAGCCAGTGTGTGCGGTCCGCCGCCAGAGTGACCAACGACTGCGAATGAATCAAGTTCCAAGGCATCAGCCAGCGCTGCGATGTCGTTGGGCCAGTCTAAAATTCGGCGGTTGGGCTGGAAGGTTGAGTCGCCATAGCCGGGACGCTCGGCGCAGATGAGGCGTACCCCTAAACGTTTTGTCACCTCATTCGGTGGATGAAACAAACGCGAGCCAGGGCTGCCATGAATAAAGAATATTGGCATCCCGTATGGGTCACCATATTCAGCATAGGCGAGATTGCGACCATCTGGTAATTTGTGATTCATTTTGACTTCCTTGTATTTCATCTTACAACTTTACCTTTGCCTCTGTCAATTGCTTGGCTTCTTCCATCGCCTCTGCGCGGATGGTGATGGGGAATTTTCCATTCAACGGACTCAGTCGCGCGCCAAACATGGTTGGTTCATAAAATCCCCAACGCGCCAGCCCACGTACATTACCGGTCAATGCCACTGCGTCTTTTAATTCATTGAGCGTGGCCATGTCCCAGCCTCCGAATAGTCCGTAGAAGAAGATATAAAGTGGAAAACTCGGCAGAATCCCGATAAAGAAAATTAGCACGCTGGTGATCTGGTCGCCTTTCCAGATGAAGTTACTGATGAGCGATAAGACTCCGAAGTGTGCGATGCCAGCGAGCAACGGCGCGATCAATGATTGCCAAACATAAAACTTTTGTGGATAACAATATTTATGGTTGACATAATAAGCCGTGAGCCCTTTGGTAAATAACCCCACAAAATAGGCGATGATCAATGCCGTTACCTGAAAGCGTGCCAGTAGAATCCACGCCAGCACCACGCGGATGATCTGTTCCCCAAAAACCAATATGGATTTGAGATAGGGTTTATTCGAACCGAGTTGTACATTATCGCCCACCCAGGAGGGAAATTGCACCGCACCCCAGATCGTAAGCGGAATGACATAGATCGCAGCACGCTGAAATTCCACGCCGGTTGAGCCGATGATGAATTTGGGCGCCACCGCCAGCAATACTGCACCGATAAAGGCGCTGGTCAACGCGTTATATTTGTATGCCATCGCGCTGTAATACTGACTGAGAATCCGTTTGCCATTTGAGATCGCTTCCGAGATGGCAGGCATCACGCCATCGTTCAGAGTTTGGGTCACATTGAAGGCAAAGATGAAGTTTTGTGCCAAGCCCCAGTTGCCCCAGATCTCGGCATAGTTGATCAAACGCGCTTGTGTAATGGCGATCTCTGCCGCCTGTCCAAATGACCAAGCCGCCGATCCAAGCATTTCGAACACGCCAAATTTGAATGAAGTCTTAATGATCTCCCAATCGAAGTGTGCCAGGAAAAGAATCCTTGCATTGAAACCGATGCGGCGATACAACCATAAGCCCCAAATAAAAGTGATCAATTCAGCTGCATACGCTGCAATGCCAAGCCCGAGCAGTCCGCCGACTGCGCCGCCAAAGTTGGGGTGTGTCTTGCCCCATGCGAACATCAGGCTCACGAAGATCGGCTGCACCAGCATGGGAAGGAGAACATTGAGTGAAATATCCAGTAGACGGGAATAGTCGTTGCGTTGGAAGCCGTTGAAGGCATGCCGCATCACCTGATAGAAACCGGGAATCTGGATCAGTGCGTGGATGATCACGCTCCACGCGTATAACGCATATGCGGATTTTGGCGCGTACGTGCTTGCCAGTCCGATCACGATCGCGACTTGTACTGCACCCGAAAGCACCTGCCACCAAATGAAAACCTGCCCGTATTGGATGCCTTTCTTCGGGTCATTCACGCGATATTGCGAAAGATATTTGATGAAGGCAATGCTGGTACCCATGTCAAAGAATTGCCATGCCAGATTGAAGAATTGTGTGACACGTCCCCAGATGCCCAAGGCCTCAGCGGAGGGCAAGATATACGAAGGCAGGATCAGGTTCTGATAAATGATGAGCGGGATGAAGAGGACAAGTCCAATGGCGAGGGCGACTAGAAATCCGCCCAGTGGACGGTGAAATCCGATATTTTCCCATTCTGTGTTTTGTTCTTTGGTTTCGAAGCGCGCATGATTCGAAACGATGTTATCCAACTCTTCAGGATGTTTCAGACTATAGCGTCTCACGAAAATAAAAGCGGTGGTTGTGGTGAGGAGCATCAAGCCCATTACAAGCCACAGTACGTTTCGTTCTGCCGCATGGGGGACAGGGGAGGCTGGATAATCCGCAAAGGACAAAGGCGTTTGCTCCGCCGCACGGACGGTCAAGTGGTAAATCAGATAATTGAAATAAGCCCACTCCTGGATTTGCGGATTGGCATCATTGAGAAATCCGTTGAAAACAAAGGTCTTTCCGCCGCGCGCTGACCAGAGAATCCATTCGTTGGTTTCGTATGTAGTGACCAAAGGCTGAACGGAGGAGATCGGTGTTACTACATCGAAACGTTCCCGCACTTGTGGAGCGCCGTTCCAGATGATCTCGTTCAGAAGTGGATCATCCAATCCCTTGATATGCGTGAGACTGACTGCGTTTGTTTGCTGGGTAAATTCAACCGGGAATTGGAGCAAAGCATTCACTGCTGCCTGTGAAGTTGCCTCACTCAGGATCAATACCAGCCCCGCACCCTCATTCAAACGTTTTGTGATGGCTTCTGGTTGTGGAATATTTCCGTTGAGAAAAAAGACATCTGCCTGCAGAGGATCATCCACAAAAGTGAATGTTCCCTCTGGAGCAAGTTCCAGTGCTACGCGGACACGGCTATCTGGGTCGCCAGCGTAGAAAACGGATATGGTATCTGAAGCAAAAACAGGGGAAAAGTGAAAAAGCGAAACGACGATGACCCATGAAACAATGATGAGTTTTCGCATGCGACTTCCTTTTGAAAGCTGGGATAGATCCTGCCCAACGCATTCCGGTAAGCCGAGGTTACTTTAGACTTGCATATTGCACAAGCCTGATTTCAGAAGGTTTCAGATTTAGGTGACATGCTTCTTGAATCAATCGATACTCTGGTCGGTTGACATGCCGATGGTATCCCTTGCTCCGCGGAAAAAGAGACCCCGGAACATATTCGTTATTTCCTCAGGTGTGTAATGCAGCCCTTCTTCGAGCCACCAATCCACGGTACTCAGGAGCGCACCACTGAAGTAGGCTGCAAAAAAATCGATGGGCACTTTGAAAAGAATGGGGATCGGGTCGGTGATAAGTTTCGCTTGCACGAACTTGATGATCGTCTCCGTGCTGATCTTGCGGATGCGCTCGAACGTCCGGCTGGATTTTGAACTCTTCAACAGAATATAGTACAGGTCTGAGTGTTCTTTGATATGTTGAAACACCATTAGCAGCGGAAGTGGTGAATCGCTTTTTTCCGGTTCGCTCTCTGGGTTATCCAGAATCGGAAACCAGGCGGAGAAAGGGATCTCCGAAAGAGTCTGTGCCTTTTCGTTTGCCATTTCGCTGAACTCTTCCAACAACAAGTCTTCCTTGTCTTTGTAGTGCAGGTAGAAAGTGGCACGCCCTACATTGGCATGTTCTGTGATCTCCTCAATGGAAATATCGTCATAATTTTTCTGTTTGAGGAGTCCAAGCAGGGCAGCGCGCAGTGACAGGCGTGTGCGCTGAATGCGTCGGTCAATTTTGTTTTTCTTATCAGATTGGAGCATGGTTAACCTTTTCTCTTGCTATTGACAAGGGATAATTCGTAATTATAATATACACTATATAATAATGTACATAGTCTATTATCATTAAATAATTTTAATCTTCTTGTGAAAATACGAAATCTGAGGAATTTGTGTCTGTATCCCGTCAAAACTATAACAATACCAGCCGTGTAGCTGGATCAGCCTTGATCGAAATGCGCGACGTAGTGAAAATCTATTCCACGGCGGCGGGCGAGTTTGATGCGCTCAAAGGTATTAATCTACAAGTCAGCACGGGCGAATTTGTCGGCGTTGTGGGTAAATCTGGCGCGGGCAAGTCAACCTTGCTCAACATGCTCACCGGTGTGGATAATCTCACCTCCGGCGAAGTGCTGGTGAATTCCAATAGCTCCGCTGTGTCCATTCATAAAATGAGCGAGGATGAAATCGCTTTGTGGCGCGGCAAAACCATGGGGGTTGTCTTTCAATCCTTTCAACTGTTGCCCATGCTGACGCTGGTTGAAAACATTACATTGCCCATGGATCTGTGCGGCAACTTCCATCCCAGGCAATCGCGTGAACGTGCGCTTGAACTTCTGCGGCTCGTTGAGATCGAAGAACATGCCGATAAACTGCCCGCATTCATCTCCGGCGGACAGCAACAACGTGTCGCGATCGCGCGCGCATTGGCAAATGACCCACCTGTGCTGATCGCGGATGAGCCGACTGGTAGTCTCGATTCAGTCACCGCCGACCATATCTTTGACGTGTTTGAGCACCTTGTTTCTGATCAAGGTAAAACCATCGTGATGGTAACGCATGACCAATCGCTGGCGTCACGCTTCTCACGTACACTCCAGATCGTGGATGGGGAGTTGGCGAAATGAGCACGCGTCAAACCAAGCGGAAGTCTGTTTCTGACCAACATGCCATGACCTCCACTGAAGCCATGATCGACATGCATGGTATCGTCAAAAAGTTTAAGAACGCGGCGGGTGAGTTCACCGTGCTCAAAGGCGTTGACCTGACCATCAACCGCGGTGAGTTTGTTTCCATTGTTGGCAAGTCAGGGAGCGGCAAATCCACGCTGTTGAACATGATCACCGGCATTGACCATCCTACCGAGGGACGTGTGGTCATCGGCGGCACGGATATTTATTCCAACGTTACCGAGAGTCAGCGTTCGAAGTGGCGCGGGCGCAATTTAGGAATTGTCTTTCAGTTCTTTCAATTATTGCCGATGCTGACCCTGCTTGAGAACGTGATGCTCTCGATGGATTTCGCAGACATGTACGATTTTGATGAACGTCCCGCGCGCGCCATGGAAATGCTCAAACTGGTGGGGTTGGAACACTTCGCGACCAAGTTGCCGCTGTTGGTTTCCACGGGACAACAACAGCTCGCGGCGATCGCGCGCGCCCTGGCGTGTGACCCGCCGTTGTTGGTCGCCGATGAACCTACCGGTAATCTCGATACAAAATCTGCTAATACGATCATTGATTTGTTCGAAGAGCTGGCGCGGCGCGGTAAGACGGTCGTGATGGTGACGCACGACCCATCGCTCACTTCGCGCACAACGCGCAATATTATCATCGCGGATGGCGAGCTGATCAATGAAACGGTTGCGAAGTCACTGCCGTGGCTCAGGCATCGTCACATGATGGAGTTCACCAAGCTCGCTAAAACGCAAATCTTCCCAGCCAAGGCGACGATCATATCCCGCGATGAACATGTCGAGAATTTCTTCATGATCCACAAAGGTGAAGTGGAAGTGGTTCTACAGGATCGTAAACAGACCGAGACGATCATCTCACGCCTCACGCCAGGTGAATTCTTTGGCGAAGTCGAATTGTTGCGCGGCGGTAAATCCATTGCGAATGTGCGCGCCAGCGCAGAAGGTCCAGTTGAATTATTGACTATTACGCGTGAAGACTTCAAGCGCGTGATGGACCAATCGCCGATCACGGCTGAAGCAATTGGCAAGATCGTGCAACAAAAAGTGGATGCCCATCGTGCTGCTGATAGCAGGTCAGACCGCAGCGTCTTCTCGCTGTTCCGTAAAAAACAATAAGAGAAAATATTATTTGGCTCCTGTTCTCGGCGGCGTCCTCCGCTGCTGAGGACGGCGGTTCAAGCAAGAGAGATTATGAAACCACGTTGGCGAAAAGTACTTCACGATCTAGTTGATAATATGGGACGTACCCTGTTGGTGGTCTTTTCCATTGCAGTGGGCGTGTTTTCCATTGGGGTGATCGCAGGAGCTTATCAGATCATTTCGAACGATATGAGCGCATCCTATGCAGCAAATATCCCCTCCAATGTCGAAATGCGGGTGGAAAACTTTGACGAAGATGTATTGGCTTCGATCCATAACCAGCGCGGCGTGGAAGACGCAGAAGCCCGGCGCGTGTTCAACGTCCGTGTACGTGTGCCCGGCACCGAAAAATGGACGACGCTTGATATGCTCGCTTTCGAGAGTTTTGAAAAGAACGCGATCAATTTGCTGGTGCCCGTGGAAGGTGCGACGGTTCCTGAGAAGCGTGAAATTCTGCTGGAACAGGATGCGCTTGATCATGTGGATGTTGGAGTGGGTGGGCTGCTCGAATTTCAGCTCCCGGATGGTTCCACAAAAACATTACCAGTCGTTGGTGTTGTTCAGGATACGGCTGCGGGTGCCGGAGATTTCCTGGCTTCACCATCTGGATACATCACAATGGAAACCCTGCAATATATGGGACAACCCAAGTTATTCAATCGTGCTTTGGTGACGGTTTCTGGCGATGGCGATGATATTTCCTACATTCGTGAAGTGGGCGCGCTGGTAAAAGATAAGCTCGAGAAGAGTGGTTATGTTGTAGGACGGTCACGCTTCTCATTGACGCACGAACATCCGCTGGCAAGTACGGTCAATGCAGTGCTTGGTATCTTGATGGCGTTGGGAATTTTGATCGTGTTCCTCTCCAGCTCGTTGATCGCGAATACGCTGAGTGCGCTGTTGAATCAACATCTCAGGCATATCGGTGTCATCAAGTTAGTGGGTGGGCAGCGCAAGCAGGTCTTCCGCATGTATATCACGCTCATTATGGCGTTTGGTATTTTGGCTTTGTTGATCGCGGTTCCGTTTGGTGGTATCGGAGCCTACCAACTGGCGCTATACATGGCTAACGAATTGGACTTCACCTTGTTGGGCTATCGCATTTTGCCGTTGGCGTTGATCATTCAGATCGCAGTGGGACTGCTTGTCCCGTTGGTCGCTGGGTTGGCGCCAGTGCTGAATGGCTCGCGCATCACGGTGTTACGCGCTCTCAGTGGAGATGTGGCTGAAGATGAGGTGCAGGTTTCGGGTGGCGAGAAGCGGCTTTCCTGGTTCGATTGGATGCAAGTCAAGATGACGCATCTGCTTGCGCTGCGGGGCATCCACATCCCGCGTCCGTTTGTGATCTCGCTGCGCAATACGTTCCGTAGAAAGAGTCGGTTGATGCTGACTTTGTTCACGCTCACCATGGGCGGCGCGATCTTTATCTCGGTGTTCAATGTGCGTGTGACATTGCATGATTACATCGGTCAGATCGGGAAATATTTTCGTGCAGATGTGACGCTTGATTTCGATAAGGCATATCGCTTGCAGGAGGTCGAGCAGGCGGTAAAGAATGTGGATGGCGTTATCATGGTGGAAGGCTGGCAGTTTGCCAGCGGCGAGTTGCTGGACGATAACGGTGATATTGTTGAAAACCTTACGTTATTGGCTCCACCTGCGGAAAGTGAGCTGGTTAAGCCTATTCCGGTGGCGGGACGCTGGATACGACCAGATGATGTGCGGAAGATGGCTGTGAGCGAAGGTTTGTTGAAAACCTATCCCGATTTGAAGCCCGGCGATTCCATAACAATGCGGATCAATGGGCGTGATGAAAAATGGGAAGTGGTCGGACTCTTTAAGTTTGTGGATCAGGAGGGCCTGCTTGGTTATGCACCTCTTGAATATATTTCGGATATGAATAACCTGGCAAATCGTTCGTTCTCGTTCAGAGTTGTGACTGAGCAGCATGACCGTGCTTATCAAGATGCGAAAGCCGAAGAATTGGATAAATACCTCCGCGACCACGGCTACAAAGTCCGTGTTGCCCAGGCAGGCAGCGCCTCACTGGATACCGCCGTGGAAAGTTTGGATATATTGGTGGTGTTCCTGCTGATTATGGCGATATTGACCGCCATCGTCGGTTCGATGGGGCTCACCGGGACGATGGGTATGAATGTACTTGAACGCACGCGTGAGATCGGGATCATGCGCGCGATCGGTGCAGATGACCGTGCCGTAATGCGGACGGTCATTGCTGAGGGGATCGTGATCGGCTCGATCTCATTTGCGCTGGCAATTGTTTTATCTGTGCCGTTCACCTATGGACTCTCGGCGATCGTCAGCCTGGCTGTTTTTCAAACTCCGATCCATGTGGTGTTTACATATCTGGGATATTCGATCTGGCTTGGGCTGGTGTTGGTCTTATCGACATTTGCAAGTATTTTGCCTGCGCGTAACGCGGCACGCTTGACGATCCGTGAAGTGTTGGCGTACGAATAATAAAAATCCGGTGGTTGAGTAGCCTGAGGCGCTAGCCGAAGGCGTACACTTGCACCGAACGCAAGTGCGGTGTCGAAACCACCACGTTTTCAAGTAATCATTGATTTGCATGTAACTTGTTGGTTTCGATACGGTCGAGAAAAGCACTCGACCTACTCAACCAACGGATCACTCAAGAAAAAAGGAACATACTAATGAAGAACAAACTCTATAACCTCATAATGCTAGTTGTGGTCTTAGCCCTGGCATTGACCGCCTGCGGAAACCAGCCTGCTGCGGCAATCACGTCACCTGCCGAATCCGTAGCCGTTTCGTCTGATGACGTGATTGCCGAAGGCAAACTCGAACCCGCACAGGCAGCGAATCTGTCATTTCAAGTGCGTGGCATGGTGGAAGAAGTCAACGTCAAGATCGGTGACTCAGTCAATAAAGGCGATGTACTTGCCCGCCTTGCCAACTCCGACCAGGCAATGGCGCAAGTGACCGGTGCCAATCTCGAATTGGTTCAGGCACAACAAGCCTACGATCAACTCCTGCGCACTGAAGGACTGGGTCGCGCTGATACATGGGATGCATACATGAATGCGCAGGTTGTCCGTGCAGAAGCAGAACGTGCATGGGAAGCTTTGAACGTGGATGGTATCGAAGACCGCGTCGAAGATGCCAAAGCTGATCTCGAAGACCTCAAAACTGACCTGGAGGACGCCCAGGACGAATTTGATAAATACAAAGACCTGGATAAAGATAACACCAAGCGCAAGACGGCGGAAGATGATCTTGAAACCACGCAGGAGAAATACAACGAAGCCGTCCGCAATCTGGATGCGATCACCCGCGAGCGGGATACCGTCCGCGTGGCGTTGGATTCCGCGTTAAGTGCTGAAGCCGAAGCGAAATATCAGTTCGAACAAACCGTGGATGGACCGAACAAAGAACAACTAGTGTTCCTGTCATCCCGTTTGGATAACGCCAAAGCACAGGTCGCCGCGGCAGAAGATGTGCTCAGCAATTACGTGATCACCGCGCCGTTCGATGGCGTTGTCGCTGATGTGGCAGTTGAAGTGGGCGAGCAGGTTGGGTCTGAGTCCCGAGCCGTGAGCATTGTCAATACTTCGTCATGGATCGTCGAGACCACTGACATCACCGAACTCGAAGTGGTCAGTGTGGCAGTCGGTCAGAAGGTCACGTTCACAGCGGATGCGTTGAACGATGTCACGATGGAGGGTGTGGTCACCGAGATCAGCCAGTCATCGTTCGTGCAGGGCGGCGATGTGATCTACAC
>Ga0137333_1000359_pt1 | contig 12136 bp, 14 predicted proteins | sample EasRivERMLT231_2_FD_102286 | JGI IMG/M metagenome (GOLD analysis project Ga0137333, IMG submission 102286) | Soil microbial communities from meander-bound floodplain in the East River, Colorado, USA - East River MetaG ERMLT231_2 | ecosystem: Environmental > Terrestrial > Soil > Floodplain ... | reverse complement strand
TGCAACCGTGAAAATCCTGCTTGAAACATCCTACAACTTTTTCAATCGCTACAACAAGAACCCCAAAGATGTCCTATCGATCATCGGTGCTATCCCTTCATGATTTTTATGTCTGTACTTAGCTCCTGATCCAGAAAATTATGAGTGGTGGATTGATAAATAATGTCAAGCCAAATTCCTTGACCATTCCAACCCAAGTAATAAACCCCGATATCGAATTCTCTAGCGCAAGGAGAATCGCAAATGCCTAACTACCAGATCGCCCAAATCAATATCGGACGCATACTCGCGCCAATTGATGACCCGCTCATGGCGGAATTCGGCGGGCAAAAGCCCCGCCTCAGTTCGTGGAAGCCGACTGGCTCGTCAGCCCGTAGGGCTTCCATGTATTGAGCAAGCGGCTTTAGCCCTGCGAACATAATTTACCCGCGCTGGAAGACCATGAGGAATTGATAAAGAAGGGGAGGAGTTTATTGAGGATTGGACGAGTAAGAGGTAATGAGAAGGAATCTGTAATGAATCTCTTGAAATTTTTCATATTCGGTTTGGCTATTTGTACGGCACAAATAGCCTGCTCTGGGGTTAAGATGAGCTATTCTGAAACAACTCCTATACCTAACGATGTTCAGATTCCGCCTTTAGTGCTACATGGCGATAAGTATACTTTTGTTGTAGTAACTGAACCTAATGTCACATGCTATGCTGGAATTGCCTTTTGGGATAAGAATAATCGTTGGATCTTCGATGAATTTCCGAGTAAGAAGGCTGACGACACTGGTATATGTAAATGGGAATGGGAACTTCCATCATATGCAAAGGATGGTGGTGGAGAATTTAGAGGCTATGTTGAAAATGATGAGCAAAGCACAGGTTTTATTCCTAAAAATTTTTGCATAGAGATTTGCCCATGAGATTTTCTCATATACTGCCTTATCACCCAAGTCAATATTGCCTGCATGCTCGCGCCGATTGACGAACCAATCGTGGTGGAATTTATTGCAAAATATGAAAAGTAAATTTGTGCCTCTTGCGCTTGGCGTAGTGATTGCAATTCTCCTTTCTTTCCTGCCTATTTATCTGCTTTGGGTGGAAGGACGTGAATTTGCACAAACAGGAGAGTCGCTTTATCATGAATTGCAATTTGTTTCGATGGGCGAGTATTATGAATATGCCCAATATGCTCGAACTGCATGGTCGGAGGCGACGAAGGTTGTATATGTTCTTTTAGCGATAGTCAATCTGCTTGTTCTTTTATTCCTTGCATGGCTTGCTGTAAGAGCATTGCGAAAGTGGACAACTCGATAAATGAGGAAAATTAACATGACCGAATATCATATTGCCCAGATCAACATTGGACGCATACTTGCACCAATTGATGACCCTCTCATGGCGGATTTTGTTTCGCAGCTGCCTCCGGTTAATGCATTGGCGGATGCGAGTCCCGGCTTTGTGTGGAGGCTTCAAACGGAAAGCGGCGATGCGACCAGTATCAGGATCTATGAGGATGAAATGGTCGCCATCAATATGTCTGTGTGGGAAAGTGTGGACACTTTGCGCGAGTATGTTTATAAGAGCGCACATAGTGGAGTCTTGCGTGACCGGAAACGCTGGTTCGAGAAATTTGACGGTCCGTTTTATGCCTTGTGGTGGGTCCCTGCCGGGCATATCCCAACTCCAGAAGAAGGCAAAGTACGGCTGGATTATTTGCGGGAGCATGGCGATTCGGCTTATGCATTTTCATTCAAGAATCTATTTCCTGAACCTGTAGACTGATTCAGCGGTTGAAAGTTATACTTAAACTCATTAAACGTGGCATATGATGGATAACCGCGAAGAAATCGTGGAACAGGATCAGATTAGGAGAGTCCGCAATGAAGACAAGAATCAACCCGACAAATTTTACAAAAACAGTAGGCGCTTATTCACAAGCCATGAAGGTTGACCTGGGAAGTAAATCGCTGATCCTGGTCAGCGGTCAACTGGCGATGGACGCGGAGGGAAATGCTGTGGCGCCGGACGATATCGGAGCCCAAACGCGCTATATCTTCGAGAACATCAAAACGATCCTGCGCGAAGCTGACGCAACTCTTGAAGATATTGTGAAAACTCAATTCTTCTTGACCGATATCAATCAGTTTGCAGAAGTCTCGGCGGTCAGGAATGAATACCTGGCCGAGATCAAACCTGCGAGCGTGCTCATCGAGATCAGCCGCACCATCAAGGATGGCTGTGACGTGGAACTTGAAGTCATGGCGATTGTTGATAATCGCCATTCCGAGGAATGACATATACTTATATGACGGATATTGATAAATGCCAAACAACACCCATGATGTAATCATTGTCGGCGGCGGTGTGATGGGCTGCGCAACCGCTTACTACTTATTGAAATTCGATCCCTGGTTGAATATTGCCATCCTTGAAATGGACCCGACCTATGAGAAGGCGTCCACGCCGTTATCGGATGGCAATGCGCGCGTCCAGTTCAACATCAAAGAGAATATCCAGATCTCGCAATACGGATTCGAAGTCCTCAAACATTTAGCTGAGGAAATGGAAGTAAACGGCGAAAGACCGGACCCGGCTTTTCGTCAGCAGGGCAACTTGTTCGTTTTGGATGAAGCGAGTCGCGATGAAGCGCATGATGGATGGCTGTTGCAAACCAGCCTGGACTGTGTAGTCTATTGGCTGACGCCGGAAGATGTGCAGAGGGAATATCCGCTCTATAACCTCAAAGATTGTGTCGCTGGGACTCTGGGCGTGCAGGATGGAACGATGTCTCCGCTGGCGGTGTTGTTGGGCTACAAAAAGAAGGCAATTTCACTAGGTGCGAAATTTATTCAAGCCGAAGTAATTGAGCTTCTCAAAACTGGAAATCAGATCGTGGGGGTCAAATTGGCGTCCAGTGAAGTGCTGCATAGTAATTTTGTGCTGAATGCGGCTGGGGCATGGGCGCCGAAAATCGCGAAGACAGTGGGGGTGGACTTGCCAATCGATCCCACAAAAAGACAGGTCACTGTGTTTGAAACGAACGCGCGACCTGAAAAGGTCCTGCCGCTTTTGTTTTTGCCTTCAGGGTTGTATGTTGTTCATGAAGGAGCGGGCATCTTCACGGTTGGCAAATCCTTCCCGACCGATCATGTGGGTTACGATGATTTCAATTGGGAGCGCAAGACGTTTGAAGATGTGATCTGGCCCGAATTGGTGGAATACATTCCTGAATTTGACCGGCTCAAGATCATGCGCGGCTGGGCGGGATTGTACGAAGTTAATACACTGGACGACAACGCGATCCTTGGCGAATGGCCCACATTGAAGGGTTTTTTCCTGGCGAATGGCTTCTCTGGTCATGGCTTTCAACAATGCCATGCGGTGGGGCGGTATATCGCTGAGTTGATTTTGCGAAAGGCGCCAACGCTTGACCTATCCATTTTCTCGCCGCAGCGCATTTTGGATAACGCGCCTGTGTTTGAAAGCAAGAGGAAGATTATTTAACCCAGCCATTTCTATGGATAAAGAAGTTACCTATGTTCTAATTCATAGCCCGCTTGTTGGTCCACTAACCTGGCAATTGGTATGCGAGACATTGAGGGAGCGAAACCTGCAGGTTGTGGTTCCTGTGCTCTTCGATAATCCGAATTCAACTCTCCCGTATTGGCAACAACACGCTGAGTCAGTCGCAGCGAGTCTCGCCCAAATTCCCATAAACCAGAAACTCGTATTGGTGGCGCACAGTGGGGCAGGTCCCTTGCTTCCTGTCGTTCGCCAGGCATTGGCTCATTCAATTGGCGCGTATATATTTGTGGACGCAGGTATTCCCCGCAACGGTTTAAGCCGACTTGACTTGATGAAGTTGGAAGACCCACATTGGGGTGAACAATTTCATCAAGCCCTCCTACAGGGTGAACAATTCCCACAATGGAATGAAGATGATTTGCGGGAAATCATACCCGATGACGAACTGCGTCGAAGGATGGTGGCTGAAATTCGACCACGCTCACTTCCGTATTTTGCAGAGCCTATTCCTGTTTTTTATGGCTGGCCTGACGCGCTGTGCGCTTGCATCAAATTTAGTGCGCCCTATGAATGGGATCTTGTGCAGGCGAAACAGGCAGGCTGGCTGGTCCATGAATTGAATGTGGGACATTTCCACATGTTGGTGGAGCCCTGGGCTGTTACGGATCTCATTGTAAATACCGTTCAAAAACTTCTTGACTCTCCCAACTCCCAGTGATACACTCTCGGCATTGACTGCAAAAGCAGTATCATCTACTTCTCTTTGAAAGGAGGCACGACCATGAAACCCAGTTTGTTACCTGTAAAAATTGTTTTGAGCATGCCTCCCGAAGGTGAAGTGTACTAACGGCTTCAGTCGTTTTAACTCGTCATTCAACTGCAGGTGTGCTCCGCACCCTGCGGTTTTTGTTTAAGCGCAGGTGGTCGTCTTTTGGTTTTTTGAATTAAATATAAGGTACACACCAATCATGAAAACTGAAATCATGAAAACCGATGAATATATCGAAGTGTTTGACGAATTGGATAGCACCGAACAAACTGAAAATTTTATCAATAAAGGCAAGCGACGAAAACGGTTTCCTGAGCGGCATTTCAAAGTTGTCCATGCACAGAGTGCGGAGTTTCTCAAGGGCCAGGACGATTCGAGTCGCAGTTTCAAATACACTTATAAAGCCGCCCGCTTTGAAGAATGGTGGTTGTTGGAATCACTTGGCGAATTCTACGAGCACAAATGGATCACGGATGTTTTGCGTCGTCTAAAAGGTGGCAAGGAAGCCTCCGTCTATTTGTGCCGAGGTAGTGAAGCGACCGAGTCTGCACTTGTAACCGCCAAGGTCTATCGCCCGCGTTCGTTGCGCAACCTCAAGAATGACGGCATCTATCGCACCGGTCGCACAGACCTGGATATCGATGGCAATGCAGTGGTGAAAGAAGCTGATGTCCATGCCATCAGCAAACGCTCGAATTATGGCGAAGAACTCCGGCATCAATCGTGGATCGCATATGAGTTCAATACTTTGGAGCTACTTAAAGAGGCTGGTGCAGATGTCCCTAGGCCGTATGCGATGGAGAAAAATGCGATACTGATGGAATACATTGGGGATTTTGACACAGCCGCGCCGACTCTCAATAGCGTGCGATTGGATCGTGATGAGGCTCGTCCACTCTTTGACCGCGTCATTCTTAATCTGAATCTGCTTCTGTCCAACAAGCGAATCCACGCTGATTTATCCGCGTACAACATCCTGTACTGGGATGGCGATATCACCCTGATAGATTTTCCTCAAGTGGTGCATCCAGAATCGAACCCGTCTGCGTGGGTGATCTTTTTGCGTGACGTGACGCGTGTTTGCCAGTATTTCGCGGCGCAAGGTGTCAAGGTCAATGCCCGCAAACTTGCCGCCGACTTGTGGGAGTCACATGGATATAAAGTTGTCCAGGAAGTGCACCCGAGTCAATTGGACGCTGAGAGTCAGGAAGATCGCCGTCTTTGGAAAAAACAGCAGGCCCATCCATAAAACAAATGCCCAATGGAGAAAATCCATTGGGCATTAAGTCGTAAATCGCGATGGCATGACGGGCATTGACCAACGGCGTGTAGGCATTTTGGCAACGCTGCCTTTTGCGATTTAATCAATCATGACTATGTCAACAGAGAGGGGGAGATGGAAACGGTGCTACTCCATATGCGCAATTGGGGACGAGATTGCATTGCCGTGTTCTGAATCCTGTGGCAGAAAAACTGGTGCATTGTTCTGCGACACATGCGATAAACGTAACATAGAAACATAGAAGCTGGCTGTTGAAGTATGAAAGTGGATTGTGGCAGGAGTCCGATCAGGGGGATTGTTTAATTGGCTGATGAGCAGGTTCAAGTCATAGACTAAGCCGGGAGGGTGTAACAGCGGCAGATTACGATATAGACCTGACACAGCATCCAAAGTCATCTCATCATAACTAAAAAAAGCTGGAGGTATTTGTTGAAGATATCCTACAATTTGTTTTTCGTGTAGTCAATATATCACAAAACTTTATCATCTTCAAAGAATTTACCAATAACATAAGCACAACCACAATACAACGCTTTTCCTTTCGGCAATTCCAAATGTACAGTAAAATCTTAAGGCTGTGAACGCCACCACGATGCAGTTTTTGTTTATGCAAGGGTCAAACTCGCAACCCAATAAATCTAATATTGGAGGAGCAAAATGAAAGTGAAATTTACGATCTTGACATTATTGGTTGTGTTTTCGCTGGTGCTTTCGGCTTGCGGGGCACAAGCTCAGCCGGCTGTTGTGCGGATTGGCTGGCTGGCTGAACCTGATTCTTTAAATATTGGGATTGCCTGGCTGGTTGAGGCATATACCTTGAGCGGTTTGACATACAGCACCATGTATAAACTTAATCTGGATGGTACTTATGCTTTTGATTTAGGCACTGACGTGAAGATTTCAGAGGACAAGCTAGTGTACGCATTTACGATCCGGGAGGGGGTGAAGTTCCATGACGGCCTGCCATTGACCGCCAGGGATGTGGCCTTTACCTATAATCTGATCATGGCACATGAAGATTTCCCGTCGTTGCACTCTTATGTGGAATATTTCGAAGCCGTTGAAGCAACGGATGACAGGACTGTGGTTATTACGCTTTCGGAGGCGATCCCAAACATTGAGAGTAAACTGGTTTACCTCTTTATTTTCCCGGAGCATATCTGGAAGGATCATTCAGAAGGTGAAGCGGCAACAGCATTTCAGAATCTTGAGATGATCGGAAGCGGTCCGTTCAAGATGGTGAAGTATGTGCCGAGCGAGTTTTTACAACTGGAAACGAATACCGAATACTATGGTGGTCGTGCAAAGGTTGACGGGATCATTTTCCAGATCTTCCCCGATCCGGATGCCATGGTTCAAGCCTTCAGGGCCGGGCAGGTGGATATGATCACGAACGTGCCGAACACCAGTGTGGTGGAATTGAAGAAAGATAACACCATCAAGGTTGTGGCAGGACCTCCACTTTCGCCGGATCTTACCGATATTATTTTTAATGTGATCGACCCCGATGATTGCCCGATTGCGGATGGCGGTATTTGCACAGGCCATCCGGCTTTACGTGACAAGCAAGTCCGTTTGGCGCTGGCTTACGCTACTGACAAACAGGAAATTATTGATATTGCATTGCTTGGATTGGGTGAGCCAGGGATCGCCCTGGTACCCAGTGGAACGGGTATGGGTGAATGGTTCAATTCCAGTATTCGTGACTATGAGTATGATTCCGATATCGCGAACGAATTATTGGATGAAGCTGGTTATCTGGATGCGGATGGCGATGGTGTTCGCGATATGCCGGATGGTTCACGCCCTCTGATATTCCGCTTGAATTGGCCGGATACTGAGGATGCATATCCGTACATTGCCGGATTGCTTTCTAAAATGTGGGGCCAACTTGGGATTAAGCTTGAACTACAGGCTGTTGATACTGAAGAGCTGAGTGCGAAATGTTGCCCAGCCTTCGATTATGATGTATTGATCTGGCGATGGACAGCAGACTCTGATCCGAACACAATGTTGGTCATTCCGGCAACAGATCAGATCCCAACTGGATATAACGAAACCGGTTTTTCCAATGCACGCTACGACGAGTTGCTTAAACGCCAGGGCGTGGAATTGGATAAATCCATACGGCAGGAGATGGTTTGGGAAATGCAGTCCATTGTGCACGCTAATGTTCCATATATCATTCCCTATTATGGTTTCGAGGTTCAGGCATATCGCGTGGACCGCTTCATTGGCTGGAGGGACAGCGAAGCCAAGGTGGCGCTCGAGGATCCAAGTTCTCTTTTGAATATTGAACTATTGAAGTGAAAAGGCGGATCAGGATAAAAGCGAGGCTGAACATTCAGCCTCGCTTGTGCAAGGAATTTCATTGAATTGCCAACATCCCATCTGCAGGAAAGCAAGCTGGACGGTCTTTATTACTATCATCAGAGTGTTATGAATAGTTGACCGTCACTTTTTTAGATGGCTGCCACCTATCCTTAATCGGAGAAAATAATGTTATCCAACACTTCCCGATGGCTCACATCCCTCACTGCATTTTCATACGAAATTCTTGGTGCCCTGCTCTTTCTCCTTTCCGATCAACTCGCGCCTGTCTTCGCGTGGAAAGTCACTCCCTTTATGACAATGACCATCGGCGGTTGGTGTTTGGGTAATGCCTGGCTGGCATATTTCATCGCAATGCGCCGGGACTGGCAACGCGTTTACACCACCTTGATCTACTTCTGGTTATTCGGCATCATGGAATTGATCATCGTATTTTTGTTCCGCGCCAAACTTGTACTAGTCCACCCGATTGCCTGGCTCTATCTCATTACATTACTTGTGAATGTTATCGTCGCAATACTCGGCACATTGGAATGGCTTCGGAATCGCCCTGCGCGTGTAGCTGATTCTCATCAAACCACTACACTGCAACGCGCGCTGGCTCTTGGCTTTGTTGTTTTTGTAGGTTTTCTTGGATACTACGGTCTCACGGCTCAGATTGGCGACCCGGGCACAAATGGCGGCATTTTCCCTGAAGTCATGTCACTGTTTACCCTGCAGAGCTTCGGAGCGTTTTATTTTTCGCTTTCACTGGCGGTCATCCCGTTGATCTGGGAGAAATCGTTAAAGACATTGTTACATCACGCAGTCGCATCCTATGGCTTGATTATTTTCATCACAACCCCGGCGCTCGTCTACATACAATTGTTTGATTTTACAGCAAGACCCTTTGGAGCGATTTACATAGCTGTCTATGTTCTGGTGGGTATCGTCACCGTCATTGTCATGTGGAAAAACGGCACAGGCAATTAATGGATATCACCAGCCCCCAAAACCCGCGCGTCAAACACATCGTCAAATTGCGCGATAATAAAAAGACTCGCAAGGAAAATGGTCTCATGCTTGTGGAGGGCTATGATGAGATTCAACTCGCGCTCTCAGCGGGACATAAACCCCAAACGCTTCTTTCGTCACCCGAACTTGCTTCACATCAATTAACAGTTCCTTCCGCTGAATCTTTGAGCGTCACCCGGCCAGTCTTCGAGAAGATTTCATACCGCGACAACCCGGATGGCTGGCTGGCGATCTTCCCCATTCCGCAGACAACTTTTGCTACTCTGGAGTCAGACAGCTCGCTGTCGAAGTTGCCATTAATCATCATCGCTGAATCAATTGAGAAACCTGGCAATCTCGGAGCGATCCTGCGAACAGCAGATGCAGCGCATGTTGATGCCATTCTGCTCTGCGACCCGCGCGTGGATTTGTGGAATCCAAATGTGGTGCGTGCCAGTCGCGGGGCTGTGTTCAGCGTACCAGTCGTCGAATGTGATAATGCTTCAGCGTTGGAATGGCTGAAGAGTAGAAAGATGCGTGTGCTCGCCGCGACTCCCTCTGCAGATGAAATCTATTCAAACGTGGATTTGACTCAACCCATCGCTGTCGCTGTTGGCACCGAGGACACAGGTCTCACCGATTTCTGGATGTCGAATGCTGATGTGCGTGTGAAAATCCCCATGCTGGGCAAGGTCAATTCATTGAATGTTTCAGTATCCACTGCGTTGATTGTTTATGAGGCGTTGAGGCAGAGATATATTTCGCGCTGAGCGGAGCCGTCCGCTTTTGGATGGCGCAGACGAAGCGCGTGGGGTATTAGACCCACGAAGGAATAAAATGTACTATGCTTATCTGCGCTTACCTGGTTTCGATACACCCTTCGGGTTACTCAACCAGCGCTCGCTCTGCTCAGCGCGATAACCTTGATATCCATGCGCGCATTCACCTTTCTCTGGTTCGGGCAAATCATCTCACTTATCGGCAGTGCGATGACGTGGTTCGCGTTCACGCTTTGGGCATGGGAAATTACGGGCAAAGCCTCGGCACTCGCGACGATCAGCTTCTTTGCATTTCTTCCAACCGTTTTGTTCAGCCCCATCGCGGGTGCATTCGTTGACCGCTGGAATCGCAAGCTGGTGATGTTGCTCAGTGATCTTGCCACTGCGCTGGGAACCCTGATCGTTTTTCTGATCTATACCTTCGGTGATCTGCAAATCTGGCATATCTACACTGTCAGCCTGTTGGCTGGCTTCTTCACGGCATTTCAATATCCCGCATATTCAGCGGCTGTCACAACCATGCTCTCCAAGGAGGATTATGCCCGCGCCGAAGGAATGTTGGGTTCGGCGCGGGCGCTTTCGGGAATCCTTGCGCCGCTCTTTGCCGCGGCGTTGTTCGTGAGAGTGGGTCTGAGCGGCATCATGTTGATCGATCTTGCCACGTTCCTCTTTGCATTCACTACATTGTTGATGATAACTATTCCTCAGGCTTCACAAACCGAAACAGGCTTGCAAAGCAAAGGGACTCTATGGCAGGAAATTGGATTTGGTTTTCGCTACATCAAACAAAAGCAAAGGTTGTATGCGCTGACAGTTTTGTTCATGCTTGCTGGAATCTTCCTTGCCATCGGCGCGACGTTGATGGCTCCATTGATATTGAGCAGGACACAAAACAATGAATCAGCGTTGGCGACTGTCCAATCAACGGGAGCAGTTGGCGGTATCGTGGGAGGCGTCCTGCTGAGTGTGTGGGGAGGTACGAAACGCCGCATCCATAATGTGTTGCTCGGTGGGGCGGGGGCGTGTTTGCTCGGCATCGTCTGGCTGGGGTTGAGTCCCACGCTTCTGTTATGGGCAATCGGGAGTTTTTTCTTTGCATTCTTTGAGCCGTTCGTGGAAGGCGGCAATATCGCCATCTGGCAGACGAGCGTGCCCGCTGATGTGCAGGGACGGGTATTTTCGGCGCGGCATTTGCTGGTGCAGATCCCGTATCTCATCGGTATTCTGATTTCAGGTTATCTGGCTGAAGCTGGAACCATTTCGATCACTTTGATCTTCGCGGGCATAGCAGGAACGATTGTGTTCCTGATGGGTTATGTCTTTCATGCCGTCCGAGAGGCGGAAACATCGTTGGAGATGAAATGAATTGGATTGTTGGCATTGCGATACTCGTTGGTATCGGCTATCTGCTTGACCGCGAATTTTATTTTTATGAGGGCGTGCATTTAGGACCACGTATGCAGGCGTGGTTGTATGACCGTTGGTCAAGGAAATATGACATTAGCAAGCGCGAGAGTCAACTGCGGGATAATGAAATGCTCGCGCGTCCGTTGATGGATTTGTTGAAGGACGTTCCTGCGCCCTTCGTTTTAGATTTTGCAACCGGCACAGGACGCTTATCATATGCCTTGTTAAGTCAGCCGGATTTCAAGGGACACATTATTGCGCTGGATCTTTCGCAGGGGATGTTGGAACAGGCAGCAACAAAGTTATCTCGCACTGAGCGGAGGGACGATGATCTTTCGTCCCGCAGTCGAAGTGCGGGTAAGCAAGATACTGACCATTTGAATCCAACTGGCGCTTCGTCTGCTCCTTCGGCTCCGCTCAGCGCGAGAGTGGAGTTGCTTCGACATCAATCCATGCCTTTACCGTTCCCTGACGCGGCGTTTGACGTGGTGTGTTGTCTTGAGGTGTTGGAACTCTTTCCGAATATGGACGAGCCATTGGCTGAACTCACGCGTGTGCTCAGACCAAGTGGCGTATTGCTTAGCTCGCGCGGTACGGAAGAATCCGGGCGCAAGGCTAAGGTGAAGAGTAAAGCGGAATATGGCGCACTGTTGAAGAGTCACGGTGTTGATAATTTTCAAATCGCCCCGTGGTGGAAATTGTTCGATCGTGTGATCGGCGTGAAGAACGGAGAGTCGACGCCAGTTGGGGTGCGGGAACTGTCAGATGTGATGAGGTGTGGTGCCTGCGGGCAAACCCAGTGGAAGAAAGAGGCGGGCGTGATGAAATGTCAAAATTGCGGGAAGGAGTTATCCATCACAAAAGTGGGAATTGTTTTGAATTAGAACCCATCGCAATCATGATTCGTTTTCAAGTTCTGCAAACTTGCGTCTTACAGTCTGAGGCGGATGGTTGATCTTTTGTGCGAGTTCTTTAATGGTAAATAACGGATGCCTTTGATGCCATTCATGGACGGGACGCCAATCCAACTTGCGAGGATCGCTTTTATCCCTGGCAGGC
>Ga0137333_1000358_pt1 | contig 12138 bp, 10 predicted proteins | sample EasRivERMLT231_2_FD_102286 | JGI IMG/M metagenome (GOLD analysis project Ga0137333, IMG submission 102286) | Soil microbial communities from meander-bound floodplain in the East River, Colorado, USA - East River MetaG ERMLT231_2 | ecosystem: Environmental > Terrestrial > Soil > Floodplain ... | reverse complement strand
GTGCATGCCGGGGCGCAGGATTATCTGGTCAAGAGTCAGCTCAGCCCGCGCTGGCTGCTGCGTTCCATCCGTTATGCGGCCGAAAGGCATCAGGCGGACCTGGCGTTGCTCGACGCCGAGGAGCAATATCGGGGGATTTTCGACCATCTGGTTGAAGGTATTTTTCAGACCACGCCGGACGGCCATTACCTGATGGCCAACGCCGCCCTCGCGCGGATTTATGGCTATGGCTCGCCCAGGGAATTAATGCACAGCATCACCGACATCGCCGGCACGCTTTACACCCAGCCGGGCCGGCGCGAGGAATTCATGCACATCATGGATGAGCACGACACGATCACGAATTTTGAATCGCAGATTTACCGCAAGGACGGCAGTGTGATCTGGATTTCCGAGAACTGCCGGGCCATCCGCGATGCGCACGGCCGGCTGCGTTACTACGAGGGGACGGTCGAAGACATCACGCAACGCCGCGAGGCGGAGGCGAAAGTGCGCGATTCGGAGGCGCTGTATCATTCGCTGGTCGAGACGCTGCCCCAGAACATTTTCCGCAAGGACCTCCAGGAACGTTTCACCTTCGCCAACCACCATTTCTGCAAAACGCTGGGCCGGGAACTAAAAGACATCGTCGGCAAGACCGATTTCGATTTCTTCCCCGGGGAAATGGCGGCCAAGTATCAGCGCGACGACCAGCGCGTGCTCGAAACGGGAAAACCGTTGGATGCCGTGGAGGAACATCAGCCGCCCGGTGGCGAGAAGCTTTACGTCCAGGTGGTCAAGACTCCGCTGCGCGGCGCGTACGGCCAGATCATTGGCCTGCAAGGGATTTTCTGGGACATCACGGTGCAGAAACTCGCCGAGGAACAAATCCGCAAAACCAACGCCGAGCTGGCCCGCAGCCGCGAACAATTGCGAGTGAAAAACCTCCAGATGGAGGACGACCTCAAAATGGCGCGCGAAATCCAGCTCACCATGTTGCCGCAGTCGTATCCGACCCTGCCGCGCGACGCCGCGCCGGCCGAGGCTGCTTTCCATTTCACGCACCGCTATCATCCCACCGGCACCGTGGGCGGCGATTTCTTCAGCGTCTCGGCGCTGTCCGACACGGAAGTGGCAGTGTTCATCTGCGATGTTGCGGGTCACGGCGTGCGTTCCGCACTGGTCACGGCCATGATTCGCGCGCTGGTCGAGGAACTGAAACCCAGCGCGCATGATCCGGGAGAATTCCTGACGAAGCTGAATTCCGATCTCTGCGCCATCCTCAAACACACCGGCACGCCGTTGTTGACCACGGCGTTTTATCTCGTCGCCCATGCGGCCACCGGACTCATGCGCTACGCAAACGCCGGGCATCCCAAACCCGTGCTCGTGCAACGCAGCGCGGGCAAGGTCAAGCTGCTGGACAACCTTTCCAAACGCAGCCAGCCGGCGCTCGGCTTGTTTGAAAAAATTCCCTTTCAGACCTCCGAAGTTACCCTGGCCGTGGGCGATTTGGTGATGCTTTACACCGACGGCCTTTACGAAGTGCACGCGACCGACCAGGAACTTTACACCCAGGAAATGCTCGTCACGAGCGTGCAGCGGCGATCACAAATGCCCGCCGCCCTGATGTTTGACGAATTGCTCCAGGAAGTCCGGGACTTCGCGGAGGACCATGAATTCCTGGATGACGTTTGCCTCGTGGGCATGGAATGGGCAGGTTTGAAATCCGGCTGATTCTTCGGCCTGAGGTCGGGGAGCGGATCGCCGGGCCGTGCTGCACCTCAGTACCAGCAATCAACCATTGCCCTTCAACTCTTTGTGGACCGCCATCGCGCAAAAAATGTCGGCCGGCCGAAAGAAAAACTTTACTGCCATCCTTCGGCCACTAAATTAACTGGCAATTGAACTGTTAAATACGCCACGCACCATGGACCTGCATCATCCGATCCTGAGAGAATTTCCGGAATACCGCGAAACCATCAAACGCCTCAAGGGCGCCGACGAACACTTCCGCAATCTCTACGACGAATACCACCGGCTCGACGACGAAATCTATCGCATCGAAGAGGAGATAGATTTCGCCACCGATCAGGAGATTGATGAGCGGAAGATGCGCCGGGCCAAATTGAAGGACTACATCTATCACGTGCTCCGTAATGCCCCCGCCGCCTGCCCCACCTGCAAAGGCACGGGCGTTGCCCATCAGGACGTGCCAGCGCAGTAACTCGAACTTTTCCCTCCGCACGAACCGGGAGCGCCGGTTTTTTTGCCGGCGCGCTGCGTCGTTGTGGAATCAGGAAGCTCGCCGGCAAGGATGCCGGCGCTCCCAGTGACAGCCTGCCTCCCGGTCCCGGATCCAGCTTCATTTCCGCTCAAAGCGGTCCACCACACGGGCGAACGCTTCCAGGTCGTTGAAGTTTCGTTGCCACGTGGTGTACATCACGCCAACTACGCCCGGCACATCGCGCGTTGCCTCCAACCATTGGCCGATTTGTTCCGGGCCGGCGTCGTAGTAGCCGGCGAGCACCTGTTGATGGCCGCGCTCGGAAAAAAACTTCAGACTTTCGCGACGCTTGCCAAAGTTCCAATTCATGATCGTCACGCTTTGGTCGAGTCCCTCCCACCCGCCGCGCAAATCGCCGCGCACCAGGTAATAATTCGTGACGGCGTTATGATGCGGATCGAACATGTCGCTCCACACCAGTATGCGCCCGCCGGGATTCAACGCGCGCAGCCAGCCAACGCACTTCCGAGCGTTGTCAGCCACAATCGCGCCGGCCTCCAGACCGCGCCGGCGGCATGACTCATCCCAGCCAAGCACGCGCCATTCATCGTGCGACATCATGTAACTTCGGGCACCCCACGCCCCGTGAACTTCGCGCGCTTCGCGTTGCAGCAATTGCTCAAACTTTGGTTCGCTCACGCAGGCGCAAACCTGACCGTCATAAACAACGTGCGGGTGAAAGTAAGAGACCCGCAGTCGTGTGCCGTTGGGCAGCTTCGTTTTCAGCGTGGGTGCTTCGTGCCAGACTTCGTATTCACCGGCCCACGGTTGATTGCCCATGCGCGGATCCCGCCACGGCTCGAAAGCGTCATCCTCTTTCAGTTCCCGCCCGCCTTCGATGCGCACAACCAGCGGGCAGCCCTCGCGCCGCAAAATATTCACCGGGCCGGCCTCCTCGATTTTCGGATCGGCCAGCCAGAACGAGCCGCTGCTCGCGCCCCAGGCGCCGAAATAAACGGCCACGTTCGTTTGTTCGAGCGAGTTGAACGTGATGTCGTGCGTCTTCCAATCTTGCGTGGGTTTTGCTCCCAGCGAAGTGAACGTCAGGCTGCGGTTGCCGTCTGCGAGCACCTTGATTTCCGGTTGGCCGCGAAATTCCCGGGTCTTGATGCGCACGGACAAATGATATTGCCGGAACGGTGACACCTGGACGCGCATCATTGCGCGGACATTCGCGCCTTTCGGGTCTGTCACGCGCAATCCGCCGTCATCCGCTTGCAGATTCTCGTCAATGAATCCCCAGCGTCGGCGCTCGGACAACGGCGGCAACGCCAACGGCGGATCGGCCACGACCTGCGCAACACCGTTGCTGACGACGAACAACGCGTCGCGCACCGGCAATCCCTCCGCCAGATTCGGATCGTGCCACAGCAAATTGTTCGAGTAACCGACCGGGAATATTGCCGGCACGATTTCGATTCCCAGTTCGGCGGCGATTCTTTTAATGCGCTGGACGTGATCGTGGTAACGCGCGTCCATCTCACGGATGCGGGAGAACTTGGAATCAGCCAGGAGGAAGTGTGTGAAACCGAGCGGGCGGGCACGGCGCATCAAGGCTTCCAGCCGTTGCGCCTCCTCGGGTACGAGCAGATTGACCTGCACATAAACCCAACGTTCCAGCGGAGCAGCCCGCGCCACGCTGGCGAACAGCCCGAGACACAGAATTACGAGACTCAACGCGCGGCGCACGCTGACTCTCTACCGCCGCGCCGGATTTGTGTCAATGCTTTCGCCGGCGCCGGAAGCGCGCACGGGAACAGAAGCGGTTGGGCCGGAACGCCACTGTCGGCGATTGCGAGCAAAGCAAATGACATGCAGCAGACGGCTTAAGCGAACGTGACAGGCCTGCTCCGTGAGCCGCAGGCGTGGGCGGGCGGGTTCAACAACGGATGGAAAGGACGCTCGCGCGATCACCTCAAAGGATTAAGCCAACGCCTCCCACGCGCCTCGGTCCTTTCCAATCCTTTGGTGGTTAGCTGCCTTTGTCACGACCATCTTGGCGTCTCCTTTCTTTCAATGTATGCACGGCTTTCTGGCTGGCTGCCTCTGACCATGCCCGAAGTCCTGGGTCAGAGCAAAAAGATAAGAAAGAACTCTCCTCTTTGCTACGCCGTAATAAATCAGGCCGTTCGGAGACGAGTGAATCCGAGAGAATGCGTCCGAACTCCAGCCCGCAATCGAAGCACCAATAAATCGCACCGCCCTTCGCACTCATCTGTCCAGAAAACGCATCTCTACCGCAAAACTCACACTTCTTCCCGATAACCGACAACGCCTCGATCTCCTTCAGGTCTAGCTTGTCCAAATTGAATCCGGTGTCTGGAGCGCAATCCTTGCAGAGGTGAACGGTTTCCTCCTCCGCGCCATCCACTACGGTTGTGAAATGGATCGTGGCCTCTTTCTGATGACACTTAGCGCAAAGCATGGCGATGGCAGCTAGACAGTGTGGCTTTCGATGAAAGCGAGAAAGGTGTCTGCTCTCCGGAGTAAACGTGGGTTGCGCCGAGGGATCGATGCCGAGCCACATCCATCCTTCGCAGTGTTGCTATGGAGGACGGGAGTTGTGGGACTCACGCCCCAAACAACATAAGATCGAAGAACAGTCACCCTGAAAACCTATCTACTCCGTGAACCTAAAACTGTCGAGCCGCAAAACCACCGCCGCGCCACGCCGTCCCGCTCCGCGCCGCCACCACTGCCACCGAAGCGTTGGGCCGGCCGGTTCACGCTCCGAACGGCGAACCCCGGCCGCAGACTCGACGGGCGGGTTCAATTCACCCCGTGGGAAAAACCGCCTCAGACTTGCCCTTCGACACCAAGCGCCATCGTGGTCATGAACTATTCGAGGAACGGAGCGCGGACAGCCTTGTCCGCATGTTCCTTCGAAGTGGTTCGCGCGGACAAGGCTGTCCGCGCTCCGCGAAGCGGTTCATGGGGAGTTTCGACGATCCCAGAATCGCGCATGGCGGCCATGAACCGGGGCGTTGCCGTGGTCGCACGGGCGTCTCGCCCGTGCGTTTCGATTCGCACCGGCGAGACGCCTGTGCCACTACCCGGTTCATGGAAAGGAGTCCGCTGGATCAAGCTGGTTGACCGTATGAGGGTGAAAGGCGGCGGAAACGCCGAACATCGAACGTTGAACATTCAACATTGAACGGGTGGGGACAAGGATGGGACTCGTGTAACTCGTCCTTCCGAAACTGTTTGACTTTGGTTGCGGCTCCGCCGCGCTGCACCCATCCGTTCATAAACGGTCCCAACTTTTTGTAATGCAGTTCTCCGCGGTTCGGATAACTTGCCGCCACAACAAATGAAAACTCTTACGCGCCTTTGTGTTGTCCTGCCGTTGTGCCTGGTTTCCGTTCCCGAAGGCCAGGCGCAGGAATGGACCAGGTTCCGCGGGCCAAACGGCGCCGGCATCGGCGACGCGAAGGCAATTCCGACCCAGTGGGCTGAGGGGGATTTCAACTGGAAGACCGCCCTGCCGGGCGTGGGTCACTCTTCGCCAGTGTTGTGGGGCGACAAGGTTTTCGTCACCAGCGCTGACGACAAGCGAATGCAATTCGCTGTGCTTTGCTTGAAAGTTTCCGATGGCAGTGTGCTCTGGCAAAAGGAGTTTCCCTTCACGCCGCACCGCAAGCACGCCAACAACGCCTTCGCCACGTCCACGCCGACCGTGGATGCCGGGCACGTGTATGTGACTCGCACCGAGCCGGCGCACAATTTTCTGTTTGCGCTCGATCATGGCGGCGAATTGGTTTGGGAAAAAGACCTCGGACCCTATTTGACACAACACTCCGGCGGCCCGTCGCCCATCCTGCACGATGGCATGGTGATTCTGGCCAACGAACAGGACGGCGAGAGTTCGCTGATCGCCGTGGACGCGCGCACGGGCGAAACGCGCTGGAAAACTCCGCGCCAGACCGCTCCGTCATCGGCAGCGTATTCCACCCCCTGTGTCCATCAGCCGAAGGACGGCAAAGCCGCTTTGATTTTCAACAGTGAGGTGCACGGCATCACGGCGGTCGCGCCGGACTCGGGCAAGGTGCTGTGGGAATTTGCCGGAGCGTTCGACAAACGCAGTGTGAGTTCGCCGATCATTGCGGGCGACCTCATCATCGGCTCGTGCGGCAGCGGCGGTGGCGGAAATTTTGTGGTCGCCGTCCGGCCCGGCGACGCCGCGGCCGGCAAAAAGCCTGAACGCGCTTATGAAGTCCGGCGTTCGGCGCCGTACGTGCCGACGAGCGTTTTTGTGGATGGCCGGCTGTTTCTCTGGAGTGACGGCGGCGTGGTGAGTTGCGTGAACGCGTCATCGGGTGAGGTAAAATGGCAGGAGCGCGTGGGCGGGAATTTTTTCAGTTCGCCCGTGTGGGTGGATGGCCGGTTGTTCTGCGTCTCGCGCACCGGCGAAGTGGCCGTGATTTCCGCTTCCGACAAGTTTGAAGTGCTGGCGCGGAACCCGTTGAACGAACTGACGCATAGCACGCCGGCGGTCGCGGGCGGTCGCATGTACATCCACACGAGCCAGCATTTGATCAGCATGGGCGGCAAGGCGAAACCCGCCCAGAAACCCGGCCCCAGCGGAACGTAGTTCGCCTGACGCGCCCGATTCGCTGAGGCGCGGGGCTTATTTGTCGCTGGCTTTTATTGCCTCATCCCGGCTGATCGCGCCGGCCTTCCGAAGCATTTCCAACACACGATCCAGCGGAAGTGCTTCGACGGTTCCTTTGAAACCTTTGACGGTCGTTGCGCGGAAAAGCGAATTGCAAATGGCCTCTTCCGTCGCTTCCGCCACGGCTTGAAACAGTGGCGACATGGAATCGTTGGGCACTTCCGCGAACTTGTGAATCGTCTCACCGCGACGACGCCGGCATTCGGGTGCCGTTGAGAGCGCAATGACGTAATCGCCGGAGCCGTTCGACATGTTCGATCCGGTCCGCGCCAGTCCAACGATGGCCCGCGCGGCCAGGCGCTCCAGGTTGCGCGAACTCAAGGGCGCATCGGTGGCCACCACGATCATGATGCTGCCGTCGCCAGACCTGCTTCCCTCTTGCTTTTGCTTCGCCAACTCATGTCCGACGCGGACGCCATTGATCGTGAGGTCTCCGCCAAAGTTGCTTTGCACAAGGATGCCGACGGTGTATCCGCCCTGCGCCGCGGACAGCTTGCGCGAACTCGTGCCGATGCCGCCTTTCCAGCCGAAAGCCACCGTGCCAGTGCCCGCGCCGACCGCGCCTTCGTCAACCGCACCGCCGGCTGCCTTTTCCAGCGCATGCGTGACATGCTCCGGACGAATCGGCCGCGCGCGAATGTCATTTAGAAATCCGTCGTTGGTCTCGCCGACAACAGGGTTGATGGAACGAACTTCTTCCATGCCGGTCTGCGTGAGAAGCCACGCGACCATGGCATCCGCGGCTTTCCACACGCTCAACGTGCCGGTCAACAGAATTGGCGACTCCAACTCACCAAGTTCCTGGACTTGCGTTACGCCGATCAACTTGCCGAAGCCGTTGCCCACGAAAATCGCCGCCGGCACCCGTTCCAGAAAGACATTGCCGCCGTGCGGCAGGATGGCCGTGACGCCGGTGCGAATCGAATCACCCTCGATGACCGTCGTGTGTCCAACCCGCACGCCCGCCACGTCGGTAATCGCGTTCAATAGTCCTGTCGGCAACGAACCGACAACCACGCCGGCATCGCGTGCTCGTAAGCGGTTCGTGAGGTCTTGACTGTTAATCGGCGAGACAACGCAGAGTGCCACGACGAGAATGAACAGGCGCCGGAGCATGGATTTGAATCGTGTCGTCACGTAGGAGTAGTTTACTACGCTGCGCGTTTCGGTTTCACCAGACAAATCAAGCGGAACGTAAATTCGCCGACCGTCGGGCCGGGGCGACCATGCGGCGCAGGACCACCGGTTCACGTGAGATCATTTCTCGAAGAGGCGGACGCTGTAATTTACGCACGCCCTGGTGAAACTTCATCCTTGCCAACCTCGAAACATGGTGACGACAGGACCGGAACTTGATGCGGATGGCAGATTCCCCAGATGAAGCTGACCGCTCATAGCGGTTTTGAGTTCACGAGCTGTTCGACTTCTCTAATTTTTCCCCGCCAAACAGCCGCCCGCTGGAATGAGTCTCTTTGAAGAGTGAAGTTGTTGCTGAGATTTTTTTGCACGTAGTCAGCCACTTCCGCCAACAGCGGTTCCACTTCAGTGAACTTGTGTTGGACTAGGAGAACGTCAGCGAGATCGTACATGCCACGCAGAAGTGGCCATGCCCCATAAACACCGTGCTTCAGACTGAGCGCCTCGGCCTCGCGTTGACATTCAGCGCTGCCGGCCAGATCGCCATTCTGCTTCATAACCCAGCCGAGGTGCCACAGCGGCGGGATGACGGCCGGGTAATCGCTGCTCTCGGATTTTCTCGCGCCCTCCAATGCCCGGAGCAAAATCTTTTGCGCCTCGCTGAGGTTTCCCTGCGCGATGGCCACAACGCCCAGCGCGTCCAGCGAATCCACCACATCCGGATTGTCCTCGCCCTTCAAAACCTCGATTCGGATGTCCAACGCCCGTTGATGCTTCTCCTGCGCGGCGATCCAATCTCCCTTCTTTGCCAAGACCGTTCCAAACCCGGCGAACGCGTCTGCGACATCTGCGTGCCGGCCAAGGCCCAGCCTTTCCTGCATGGCCAGTGCCTCTTTGAGTCGTGCCTCGGCACCGATGAGGTCGCCACGGGTGGGGAGAACCAATCCCAATTGAGTGAGGGAAATCTCGACATGCGGGTGGTCACCCTTGAAAAGTTGCTGCCTCAATGTCAGGGTCTTTTCGTGCATCTCCTGAGCCGCAGCCAGATTCCCTCTCCTTAGGAAAACCGTGGCCAGATTCGCCTGGAGCACACCCACCGCCGCCTGATTGCCACGCTTTTTGAACAACTCCAGTGCTTCGCCAAAGTTCGCTTCCACTTTGCTGAAATTCGCCCGCATCCACTGAATACTCGCGAGGTTGACCAGCGACATGGCGATGTCCGGATGGTCGGGCGACAACAGTTGCTTCCTCGGGGCCGGGGCCAACGTGGTTACGACGCTGGGGCTTCCGTTCATAGCGGGTCCGCTCGGTGTTCCCACCTGCGGCGGCAACCTTTGCGCGAGTGGCAATGGATACATCAGCATCGGGACACTGCGGACGTTGGCGAAGACGTCGCTGGCCGCCAACGGTAATACCCCGGCGGGAAATGTGGCGCGAACCTACCAAGAATGCCTCAAGGTCCTTCTGGACCAGGGCAACAACAATGGCAATCCTCCGGCCTCGGGCAATTACAACTGTCCAATTACGACCGTTATCTCGCCTTCAGCCGCGTCGTGCCCGTTTGTCTCGCCGTATTGAGGCACGTTTCTCACGAAACTGGGTGGCGGTGAACAGGTGTTCACCGCCATCTCCTCAAGTCAGCGGCTCATTCCCCGCAGGACGAAGTGCGGAGCACAACAGGATGTTCGGAACCGATCGCCGCGCTGCGAATCGCCGCGATGCTTGGACACTTTCCCCTGGCGGTTCAGGGTTTGAGGCGCGGAATCCTTTTAGCCGCAATCGCTCGCTGCCTTGCTCTGGCCAACATTCCACTCCAGTCGCAGCCGCAAATCGAGAATTTCTGTAAGACCCGCCTGCCTCGTGCGATTGATGTCCCCGAAGCCCGATGAACTCGCGATGAATGAAATACGGAACAGTTTTAAGTTCGGAAACCGCCGGGGAGGCGAAGCCCGCGCATAAGAAACGCAAACAACCATAAAACCATCCGGGCGCAAAACGCCCGAAACGAAAGGAAAGCACAGAATGAAAAGTCAGTTCAACAAAATCATAAGCTCCACTCTCCTGGCCAGCGCGCTCGTTCTCGGTGGAATCACCTCGGCCCCGGCAGATGGAGGTGCAGGACGCCATGTTACCAAGGTTCTGCCTCCGCATTCCCATCCTTACGGCAAGAGCTTCAGCGAATGGAGCGCGAAGTGGTGGCAGTGGTTCCTGGAACATCCTGTCGCCAGTCACCCGGGGGTGAACGATCCGGAATTCGACGTGCGTTCAGGACAGAAGGGGAAGGTCTGGTTCCTGGCCTCACCGGCCGGTGAGACAATCGAGCGCTCCGTGACGATTCCCACGGGCAAGGCGCTGTTTATCGCGATGCCGAATGCGGAAGCATCCAATCTCGAAGACCCGCCGTTCTTCGGCGATACTGAGGAGGCCCAGCGCGAGGCGGCGGAATGGTTCGCCGACCACATTGTCAGTGTTTCCTGCTCGGTAGATGGCAAGGCAGTCAGGCACATTGAGCGTTATCGCGTGCAATCGCCGCAGTTTTGTTTCACCGCGCCGACGCCATGGATCTTCGGTGCAACCGGCGGTGAAGGCACGGCAGTCAGCGACGGCTATTACGTGATGCTCGCACCTCTGTCCAAGGGTTCGCACACGGTCCATATTGAGGGTTTGTTCCGATTCTCGGAAGACGCTGGCGATCCATTCACCGCCGACATCCCGATGGACGTGACTTATCAGATTAACGTGGCTCCGCGCCACGGCCATGCTGGTGATGGCGACGACGACTGTGATCAAGACTGACAGGAGCCTCGAGGTGATCGCGCGAGTCCGGAAAGACTTCCTGTCGCCAGTTCACATTTCGCGACGCATCGGCCCAGTGTGGCAAGCCACACCGGGCCAAATTCTTCAGACGTGCCCCAAACTCAAGCCGCTGTCTGGCCAACTGTGCTGGCTGAGCGCACGGGAAGCGCACTCAGCGCCGGTTTCAGTTGGTTTGTCGTTGCGCTATCCGGGGGCATGTGTTCAAGTGGGCACGCACCCGAGAACAACTGGATGGAGAAGTCTGCAAACTCAGTTGCCGAGGTTTCCGAGCAGTCAGGCGGAGCCGATTTCACCACCACGCATTGGAGTGTCGTAATGCAAGCTGGAGATGGTGACACGCCGCAAGCCATGCAGGCACTCGAAACCCTGTGCCGCTCCTATTGGTATCCACTCTACGCCTATGTTCGTCGGAACGGCCATAGCCCGCACGATGCTCAGGATTTGACCCAGGAATTTTTCGCGCGTTTGTTGGAACGAAAATATATCCGGCACGCTGACCGTAATCAGGGACGCTTCCGCACGTTTCTGCTGACTTCGCTCAAACATTTTCTCATCAACGACTGGAAGAAGGGCAATCGGGAAAAGCGCGGCGGTGGCCAGAAGGTGCTTTCGCTGGACGAAGAAACCGCTGAATCCCGCTTCGCCACGGAACCCGCCACGGCGCAACCGCCCGACTCGCTGTATGACCGGGGCTGGGCGGCCATCCTGCTGGATCGCGCCCTGGCGGCGTTGCGCGCGGAGTTCGAACAATCCGGGAAACTGGATTTGTTCGAGCGCCTCAAGGTTTTCGTGTGGGGCGAGAAGAACGCGCTGTCCTACGCGGCGATGGCAGCGCAACTGGGCATGACCGAAGGCGCCGTGAAGGTAGCGGTGCATCGGTTGCGCCAGCGTAATGGCGAATTATTGCGGGCCGAGGTGGCGCAGACGGTGTCCACGCCCGCCGAGGTCAATGAAGAATTGCGCTATCTCGTTTCCGTCATTCGCGATGGATTGGCGAATTCCGGTAACGTCGGCGAGGAAACGTTGTAGCAGACGGACGACAAACTACGTCCATGACTGAAACTCCGAAGCCGCAACGATGCGGCAAATGCGGCGCGGCCTTGAGTGGCTACGCACCGGACGGCCTGTGCGCCGCCTGCTTGCTGGAATGCGCCTTCGAAGCACAGGACGGCGTAGGGACGGTTCGCGCAGAGCCTGCTGCCAGTCCTAAGCCCACCCTCAAAGTCACGATTCCCGAAGAGGAAGC